>JAAUYG010111687.1_pt1 | contig 11554 bp, 7 predicted proteins | sample 7278091 | NCBI WGS metagenome assembly JAAUYG01 (sample SAMN14350201, study PRJNA611818) | marine sediment metagenome | isolation source: surface marine sediment (0.6m) | place: French Polynesia: Moorea | collected 2018-08 | reverse complement strand
TAATTGTGGTATGGCCTTATCACTGGCGAGGGGACCTCGCAAGCTCGGTCCTCATTCGCCAGTGATTCGGCCATACCACAATTAATTCTTGAACTCGTCCAATAACCCTTTACATTAATGAAGGACAAAGTGAACAAGAAAGAAAGTGAGGAATAAGGCTTATGTGAGTATAACTGTGGTCTATGTTGTGACCCACCAGCGCAAGTCTAATATAATTCGGTTAATAAAACACTATACATGACTAAAAAAAGAAAAAAAAAACTACGGGACCTTATGTTATATAGTTGAGACTACGGGCGTCGATAGTTATGACCCCAAAAGGCAATCAGAGGAAAACCGCCGCCGGCTCTGTTATGCCAAGACCCTACACCACTTCAGCCTGTTGTAAAGTCATTCATTCGTGACAACGATGTTGGGTCTCTATGAGGATGTTGTTTTTTTAGGCAAGTGGTCTGTAAAAGAATATTGAAAAAAAAATCTCACCCGGGGGAAAGGATGTTTACACCGATCGGTATCAAGCACCCAATACGTAAAATAAGTACTGTCGAATAGAGAGATTCTTAAAGTAGGTTGGCATGTTTCATATGCTGGCCAAGGGCTACAGAATACTAGTACTTCATGCATATATATGTCTAGCCTGTCCGTTCCAGGAACCAAGTACTGTACGCAATTATACGCTAGGACAAAGCAATCAGTTTGACGATCATTTGAAGAGGTTTCTTCTCTTCAGCTCCCAGTGCTACGTACACAGTGGTTATCCACCAACCAAATTGGTCTTAAGAGTACGCCAAGCAAATGTAAGTTAGTTACTGGTCATTTCTGGTATGTTACACGCGTACATTATTAAGTAATGTAGATACTCGAAGACTTCCTGGTGTGACGCAGTTGATCACGTGATCTTCCCTTTAAAAGACGACACACGTTGGTGTTCACCTAGAACGTTGAAGACAAAGAGGACTGCGAAATTACCAAAAAAACAGACTTGCTTGAAGGCGCCATTATCGTGGATATCTGCAGTATTAAAAGTCAGCAAGAAGGAAAATATCATCATGTCTCCAGAAGAACGCCAAACGTGGAGGGCTTTTTTCGACGTCGTGGATACCAGACGAGTGGGAGCGATACGTCATCGTGACGTCATAGCCGTGGTGGAAGGGGCGGGGAATACACTGAGAAGAAAACAAACAGAGGTAAGAAGGCTCTGTAGTGGTGGCTAAGTATTTACGTTTGAATTCCCCGGGTTGAATTTCGTATTCGTCCTCCTCGTCTTCATTTTAATAGGAGTATAGTAGCAGTAATAATAATAGCTACTGCTACTAATTACTATTACTACTACTTCTGCTGCTGCTGCTGTTGCTGCTGCTACTACTACTACTACTGCTACTGCTACTACTACTACTACTACTACTACTACTACTACTACTACTACTACTACTTCACTACTACTACTACTACTACTACTACTGCTGCTGCTGCTGCTGCTGCTACTACTACCACTGTTACTACTACTGCTACTGCTGCTGCTGTTGCTACTACTGCTATTACTACTACCATTTATGCAACAACATCTGTCCAAGGCTTATACTAACACTAGACATCAACATTGTCGATATGGAAGTGGCAAACAATGCGGCAAATGCATGATGGCCTTTAGCCACGTCGACTACAGTGTTGGCATTTGCTTACTCTCTAGCTTTAAAGACAACCCGATTAGAACTCAGTTGAAGAAGTCCTGCTTCTGAATGTTCATTTGGATTCATCCAAGCCTTATCCGACCCTGGTCCAAGGCTTATTTCAAATTTGCTGGCAACAGCAGCAGTCCATAGGAAGAGTCTAGCCATAGCAAACACTTCTCCCAGACACACTCGGGGACCGGCACCAAATGGCAGAAGATGCTTCCTGTTGGGGTGATCAGGTGGCAACAGCTGGCCGTCCTCATCCAGAAATCTCTCTGGTCGAAATATATCAGGATCCTGCCAGAATTCTTCATCGTGGTGAAGTGTCCACATGTTTATCATGATAAGAGTCCCATTCGGAATTGTTCCATATCCGCTAAGCTTCTGATCACCAATAGCCGTGTGTGGCATGGCTCCGGATGGTGCTGGGGTAAATGCCCTCAGGCATTCCAAAATAGTAGCGTTCAAATACGGTAACCTACTTCGATGAGCCACCGTTATTCTTGTGGCTCCCTGTTGTGCCAGGACGGTGGAGATTTCAGTGTAAATCTTTTGTTGAACATCCTGTCTGAATGCCATTGTATTCAGCAAGCAATACATGACACGGGGTGTGGTGCTCAACCCAGCCAGCATCAAACCCATGCTCACCATCTTCGCATGGGTCTCTGTGATGCTGGATGCACCTTTTTCCGCCTTGGAAGACCTCTTATCGTCGTTCCTCAACAGATCCAGCAAGGTTTGCGTCAGGCTTTCGACCTCCGACTCCGCTTGCATCTCCTTTATCTTATTCCAGCATTCCGACTGCAGTTTGTCGATACTCCTAAGGTGCACAGAAGCCCGCAGCGGAAGGTGATTCAGCCACGGAAAACTATCTAGCAGTAAACCTCCAATAGATACCTCAGCCAGTGCGATCAAATCTCTTTCATATCTCAATAGCAAATGAAACAGTTGATCATGTGACGTCAGTAACCGCCCTAACAGCAACAATGAGATGGACTGCACTGTTGCTGCCCTGATTGTTACCATGACATCTGTTGCCCTTCCCTCCGTTAGATGGAATTCATCTACCATATACTCAGCATTCTGTAGCAGAATCTCCTCCATGCGGGATATTCCGTCGCCAAACTGCTTCATGTAGCGATGGCTGAGCTTTCGCAGTTGACGCCACGTAGGAGTGGGCTGCATCAACCCAACCGACTTTGACAGCCCCAGAAACTCGGAAATCCTAAACCCGAAAAACCTTCCTGCATATGCATCGCCTTCTTCGATCAACACCCTGCGTACGTATTCATAACTGGATACTACGAGCGTGTCGCCAAAGGGTAGTCTCAGTCTATATACGGGTCCGTATATCTTTGCCCAGCGATGCAGACTTAGGCGCATTCTCTTCTTATCCAGCTGGAAGATGTTTCCAAATATAGGCACAACTCTGGGACCAGGGAAATGTCGGAGACTGTCTGAGAATAAGTATCTCCACAATGCCCAGACACTCCAGACTGCAAATCCAGCCTACAGGTAGGTGATATGTGTATAGGACGAATCCATTGCAGGACTTTTCAGCTCGTATGTATTATTGTATACAAAATGTGTGGGCCACCTCGGTCGCCAAAAACTCAAATCAGGTCAAGGCTTTTTCACCCACCCTTGGCACACCACTCTCAATGCAGTCGTACATAGAGAACGTTACACACCCAAACCATTTTACCACGCTGACCCGTAAAAACATGGGGTCACATATACAACAGCAGAGTGACAGCTCTACCTTGGTAAACAACTGGCCGCCTCATGATATGCATCTTCATGGTTCACCACTGGTCCGTCACGGCCAATGGGACGAAAACCAGACCACATTTTTAAAGTCTATTTTGACATTGTTACCGGGTAGAAAATATTTCTGAGGTCGTGTAAAATAGGTTTTAAATGCCGTATATTTCAGTATTGGTTTTCACAAAAACTTATGTCAAATGTGCATCGTTGTAGCAATACCCTCAATCCTTGCTGAATAGTGAAACTTACATGTATAACTTGTGTACGTTTCTTAAGCATTTACCTGCACAAATAAATTTAATATACAGAATTTTGAATATCCAACGTGTACTCTTGAAGAATGACGCAAGAAAGAGGTAGGCTAGCATGTTGGATGTCGAATTGCAGCCACACCTAAAACCTACGTATATGTGGGTAAAATCTGGCATGATTTAACCTTTCAAGGGTCACTGAGGTCAAATATATTCGCATCCCATACATGCTTTCCTATTTATGTATAACAGTAACATGTGGCCTAACTCTGCTCCATTATAAGATATAAGACTTCGAAATCTGAGTGACCTTGAAAGGTTAAAGTCAAATGTGATGGTGTCATTTGGCTCTCCATATATGGTTTCCTATTGATATATATAGTAATTGCTATCTCTCAAGGTTCATTTTCTCCATAGGGTACAGTCGTGAATTTGAAATTTTCGTTAAAAATCCTTGAAAATCGAAAACTCCAGATTTCAAAAATCCAAAACACTAATTGTCTGTGCACAACTGAGAAGAAAATTCAGAAGAAATTTGGAAAGATTCAAAAGTGGTTTCAGGGAGGAGTAGCGTGTTAAACTTACTGCTCGCATAGGATACAATGTTAACGAAAGCGAAAAACAATCATGAAAAATCGTAAACTCAAAATTTCAAAAATCGAAAAGATTACTTTTGTGAGGACCACTGAGAAGAAATTTTAGGAGAAGTTTCGGCTTCGATTTGTAGGAGGAGTAGCGTTTTGAAATGTTTGCTCCCATAGGTCCCATGTTGACGAAAACAAAAACAAATATTCCTAAAAATCGCCCCTCCCCCATTTTTTTTCAAAATTTCCAAAAATTCCAACTGTATGGATTGGCATTTTTTGAAGAAATCCGTGTAGTAGGTTCAGAGATAATTGCGACGGACGGACGGACGGACGGACTAATTTCGATTTCATGAGCTCTGCTGACATAGTCAAGCGGAGCGAAAATGTCTATAGATGTGAAGGTTTTATGAAGCAACGTACTATACGCATTGGTTCCAGTCTATCTAGCGTTTGTGATGAAACGTTCAGTGATGATGATACATCTGTAGTAGCCTAACTACAGGTTCGACTTTGAACGATGACGTGACTTGTTTCAAACGTAAAAAATGTCTGAATGTTTTAGGAAGCAACATGCATGCATTGGCTCCGGTCTAGTGATTGCGACGGAAGGTTCCGATCCAGTGAGTCAACGTGGAAAAGCCAAAGCTTACGCAGGGTAGAGAAATGCGGGGCCACTACTATTGGAAGTAAGCCAGTGATGATACAAAGGCGGGCTCAGTAACTAGAACTGCCTGCCGGCCATTTAAATGTGATATAGAACGTTGCAAGCGCGAACAGCTACATGTAAGTAACACTGCCATGGATTATGCTTATCCTTACACTTTCCTGGCAGGAGTTGCTATCTGGAGTATCTGGATGCTATGGAAATACATATCTTGTGGCAATCTTCGACGTGTGCCTGGCCCTAGGGCGGTACCTATATTTGGCAATATCTTGCAAATTGACAAGGCAAGAATGCGTCTGAGTCTACACCGTTGGGCAAAAATATACGGGGGCGTATACAAGCTTAAACTGCCTATAGGTGACACCGTTGTAGTGTCCGACTACCATTACATACACAAGGTGCTTGTCGAAAACGGGAAAGACTTCGCAGGGAGAATTTCATTTTTCAGATTTGATTTCTTAGAGCTGACACAGAACTTGTTCTACCAGCAGGACAGCGACACCTGGCGTCGGCTCCGGAAGGTCACTCACCGCTACATGAACCAGTTTGGGAGCGGTAAGTCGAGTCTGGAGGAGATTCTGCTACAGAATGCCGACTACTTGCTAGAAGTATTCTCTTCAAGTTGCGGAACACCAATCGATACAATGGATACGGTGCGGCGTACAGCTATGCGATCCATTGCTGCTCTGCTGTTGGGTCAAAATTTGCAACCCGAAGACCCTTTTCTAGATATGCTGTTGAAGTACGAAAACGACATAAAGCACATGACGGAAATGACCCCGGGAACCTTAATACTTGATGCCTTTCCCTGGCTCATCCATGCGCCGTTACAGGCTTCAGTAGATCTAAAAAATCTTAATAAACTTCAGGCAGGGCTTTGGAGCAAGATTAAAGACTTGCAAGCCTCATGCGAAACGGACAGTGTGACTAGCGTATTTCTGGATTTTATTAAGGATGAAAGGGATATTGAAGGCAAAAGTGAATGCACAATATCAGAAACTGTTGTTAAAATGTCATGCCTTTCATTGATCCTGGCCGGAGTAGCCACGACATCCCGTGCCATGTACTGCTTGCTGAATACGATTGCCTTCAGGAGAGATATCCAGGACAAAATATGCGCAGAAGTGTCGAATGTACTGTCATCAAGCGTAGGAAACTCTAAGGTTACATTTGCTCAGCGTGAGAGGATGCCTTACTTTATGGCAACCATATTGGAATGTCTGCGGGTTTTCACCCCAACTCCATCCGGAGGTGTGGCCCATAGTCCAGTTGACAACAACCAGGAATTGCCTGGATATGGCATCATACCCAAAGGTGTGATTATGTTGTTGAATTACTGGGCCCTCCACCATGAAGCATCGTTCTGGAGCGATCCCGATGCGTTTCGTCCAGAGAGATTTCTGGATGAGGACGGACAACTGGTGCCACCTGACCACCCCAACAGGAAGCATCTTCTACCCTTTGGTGCCGGACCAAGAGGCTGTGTTGGAGAGGTGTTCGCCAAGACCAGACTTTTTATGTGGACTGCCCATGTCGTGAGCACATTCGAATTGTCACCTGGTCCGGATTCCGACGAGATATGGATGAACCCTAATGTGCATCCGGAGTCAAACATACTGGAACCTCTGCCCACCAGGATTGTTTTTGCAGCCAGAGATTGATGGCCGTGTCAGCTGCTCAGCCTCTCAGAGATATGCTCTCGCTGCAGTTCTGAAGCAATTAACGCTTGTTTTCTTTTGCAAAGGAAAGAGTTAACATTGCAAATAGCTTTCGTTTTTTTTCCAAATCATTTCCAAAATGAATGATTTCCAAATCATTCTTGTAGAATTACGTCTGTAGGACGATACTGACATGTCTACACACATGTCTATACACATGTCCATAGGTTTCAAATACGTTTAGATATAGCTCCATAATATTTCATGTGCGTGTATTAAATTGTACCTGGGAATGAATATGTTTTGCTGACTTTTAGTATTCTTTGACTGTTATTTAATTTCTAAACCACATTAGGCAGGGAATTGACAAAAAAGCATAACGCCTTTAGTAGTAAGTGTTATCCAGATGCTATAACTTACATTTGTATTAAATAATGCTGCTCCAATATGATACAATATTCCGGAATATCGCCTCTAAATACAAATTTTACCCCTTCTTAAAATTTCAGTGTATCATGGCCATGCGACTGTTGACCAACAGGGCGGCAAAAATGGGCATTGACTTCAGAACACAGCTGGGCTGGCGTTCTCAAAATTTCTTAAGTCTATGTGGTGACTTAAATCTCCAATCTGACCACTGTGATTGGCTAAGAAACTGAATTAAATCAAAACATAGACTAAAGTATTTTCGAGAACTACAATCAACGTCCACTACTACTTTCTGTCATACTATAGGACCAGCCTGTTATAGGCCACTTGCTACACTTAGCCACTTGGTACACTTGGCCACTGTGTAAACTTGCTACATTTGGCCACTTACTCTACTTGGCCACTTGCTACATTTGACCAATTGCTACACTTGACCACTGGGGCACTTGGCACACTAGGTCATTTGCTACACATGGCCACTTGCTACACTTGGCCACTTGCTACAGTTGGCCAGTTTCTACAGTTCGCCACTTGCTACACTTGCTACACTTGGCAACTTGCTATACTTTGATACTTGGCCACTTGTTACAATTGGCCACTTGCCACACTTTGCCATTTGTTACACTTGGCCACTGTTACACTGTTACACTGTTACACCCGCTTGCCACAATTAGCCATTTTCTATAGTTGGCCACTTGCTACACTTAGAAAGTAACGTGCTGGCCCAAAGTGCTTGCTATTAATATGCTGATAATCGGGCCATTCGGCCGCCCTAGCCCACTCAACATCCTCCGAAATAAAATGATTTACTTCACCAAACCATTGACGTGTGAATTTCCCAACCTGTACATATCTAATGTCTGTTATATTATATAAAACACCAACAACAACAAAAATACAAAATAAAACATAAATAGTTAAAGTCAGAGACACAAACAAAGGCTTTCCGTGCTTTACTGGCGACCTTGGCAGACTGCTCGGTCCGGTCCAGTGATTGCTATGCGCAGTATGTGCAGCCAATGGGAAGCGGACGTGGATACCTGAACCGCTTGGCTGGGGCTTTAAAGTAAAGTTGGAATCTGTAAAACACCACAATGGATGCGTTTTATCTCTACGCCGTAATTCTTGTCTGGAGTGTCTGGATGCTATGGAGATACTTATACCATGACAAACTCCGACATCTACCTGGTCCAAGAGCTGTGCCTATTTTTGGCAACAGCTTGACAGGAGCAGGATGCGACTGAGCCTACAACACTGGGCAAAGACGTACGGCGGGGTATACAAACTGAAGCTGCCTATAGGTGACACTGTGGTAGTATCAGACTACCAACACATACATAAAGTGCTGGTTGAAGACGGGAAGGCATTTGGAGGAAGGATTTCCTTCTTCAGATTCGATTTTATAGAAGTGCCCCAGTATTTCGGGCTCATGCCGCCAGACACTGTCTGGCGTAGACTTCGGAAGGGCAGTCACCGCTACATGAAGCAATTTGTGGATGCAGTATCACGTCTGGAGGAGATTCTAATGGATACTGCCGACTGTATGATAGAAACGTTTTCTTCGAGCTGCAATCAGCCCATTGATATAATGGATATCGTGAAAACTACTGCAATGCGATCCATAGCTGTGCTACTGCTGGGTCAGAATCTGAACGAAGGAGACCCTCTACTTGACAAGCTGCTCAGGTATGAGAAGGATCTAACTCAATCAACGGAAATGACCATTGGAACATTGCTTCTTGATACTTTTCCTTTTCTTATTCACGCTCCCTTACAGGCATCCCGAAATCTGAAAAACCTAAATAAACTCCAAGCTGAACTATGGGAAGAGATTAAAAAGATGCAAGCAACGTCCCAGGACGAAAGTTTAACTCAGGTGTTCTTGGATATGACGAGCAAGAATGACGCTGCTGAATCGGAAGAAGAATGCTCCTCCACAATCCCGGAATCTGTCGCCAAAATGTCGTGCCTTGCGTTAATATTGGCGGGCGTAGTGACGACAAGCCGGACAATGTACTGCCTTCTAAATACGATTGCGTTCAGGAAGGATATACAGGAAAAAGTGTACACGGAAATTTCCAATGTACTGGCGTCAGATAAGAACTCTTGGATAGCAATTGCACACCGAGACAGAATGCCGTACCTTAGGGCAACCATATTGGAATGTCTTAGAGCTTTTACGCCCAGTCCGTCTGGGGGTATGGCTCATAGTCCAGTTGACAATAGCCAACAATTGTCGAGCTATGGAATTATACCCAAAGGTGTAGTTATGCTGATTAATGCATGGGCTCTTCACCATGAGGAATGGTTCTGGAAGGATCCTGATGTTTTCCGACCAGAGAGATTTCTGGATGACAACGGACAGCTTTTGCCACCTGACCACCCGAACAGGAAACACCTGTTGCCATTTGGTGCTGGTCCAAGAGTATGTTTTGGAGAGGTGTTCGCCAAGAACAGACTTTTGCTGTGGACTGCCCGTGTCGTGAGCAAGTTTGAGATGGCCCCTGGTCCAGATTCTGATGAAATTTGGATGGATCCCAAGGTACATCCAGAATCCAGTCTTCTCGAACCGCTTCCAACCAGGATTGTTTTCACAGCCAGAAAGTAAAGGGGTCATGGTGTACCTTGCTTTCATTCCTTATTATCCTGAAAGTGGTACTACACAAAGACATAATCCACAAGTAGTGGCTGAGATTGATGGTGAACTTCTCGTGCTATATACCCGGTTAGTGTATAAATTGATAAAAGTCCAATTAAATGCACGGCTACTGAAGACTGAAGCAGGGGAACAGACGTTTAAAAACGTCACAATTAGGTTTGTGGCTGCATGTAAATATGGCGTCATGTCTCCTTGAATGAAATGTATAACCTATGTAACCACTGCGTATGTGTACAAAACAGCAAACATGGCTGTAGAGAGTGATAAAACATTGTTTCAAGGAGAAGGTTTCGGCTCTTTCCCCTTATTCTCTTATGGAAGTGTGGTGGAAATGGAGAAAGGATAGTTGGCAACGTTGTTAACATGATTATCATTATTATATGGTGGATTTGCTCATGAAGCAGCTCGTGATACAGATTTTTAGACGATATTAAAGCATTTTCTTTCTAAATGGTTGCATTACATTTTATCTAGGAATTTCTCACACCGTGGTAAGGCACAGGAAGTAGTGCTGTGCACAGGGACACAGACGTATATCATTGGCAAATGGAAGAGCCATGCTATGCAGATCCTTAAGGGACATGGTGAAAAAAATGAAATCTTTTCACTTGCACACATGATAACCACGTGCTCACACAGTAGCTATCACATGCGCACGTAGCAGTTATTACGTGAATATGTGAAATTACTTGTGCTCTCATAATAGTTATTACATGCGAACATGACGTTATCGCGTGCGCACATGTTGGCTATTAAATAAGCGCATGAAGCTTCACCGTGTGCACGTGAATGTTCACATACAAATGTGCAATTATCACGTGTGTAGGCGACAGTTATTACATGCGCTCGTGAAAGTTTCTAGCTTTTACTTTAGCACTTGAAATAAAATAAAATAACACGAACACGTGCATTATGTCGGGTCATATTTTCAAATTGGGATAATAAATCATTGTGACACCCTACACAATGTAACATGGGGTTAATGCACTCGATGATCCCGTCATGACGTCATTACAAGGGAAACATATTTTAAGAAGGGGGGGGGGTGAGTTCTATCCATGCATTATTACCTTATTTAAAAGATTTCCTTCTACACGCCATTGCGTTACAGCTCTGTAATAAATATTATTTGCATGACTAATAATAAATACATAAACCAGTGAATGAATGAATGGATAAAACAACAAATAATATAAATACATAAATAAATAAATAAATAAATAAATAAATAAATAAATAAATAAATAAATAAATAAATAAATAAATAAATAAAACTAAGTCACATCGACATGTGTGCTCAACCAGGGTCACATCTAAATATACAATGTATGCTAAACCAAAGTCATATCTACATGTGTATGATAACCCAAGGACAAATCCACATGTATGCTAAACCATGCTCACATATGTGTATCCTAAACCAAAGTTACATTCGCATGTATGCTAAACCATGGTCCCATCTATATGTATTCTGAAAGCGTAGATAAAGCAAGGTCACATCTATATATATATGTCAAACCAAGGTATATTTACATATATTCTAAACCAATTAAGATCATACCTACATACTTGCTGAACCAAGATCACATCAAGATGTTTTATAAACCAAGATCACATGTATATGTATGCTAAAACAACGTCATATCCGCATTTATCCTGAACCAATGCCACGTCTATCTTATGCTAAAACAAGGTCACATTTACATGTATGCTAGAATAAGGTCAAACCTAAACGTATGCTAAGCCAAGGTCACCTTGACATGTATGTTAAATCAAGGTTGCACTGATATGTATGTTAAATCAAGGTTGCACTGATATGTATGTTAAATCAAGGTTGCACTGATATGTATGTTAAATCAAGGTTGC
>JAAUYG010044613.1_pt1 | contig 11554 bp, 9 predicted proteins | sample 7278091 | NCBI WGS metagenome assembly JAAUYG01 (sample SAMN14350201, study PRJNA611818) | marine sediment metagenome | isolation source: surface marine sediment (0.6m) | place: French Polynesia: Moorea | collected 2018-08 | reverse complement strand
TATAACGCCCAGTACAACGCCTGGAACAATGCCTGGTATAATGCTCGCTACAACGTCCAGTACAATCAATGCCTAGTATAACGTCCGGTACAACGCCTACAATAACGCCCGGTACAACGCCTGGAATAACGCCCGGTACAACGCCTGGAATAACGCCCGTTTATCAGGCGCATCAGTCAGCATCAAGTCACCGCGTTTGTCTGGCATTCACTGCCAGCAATAAAACTGAAATATTCATCCGTTGGCAGCAGCTTTCGTTGTTCAGTGTCAGTGTGTCCCTGGTTGCAATGATCTGAACAGGCAATGGACAGTGAAAACTTTGTGTGTTTTGAATGCACATCATCCAGCCTGTCATGCCTCCGGTACATTCACTGCTCCACTGACGTCTTTGGTCACCACAGCGAATGGAGATCAAATTCGCAAAGAAATTGAAACAGGAACATTTGTCTTTCAACGATGCTCAGCCGACAGCAGAAATGAACTTGAAATTTTCATTTCCGCCAGTTTCCACACCCCGCCCGCTTCAACTGCGTGCGAATTCACTTCCAGTGTGAACAGGACAACATGACAGTTTGTGTTGTTGATACAACGTACAACATTGGAAGATTTACCTTGTTGTGCTCTGTTCAGCTTATTCCATGAATCTTTTCACAAAGCGTCCCGCAATGAACATGGAAGAAAGTCGTAACATCGGGTTGTTGCCTCGAGCGTTCGTTCGCTTTTGCACCCTTTGTACAAGGGTAGAAATCACCACAGCAAAATCCCCCGTTGCCTCACAAGCCACTTGTCACCCAACAAATCATCGCACTCTCAAAGGAAGCTCATGTCAAAACAGCAACACCTCCCCTTCAAAGCTTCCAACACATTTCACTGGTGAAGAGTTTAGCGCTTCAGTAGCATTTCTCTGGTTGTGAACACCAGGTGCGGATCCACGTGTTTTGGGCTTTGGTCAAGAGGGAAAGACTCGAGAGGGGATTTTTGTCAACATGGAGTGCGACCTAACCCAGGATATTGGTCAACACGATGGTGCAAACCTGGACTAGGCATCAGTTATATAAGGATCTGGGGCTGTGATCAGGGAAGGAGGACTAACGTTGCATTGTGCATCAGACGGAGGTCCAGATTTTGGTCAGGGAATTGACACACCAGATGCGTTGCAACGCATCCATAAAGCATTTTTTAACAACAGTGCATTGCAACGGAAAGTAGTGTGCACACCAAATTGCATTATGACACAACTTCACAACATTGTTGGCATCTTGCTCCATTGTAGATCATGCGTTGCAATGCACAGAAATGGAAATGTTTCAATTTGCAAAAACGTTGCGTTGCAGCGCGCTCGGTGTGTCAACTCCCTCAGGAAGCTTTGCCTGATGTGCAAACATGGATGGACCTGGGTTCTTGGTCAGAGAGACGAGACGTTTAGACTGTCGGGAGAACAACACCCACTGCTCTTCACGCCTGGGACCAGCCCTTTTATCCTGGATCCTTCGCTTTTACTTATGCTGTCGTTAAATCTGTGTAAATAAACAGAACTGCAGTAATGAGCTGTTCTCTGCATTACAAAGCAGAACATCCTCAGCTGCGTGATGCATCTCCCTCACAACCAGCTCAACATACGCTTCAAAACTTATTCTGGGTGTTCCAAATATCGCCAAAACTTACTTAACACCGTTTCCATGTTCTGCAACAAAAGTAGCGTTGTTTCCCCACCTCCCTCCGCCCTCACCACGAACCCATTTCTCTGTCATGCTGTCTTCAGAAAACCCGAAAGGTAACCGCAAAACAAGTGGATACAATTTTGTCTGTCCAGAGCGCATCCTGTAGTGGGCTTGCTTGTGGGTGAGCCCTCTGGCGTATTTCACTCTACAAAATCAACGGCGAAAGTGGTGAGCTCCCACTGTTGATCCAACAATTCATGGCTGCCCTTGCTAGGTTTCATGGACAAGGCCTCCATTGAACTCACTTCATGCGCTTTGCACTGGGTTGGGGATCTCCAATTTCGGAGCCCGTGCCCAGAGCTTCACGGTTGCCTTGCTCACAGCACGTGGTGTTCCCTGGGAAGGGAACTAGTTCTGGAGACTGGGCCCGGTGTGTGATGGTGGCTCATCTCCAGTTTCCCTTCCCATTCTTAGTACTTCGCCCCTGCTTAGTCCTCCACGGTTACCCTGCTCACAGCACGTGGTGTTCCTGGGAAGGGAACCAGTACTGGGGACTGGGCCTGGTGTGTGATGGTGGCTCAGGTTTCCCGACCCGTGCTCAGTCCTTCACGGTTGCCTTGCTCACAGCACGTCGAACATCCCTCGTCAGATCAAGTTACTCACCAATTAAGCCACCAACGTTTCAATTACCAAACTGGCTCCCCTTTTGTTTCCATTGCACAACATGACAGGGGAAAACAAGATACCGGTAATGTTTTCGTCTCCCACCAAGAACAGCAGACCTGATTGGCCAACAAGAAAATTTTCAACCAGCATCAAGGGGGCGGATGGGGTGGAAGACAACCTGAAGGAAAATCAAGGGATTCCGTTGTCAGGGGGCACCGTGAAGGGATGGGGACGTTTGGTAGGCTTCTCAGATTCTGACAGAACAGCCACGAGATTTGGATTTGGAATAGACCTTCCACTGAAATTTTGCGTGAACACAAAATGAATCATTTTGCCATGAATACTTGGAACGAAATCTTCAGTCCCCTTAATAGCTTTGTGTGAAGCTGATTCCATTGCATGAGATGTGATCTTTTAATCTGAAAACTGCGTGTCGGGGATTCTGATTTGATGTTGTGCGTCGAACAACAGGAATTCAGCATTGAATTTTCAATTTTCCGAAATCTGGGTTCAAAATTCTGGTGAGGGTGAAAAATACGGTTGGCTCCACTGCCATGCCATACTTTTGTATTTTGTCCTTTCCACCATGGTCTCTCCCCGCAATCAAGAGCAGAAGCTGAAAGGTCCTCTGTTGTTCCTTGGTCAACCAAGGGAACAACGGTGCAAATCTTGAGCTGCCATCACCCACCCCACCAAATCTTAGGAATCCAACACAGAATTTTAGAGAAATAGAAATCTCGATCTAAAACCCCCATGGCAAACGTTTGCGTTGAGTCCCTCCCTGGTCCAATGAGAGCAGAAGAGACGGATGACTTTGGGTTGCCCCAACCCCCAACCAAGAACACAACGTCTCCCCTGCCAAGACGCCAGATCCGCGTCTGCGCACAATCGTCAAACATGGCGAAACACGACGACGACGAAACCCGATCGTCATATTCAGCAACGTTTTCACGAGCTCAACAAACAAGCCTCGAAAAACACGCCGAGGGTGACAAAAGAAAATAAGACCTCCTCCAATGTGCCAGGCTAATGATATTCATTTTCAATAGGCCCGGCTTATACACTCTATTTGCCCGGCTCTCGATCGGACAACAAAATGTGCGCGCAGAAATATTTGCGCGCGCGTGTGCGGAATACAAAATGCGCGAAGCCAAGTTTCCGTCTTGAGAGTTCTGAACAGTTGGAAGACGACATTTTAAGTTCTCTGGTTTCGCGGGAAGACAATGCGCGCGGCTCTTTGACTGGTGAGTGTGTTGAAGTCCGTATCGGGAAATGTTGAATGCTGTTTGTCAGACTTGTCGTCTCTCATTATGGCATTGTGGAAAGGGCATCGAGGAAGTTTCACGCGAAATTGGCTGAGGCCTAATTCACACAGGACGGCAGTTCGCGACGCACAACGCAACGCAAGCAAATGGGACCTGTTGTCGTCAATGGGAGTGTTCACACTGCATGCAAGCAACATCAAAGGATCGCGCGTAATGTGTGAATTACCGTAGGCCTCAAGAGTTCCAGTGATGCCACACACCCCAACTAAGTGTCACATTGACCCTGTATCTCCTGAGCTGTTTTCCATGAACTCGGGATGCAACACCAGAGACGTCTCTCCGTCTCAAAAGGAGGGAATTATCATGGGAATCAGCTTTGCCACAAATCAGAGTCGAGAGTTCGAATCCACGACACTCCCCCTTCAACACGATTCGAACGTGCCACCCCCCCCCCTCTGTTGAATTCTAAGACACTAAGAGCAGCAAATGCAATTTACATCAGTATCCCATCTGTAAGTTTTGCACAACATTTCATCAAAACGAAAAACAAACAGCGAATAACATGAATGCTGATTCACGCAGCACTATTGATCGGGCCTGGAATGAATATCTTCCTCTCAGAGTGCAGTGTTCCTTTCACTGATTAAACTGTTCAATTAACCTCCCACGTGCCGCCGACTGACTGGAAACCAGAAAATATTTCATCAAAGATTGCTTTGCTCTTTTTGTCTTTCAAATCAAAATCAAAAAGGGGAAGCAAGTGCGGCGTTTTGAGAGTTACCAAAGAAGAAGACATACCAGTGCCGATTGTGGGGCTAATTTCTTTTCTTGAACGTTTGCGAGTGGGTTTACGAACGCATTTGCAAGCCATTTTTTGCGTGTTGTCTGGAGCCTTCACAGAATTGCAAGCGTTCGCAAATCCGCTCGAAAACGTTCCGAGAAATCGCCCACAGAGCATATGCATGGCAGTGACACTGACCATCGTTGTTCCGAACAATTGAACTTCCCTGTAATCGAGGCGCACCACACTAAGTGCAGCAGGAGGAGGCCCAAAATTGGCTCTGCAAAGCAGAACAACGTTCAACTCTGCAGAGAGCGGAGGTGACCCATTGGCTGGACTTCTGGTGCCAAGGGTGAAAACTTCCAACAAGTTTTGCAAAGTTCGGCCCTATATAAGTTCCATGGGCCACAGCCGGAGCCTCTTCTGTCCACACGGCGTGTGCGTTGAAAATGAAGACTTCATTTGCTGCCGTTGCCTCACACAAATGGCGCAAATGTATCATGAGCGTGGGCCTCGACAAGACCTTTGGTGCGTGCCTCCCCGGCCTTGGAGCACAAGATACAAAATGCACCGCGCATTTGAATGCAGGCATTCTGCACTGGCGGGCCCGCTTCAGCTTTCGTGGCTCAAACCTGAGCAGAACATACGTCGTCAGAGAGTTAATGTATTTGTCAATTACGCCTATTATTGCAGCCAATAAATCTTCAGTCGGCGCGGCGCTTTTCAGCAGCGCTAATCCATCCAGGTTCCCACTCCGCGTACAGCAGCCGCGGATCCAGAAAAAGAACTGAAGGCCCAGCTCGTGGCTTGACCGAAGTAACAAAAGCATGGTGGAACAGGAGAGGGCAAACAAGAAGCAGGGATACTCCAGATCTCCAGATATCAAAGGAAATGAATGGGGTTCAGAAGCCAATCTTGCCTGCCCCTACTCTCTTGCTATTCATTTGTGACCAATTCCTGAAAACAGAACTGCAAAGCTAAAATGGCCATTGAAGCCATTGTGGTGAAGACACATCAATCCGACTATTGGATGTCCTCCTCTGACCAGTTCTCTTCCTCCACCAAACTCAAAAGGGCCACCAAAGTAGAGATCAGAAATGCAGAGAGAGCCCCCCAAAAGTCCAAACTGATTTGTTTAGAGTAAAACACATGACACTGGATACCTCGAGAAGAAAGCGACTTTGCTTCTGGATCCACTTCTGGACAGAAGCACTCCAGCTCCAGCTCCCTTTTCTTTCTCTCTTCAGATGCGAAGAGCTAAATCAACGATCCAAGAGCCCAGAAACCACTCGAGAAAAGAAAACCATGCTTCTTCACTTGCCGACCTTTCTTCTTGACTCCTCTCTTTTTTCTTCCTATCTTCCGGGTCTGTTCAAATTCAGGGCCCAACGACACAATGGACAGTGGCATTCGTGTTGCATTGGGTCACCAGAACAATTCATAAGTTTTCCACACGCGATGTCGAATGCTGATTCAAACGTCCAGCTTAGACCTAGAATCATGTTCAAGAGTATGTGTGTGTTTGTCTGTCTGGTGGGAGGTGTCGCGTGTGTGTGTGTGTGGTGATTCTTGGCCTCCGTGAAGGTCAAACAGAATCCTGGACGCTCAGGCAAGGATATCAATATGTCGGTCTGGAAACAGTGCCAACCAAAACTACTTTCCACGGGTGTGTCACGGGGAGGGGGCGAGGAGAACCAAGATCTCAAAGGCTGTACGTGCACCTTTTGTGCCCAAGGTCCAAAGTCTGTTACTTGGGTTTGAGTGCCCGTGATGCTACAATTTCACAGAAACAAGAACAAGAAGAAAGATTTCCTGCATTGTTTCAAGTGCACGTACATCAACACAGTTTCCATCATTTCTGGGGGTATTAACTCATCAGGGTACCTGGCAATACACAACGGGGAGAAATCTGCATTGCATTTCAGCACGAGGGGGAAATAACGTGCAACATCCAGAACAAGACAAAAACTTACAGCTCTTCTAGGGAAAAACAAAGCAACAAAGTAACAAAGTTAAGAGTGTCTGGCCCTTACCTCGCATCATTTGTTTAGATGCATCTGTGTGTACGTGTAAATATCCCAACAGTGGAGCCTCAGCACGCGTGAACGTTAGCTATCCCAGCTGCAGGCAGGGGCTGCCAACAATTATGCATTCCGGAATGCTGAATCCTGGGTACTTGCCACCACGTCAGTACCACTGGTGAACGTCAGGATTCGTGCCCGATGTTCCAGGATGATTTCAGCTTCTATGGCTCCTACAGCCCTTCACAAAAGGTTGATCACACAGCAGACTGTGTTGAAATCGGTACATAGGTTGGCCGCCTGCATAAGATACCTGAGTGAATAGGGCTCACAACAGATTGGTGTCCAGTCCACCAGGCGTGTGAATCCCTCCGCAAAAGCACAGCTGTTTTTCCTGTACATTCACATGGGCAGCTTCCCTCCCTTCTCCGCACAACAGTGAAACTTGGGTGGTGGTTGCGGACGAGCCAAAACCACTCACTCATCGAAATCTCCTTGTTCAAGTTTACAGAAACAAAGCAACTTTTAAACTGTGATGTGCCTCCCAGGAAAGGCCATTTCGTGAATACGCATCCATTCTGATACTGTCTTCCTGTTTAGCAGCTGCTAACTGTGTGCGAAAAGTTCCTGACAACGCAGAATTGGTCAGTCTTTCGAGTCTGTACCTTGCTGGTAGGTGGCAGGAATCATCTCCTGACCAAAGCGGCTTCGTGGACTCAACTGTTCAAACCCGGATGATGCATCCAAGACTGCCGCTCCCAACCAACCAATGCACAAATCCAGGGGCAATGCAGAAACGCAATAAACCCAATGTTCAACAATATCCACCAAACAAACAGAACAACAGACGGTCCAATTCACAGAAGCTTATCGCTTTTTCAGCGTAAGGCAACACGGCGGAGGTTCGGTTTTCCTCGGGAGGCGGTTTTTCGAGTGCGTCTCGCTTACACGGTGCTCGACTCAGGTTGTGTTTGATTCACACAACCGGGTGACGTGACGCGAATTGTAATCAGGCGACGCGTTTACCCTTCCGCCAAAGCAAATACCGTAAATACCCTTGTATAATGCGCACTTTCTCAACCAAAATTTTAACATCAAAACTGGGGTGCGCATTTATGTGGGTATATTTGTGGGTATGTTGAAAAATACCACATTTGTGGTTTAAAAGTTGGGGTGTGCTTTATACGTGGGTATTTATGGTACCACGAGCAAGTGTCTCTCGCTGCTCGAGGATAAAATGGGGGTTTTCAAGCCCTCTCTGCTTTTCAGCAGTGGACAACACCAAAGGCTCCGTTCACATAGGACGCGGGGCCAAAGGCTTGCACATCATAGTTGCCCATAGACAGGCTGTATTGCGTCTTGGCAAAAAAAGTTCTGAGCCCCAACACAGACATCTCTGCAACACTTCCTTCAGAAATGTAAAACGTCAAGATTTTTAACAGTGTTTTTTTTTTAATTTAAACTCCGCGTCTTTCGTCACGGCGTTGTCTGGCGCATGACAGAACACAGTTTCCGGTTCCTGTGAACAAACCACGTGACCACTTGAGTGCATAACACCCGCTATATTGACGTCATTACGGGTGAACCAGGCTGTGAGGAAGACCTGAGCCAGAAGTAACGCATTCCAGCCAATCCAGTGCAGCGTTATTTCCAGAGTCAGTGAGTGATATGAGTGATTCCGCACTACTACACTGATGGATGACATGCCAAGACAGAACCATACACCTCAACCAATCATTTCTTCCCACCAATGCAAACGTTTTGTTTTGTTCCTTCCAAGGAAGCAGACTTGCAACTCCTCAGCCCGAACCCCACTGACAAAAGAACCCAGAACCTTTTTTTCTGACATCTTATGACACCCCATTAATTCCTCCCATGAACAACTGTGAGAGTGCTGTGCTGTCCACCACTTGCCAAGCAGCAAAAGCCACACATGAACACTGGTGAACACAGTCGGATTTCAGAAATGTAAAAAAGTCGCATGAATTAAGAACAGCCCTTTATCCTGACTGTCGACGACAGGAAAGGCAACACGGGCCACCTAAACACTGGTCTTCCACCATCCTGATTACGAAGCAATCGTGAACCAAAAAGACCACAAATGTGACAGGGCCCAGTTTCAGAAAGATAATATTGAACTCAGAAACAAAATCAAGAACAGCCCTTTTCCCAACACAACTTTTTTCAGCTGGACGGCTCACCCACGTGCACTGCTCTACGGCACGGTGTCACGTTTCAGAGACAATTCTGCAGCAGATGGTTCTTTTCTCCCCGCGTGCGTCACGTGCGTCATCTGCTATACGGACTGTGAATAAATGTATGGCAAACATTGGCTGCTCCCGTTTTTAATGAAGTCACTGCATTTCAATTTAAATTGCATTCTCTTGCCATCAGTTAATGAATTCGAAAATGCACTCCCAGTGAGTTGGTGTGGTGGTGGTGTCATCCAAAAAGACGATCCAGAGTCTTCTTCGAAAGTTTTCAGGATGCTTGTGTGTGTGTGTGTGTGTGTGTGTGTGTGTGTGTCCCAAGTGGTTTCCAAGGGCAATGACCCACACAGAAATCTTACCTTCTCCACTCTTGTTCTTGCAACATGTGTGCTCTGGTTCCACAAGGTTCCACGAGGCAGTTTGGTGTTTATGAGCGCAGTACTTTGTGGAACCAATGGACATGTGTCCCCCACCCCCGTCGTGCTTCCAAAGAGCAACGAAAACAACTGTGCGCAAGTGTGCCAAGGCAGCTCTGTGCATTTCACTTGACGCCATCCACAACCAAGGAACACGCACAGGACTTACGCGTGCCCTGCTGAATGTTCGTCCATCTCAGTTGTGGGTCAGCGGACGTAATCCCTATTCACAACCAAATCAACGTGCACAGGACTCCTGTACACCTCCACCAGCAGTCTTTATCCACAATCAGGGGACGTGCACAGGACTTGTGCAAGCTAAGCGTTCGCCTGTCTAAGTTCTGCGATGGCGAACGCAATCCCTTTAGGACTCCTGTAGATCTACACCCCCACCCACGTGTGCGCGAGAACAGCGCGTGTGTTCACAGGTTGAACCCGGATCCTATGCACAGGTCAAGTAGCCCTTGAACCCGCAACGCGATCCGGGACGGGCATGCGTGGTGCTGCAGCTCCGGGGTAAACACACACAACACCACACTTCAGTGCGGAACACTGGATTCGGGCCCACAAGGATACAACACCAGCCAAGGTTTGACGAACAACCGTCACCTGATTCTGGACCAAGAAAAACCATTCAGCAATGTTTCTTTTTCGGGTTCACTATCCTCAGTCAAGATCTCATGACTACACATGAACGCCAAATGCCAAATGCATGGACAAGGATTGGCACAGAAACGGTTACAAGGAGGAAGGGTTTATTGTTCAAGCTAAAAGACCTGTCTTGTCAAACCCGGTGAAACCCACACGTTTCGGCCTGCTCTGGACATGCACCTTCTAGACTCTCTCCGGACGCAAAGACCCACTGTATTCGCCCCCGCATGCTATTTGAGGGGCACAACAGGATGAAGGAAGAAACTGGCTTCTTGTGGGGGTGGCTTTCTGGGTCAAGCTGACAGGCCTGACGCTCCGAACACATTCGCCCCCTGTTGGCCAGCTGATATATAAATAAGGCAACATAGGATACTAGATTTGCAGTCCAGAATGCACAGTGACAGAAGAGGAGGAATTCAGGGGGGATTTTTCCTGTGCAGTGCTAACAGTCGGGGAACAGCGGAGGCATCTCTATAGCTGCGCTGCACCAGGCTCACCCCTGCGCTGTGTGTGCGCTCCGCCACGCCGCTGTTTTCTTTACGGATAAGCCAGCTCGTTTATTGTCTATCTACACCTGTGTGAACCTGAGAGCATGCCAAGCAAAAACCACCGTGGGTCCACCACACCTGGGCGCATTTTCCCGACTCGACTACCTGAGAGGTACCACACTGGCGCAACCTGTGCAGGTGTTGGGGTGAACGCGCAGGATTGCAAGACGTCATCAGTTCAACTCCGGTCTGAATCTGATGTTGCACCTAAGCTGGTACGTACCTGTGGTACCTTTGTCAGATTCAAATTAAACTTCAGAACCGGACGCAAGAGGTTTATGTCTCGCAAGGCTCAATTCACACAGGACGCAGAAATGCGTGCAAATTTCCTCACAATTCCTTGGACGTTGCTTGTGAGTTGCGTGAACACGCCCATTGACCACAATGTGTTGCATTCTTTGCATTTGCCTGTTGCGAGGTGCTCTGCGTCCTGTATGAACGGGCCTTCGTCTGACGCAGAGCAAGTCTACACGGCGACACAGCCTCCCCAATGGACATGCTCCTTAGTTACTTGCAACGACCCAAGCTACGCAGGTCTTCGTGGCCTTACAACCAGCAAAACGCTTGGGTAGCGACATCCTGTGCTTGTCACCCTCTGCCCACATGCAGCACCCCAAAGTGCTTCCACTTTGCTTGTAAACGGGCGATCACATTTCTGGCAAAAAAGGGAACATTGGCGGGTTTACCCCTGGCTGAAAGAACAACTGGTCAACTGGTTTGCTGAGCATTTCCGCCAGAAAAGTGTTCCGGCCCGATGGATGTGATGCAACACAAAACGGACTGCTTCTCACTTTTTGTTTTAAATTCAAAGCAAACACCAACCTAATCTCCAGCTCAGAGAAACGACTGTTTGGCACGGCAGCCAGTGTTCCAGCGGACTTGCATCAATCAATGAGCCAAAACGAGGCAACACAGGCGAAAGATGAAGCTAAGAAAAGACAAGCAGGGAAAAAGTCGGCCACAAGCAATGCCTGGAATATCAATGAAGCTCGCCACATAAAGACGAATGTTTTCGCAGCCTTTTTCCGTTTCTTTCATCGTCGCGTTGACTTTCAATCTCGGGTGTCAGCGCCTGCGTGGGGGCGTATCACTTCAGTGTGAGTTCTGAGTTTGAGTTCTTAGATAATCACACAGAAAATTTAGGATCAAGACAGAGTTTGATGAATGGAAGGATGACCATCATGTTACCATGACAGTCTTGGAACTGAGGCCCTTCCAATAATGATGCATAAATTTTCCATCTCTGTCGTCGTTGTGCGCAAAATTGAGTCGTTTCAGAAGAATTCCAACAGGAGGCTCCAAACACACACACACACACAAACGCATGAAATCCAG
>JAAUYG010236865.1_pt1 | contig 11555 bp, 8 predicted proteins | sample 7278091 | NCBI WGS metagenome assembly JAAUYG01 (sample SAMN14350201, study PRJNA611818) | marine sediment metagenome | isolation source: surface marine sediment (0.6m) | place: French Polynesia: Moorea | collected 2018-08 | reverse complement strand
GAGATTCTGCCGAAAATTCGGGAACATTTTCCACCATTATTTGACTCTGTGCGTAGAATGTTTCGTCAGAAATTATGTTTCCAGAGTCCAAAAACATTCACTCCCAAAATTCTGTTCTTATTTACATTTTTTTGAATTTTTGGTTTGTCAGCCATATATGTACAGGTTTCTGGAAAAATCTTAAAAAGTTCAGAATTGACCTTAAGATTGTAACTACACCATGGTTGCAAGGATGATATTTGCACCTAAACATATTTGTGGAATAAAGATCTTCCGGAAAACCACCCACGACATGCTTCTAAAAAAACAGCATAAATAGTTTTTATATTGGTCTTAATTTTTAACTCCACTTCCAGTTTCACAAACCAAAATGGGTTGGTAGTGCGGCCTGCAGCAACTGGCATCCCCCCTGTCTTCACCGCTATCGAACTGCTTCCAAACCTGACACTGACAAAGCCGTGGAGACAACTGCTCAACTGAAAGGAAACCAGAGCACTGTTTCTCCAAGGGGGAAGACCGCCCTAGCAGTTAACCAAGGTGAGTGACAATAAATTGTCCTTGGATGTAGTCAGACTATGCTAATGCAAAACTATCCCTATGCTTGCACATCAATTAAGATGCAGCAGTCATAATTCAAACATAATAATAATAATAATAATAATAATAATAATAATAATAATAATAATATTACCCCTGGTAGACCTGTTCTATCCATCTCATGCTAAGCATTATAATCATGAAAGATTAGAGTTCAAAAGAGCCAACTAAGTTAAGTCTCCAGCCATGACTTTATATACATTGTAACAAGGTTATAATAGAGGTTAAAGGTCGCCAGACTGTGTCCGTGGTGATCAGCGGCGCCCTCATGTTTAAAAACAAATATGGTATACATTAGCGCTGAAAGATGTTTCCTTTGAGGATGGCAGCTTTTTCTACAGGCATCATGAGTGTGCAGAAAGTTACACAAGAACACACAGAATTCCATGATGATGCATTGCATCGTGTCAGAGCAACAGAAAATATATTGTCCACAAAGGTCTCGGCCTTATAACCTTCATCCTTTGTGCAGAATATATAGGGGGACCTCATTACCTTGAAATATGGCAAGATTTTTTAGGTCATAATTATACAGATTGCCCCGAGTTGCGGAGTCTGTGACGTCCTCTCTATCATGATTCGTTTCCGTGCGGCAGACCTGACGAGTCGATCCGGGATGCTCACATCGCATGACCATGGCCATAAGTAGATATCGAAGTCGGGCATTATAGGCTCTCAGGACCATGAGGATTATCGTAGCAGAAAGGGTCTAGTTCTAGCAGCTCAACGCATTTTGCTGAGAAAATCGTAGCCAGTGAAAGGGGACGTGGCAGTAGCTTCAGCCTTAAGGAGGTTTGACACACTTTTAAAAATATTTAAGAAATTTCTGAAATTAATTTTTTTGTAAAGGTAATGATGTGTAAGTTTGAAATATTAAATAAAAACGTGGGGTCACCGTTGTCTAAAAAAAGATATACCCACAGAAATATGGGGTACTTTCAGGAGTTTCCTCTCGAGAATTAACATGGCACCTAATGGGGATTTGGACCAGACAACACAAATTCTAGGCAATATCATAAGGAAATAGATTTACCATTTTTCTAATTTTTATATATGTTGAAGCTTGTCAGTATGTCAATATAAAGTAAAAAATCTATAGGTCACCGTTCTTATTTTTTGGCCACAGGCTGAAATTCGCAAAAATCTATGGAAATTCCATGAAAAAAAATCCATATTTAGGAAGTGCAAGCCACTTTCAGGGAAAAAACGTTTTCCAGAAATATGTTTCCATGACGAACGATTGTTGTGTCGCTAGGCATCAAAAATAACAATCCCAAAATGATGCCATAAACTGTTAAAATGGGTAAAATACAAACCATTACAACGAAAGTGTGTCCAACCTCCTTAATTAAATACATAGATCATTGGAAGACATTACTTATCAATAGACAAAAATACCTTTGAATAAACTATCTGCCAGGAATTATATGTGTGTACATGCATGTATTACCAAGGATCATAAAATAACACAAGTCGAAGTAATCGTCTTGCATATTCATATTAGGGCATCAAAATTAAGTCTCACTTTGCCTAATTTTTTTTTACAAAATTATTGTTAAATTGGATATTTTTATTTCATCTGTATCTACTTATAGGAAAGTAAGATCACAGTACAATTTTCCAATCAAATAATGTTCAAATTTAGCCAACAAAAAAGATACTTTGCCATTTGGATATATCTATAACGCAGCAAAATTACCTAATCAACAATGGTCTACTAACGGGTGTTAACTGCTGCACATCCGATTATATTTGATAAATTTCATGTATGTGTTTAATACTTTATTGGCCATAAATTTGTTACATGGCTATAATTTAAGGAAGATATGATATTTTCTTCAATATAAGCACAACTAAGTTGAAGAGGCACATAACTATTATCGTCCATTAAAGGGGTCCACCTACATGTAGCTCTCAGAATAATTGCAGAAAAGAAAGAGAGTGTCCTTTAAGAGAGGGACGAATGTAATTAATGAGGCAACTAATGTACACTAGGGGCCTTGAATACTCTCACAGTCTGTTCCTTATGGCCTTCAACCCAAGCCCAAGTTCATTAAAGACCAGCTCCATTAATTAATTAACAGTATTTTCAGACTCAACAGTTAACATGGTTCTCTTAAAAATAGGTGGCTGTGTCATCTTGTAGCATGTATGTGCATGTTTGTTCAAAAAACACATTTAAAAAAAGTAAAGTCTATTTTTTGGTAGGTATCCATGTCTCTCAATACATGTAGTGTGATGTGTCTTTTTTTGCAGGAGTGTCCAACGGGTATCGTGAATGAAGACACGTTTAAGGACATTTATGGACAGTTCTTCCCACATGGAGGTAATGATGAGGAAAGTCAAAATATGTTCAGACAGAAAGTATTGCTATCAGAATTACCTTGGCTAGGCGAAGTCTGACAGACTAGTCTATTGGGGACTAATCTGTATAATAAGGTTAGGTACAGAGACTAGTCTCTAATAGGGAGTTACCAAGACTAGACTGATACAGAAACTAGTCTCTGAGAGGGACAGTAAGAGGCTAGTCTCTAATAGGTCATCTTATAGAGACTAGTCTATAATGGGACAGTTATAGAGACTTAATCTCTAGTAAGGACAGCTACCTAGGGAAGTCTTATGGCGACAGTCTTCTACAGACTATTCTAAAGAAAGTCTTCTAGAGACTAGTCTCTAATAGGAATAGTTACAGAGACTGGCTTCCCAATGGTGATATTATGTACAATTGTACATTATACATGTAATTGTAAAAGTCGTAGTTCAAATATGTATGAAAATATATAGTTGCTGAAAACAAGGAGATCGAATTACCCTGGTATGTGGAATGGAATTACATGTAAGATAATTATATCAAGATAATAACTTGGCAATACAACATGTACATCATTTTATACATGTAGTACAAGAATCTGTTACTTATATTAATGCTGCCATTGTCAAGCTGTTCTAAAAATGTACCTATGTTAGTCCTTGCCTTTGGCAGGCTGTTCTCAAAAAAAAAATTCTTCTTGCAGATGCTACCAACTATGCTCACTATGTGTTCAACACATTTGACCAGGACCACAATGGAACAATCAGCTTCGAGGTAATTTTCTGACAAATGGTTTACTTTATGAGTTCTGCTGGTTCTACTTGGGGCATACAATCCTGTAGCGAAAGACATTGACTTTGAAATGTTTTGGCCAGTTCCAATCCCCAAATTTCTTGTCACTGTACCATTAAAAAAAATCCTGACCACTTTAAAGATCAATTCAAATTGTCTTGGTCCCAAGGGAGATGTTGAGGTGACCAGTGGTTATAATGTACGTGTTCCAGAATCCCATGTTCTGTCATCGCTCTTTTTACAGGAGTTTGTAGTGGGATTGTCAGTATTGGCGCGGGGAACACCACATGAGAAACTACAGTGGGCATTCACGCTTTACGACATCAACGGAGACGGAATCATCACCAAAGACGAAATGACGGATATCGTCTCGGCCATCTACGAGATGATAGGGTCGCTGGTCGAGCCATGCGTGGATGAACGCACGGCCAAACAGCACGTAGAAAAAGTATTTCATGTGAGTCGAAAAAGATGTGGGGAGTAACTAAATGGAGCAGATAAACACTGATAAAGATACACAAACAAATTTAATTAAGATCTTAGGAACTGAGAGGCATATTGCTATGGTGACGCATGTAGTAGCATGCAGGACCCAAAAACCCATGGGTGCCCAAACATTTGGGGTTTGAATCCCGATTGTGGTGATCATTCCTGTTCTGCCCTGAGGTGTCTGTCATCAAGCACCTAAATTAAGCCGTCCAGCTGCCATGAGGGTGACCATTCATGCCGATGATGGTGGGCATTGCAAACCTGCCAAAATGAATGAAAATTGGTAATTTATGGATGACTTAAAAGTGTATTTTTGTGAGATGAATTTCTTTCTCAGAAATATGCATGGAGGATAGCTAATGAAGGATATGCAACATGTATTGATGTTTCCAGTGGCGTGTGTCCAATAGCTGTAAACATGATTTTAAAAACTTGAAATGTTAGGGGTTATTACTGAACTTGAGCTTCAAAAGTTACATTTGGAAATATTATTCACTGGCTAAAACTGATTTAAACTATTTTGATATAGCTCCCTGATACCTTCTTTCAGAAAATGGATACCAATCAGGATGGAGTCATATCAGTGGAGGAATTCATGAATATGTGTAGAAAAGTAAGTCAATAAATACTCCCCACATTGACAGTATGTATTCAATATGAGGCTGTAGCTAGATTTGTATCAGTATGTGTTCTGATTAGTTCTTATCTATTTATTTATTTATTTATATATCTATTTATTTATTTATTTATTTATTTATTTATTTATAGAACACTTTATTTTATAAGCGCAGTGTGCTATTTATGTGTTAATTACAAAAAATGATACAATCATCTAAAACAGAGCAACATGAGAATAGACTAGGGAAGGAAAAAAATTGATATTAATAGAGTGAGTAGTAATTTGGTAAGACAGCATAAACATAACATTGGGGGTAAAAGGGTGACTCTAACACCAGTAAATAGTATAAGTAGTAAATAAAAAATAAGCAAGATTTTTGTTGTGGTCGGAAATTGATGGGTCTATGTCTAAGGGCTTCCTTGTTGCTATAGTTTGTGAAGCAATTTGCCTTGCTAGTAAGTTTATAAACATATGAGGATGCACTATTTAACAGTCACCAGTTTTGGCATGTACGGAAAATTTTCTTTGGGTACTCAGAAAGTGTAGTTTTTTTTCTCTAGTCTGGGGCTTCTGCAGATCATCTAAAAAGCTAAATGTTGACCATAACCAAATCAGACTCATAAATATGCTGCAGTAAGACGCACTTATGCAATTTCTGTGTACCAGCACTTCATTTCTTGATGGAATCGCTTAAAGCAGCATATGATTAACGGACCATTTTATGTGGGTATATAGACACTTACATTTCTAGCCATTGATTATATGAACCATAGAGCCCGGTAGATAATGCACCTGTGTTGTTTCAGCTGCAGTGTTGGTACAGGCACTACTTCATTGTTGTATTTAGTCATGATAGGCTTGGCTGTTGTATTTGACATTACAATGACATTTAGAATCTATATTGGACATTAACTTCATAAACTGTTTCCTACTACCGTTACACTGAAAGTCAGCATGGGTCAGATTTGATCAATAAATGAAAAATCATACATACAATAGTATTAGTTCTGTTGCTTTCTCTATTTCTATCCACATTAAGTATTTAAATCACGCTTGATGTGAATTTTTTTTTTAGATATTTCATTTTAGATGTATATTTATATATATAAACTTAGCAAAATTTTGTATATGTCTACTACAATTAGTTTAAATATGTGCAGAAACACTGACATAAAATTATTATTATTATTATATTTATTATAATAGAGTGTGAATTTAGTTTTTGATGGGAAATAGCTTTTATAGGTACATGTAGCTGCTTTTCTTGGCAAATATATATCATGAGGATTTCAGATATTAGACTAATGAAATCCTTATTTCTTTGCTCTTCTTGTGAATGTAATATCAAGTGAACCATGCATACCATACATTTGCTGAAATTTTAGATATATTTTAGATATATGTATAATGTCTATGATACAGACAATTATTTCTAAGAAAGCATTTCTGTGTTGTAAAATTGTAAACACATTAATATTCAATGTGAGAGATGATCTGTAAGTTTCTGTTTATTGAATATTCATTGGGAGACAGGGTGGTGTTTTTTTCTGTTCATTGAGCATTCATTGGGAGAAATGATCATTGTGTTCATTGAATATTCATTGGGAGAGATGATGTTTGTGTTCATTGAATATAATATTCAATGGAAGAAATGGTGTTATGCTCATTGAATAAATATTCATTGGAAGAAATGGTGTTTCTGCTAATTGAATATTCATTGGGAGACATGGTGTTTCTGTTCATTGAATATTCATTGGGAGATAGTGCTTGGGTTCATTGAATATTATTGGGGGAGCTACAGTTTCTGTTTATTGAATATGTAAATGCCAGGGGTAATATTATGTAAAGCGCTTTGAGCTAGCTTCGGCCAGGAAAAAGCGCTATATAAGAACTGCATATTATTATTATTAATATTCATTAGGAGAAATGTGGACTTTCTGCTCATTGAATGTTATTGCTTTCATTTTCAGGATGACAGTATTGCACGATCGTTGACGATGTTTGACACAGTCATGTGACCACACGAGACATTGCCAGGATGAATGGGGTCGGATAATGCCCTTGGATTACTGAGATGAGACAAAGCATGGGATCATACATGTACGTGGGACCCATCTACCATGCAGTAACACTGGAGGCCTCTAGCTGTCACATTGGGGCTGAAGTAGAACATTGCGGGACCCGAATGCCTCTGACCAGTGGTACAGACTGAGAATGAGACACTCTCTTGCTGCCGTTCTGCTGCTGCAAGTGCTCACTTATACCAGTTGACCTCACTGAAAATGCCCAAGAGTGCGTGTACCGGTAGTGCGTTAGGTTATGCAGCTGTATTTGTGTTTACTTACACCATAGTGTGTTCAAGCTTGTTCAAACTGTTCTGTTAAAACCCCAAGCTGCTACACATGTAGTACACGCATTAAATATATTGAAAAAAATTGACAACCTCGACACAACATTGATTATGTATCCCGGGTTATGTATGCTGACGTGCTGTTGGCATAGCAGCTTATTCCTGAATAGCGCTAAAATAGGAGTTTGTTGGGGGTATATAACTGTAAGTGAAATCGCAAGGTATTGGGTTGGACATTGTATAAATGGTTTGTTGGAAGAAGAAAAGAGAGACATGTTGAATAAATGTGTTAGCAGTGGGATAAGACTAAAACACTTAATGTGTACATATGTATATACAGCAGCGATATTGGTATATTGGGACGCTATTAGAGGAGGATTTTCCCAGAGTCCGACAAAAAGATACCTGACCATGAAATTTTTTTTAAACAAATCCGAGGTTCCTAAGCATAATATACAGAGAATGGATTATACTGCAGTTGGGATTATTGATTTGTACAGAAAATTTAATTTATCAGAGTTTAAATTTGGGTAAACAATCTACCCAAATTTTGTCGAAATTAGGAAAATTTTTCTGTCAAACCTTTCAACCATTTCATTGGAAACTTCATTCATTCCGACATGTCCAAAATAACTGCTCATGTGAAGATGACTTTCTACATATATACCACCTCCATTTGAGTTGAACGGGGTCAGGTGGCCACTAGTATAAACATAAGGGCTTTTTTTATGGTGAAATGCCCAATAAAAATGAACATGCTATTGTGTAGCAGTTACTTTGTGTGCATTGGCGTTTTGGTGTGGCTGCATGAAATAGTTGGGTAATTCCTTCATCTAAGACATCACCGTAGTACTCACCAGTATATAATAAATGAGTATTACTTGTCTTAATAGCCTTAATAGGTACATAGCAGCCTCAAATTTTGGCACATGGGTGCATAGATGAAATGCCGGTACAATGGGCGACGTTGCCAGCAGCATAGGTAGCGAAAGCAGTTGAGGTACCAATACTGGCCTTGTATTCTATATTACATTTGGATGTTTATTCTTTCATGGAAAAGTTTTTTCTTTGAATCCCACTAATGTTTCCTTCTTCGCCGGAAAACACCCCAAGTTTTCATGATCGTATTGCATGGAGAAATAACTGAAATTAATGCATGTTTGATGATATGATGAAGTCTGAATGGTAAGGATGTCCTTAGTGTTCGCTTTCTCTTTGGCCAGCAGTAGGGGGTCAATTAACACTATTGCCAACACATGCACACGGAAACACAAACTATAAACATGATGTATGCTTTCAAGTGTGTGCATCTCTTATACTCTTTTGAGTCTTTACTTTGGAATTTGTATGGGATCTTTCACTCATGACTTTTCATCTCTCGGCAATTTCTCACCTTTAAGTTGTTTATTTCGGCAGTACCGGGTATACCTATACATGAACGTCAACACCAGTAATATTTATAATGTCAGTATGACCCCAACCTAATCGATATTTTACATGTATGCACAGTAATAGCTAATGTATGTATATGTTTTATTCGAGGGTAAGAGGTTTTGCTTTTGAAGCCCTTCATCGTTTTATTTTCGTTTTCTTCAAGTAAAGGGACCTACCAGTACTATATTTATGAGTATTTAATGCAAATACGTATCGCTTAATAATATTTCCTGAAGTGATGCCTTTGATATATTTGTTCTATTGTTCTACTCCCGTTTAAGACACTGCATCAATTGACTATGAGACAAAATATTGCTTAACGTTCTTCTCCATATTAACAAAAAAACATTACTTCTCCTGAGGAGATTACCACATGACACTTTATATAAAGTGCTGGGACACAAATAGAAATAATATCACTGAATATACTGGGGCATCTATTTGGGTGTGATTTGCTGCCCCTTTTCAGTACAACCCAACTTGAAATACCCCCTTTAAATTCTGCCAGGAGAAAATTGTCCCTGAGACAGGCAGTGACAGGCATCATGGTCTCTGGTGACAGGTTCAATTATGTTAAAAATGTAGGGCGCTGCACCAGAAAATTGTGGTGTTTCAAGACAAATGGTCTCTTATGGCAGTGGTCTCTCAAGACAGGCTTCACTGCATGTACATTTTGTACTGTATTGAGATAAGATTTTCTCTTCAGAATTTCTTAGCCATGAAAAATACCCAGAAAGACTTCTTGTATAGTTGCTCATATATTTACATGTTGATATTTTATACACAAAGCACAACATACACTGCTGTATTTTAACTGAATCTGCATGTACAAAATGTACTTTCATTCACCATTCTGCATTAGATGCCATCCATCATTTCAGCTTACGCATATACAATGTACAGTAGTCCCTCTCTAATAAGGACATCCCTGCTGCCATTTTAACCACTCTGTCGTTATTAGAGAGGTGTCCTTTGGCGAGAGGGAGCATCACATGTATTCATGGTACTTGCTGTCAAGAATTTGTGTCCTTGCTAGAGGGGTGTCCTCTCTAGAGAGTGTCCTTTAAGAGAGGGACCACTGTACGAAGTACTCACATCACAATGTACCAGAAGTGTTAATTGGACCACAATCACCACCTTCAAAACCAAGTCGTGTTTCTGTGGCAAAATAGGTGTAATGATATCTTAGGGTATTGCCCCCACTGATCTGCATGCATGTGGTTGAGGTCTCTTTGAAAGGGTGCAGTGTGTATAACTACCAGGCTCTACTAGCTACATGTACTATATTGAGAGGTTAGAGGCATGCCGGTATGGTATGGAAAATTTGTGCTTAATCTTAAATCATTTTCAGATATTTAATTTTTGCACACACTTTGCATGCTTTGCTAACACAGGTATTTTTTTTCTGATCAAGATGGCCCTACAGAAAGACAATTCAGCAAAAGACAATTAAGTGCATAGCTATATGGAGATGTTCGATATCTTTGCTCAGAACATTATATTGCTGTCTCGATTACGGTGTTTTCCTATTACGAGTTTCAGTGCATGTATATAGAACAGGTGGTGTTTCCGCACATGTCACATATCTGATCTATCTCCCTTGATTGAGTGATAAACGCTTGAACTTTTATATCATTACTCTACATATTGCAGAATCATGCCATAGAACAGCTAGGTTTCTTTTTTGAAGTCATTGCATTTGATATATATGTACCGGTAGATGTACATTACACACATGGCAGATGCATGATATCCTAATTGTGTACTCTTTAGGTGCGTTCACTTTCACTGTGCGATTGTTGGTTCAAGTCGGGTACATTTTCACGTTGTTTGCGACTGTGATTCGAATCTAAACACTTATTGTACAGTATGTAGTTATATCATTATTATCACCATGCGTGTTGGCAGATGACATGTTAAACTATCTGCTGTATTTAATGGACATATTGTTTAAAGTGATGTAATGTTAACTCGCAACAGTTTGTAAGTATATCCCACTGCCGAATATATTAGGAATATTTATTAAACGGGAAAATGGAAGTGTTGTCTGCGCATGAGATCGATCAGTATACTGTTATGACATATACCATTAACTGCAATTCAAACTCCTTGTTGGGAAAATGTCCCAGAAATATGCAAAAGAAAGCAAATAGTGTAAAAAGCTGTGCCCACACGTGATTGGTTGAGGATAATCAATCAACGATATGATTGGCTGAAGGGCACATGCTGACCAAGCATAATTTGGCTTCCAAATGCAACCTCTGTTCATGTTATGATTTTGATCGAGGCCAAGCATTCTTCATGTTGCTCAGTGAACTGGTACAATATAACGAAAAAAGGTGACACAACATTTCGGAAAGCTTCGCAAGTAATACACATTTGTTTTTGCTCCCATATTTCAATTACTGGTAGTTGCTTCTCAATTCCACGGTGTTTATCCCTATCTGCAATGGTTTTACATCAATAATTATTCTGTTGTCAGTACATAAATAAATCAGTGTTGTTATTGTTGTATGCATAATAATAAATTATGCATACAATAGTAATATTGTACGCATTGAAATGTGTGAATGGTGAGGAAGTCCGTAGTATTCACTTTCTCTTAGACTTGAAGAGTGTGGGATTAATGTTGATGTGAATGCCATTAATATGCAGGTCTTATATAGCACTTTTTCCTTGCCGAAGCTCGCTCAGAGTGCTGTACATATTATTTCCCCTGGCAGACTTGTTATACATCCATCACCTGCTCAACTCCCTGGGGAGTACACAGCTCTTACATGCCTCCAGGCACCACAGGTACTCCAAGTAGAATTGCCATTTCAGTCTATCGTCAGGTACTCATTTACGGCTGAGTGAACCGAGGCGCCACTGTTGTCACCCATAGCCCATGTGGGATGGTTTTTGTTGAGCCAAGTGGTTTACACGAGACTCGAACCCACAATCTTGTGGTTGGGAGTCTGACG
>JAAUYG010020634.1_pt1 | contig 11555 bp, 14 predicted proteins | sample 7278091 | NCBI WGS metagenome assembly JAAUYG01 (sample SAMN14350201, study PRJNA611818) | marine sediment metagenome | isolation source: surface marine sediment (0.6m) | place: French Polynesia: Moorea | collected 2018-08 | reverse complement strand
GCAATTATACTTGGATTTCAATATCAGCCTTAAAGCATGTGAGGAGGTGTATACGCCTCAGGGATTTGAGCAGGTGATGCCTGTAACAGATCTGCCAAGGGTAATAATATAAAGCCATTTCAAATTGCTTCGGCAAGAAAAAGCGCTATATTATATAACAACTGCATATTATGATCATAAGATTTGCATATTGTATATTGCGTACTATCAATTGTTAAAATTCCCTATTCTCCAATCTTGTGTAGTGTCACAGCCACTGTTTAGGCATTTTCATATACTTTTGGAGTAGTTATCACCGCTGGTGATCAGTTATCCTTAGTTGCAGAACCGGTCTGTTAGGAGACATAGGCCCATACTGAGGGGCCGCTAGAGGGTTTTATTGTCTTATAGAAGCTCAGATAGTTAGAGCACAGTAGTGTGCCGTGTGTAATTGTAAAGCTGGAGATACACTTCGGCAGGTAGAGTAGGAATTAGCCAGGCTTAAATTGTAATCTTCCGAGTATAAGACTTCAGCAGGTGCTTCAGTACAAAAGGGCTGAGTGAGTCGGAGGCAGCCTCTGCTGAGGAGCCTCAATTGCGGAGGCTCCATAACTCTGATAATATTCAGCGTGGGGAGAAGGACTTTATATCATTAGAAAGTTGAGAGAATTTACTGCCGTTTTCACTTAAGACCACAGAGATGGGGCTATTAGTAGTGTACTTATTGGAACTCTAACGTTAGATAGGAAAGCCCTGTAGTAATAGTAAAGCAGACGGTTTCTAAGGCGCCGAATATGATGTCACGTCTTCGCTTTTCTGATTGGTGCGGAATCTGCCCCTCCGTAGATGCGCTGATATCTCATTCGACGATGTTTTGGGCGACACTGGAATCCATAGTAACAGGCAGACGGCAGGTTAGACTTCGATAAAATTAGATTGTAAACAAGTAGAAGCCAGTTAGTTGAACATATACATTCAGAGAACAAAGGTTGACTCCCAGAATCAGACTGAGAGTTTAACTCACCCAGCGCGGTTTGACTGTATGGAGTCGAACCCTATAGCCTTTGGTATGAGGCTGGAAGTGTTGATGTATGAAAATTAGTGAAAAGATGAGGCGATCACTTTCAACCACCAGGGTTAGATAGAAACCCTTGCTGAAGGAGCCAGTTAGGATTTAGGCACTGAGGTGTGACCAAAATATTGATGTCAACTGTGATCGTTAGAGCGTGTATGGGTATTGGAAGTAAGCAGCCATTGTTCAAGGATTCATGACTTAATAAACGAATCAACAAAAATAGCGATGGCCATCGTTTGTTTTGGATACGGCTTCGAATGGCCGATGGAGCCTGCCGAGGCAGGGGCGCAGGGTGCTTGCCGAGGGAAGCTGGAAAGAGACTGAGAGACCAATGAACAGAAGTGACGAGAGTTCCTGACCCGCCGATGTAGAAGGCTCTCGTAGTAGGGACCTCTGTGTGGTTGCGACATGGCAGACTCGACTGAGGCAACTCCAGAAATTGTAGGATCCGGAATTCGTCAATGAGCGGAGGCCCCTAGACACCAAAGAAGGCTGCCAGATGGACGACCTGCCGCTAGATGAGAGACAGATGCCACACGGAGCATTTCTGGGGGCTCGTCTGAGATCTCTGGAGACATACCAGTGAGTACCAGGGATTTAAAGTGATACCTGGGAAACAGAACATTCCCGAGATAATCGAGTAGCAGAGACAAATGATTAGCAGAGGTGTCAGCACAACCAGTGTTGGTTCCGCAGCGCAGAGTAGCAGAGACGAATGATCAGTGGAGGTGCCAGCACAACCAGTGTTAACTCTGCAGCTCAACCTGCACCATGCTGATCGTGACTTAGAAATAAAATGTAACCCGATCAAGACAATACTAAGATGGTAGCAACACCAGGACAGACAGGGCGTGACGGCCCTGCCACGTCTACACCAAGCTCTGCAACACTGGTAAGACACACTGCTGCAATGGCACCCGCTTCAGAGGCTGGGCCAACGGGACGAAATGAGACAAGGGCAACACCAGTCAACCTGACTGGCGGAGCCACTGGCGGAGCCCAGGCAACATAAACGGGAAGCTGTGCCAAGGCCACACAAGCCAACCCTCATGTGCAGTCGAAACTGTCGTGGTTAGCTACAGATGATTCCGAGACGATTTTGAGAAGGAACCTGAAGACCTTTATTCCCAAGGGGATCGACCTGATCCCCGTAAAGATGGATGGGAGCGAGCCGGAGGTGGTGTAGTGGGCGGAGCACGATATTTGTCTCACCCACTGTCCGTTTGGCTAGTGGGAACGATTGCTGTGAAGAAGGCATAGCTGACCATTCCAGATTGTGTCCGGTACCCAGCGGACCGTGCCGGTGCCAGTGCCACTATTTCCAGTGCTGTGTGCAGTAGAACAGAAAACTGTTGGCAACCCGAAATTGACTATTATGCTTCTAGAGACCCCTGGTATACACAGTCCCAGTCAAACAGAAACAGTTTGGATACTATGTGGGGAAACCTGATGACTGTACCTATGGCAGTTCCAGTGATGATTGCTGCAGCGGTGCCAGCGGACCCTCCAAACTCGAATAACGATTGTTACTACAGAGTCCAGCGGTCCCCTGTGCCGCTTGATGCACCAGACGTCGCCTTGAGGGCCAAAGGCTGTTAGAATATGGGGAAAGATTGCACCAAGAGGAAGCCAAAGTAGCCGTTTCTGAGCCAGGTCATGCCCGCCACGCCGCCAGGCCATGTCAGCCTCTGCAGGGACACCAAGCCCCAGAAGTGGTAGAGCAACAACCACCAGCCCCTCCTATGGCCGACCAGGCAGGAGATGTCAGAGAAACCGTGCATCTGAGGCCGCCACGGGCTGAAGATAGGATCTACAGGGAGCCGTGGAGGGTCTCTGAAATAGGCCGCAGACCGTTGGGCTTAGGCATTTTGGAAAATGTGCCACTGCGGGCCCCTGCGCTGCCAGCTGCACCGCTACCCCAACACATGTATGTCCCACGCTATGATGACTACTACGGAGCTGCATTGGGACACCAGAACCTGCTCGACTGGGTCCGCCCATTCAACAATCTTTGGCGAAGCTGGATGTCTTCAAGGTTGAGAGTGGAGAAAGGCTAGACGATTTCATATACCAAGTGAAGGAATTTGCTGCCTTTCACGCATGGGACCCAGCAGAGACCGATAGACAAGCCAGAACGCATCTCAGAAGGGTAGCACTAGCATACATCTGCCGTACACCTCTCCCACCACAAAATTGGCCAGAGCTACAAGATCTGCTCATGCGTAGTTTCCAAACCAGAGACCTGACAGCTGCGTACAAGGCTGAATTCCATGCTAGACAAAGGCACCGTGGTGAGGATATCCATTGCAGAACTTGACCGAGATGGCATGGCCTTTGCTAGACCCAATGGCCCACGAGGAAATGGTGACTGACCAATTTCTCACTGGACTAGACAACCACGAGCTAAGGGTCCAGGCGGCTACTACTGGTGCCAGAAGGATTGAAGATCTTATGCATATAGCTCGTTCCCTGGAGGCTGTGGAAGGTGAGGAGACAGGCCGAGGACGACAGCCGAGAGGCTCCGCGCAGACCGGGTATACCAAAGAAGAAGGCTCCTATGTGGAGGCTAATAGGATTGTGGAGCAGATCCTGGCCAAACTGGGGCCGGAGTTGAGACCGAGCAGGGATCCAAAACGCCACCCTCTGACGCCAGGACCCCAGAGAGTGTGCAGTGCTGAGAGGACAGAGACTCCAACGCCTCATAGGGACCAGCCTGCGAATCCAAAACAAGAGAAACGCAAGAAAATTGAAAGGGGCCATTCACTATCCACAGGTCGGAGCTGATTCAGAAACTGAGATGGACCACCCCAATGCTTCAAGTGCAAAGGATATGGTCATTTTATGCGAGACTGTCTCAGTGGAGACTTCTACATAATAGGACCAAACGTATGGCCAGTGAAGAAACGAGAGGCGTGCCAAGAGAGGCAGAGCAATAGTGAAAGCCCCACCTCTAATAAGACTTTAAAATAGAGGCGGGTCGTGCCGAGAGGCCTAGGCGTGATGCCCCACTGAGGCACACATTGCCTGAGTGGGGCTTAACAGAAAGGGGAAAGACCATAGTTAAGGATAAGAAGAACCATGCGACCTGCCGACGACTTCTACACCCATGGTAAAGAATCACTGCTGCGGATGGCTGATCCCTGTGACAATTAATTAACTGTTGACTATGGCCCTTCTAGACACCAGTGCTACATGCACCATGGTAGTGAGGCCCCTGTACGAGACACTACAGGTGGCCAAACCACTGAAAGTGAAGCAAGGTGAGGAGCTGCGAATCGAAGTTATCGGCGGAAGTGCAGCCCCTACATTAGGAACAGCCAATGTGTAGATAGGCATTGCTGGAGGTCGATATGATCATGAGATCATATCGACCTCCTCATCAAGTGAATTGTGTGTCGGAGCCAGCACAGCCAGTTAAGACCCACTTAAAGACAGCATGGAGGGTGGAGTTACCTGCCAGGATAGAGGTTATAGTTGAGTGGAAACCAACACATACCTCCGCTTGGCTACAGTAACACACCGTGGTCATGCAGCCGTGCTCCAACCAATTGGGTTACGCTGAGGATGAGATAGTAACTGGGTCCGCACTGAAGACTCCTGATCAAGCCGAGATGGTGATACCCGTGATGAACTTGACTGATGAACCACATACACTGTACAAAGGCACCAGAATAGGAGAAGCACATGCACTTACCAAATGTGAACGCATAGACGGAAAACCCCTAGAGGGAACAGTGTAGGGGTTGTGTGACTGCCCACACAACCCAACTATTTCGATGACAGCAAAGACTCTGCTCGCTGAGGGGTGGGCATGGTAAATACCACCCCGCTATCCTACTACAAGGGTGTGCAGCCTTCAGGCCACAGAGAATTGATACATGCATGGATCCCGCGGATCTATCAGAGTATCTACAGCCAGTGATGGAGGGGGTAGCCCATGATCTGACCCTCCGCAAGAGAGAGGAGTCAGCAGCTGCCATCTATGAATTTCGGGGACGTGTTTAGCAGTGGGCCCACGGACATGGGAAGGACATGTGTTGTTAAACATACCATAGACACAGGGGACCACTGACCTATCCGTCTACCACCCCGCCGCTTGCCGATTACCAAATAAGACATTGAGCAAAAAGAGGTGCAAAGGATGTTAGACCGAGGAGTGATCGAGCTGTGTGAAAGTAGTTTGGTGAGTCCAGTGGTTTTCGTGACCAAGAAAGATGGCACCACACGTTTTGCGTGGATTACAGGAAATTGAATGACATCATCCGGAAAGATGTCTACCGTCTGCCTAATTTTGATGACACCCTTGATATAATGCGTGGCTCTACTTACTTCAGCACCCTGGATCTCTATTCTGGATATTGGCAGGTGGAGATGGATCAGCAAGACATTGACAAGACCGCATTCTTCATATGTCAGGGTTTATTTCATTTCACGGTAATTCTGTTCAGATTATGCAATGCCCCAGCCACGTTTAAAAGACTGATGGAATTAGTCTTAAAAGATCTCAACTGGAAGGTGTGTTTGATTTACTTGGATGACATTATCTTGTCCGGCGCAGGATTTATCCATCGTTGGACCATCTGAAAATGGTGTGGACTAGAATCCGTGAGGCCAATCTTAAGCAGAAACCAACTAAGTGCTGTTTGATGTGCACCCAAGTTCCATTCCTAGGCCACATCATGAGTCACCAGGGAGTAGGTGTCGACCCCGCCAAGACCGAAGCTGTGGAGAAATGGCCAACTCCGACAAATGTGAAGGATTCACGTGCCTTCCTAGAGCTGGTCTCCTACTACAGCAGGTAAATCCAAGGCTTTTCAACTGTGGCTGCGCCTATGACAAACTTGACACGGCAGGGAGTTGACTTGGTGTGGGATGATGCTTGTGAAGGAGTCTTCCGAACTCTCAAGAAAGCCTAGGTAACAGCACCAGTCCTTGCGTATCCCACCAGAGAGGGACACTTTGTGTTAAGCACAGACGATAGTGATGTCAGGATCGGAACTGTGCTGGAACAAGAACAAGAAGACAGAGGACAAGTTGTCAAGAAGGTGATAGCCTATGCCTCCAAGACTCTAAGTGACTCACAGCACCGCTACTGCACCACTAACAAAGAATTGCTGGCAGTAGGATGGCTGTAGAACTGTTTAGATATTACCTCACTGGACGACATCTCACTGTGGTAACAGACCACGCCAGCCTGACATGGTTGCGCAACTTTCGAGAGGCAGAAGGAATGGTCGTGTGATAGATAGCACACCTGCAGCCATTTGACTTTGCCATTGTCCATCGTCCAGGAAAACCTTGCAGCCATGCAGATGGGTTGTCACGTCCAGACCCTGCAAGAAGGATACATGTCCCCAGTGTAAACCGCTCCAGAAGACCATCGCAACCAAATCTGAGATGGCTCGGTGTTATACACCTGGGTTTCCTTACCAACGCCACTTCGATAGGTATCTCGAGATGTCTGAAGAAGATGCTACCCTCTTTCGGGAAGTGAGTCCAGATCAAGAACCTACCCCATGGAGTGAGGACAGGAATACAGGACCGTACTTAGAGATGGCTCCACAGGCCGAGCGAGTTAGCCTTGGCATGAAGGTACTGACTGCGGAGGCTACAGCAATTGACATCGAGAATGCGGAGCCCAACATTCGGGATGCTGCTCAACCAGAGACAATCCAGGACACTAAGCTTGCAGAGGAGATATGTACGTTAAGAGCTGAGGAAGCTGCGATAGAGGACACTACTACCCAGATACCCCCGCACCACCAGGTAACCCTCGGCACTCAAAGAGATGCAGTGTGTGAGACGAGTGAACGAGAGACATTTGAAACCACCACCACACAGTCACCCAGCCCTGCCTCAGAGCCAGTGAGCCAGATGAGAGGCCAGATTTTGGTACCAGCTACATGCCCCTGTGGCCGAGCAATACTGTCTCATGAGACCTACACCATGCCAGAAGCAACACCAGGCCCGCAACAGACCACCATCTCCACTGAAGAATATCTAAACCCAAGGAGCGGCAAAGGAGTGAGCAAGATGATAAAAGGAGAGTCGTTGGGACCGAAGTGGAAGCCACTCGAGGTTATAGCACCAACCTCACCAATAGAGCCTTTGCTAATAGGGATAACCCAGCCAAGAAGGAAAGGTCGGAAAGAAACTAATCTTGAGACCCCTGCGGAGGCTGTGCACCAAGCCAATGAAGTCTCGTGGACTGCACTGACCTTCATCAAAGCCACTTGGAGATCGATGTATCGGGTGAGAGCCGTCACCTCCGCCAACAATGTCGACCCCAGAGTGCAGGAGGTTCTAGATTTGCCAGTCCTTAACCTAGCAACCGTGCAGGATGAGGATCCTGACCTACGATTCATGAAGGAACTTCTGGGAAACCATGATGACAGATCCCCATGGAACACTGTCCGAAAGGAATCGGCAGAAGTCAATATCCTATGGACTCAATTCCACCTGCTCAAGATCCAGGAAAACGTCCTATACCACCGTCGGGAAGGAAACTACAGAAAACCCGCAATGGCAAGTGGTGGCCCCCAAGCCTCTCAGATCGCAGATTTTCAAGGCTTGCCACCATCATGCTATGGCCGCCCATCAAGGGGTAGTGAGGACTGCTGCCTTGATAAAGACACGTTTCTACTGGCCAAAAGTGAAGAAGGATGTCGAGAATGTGGTATAAAAGATGTACCACTTGCAGATGCTGCAAGGCCACCGCACGAGACCACAGTGAATTACAACAGCCCAGACATTGCGCTTTCAATGAGAGAGTGTCTGTAGATCTGATTGGACCCCTACATCAGACCGAATGTGGAAACGAGTATGTTGTCCTGATGCAGGACCACTTTACCAAATGGATTGAAGGTGCTGTGGCACCTACCAAAGAAGCCATGATTGCGGCTGATGTCATCGTCCATGAATGGGTCCATAAACATGGCACCATACTCAACCTGCACAGGGACCGAGGAACACAGTTCACTGCTACCATGCACCGCTGCATGTGTGACCTCCTAAGGATCCATAAAACTTAATCCACAGCATATAACTCGCAGTCCAACGGTGCTGTGGAAAGATGCAACCGCGCACTATTATCCATGCTATGAACTGTAGTATCAGGGCAGCAAAATAATTGGGACGACCATCTCCCCGCAGCCCTCTATCCCTACAGATCAACACCGCATGCCAGCACTGAGGTCAGCCTGCATAGGATGGTCTACGGGATCAAAATGACTTTTGCCTTGGACCTAATGCTGGTAGACTCTGGACCAGACCAGGCCACTGACGAGCGAGTGCCCATACGAGTATGTGAAATGGACTAAGGATTCCTTGCACCGCACCCATGACCGAGCACGTAAGACATTGTGGAAATCTGGCAAACGTCAACGCCGTGGTTATGGAGATCCAAATCGAATAGTTCGATTCCATCACGGAGAATGGATATGGAGAGCATATCTATTCTCTGTTGCGCTATACCAACCGAGGATCTTGGCTTGTTTTTGTCAAAATGAGACCCGTGATGTACAAGATACAATGCTATCCCCAGGCGGAACCTGATATCGTGCATGTGGACAAGCTGATGCCTTACTACTTAGATTTTGGAGAAGAGCTACATAGCTGGATCGAGATGGACCACCCGACTCAATACCGAGATCGAGGAGACCAGACTGCCAGACCAGCTCTTCAAACTCAACTGACGGTAGTAGGTGACATCCATCCACTGATATCTGAGCCAACTCCTAATCCTGAATCCCAGGAGCAATCTCCAGGTTCATGAACCCCTGCGCTAGAGCCAGATGAGATGAGTGAAGCCAACACTACAGTGTCCATAGTGATAGAAACTCAACACGCGGTGTTGGAAGCTAACCTGGATTCGACCCTGCAAGCTCATCCAGAACCATCTGCTGGACCGTCACAAACCTGAAGACAGAAGCAGCACCTCCGCTGTGTGCCAAGCCTGCTGCCAGCTGACCAGGAAACGTCGGAGGGTCCAGACATTGATCCAGGGGTCGAAATCATAAGCCCAGACAGCAACCCAGACCTAGGGTCACTTGAGACACTAGTAGGAAGCCGGTCAACCGTTCCTTTACCCCACAGGGGAACTAGACCACCACACAGACAGCCAGAGAGATATGCACCTCTTTGAGGATTTCAGGTGCTGTCTATTACCCAACCAGAGACAGGACCCTCTGTATGGCTGTTTCCTACCATTGGCGTAGCCGTAACCCTGAGCTCTTGCTCTCCCCTTTCCCCTATTAAACCTGTGGGTGATACACAAACTGTGGTGGACCTCGCTAGATTTGGGACGCATTCTGAAGCACGGTGAAACCTGTATAACCATGCTACAACGAAAATTCCTAAGAGCTATGTGATATTCCTGTAGCTCATCCCCATCAGCGCATATATACCCCACCCCTTGTATTATTCCTTTTTTAGAAGCACCTATAGTACCCAGTGAGCCCGATTCCTGTATTACTTGGAGTAGACAGTTTTGTTCCCAGGGATAAGTCACCCTTACCCCAGCTGTATGTGTTGCAGTAGTGAGATAAAGCCCTATCAGGGGCCCACAGTTTAGAGTGTGGAGGGTAGAACTTGGATATTAGAGGTAAACAATGTTCGATTTTTGTTTTGTCCCTCTTCGATTTCTTTAGGGTATCAAAGGTTTACCTCGGTGGAGTCGAGGATGGGGGTTTTACCTTTAGGGAGGGGTCTGACAGGGTTCTGTCGCCAAACTTGGGCACTGTTAGGACTCCTTAGACTAGTCACGTAGGAAGGGGTGGTTAGTCCTGGGACACCCTAGCCACGTGTCCCAGTATATATGTAGGCTAACTAATATGTCAGTTTTATACAATTCTTATGGTTATTTATTGAATCTTACCCCCTAGTTCTCTGGTTGTATTGTACTTCGTATTTCTTATTTATTGGGGGACTAGTTAGGGCTTGCTTATTCATTCATGAAATTATAAGCAGAGTGAATGAGGTGTGTGTTATGGCCCACAAGGATGCCATGAGTAGTGTGAGTTAGGCCCATTCTTCTAAAGAACATATCTCGCCTATTTTTGCTAGATAACCATGCAAAGGCCCGCAGATTACTATCATTACTTGTGGTCAGGGCAACAATTAAATAATTCCTATTGCAGCCACGCCTGAAATATTTCGACTCAAAGTTGGCAGACAATGCCGTCTGCTACAAAAATTCTGTAGTGCCAGAAGCCCCAGTTCGTGATGTCAAGCATGGGAAACATCACCACATACAGCTGGTAGATAGCACTATTAGCCTAAGCATATTGTTTATTTTAGGCTCTGCAGCAACAAGAGAAATGGCCACTAAAATGACTTTCCGGCCTCCAGTTTTTTTCTTACAGGTGGCCACTTACAGTGGCAATTATTCAATAATGTGTGCAATAACAAAAGAATGACGCTACTTTTCTGGTATTCCAGAATCCAAAGATTTGATTGTCAAAATTTGGTGTTTTGAGGTGGGAGATGGACTTTAAGTATATGAGGATAGTAATAATTAGTCAGGTAGTGCTCGGTGAAGGGGTACCTGAGTCAACCCCTGCCTGATGACAAAATGTGCCCGCCTGCCTGATCACATTCAAATGTATGTGAACCTTACTTTGCCACATTTAACCAACTGTACCTAAAGCCAAGCCTTACCTGGCCACACACACATAACCACGGGTGCATTAAGGTAATTTAACTTAATTCTTTTCCACAACAGGCCTTCATATTAACTCGTTAGGGGACTAGAATAATCACAGAGGGACTACTTAGTAGCTACCGCAGCATCCGCAGGTGCCAGCGTGAATGTGTTAGTTATAAGGCCAAGTGTGAAAGTTTGCATGTTAAAGTATCCGTACACTGCCACGGAGGTTACTTAGAAATTTTCCACCCCACCGCACTGCAGCGGTCCCTCCGCATCACCACTCAAAGGTGCGAAAGGCTCACAATGAGTGAGAATGCGATTAGCAGTTAAGGACAATAGCACCTTCATATGGTAATTTATGCTAGGCAATTAGGTGGTTTAGCACCCCACTCATGGGAATAATCGAGACGCCAGTGATACAACACTGGGTCCCACATGCAAAAGAATAAAAACTGTAGGTGAATCGACCGGGGACGGTCAAAGACTTTAAAGAGGGAAGAAATAGAGAGGAAAACAAGAGGCCTTACCCCCCCCCCCCCAGTTTTTCAATTCTCGAGTTACTAACACTAAGAGAAAGCAGAATTGACTGGTAGTGAAGGCTATGCCTCTGTGAGTGTATGCCCTAGATGGTTAATTACGAACAGGGTTAATCCCTGCACACAAATAATGCCTCTGACAAATAGCTACTAGATTTATTTATGGCAGCAGGATCAATACGTAAGGCTGGACTAGAAGTTTCTTGAGTTTGGAATGCCTGCAGCAGCTGTGTAGCCCTAGTTTCCTTAACTGTGCCGTCCATGCAAAGCCTACCACGGCCGGGTAGTGTAGTGGTTGAGCGTTTGCCTGGCATGCGGG
>JAAUYG010150409.1_pt1 | contig 11556 bp, 9 predicted proteins | sample 7278091 | NCBI WGS metagenome assembly JAAUYG01 (sample SAMN14350201, study PRJNA611818) | marine sediment metagenome | isolation source: surface marine sediment (0.6m) | place: French Polynesia: Moorea | collected 2018-08 | reverse complement strand
TTCATATCTGATTCTTTTGAGTTCAGTTGAGGTCATTCGGTGCATTTTGCAAAATTCCTTATGTTTAAATTTTAAAAAAAAGGCTGCTTTTAATGCTGCTCCCACAATTTTCATTCAATTTCAACCAAACTTCAGAGAAAGCATGTAACCCGGGGAAAATACAAACCATTACTTTTTCTGGTGATATGCCACATTTTAAGTATCGGTATCTGGCACTTTGAAGCGAAGTTCCCTCTTCTACTTCGGCATTATCCATTAATTGTATATATATTAATTTCATCTGGCAAAAGATCAAGCAGAGCGTCAGGGCCCATGGACCTCTTGTTTAATCAACGCGGTTAGTTTTGCTAAGTTTAACATACTCGGGAATGTGTTCGTTTTAATAGTAGTTATTATGGTAATAGGTAGTTTTATTATAGCAATGTCCCACACCTCCTTAAAGTGCGATTAAGTCAATTTCTTGGTTTACTCTCTGTTTTAGGTTGTCGTCTTTGTGTTGTTTGTGTTGGTCTTCGCGGGCATCTTTCCCGTGGCGGAAGAAAGAAATAACCGCGATGCTCAGGAAAAGTTCGAAGCAGCCATGGATCAGTCGATAATTAGCATAAAGAACCGACCAGCAGAGTATGAAGGTAAAATGTCCTGCCAATTATTGCTCTACTTGTCGAAGTCAGCAGCTGTTATCACGGCGCAGGCTTTCTCAGGAACCATTAAGCGGAATAATTTTTTTCTCTGCTCGACAAAGTCAATAGCTGAATAGAGAGCTTCTTTAATTATACAATGTACATGTATCGCAGCCGTCTGTCTGTCACTCTGTCTTTCTTTTGTTCTGTTTGTCTGTCTGTCTGTCTGTCTGTCAAACTGATATTCGCAGACGAAGTCAACATTTTACAGCAAGCTGCCTATACCATGTATAGTCTATACCTACAGACTATTAATTTATCACAGATTTGGAATTTTGAATTCTTTTAAGCTCCTTCTCGGTTGCATGTCTTTAACTTTTAACACAGGCATATATGGAGGAAGAGCTTCAAATTACTTTTGTGAGACAAAGGAAATGTAGTCACCAAAATTTGTGGACACTCCTGAGACAGTATCTAGAATTTGGTAAACATTTTCACAAGTTTAAATTTGGGGTTTCGATCCCCATGAATTTTCTTACTTTTATTTAAATAAGGAGGATGTGGGGGAAAGTTTCTTTTCCAATCCACCAAAAAAAAAAATAAATAAATAAATACACTCACTATAATTTGTGAGTACTCTTGGGGGGATCTAGAGTTATAATTTGCATTTTCGCCAATTAGCTCTGCTACCTCGGCCAGATGAAATAAAGTATCTGTGCTCTGGTCATTTTGGCATCCAAATGTAAAAATTAAAATTAGTCACCTGAGACACACTATCATTAGACATACATTCTAAACCAAGTAATTTGGTGTTATCTGGTACACATCCCAGCACAGAGTAAATTAAGGTCTCTGTGCCTCTTGATAAGGACAAGACACAATAATGCATTAAGACTTGGATATCAAGTGAGTCTTTATACATGTAGCTCATTATACGTGATGTTTCCAAAGATGGTCTCGTTTACACATAACTTTAGACAGTTATCTACAGAGCTATTGGCAGAAGAGTTTGTTGCATTTGATGTTCTGAGCTGCGAAGACTGTATAAACCCATTGTATAAAAATATTACGTAGTACTTCTTTTGATCCGACAGTTTACACAGTTGCAGAAAAATTAAAGAGTCGTATAACCACAACCACAGCATTATTTATGAACCTTTCACAGGTCCCGAGCTTGAAAGAACACGCCAGGAAATGCGGATGTTCGCCCGCCTTTACGTCTCCATAGGCAGTGAAAGGATACAGGAAGGAGCTGATGCATGGTCATACCCCAAATCACTGGCGTATGTCATCTCAGTCGTCAGCACCACTGGTTAGTGCTTACACTTCTAGTAACCGCTAGGCGTATATATTTTATAGCAAAAAAAAGTAAAAAAAAAAACAAAACAAAAAAAAAGGGCCCTTGACACTATACTCATATACTGGCAGTGTCTGCCTGTCTGGCATAGATATCAGTGAATTTTAAACTTCAACCAAACCTGACCAAAACTTATATACTCCAAGCACTTACTTCAATGCACAAAAATATTTTGGTATGAATTTGCTGAAATACGTTTGTATATGTTATACATGTAAGTAATGGCCTCATTACAGCCACAAGCTCGTCTTTGAACATATATCTAGAATTCTTCGAAATATCCCCAGTACCATATCATCCATTTCATTTCCGTTCTCTCTGCCTCAAAATTCTTCGCTTTTTAATTGTCAGCTCAGTGTCAGCCATTAAATCGATTTCCGTCTCTTAGTCCGTGGTGCCATTTATCTTAGAACATACATGTATTAGATATCGTATAACACTGATTTTGTACTCAAATTACAGCCTGGCCAATACACAAAGCATTTTTGAGACAAAAAATGTGTGTGTACTTTTTACGAACCTTTCTGTATGGCTAAATTTGGACCTCGGTGGAGAAAAAAAATCAAAACTTTACCAATACAAATTGCATTCGGAATTTTTCCAATCTCACTTGATTTTTTTCTTTCTTTTGTGTTGTTCTTGTTGATTGTGTTTTCTTTAATTTGTTAATTTAAATTTTAACTATTTTCTTTTCGTTTTTGTTTTCTCAACATGGAGCGCCACCTTCCATGCAAATGCCTTTGGAATTATTATGTCAGATCTCTTCTGAATTTCTTCGCAATGATCCCCACAGGAACTCGTATATCGCATTAATTTTGGGAATTACTTTTTTTAATGAAACTTAGACATTTTACCAATGCCTGCCAACCTTCTCCCCCACACAGTAAAAGTTTAACATATAGCCTAATGGGAAATGCCTTGAAGGCTATTTATTGCCTCGCGAAAGACACATACTAGTGTTAAACACTAATAAGAAGTCATGTTCGTGTCCAAATGTCTCGTCACATATCATGAGTCATATTGAAAGGTCACAATGGAGATCTGTCAGATGTTAACGGTATCCCGTAAAGGAGCTGGGTTAGGTCATATATTACTTTTAATAGTAATATGTATGGGGAGTGCAGCTATATACCATCAGATTTAAGTTTGACACCTGTGTGCTAAAACCTTTGTGTTCCAAAAAGGAATAGTTTAATTGGGATACATTACTATTGCGACCACTAATAATAGAGTTCTATATATGATATGGGGTTTTCAACCACATCATTATAGATTGAGTAACGATGAACGGTAAAGTTAATTTTGCCATCTGAGTGTGCACATGAGATCCGTTTCCCCACATGTCATCATTGTCCTGCTTGAAAGACTGAAGAAAATCTGCGTAAATATATTTTGAATAAACTCCCATTTTACAGAACAAGACTGTTTTATCGTACTTCGCTTATTTAACAGCGTTGTGTACAACAAAGGCCAATGTATGTGTACATGTATGTTTCTCTTGAGTTTTGAACTTTATTATATTTATAGTATGCATTACTTTTCACAGATTTTTAATTTAACAGGGAAATTGGCCCAAACGAAAAGTGTTAATTTTAATCAGACTCTGTTCAGCATGTTCAGACATTATAATTTCGCACAGATTTTGAAAATTTTTAATTTTAAAATTTTGGTGAATTTTGTTTCCCGCTGGTCGGCTTCTTACAACTTAATGTTTGGTTAGTGCCCGTGGAATATAGTACCATACCTTCCATGTTTGATCATATCATGCATATACATGTAGCTGGCACTCTTCTGCTTGCCTATTGAACATCAACCTGTCTGTCGAGTAACATTAGGTGAATTGGAGTTCCAAGGCTCCTGGGCGTCTTGTTAAATATGAATTGACATCTCCAATTCTGATCAAATGATGGATCGACTGAAGTGAAGTCAGACTTTTGGCATTGACGTTCTGCACAAATGGTGTCAGGCTACATGTACATTATAGGCTAAATAGACTGGGTCAAGACAAGGGACACGAAAGATTGAATGCTGTGCATCCATGGGTTCTAAGTAATATCACACCCAGATACCACTGCATGCTTAAAACTTAAAGGTCACCCTTTCGCAAAATGCTGCTTTGACGTGAAAGCTAGGTTCAAACGAAAAGTCCCACTATTATTGTTTTTAAACCTTTGTGCAAACTTAGGACAGTATTCATACTCAGTACTTCTTTCTTTAAAATGTATTCACATAATTTATACTATTTATTAGTATGTTTTGGGGGGATGGAGTCTTTTAAGGCCTTTTAAGGTTTTAGACTGGCCATTCCTATTTAATTATGCAGTGCTGTCTATATATGGTACATGTACATGTATATCATTAACGTGATTTCAGGCTGGGGTCGGACCACACCAGGTACTGTCACCGGAAAGTGGGTCACGGTGTTCATGATGTTGGTTGGCGCACCACTGACCTACCTCGTAGTAACTGCCATCAGAAATCTCTTCACTATTGGAGAGAAGAAAGTGTGGCACTATCTCTCTCAGAAATGGCAGAACATCGGACGTAGATTGAGAAAGATGACTGGACGGTATGTTTAACTGATAAAACAGTCAATAATTATGAAAAAAAAAGCAAGTAAACTTCCAAATTACATTGTATGTAGTTTTCCATTTGCCCTTTGCTTGCAATTTCAGGGTAAGTTAATTGTGAAAACGTACTTGTGGTAGAACACTAAAATTTCTCGCTGAAATTTCTTACTCTTGGTTGATTTAAAATATGCTGAATCCTAGCTGATTTTGCCCAAATCTGGACAAAACTGATATATAAAATACTAAGTAGTGATTTTACTTATTATGTTCCTCCTTAATTTTACTAGTAATATTTGAATATTGTTGAGTTCTCTGTCGTTGGAATAAAGATTTTAAAAAAAGCCCATGATTTTTTAGCTCTGCTTGACTATATATCAGCAGAACTGTCAGACATGAAATCGGAATTAAAATGTCCGTCGTCCGCATGCATGCATAATCTCTGACCCACTGTTGGATTTCTTTCAAATTATGGTTGTTGTTTCCCCTAGGCCATATGCAGCGACGTTTTTGAATTGTTGAAAAAAAATGTTTTGGATTTTTAGCTCTGCTTGACTTTGTTAGCAGAGCTACTGTCGTTACGCAGGCGTCCGCCGTCTGTCTGTCCGTTAAGCTAAAAATGCATTGTTCAGTTTGTAGCGGAACATGTGACACAAATATGGACTCCAGAAACCATGGTTGATATCATGCACTCCCTCAACAGATAAATGGCATCACCTAAAGCATTTACTCTTGTGTGATTAATGCCATCTGTGCTGTGAACAATATCCGTAACTAGATGTGTGTTGTACATTTGCTCTGATGTGACAGGCCTTACTAAGGAGCCAGAGCAATTACATGTAGAATAGAAATTGCAAGAAAGTACTCCACAGCAGTTGTTCAAATCAATATCTCTGTATGTTATAAAATAACTTTTGTGGCAGTGCCCCACTTACAATTGATGGACTTGAAAATCTAGTGATAATACTTTTTCATTGGTTAACATGAAGACTATCCATCTAAGGCTGTGGGTCCATGAAGAGCCTTAAATTAAGCCCTATACATTGTAAGCCCCCCTTTAAAGAAGGCACTATTGTGGATTGTAAAACCATGACTAATCATGTGTCAATCAGTTCTATTGAAACAGGTTAGTCTTGGACAGAGTCGAGTTACTCAACTTTTGTGGTACACGTATTGTCGGTCTCCTAGGGAAAACTACATATATTACAATTAGCAGCAAATTCAGACATTGTTAAAGCAGCTGCATTTATAGTTACATGTACTAAATATGTATTTGTATCTGTGCCAAAGTTATTCGTGTTTTGCTATGAATTATATATACTACAATATTAAAATTATGGTTTGCAAATGAAACAATATACGTCATATGATAATACTTAAATTATATTGATATGCTTTCTGTATAATATAATATTTTACGAGTCCCTTACTCTTGCCATTGTACTGTAGATATGGGGAGCCCAAGACCACTATCACATTTGAGCTTGAGTGACCTTGATGGGTCAAAGTTAATGCATCTAAAATTGATACATGCATGCATGGTGAGATACATCTACTGTGTGAGAGTTAACCCAATATTCCAATTGTTTTAGTTTGTAGCAGTGAGTTTTTGATACAAGAAAATTGCTATTTGTCATAGTTGTCAAGCAGAATATGCCCTGACGAAGGCAGAGAGATTCTGCCGAAAATTCGGGAACTTTTTCCACCATAATTTGACTCTGTGTGCAGAATGTTTCATCAGAAATTATGTTTCCAGAGCCCAAAAACATTCACTCCCAAATCCATGGACCTCTTGCTTTCTTTTTAGGGTAGGTGATTCCGAAGGTGAGGCTGGAATGGAATCACAGGAAGCTGGTAATTAAGTTTCCTTAAATTTAATATTGTATAACTAATAGATCATGGTATAAATATATGGTATAATTAAACCATATCACGATGGGGTTAAATGCTAAAGCGCAAAAAGCGATTTAAGCCCTAAAGAGTTTAAATTAAATATTTTGCCACAAAGTATATCGATACATGGAACTTATGGGAACTGAGTATTCAGGCATCTAGCCCGCAAACCAGTTTTTGTTAAATCACTTTGAAGTGTGAGGCCAAGAATTATTACCGGTACCTCAAATAGACGTGCCATGCTGCCGTGGCGCTTCTGTCAAAACAGGATCACCTCAGTAGTATATGTATATAATCTGCAATGTGAGTTAGGATTTGTTTTATATACATGTGTCAGGTATTAAATGATCCTTTGATGAGCAGGAATTTATACTGACATCAAATCAGACCCGTGTGCTCCCATATATATGCACCATTGCTTGACTTCAGCTCATGTGTGCAGTGATACTAATTGAAGTATTAAACTGAAGTCAGTCCTCTCTGTTTTCAGAGGCACAAACTTCACAGCATTTGCCAGGGTGGATCCCGCATCCCGTGACATCTCAGGCCGTCCCAACATCTGCTGCGGTCACATGGACTCTCCCAAGTTCCACTGTGTCCACATGGACCCGGCCAGCACACACGTTATCAACAGTAACATCGTCAGTGCAAACCACGACTACATGGACCCTACCGACACAAACTGTGTCGACTTGGTGCAAACCGACACAGACCACTACACCAACCTGGTCCAGTCCGACATTGAGCTCGCCCATAATGGCCGCCGCATCCATGGGCCCCGTTACAGCTGGTGCCATGCCAGCATCCACCGTGCCAACAGTGGCCATGCAAGCTGACCCAGCTGAAGCCTCAGCCCTGCCCGATACAAGCAGTAGCTCGACAGCAGCCACTTCACCGACACGGAAACCGGATGATGACGATGATGATGATAAAACACTGGATCTACCCCTGTGGGTGTCTACTATGAATCTCTTTGTGTACATCTGTGGCGTCGCAACCTTCTTTCATAAGAAAGAAGGTTGGGACGCCACAGATAGCATATACTTTGTCGTTACAAGTATAACGACGGTTGGCTTTGGAGATCTAATGCCTTCCGGGGGTTACCAGTGGTTGTTCTCCGTCATTCTGATTTTTTTGGGAATCGCCATAGTGGGCAACTTTGTAGCGTCTATACATAGGTCACTGACGATCTTCACCATAAAGGTCATCCACATATTGAACCAAAGAGATTTAATGAAGAGGGGTTTCCCCGTGTTTCCAGAAGTACAGAGAAAACCCGAACCTCTTGATCCAGCTGCTCCCAAACGTAGAAGGCTCAATAGAGAACAAATAGACGCCCTGAAAAATGACAAGTACTCGTTATATGAACTAGTTGGTCTCAGCCTGTACCTTAGCGGGAAAGCGCCTACATGTAAACCAGCGAATCCAGTAAGATTGATTGAAAATTATCCAGACTACGCGGCAATCGATGTCCATATGGAAGGAACAAATCCTAGTGCTCCTAGCCATAGTAGCGAGCAACCAGAGAGTACAGTAGCACCCGGTGCCAAGCATTCGGACTGCGTGGTGATCGACGTCGCTATGGAAGGAAGAAACCCTAGTGGGGTAGCTCCTAGCCGGCAACCAGAGAGTCCAGTAGCACCCGGTGCCAAGCATTTGGACTACGTAGTGATCGACATTGATATGGAAGAAACAAACTGCAGTGGGGTAGCTCCTAGCCAGGAACCAGACAGTGCAGTAGCACTCGGTGCAGAGCGTTTGGACTACACGGCGATCGACATCGATATGGAAGAAACAAACTGCAGTGGGGTAGCTCCTAGCCGGGAGCCAGACATTCCAGTAACACCCAGGGCCAAGCGTTCGCACTGCGTGGTGATCGACGTTGAAATGGAAGGAGCAAACTCTGATACAAGGAGTCCTGTACCACCCACTCCTTGGATTCAGAACTCAGTGGTGATCGACATGGAAGGCCCTGGATGATAAAACAATATATGCATCAAACCTACAGCTCCAGGGGATGGAAAGAAGTGACTTGTGGGAAATTCAATTTTAACACTGAGGGAGGCCTACATGACATTTGGCCGCCTCGCTCCACCGAAATACGGCTAATTCCACATCATAATCAAAGCACTTAGGAGGAAACCAGATAGTCCAGCATTTGGAACTCCGTGGTCATTGACATGTCATACAAAAAAGAAAATCAGTACCTTCCATGCACTGACCACTGATACCAGTATTGGCACCTTCAACAATCGTCCATTGTCTGCTACTGGGATAGCGCCAAGATGGCTGTCCGGTTAGCCACTGTGGCTGAACGATATTCTTTTGAGGTAGCCATACACTATTTCCTTGAGCCACGGAATATTTTTTGTAGGAGAATATTAAATTTAAACTCCGACCGTTCCAAATGAAGATACAAGTATGGATTTTATTGCTTGAATGCCTGGCACCTAGTGTAGGCGTTAAAATGGTGACTGAGAAGGATTTAGCCACTGTTCTTACAAAAACAGATACTAAATGAAATGAGTACACTTCTGAGACCTATTTCAGTTGAAATTAGCAAACTGCCTCAGGTTCCAGGAGGGATTTCGTCATAATTGTAGCTCTGTTTGTGCTACTGCGCAGAAGAGCTACTGTCATCACACCTGCGTCCCCCGTCGTCTGTCCGTAGACATATTATTTTCTTGGATACCACCAAATGAATTAAAATCAGATTGTGGAGAAAGGTACTAATTCGCCATGTTTGCAGATCACTTTTTTTTTTTTAAATTTAAGTTTTTGATTTTCTTGCCATTTTCTTATTTTCATTCTCGTTTACATGGGACCAAATGTGGAAAAAAGAATGCAAACAGGAAACTGGGGAAAATTTGGGTTTGGGGAGATTTAATGAATACAGGGTACTTTTGACCGTTAAATGTTCAAAGTTAATCTGAGGTCATTCAGTGCATTTACGATTTTTGGCAACCCTGTATCTCCAAAATGGCTGGCCGTAGAGTGAAATGGACAAAAATTTGGGACTCAGGGACATATATACGGGGTAACATAATACGGTGGTACCTTTGACCTTGCAGTGTTCAAATTCATTTTGGAGTCATTCAGTGCGTTTGTCTCAAAATTGCCGCTAACTCAAAAACGGTTGGTTGTAGAATGAAACGGAGTGAAATTTAGGATGCAGAGACTCTAATAATATATATTGGGTAATATTTGACCTTGTAGTGTTCAAGGTCATTTGGGGATCAATCGGTGGACTTTCCTCAAAATGGCCTGTAACTCACAAACTGGCCCTAAAGCCAAGAGGACTGAAGTTTGAGACTCAGGTCCAGTAACACGTATGGGATTTATTTGACTTTGTAGTGTTCAAGGTCAATTTCGGGTCATTGGAGGACTTGTGTCAAAGTGACCTGTAATTCGAAAATTGCAGATTGTATAGCAAAACAGACTGAAAATTGGGACTCGCGGACACTAGTAACATATATAGTGGGAATATTATGTGTTCAGGGTAATTTGGGGGGTAATCCAATGCGTTTGTTTCTATAACTCCAAAACGGCTGGAGTGAAACGGAGTGAAATTTGAGACTCGGCGTCACTAGTTATACACATATGGAGCACATTTGACCTTGTAGGGTTCAATGTCATTTTGGGGTCATTTGGTGCACATGTCTCAAAATTCCCTGTATCTTGAAAACAATGAAAAGAGCTGGGCATACAGCGAAACAGATAGAAAATTTGGATTCATGGATACTATTAACACATAAATGGGGGTACCTTTGACCTTTTAGTGAGTGTTCAATGTCATTTGAGGGTCATTTAGTGCACAAATGGCCTGTAACTCAAAAGGTTGCCCATAGAGCAAAATGGTTTACATAGTTATGATTTACATCATAATTTAGTGACCAAGCAGAGCATCAAGGTCCCTGGGTCACTTGTTGTGTGGTTTACTATCTCTGAGCCGGGTCTCTACGGGCGATTTCATAAATGAAAATTAAATATCCGTGACAGAGATGGGAAGTTGTTTGGATGATTTCCTCGGAAATTACTCATGAATACCATTTACTTAGCACTCTGGGTCCCGGGTATACACTAACACAGTGAGTCTACATGTATCTTCAACATGGTGGATTTTAGGCCGTCGCTTTTATTATGTTCCATAATTATCTTCCAAAACATATGTACATGTATACAAAAGTATATTGAAGAGGCCATACCTTTAGAAGCTTTAACACCCATGTGAACCATATAACTGTTATAACCCATATCGCCACGACAGTAGCTGTTGTGTAAACACAAGTAGAGCTAAAAAATCTACAAAGTCAATTTAATAAAAACCGCAGAAGAAAATTAAGGAAAAATTTCAAACCCTTCGTATTTGAGAAAGGACTAGCATTTTGAAATTATCCCTCCCATAGGGTATGATGCTAAGGGAAAAAGAAAATTCATATAAAGTTGAAAACTCGTACCCCCCCCCCCCAAAAAAAAAAAAAAAACCCAGGTCCAAGGACCTTGGCACTTGACACCAGGGCTCTGTTTCATAAAACATAAAGACGTCTTTACATTGTTCATAAGGCCTCCTGGCCTATGTAAAGACGTCTTTAAAGTTTTATGAAACTGAAGCCTGGAGTTGGTACAACAAATGGCAATTTTCTGCAGATATATACCAAAAAACTCATGATATATAGGCCTTCCAAATCTGAGTGACCTTGACATTAATCATTCAAGGTCACGAAGATAAAACGTAAACACACCATAATAGACTCCCCAGATATGCTTTCCTATTAATGTCTAATTGTAACAGGCCTAACACTGCTCTTAATTACAAGATATAAGGCTTCGAAATCTGAGTGACCTTGAATTTGACCTTTCAAGGTCACCCAAGGTAAAATGTGATGATGCCATTGCACTCTGACTCCCTATATATGGTTCAATGGAATCTGACTCCCTATATATGGTCCAATGGAATCACTCAAGGTCAAATGTGAACGTCCAATCAGACTCTCCATGTATGGTTTCCTATTAATGTTTAATACTAACATAGGCCCTAACTAAGCTCCTTTACGAGATATAAGGCTTCGAAATCTTGGTGACCTTCAGTTTGACCTTTCAATGTCACTCAAGGTCAAAT
>JAAUYG010054349.1_pt1 | contig 11557 bp, 2 predicted proteins | sample 7278091 | NCBI WGS metagenome assembly JAAUYG01 (sample SAMN14350201, study PRJNA611818) | marine sediment metagenome | isolation source: surface marine sediment (0.6m) | place: French Polynesia: Moorea | collected 2018-08 | reverse complement strand
CTACTACTACTACTACTACTACTACTACTACTACTACTACTACTACTACAACTACTACTACTACTACTACTACTACTACTACTACTGCTGCTGCTGCTGCTGCTGCTGCTGCTGCTGCTATTGTTGCTGCTGCTACTGCTACTACTACTAGGTAAAAAATTCTTTAACGTCGGAAACTGCAACTATCTCAAAGTTCGTCAAACTACTTAAGTCTAAGTTTTGACTTAAGTCACCAATCCGCTCAATATGATTGATGATATGACTCAGAATCTGGCTTAAATCAAAACATGGACTTACGTTTTTTCGAAAACGTAAATGTTGAAGTTCAAAACACCAGGCATGGTACGTGAATATCCTGCAGGTTATTCCATTATATCAAGTATCACTACTGTCTGTAAGAACCTTAAGTGCCATGCCAATTGTTTGGTTTAGTGATAACTTACACTTACCAGTGTTTGCGATTGTGTTGTGATAACTTACACTTTACAGTGTTTGCGATTGTTTTGTGATAACTTACACTTACCAGTGTTTGCGATTGTTTTGTTTTAACTTACACTTACCAGTGTTTGGGGTTGTTTTGTGATAACTTACACTTACCAATGTTTGCGGTTGTTTTTGTGATACCCTACACATACCAGTGCTAAGCCTTGCGATTGTTTTGTGATAACTTACACTTACCAGTGCTTACGATTATTTTGTGATAACTTAGACTTACCAGTGTTTGCGATTGCTTTGTGATAACCTGCACTTACCAGTGCGTATGATTATTTTGTGATAAATTACACTTACCAGTGCGTATGATTAAGTTGTGATAACTTACACTTACCAGTGTTTGCGTTTGTTTTATGTTAACTTACACTTACCAGTACCCACCACTCAGCTTTATTTTCGCGGACCACGCTAGCTATTACACGGCACGTCTTTTCCGACACGTCCTATTTACACGTTGCCTTTACCACAAACAGAATCCTAACAATCCATAAGGTTGACAGAGCGTACAATTTTAAGGTATCTCTGTTCTGTCTGTGCCGTCTATATAAGAGCTCTAAGCTAGTATGTAGAGGTATGTCACCATCCAAATTCACCCATCGAGGATACCAATGCAGCGCTCACATAGACGGATGGCCAACTCCTGGTCTCTGACCGGTATTTCCATTGGAGAGAGATGGTAGTTGTGCATCTGTCTGCCGTTCTGGAAGAGGTATTTGATCATGCGAAATATTCGCCTGGCCCAGTGTATGTACGACTTGATATCTACACTTGCTGCGGTGTCATATGTGGCAGTAGAACCTAAGAGGGACGACACCTGTGCCTCCATCAAATACGGAGCCACGAAACCATCGGCGCTTATCATTCCAGATGGAGTCAGATCCTGGCACAGTGCAATAAGCGATTTTGCCTGTTCAATGAGGGCGCCTGCTTCTCTGTCGGCTTCGCCACACAGCCCTACGCGTTCCGTGGCCACCAGTCGAACAAGCCGTTTGCATCGCTGCACAGTTTCCCGCAAGGTGGCAGCTCTGTCTTCCTCCTGGAGCTGGAACACAGCCTCCCTGCTCAGCCCATGGTACACCCGGCCGAACTTTCCCTGCGGATCGAGGACCCAGAACAGTGCAGACTTGAGCAGGTACGACTGCAGCACGTCTTCTGTAGTCAGAGACTGCCCGCTCCTGGTCATCAATGGAGAGGCATCGCTGCTGCGAGTGATCTTGGCCAGGCAGTAACCCTGTTTGATCGCCTTGTCCAGGGATAGCAGCAAGTTCCGGTCCAGCAGAACGGCGGACACCTCCAGCGAGGTCGAGTAGTGAGAGCCGACCAGTCTGTGATCGAAATGGCGTGGTCGCATCAAGGCCACGAACGACTGGCAGCGGACGACTGGGACGACGTCGACACTGACAGACAGACCGGGGTAGTCTGCTCCAGCCCAGGTCAGGGAGAGTGTCCCCACAAAGCCGTGCCTCCTGTAAGGTGTGATAACACAGGTAAGATAAGACGCGGTCCTACACAACTGTAAGCGTTTTATGCAATAGCAACAAAAATCAAGAGTAAAACCAAGATATGCATTTTCAGTACCCGCTTTAATGCTGCCCCATAACAAAGATTACATATACAGTCGCACCTCTCCTTAATGCCGCCCCATAATTAAGACTAATTACATATACAGTGGTACATCGCCTTAATGACGCTCAATAATTAAGATTAATTACATATACATTGGTATATCGCCTTAATGCTGCCCCATAATTAAGACTAATTACACGAAGACCAAACTTTAAATACCAGTGCTATACTGGTTCAAAATTAAGACCATATCTAAAATTTCAAACCACTTTAGCTGTCTTAGTTCCGGAGATCCAAAGTAGCTACACTGCAACATAAACCAGTGCCCAATACAGACACAGACTGGATATACGGCCACAGCCAGCTTATAATACACAACTTGTTTGATACACGACCACAGTATGTAGTCGTATAAAAGTCACTGCATTCATCACTTTACTAACAGTGGCATATATCGTGGAACCGATTGTTACACCTTTAATACTGCCCCCCCCCAAAAAAAAAAAAAAAAAAAAAAAAAAACGGCAATTTCTCGTAATGTATTAAAACACTACTCATTACTCGGTAATAACTAATGCAACTAATTATAACTAATTATTTTGAGTGCATACTGTCACCAAGACTGTTACCAACATTTCAATTGCTCCATTGTTGCAGAACTTTTTGGCCAGAGTATATATTACCGTCTGCAGTCCTCAATGCTGATCCCACGTGTCCGAATCAGTTCAATGACTCTGCTGTGGTGTACGGCAGACATGAGCAGCATCCAGAACCTGGCGCTGTACGGCGCCTCTAGGAAGTAACCCCCCGACACGTCATCCTTCTGCCAGTACTCCAGGCTGCTCTGGGTGGCTTTGGCCATTTTAAGCGAAGCTCGTGTTTGCTTTGTCTTCGAGTGCTCGAGAATGACAGGGTCGAAATATTCCGAGATTGTTTCCATGACAAACACGAAGTCGAATTCGTCCGGTTCGCCAGTCTTGCTGTCCTCGGCGACGCTTCCAGAAAGCGAGGCTGTGCATGTAAACATCGGGTCCTGATCCCCAATCAGCTCACACAGGATCGACACAAGCTTTTGGATTGTGTTTAGAATTGTGCTGGCCTCCCCAAGGAAGTTCAGCTTAGAGTTAGCAAATATACGATAAACAGAACGTTCCTGTGACGACAAGTGTTCTTGTCCCATGCTTAAGCGTCGTCTTGAGTCTCCTGGTTCTACTATGCTGCCAGTTCCAGAACAGACTGTCTCAGCCTTCCTGTTCTGTTCCATGGTCAGCCAACTGACGTGGCACTGCCGACAGTAAATAGTGTCAGCCAGGTCATTCTCTTCTGCCACACGACTGTGGTCTGAGTGACCTCTGGGTGACCCTTGTTTATGGTCTGGGTGACCTTTGTTTAAATTCTTTGCCCTTGGAGCCTTTGGAGATAACTGATTAATAATCATATCGGAATGCCTTATGAATACTTCGGACAACCTCTTTTTGCCAGCTCTGTTGGCTAGCCACGCGGGAGTTCGGCCATTGATATCTGCTACATCGACATCAACCCCTTTGCTGATCAGTAGCTCGGCCTTCTCTACCAGTTCCTGCTCATCACATATGACGTCTATTGCAAGGACGTGCAGAACACTCTGCCCTAAAAAATTACTGGCACTAATGCCCTGAAGCCAAGATGGGCTCATTGGAAACTTGTCGGACAGAAAATGGGCAAGTTGTTCCACGGGCAACCGGCAGCAAAGAGAGAAGATGGTCAGATGCAAGCTCTGGGCCTCTGTGTATGCTTCAGGAAAACGCGGTACAATATCTGGCAAAATCGAATAGAGAACTTTCTCCATATCTGGCAGTTCTGATCGGGATACCAGGTCATATACCAGCTGGTTAGCAATGATATCGCTTCGTGATGAGCAGAGGAGCAGTACATCCAACGGTGTACTGTATCCATGTGATGTGGCACACGCAAACTTTGTTTGACTGACTAAATATTTTCCAACCTTGAGTTTGGCGGCCTTCTCTGCTGCAGGCAACTCTTTGTGCAATGCAAAGCTCATGCAGTATGCATGCAGCGAGTTCATACCGTTCATGCCATTGACGACATCAATGTCACATTTTGAACACAGATACTCAGCCACTTGAAAATGTCCCCCAAGAAGGCTCGCATATAGTGGGGTTCTTCCATATAACGCTTGACTGTCATATAACTTCGCCCCCGCTGTAACAAGCTGCTGGAGTATGTCAAGGTTACCCTTTGCGCTGCTAATGTACGTCGCTGTCATCCCACCAATCACTTCAAAGTTTCCATTGCTGTCTGCAACCGAGACCTGGTCAACAATTTCCCTCCTATCTTCCTCCGGACACAGATACAGTGATGTAATTTCATGTTTGTTCTGAAGGTCGGCATTGGCAACTGAAGCTAAAAGTTGCTTCAGGAAATTGTGATCATCAGGCCCACAAATCGATGAGAGGTATTCATCTATGCTTTGACATCTTCTCTGACTTGCCTCATAAAGTGGTGCCAATGCACCGAATGCTTTTCGCTGTACATCAGCCCCCGCAGTGAGCAGCGCCTTTACTACCCGCCCATGCCCTGCTGCACAACTCACCATGAGCGGGGTCACTCCATGCAGATCGGTCTGCTCAGTGTTAGCACCAGTGGTCAGTAACTCTTGAACAACCTCCAGATGACCATGTTTGCAGCTCTGATACAAAGGGGAAGTGAAATCTTTCGCCCTTTGATTCACTGAAGCCCCAGCAAGCAGTAACCTCCTGACGAGCCCCAGGTCTCCAGTACAGCTGCTGATCCACAGTGGACAACATCCATCAGAATGAGAGGCGTTCACGTCGGCTCCTGCTTCCAGCAATACATCCACCAGCTCATGCTTACCATGTCTGCAGCTCAGATATAAAGCATTTGGTGATCCTTTGTCCTCCAGTTCTGTTTTAGCTCCACCTTTTAACAGTGCCCTGACTAGGGCAGCATTCCCATTCATGATTGCGACAGTCAGGGGTGTATTATTAGAATCGCTGAGTGCATTAACATCGGCGCCACTGGCAAGGAGGAGCTCCATGCCAGAGATGTTAGCAGCTTTGCAGCTGGTGTGCAAGGGTGTGGACATAGAACAATCCGACAGGTTCACAGTGGCTCCTCCGTTTATTAGTATCCTGACAATATCATTGTGACTTTTCTGGCAGCTCACAAGCAACGGAGATAACATATAGGACGTCATCGCATTGCAGTCGGATCCACCAGCTACTAGTAGCCTCACTACATCACGATGGCCATTCTGGCTAGCCATGTATAATGCCGTAGCGCCACACTGATCAGATGAATCGGGTTCAGCTCCTGACTCTAGAAGAACCTGCACCACGTTTGCATGTCCCTTCTCAGCACTGATAAGTAAAGGTGTCACGCCTTGCGTTGTTTTAGCCTCTATGTTTGCGGCATGGTCCAGGAGTTCCTGGACTACAGCAACGTGGCCCTGGCAGCTAGCCATGTGGAGTGGTTGTGTGCCATCCCTGGCAGATGACGTCACATCAGCTTCAGCATCTAACAACAGCTTCACCATGCTGTGTTTGCCATCTCTAGCAGCTAGCCAGAGTGGCGTTGTGCTATCACTTGCTGTTGTGTTTACATTCGCTCCATGTGCTAATAGTTCTTTGGCTATCTCACAATGGCTTTGCAGGCAGGCGATCCATAGCGGTGTTTCACCATAGTCATTCCTGTCTTCAACACTGGCACCAGATATTAGCAAGGTTTGAACAGTATGAAAGTGCCCGTGCTGACATGCAACATGCAATGGACTATAGTTGCCTGGTGTTGTCTTAAAGTTTACCTCTGCCCCTGCTCTCAGGAGTTCACCGACAATGATGTGGAATCCATTTTCCGAGCTCACAAATAACGGAGCTGAGATAGACGATGGCGCTTCATTGACACAGGCTCCCGCAGAAATCAGTGCACTTACAATAGCACAGTGCCCCTTTATACAGCTTATCATCAGCGGCGTTACAGCTTCATCACTGCAAGCATTTATATCAGCCTTGGCATCAATAAGACGTTTCACCACAGGCACCCGATTGTAGGCACATGCTAACCACAAGGCTGTGAGATTTCCCCCAGAGCTAGTCCCCTGGGCACTGCCTCCTGGTTGTACACGGCAAGGACCTTGACCACAAACCGCCATCATAATCTGCTGTACGGGGTCCTGGCTATGACCGCTCTTTGTTCTGGCATTGACATCAACGCCTGCAGACAACAATTCCTCGACAACCTTATCATGACCATTCCTGCTAGCAATATGGAGGGGAGTTGCTCCATGATGAGGAGTTACATTCGCATCTGCACCCGCAGAAAGTAGTTGCTTTGCCACTTCAACAAAGCCATGTTCAGATGTGACGTACAAAGAGGTTGTTCCATCCAAGGTACATGTGTTTGGGTTTGCACCATTTCTAAGCAAGAGAACTGCCAAACTGATGTTGCCGTTTTGGCAGGTTGTAAACAGTGGTGTTACGCCATTCAGTAGGGCTGAGTTAGCATCAGCTGAACTTTTCAGGAGAACTTTCACTATGTCACAGCGTCCAGCATGTGTTGCCACATGTAGTGGTGTATTTCCGTCCCCCATCTGAACGTTGGCCACAGCTCCCGCTACTACAAGGTCATTCACTAGATCAAACAATCCACTCATGCACGCAATAAACAAAGGAGTCGTCCCGTCGTCTGCTTGTGTGTTCACATCCATGTTGGCTGCTAAGAGGGACCTGCACAACACCACGTTTCCAGAGAAGCAGCTAGGCCAGAATGCTGTTGTACCGTCAACTATTCTAGCATTCACTTTGGCACCGAAGGACAACAGTCGTTCCGCCAAGGAGTGATGACCATTTTGCACAGCTATGTACAACGGAGTAACTCCATTACACTCTGCCAAATTAATATTTGAGCGGAACCTGATGAGTAAGTCAACCAGGTCCACTGAATTGGCCTCACTTGCCACCAGGAGCGGGGTGACCCCATCCAGGGTGGGTATATTGCCGTCTGCCCCAGCCGTAAGCAAAAGTCGAGCCATTTCTATTGATCCTCTCTGAGTGCTAATCCTCAACGCTGTCATCCTGTCTCTGGTAACGGCGTTCACGCTAGCCCCGTGGTCAAGGAGTTTTCTTGCTGTCTCCACGCAACCAATTTGAACACAAGCCAACAATGGAGTAGTTTCCATGATATTGCGTGCATCCACGTTGGCGCCCTCACCAAGCAGTAGTGATACCATGCCGGTGTGACCCTGGCTGCTGGCTATGAAGAGCGGGGTTGTTTTGTCTCTTGCTCTAGCGTTTATGTTGGCACCTGCAGAGATCAGTTTCTTTGCTACAGAGATATGGCCAGAGTGACTGCTAAGCCACAGGGGTGTACAGCCTTGCGCGGTGCAAGCGTTGACATCGGTGGAGGCACCTAATAACTGACACACGACATTTAAGTGACCAAGCTGGCTACTGATATGTAGCGGGGCGGCCCCATCATTCTCTGACATCCTAGCCTCCACATTGGCACCAGCTGCCAGCAGACTCTGGACGACACCTGTATGCCCTGCCTGACTAGCCATGTACAGAGGACTGGCACCATTGGCCTGCGCCTCGTTAACATTGGCACCAAACAGTAACAAACATTCCAGCATTTCGGTGTGACCGTTCGAAGCTCCAAGCAGAAGAGGTGTGACGTCATTCAGGCTTGCGGCATTGATGTCTCCACCGTGTTGTAACAGCAGTCTGGCGATGTCGGTATGTCCATGTTGGCTGGCTTTGTGTAGTGGGGTGGTGCCGTCATCAGCTGCCAGATCCACAGCTGCCCCTGCCATCAACAACTCTCGGACTGTCTCTGTGTGGCCACTGTGACTGCTGATCCAAAGTGGGCTGGCCCCATGGTAGGCCACGTTATTCACCTTGGCTCCGGCTCTAAGCAAACACTGCACCGTGTCGTTACGACCATTCTGGCTAGCAACGAACAGAGCTGCAGCATCGTTCCTCGTATCCTTGCAGTCAATATCTGCGCCAGCTGCTATTAGTTGCTCCACGACCCGAGTGTGTCCTTCCTGACTTGCCATCATAAGAGCAGTCACGCCATTATCATTGCGAGCACCTGGGTCCGCCCCTGCCTGCAGTAACAACTCATTGTTGTAATAGTCCCCACGGCGGCTGCTCACATGTAGAGGTGTGACCCCAGTGTTTCTGGATATGCTGACATCAGCACCGCTAGCCAGGAGGTAGCCGACGGCAGGAAGATCTCCAGAATCACACGCCAGCAACAGCGCTGTGCTTCCGTCTGCTGCCCTGCTGTTGACATCCACACCGCAGTCTAAGAGGTATCGGATTGTATCCACGTCACCCTGCCGGCTGCACACGTGTAAGGCGGTCAGACCATTGCTGTCAGCATCTCCAGTAGAACACAACAAGCCACTGGCAGGCTGGGTGATGCTATTAGTGACACGGCAAAGCTGATGACATTGGTCCTCTGCTCCGTGGTCCGACCTTCTAGTGGCAGCGGTATGCACGAAACCTGGCACGATCGCATTATGACGAAACCCGACATCTGTTTGCTTGAAACTGGACCCCTCTGCTTCTGCCAGGCTTCTTTGGTCTATATACGCTCCTGCTGTACAGAAGAAGGTTCGGGAGTAAATAATCTCCTCCTCCGGCCAGTTGAGCGATGTGTTCGCCATGCTGGCCCCCTATTCAATCACAGTTTGTTATTATGCAGGTGCCTTAGGTAGTCCACCCCTGGAATGGACGAAGACCCACGTACGTAGCTTCGAGAACTCGACTATAGCTGAGATCTGTAATTTAACAAAGTTACATTTTGTCAAATTGGACGCCGAAGCTAAGGAAAGACAAATTGATCTGTACCTCATCAGGCAATATGTAAATTTGCCTTTAAAGGACATGCGTGTGTTCCTGTTTTAATCGTTGTTATAAATATAATGTAACTCGCATACTACAGCGCTGTAATAAGTTCCGTTCTTCCGACTTAGCGTAAAGTCTTATCTATAACCAGACGGAATTTGGGGATCAAAGGCTGCAGCTCAATTTTTCTTTGCCATAGCATCCCACACGTCCCAGCCCTACCGTTTTACGTGAAGACTGCCATGAACCATTACCGGCAATCCTCATTTAGGATGATAGCACACGATTCATTCCACATAAAAAATCTGGATTCGTAAATATCCCGAGCGCTCATCAAACCCAGTCTACGTACGTAACGGCAAGTTAATTGCGGCGTTCTTCCAAATTAATTTGCGAGCCCCAACCACTTTCTGGTAGTAACCAGCATTGGGTCTAAAGAATTTCACGATTTACGATTTTGTCTTAGTGGCGAAATTAAAGGCCAACCCCACAACATACCGTAGTTGTTTCTATCCCCTTCATCGCAGCTCCACGTTGTGCCGGGGCAGCCTGTGAGATGGGGTTCCTGATGGTATACCGAAAAGCATGCAATCGTTCTACAACCACATGTTCCTCCGCGAAGACCTATCAGGGATATATACCTCAAAAAGGTCGGGTACACACAACACGTGGACTTTCGCTGGAAACAGTGTTGTCATATATACCGGTATAAGCGGATTCCTGATACCAGATTCACCAGTCCTGTTTTAAAATAACCTGGTCTGTTACATATATATACAGCTGTATGCAGTTACACTGTGCTGCCCAGTTGCAGCCGCCGCCTTTACCAGACCGTGACTATAGCCAGCGGCGCTATATTGATTTTAGTTAAATGTTGTGATGATATCAAGGTACAACGCTAAACTAGGTCATGGCAGGCAGGTGTCTGCTGGCCAAGAGCATGAAGAGACGGGGCTGGGAACTCTATCATTGGAGGGACATTTGGTTCTTGGTTTCATCTTGTGTTCTTACGTTGCTCAAGCATTCTTACGCTTGATTTCTTAAGTCTTTCTTTTATGGCTGCAAAAAATTTGATGATTAGCACCAATGGCCTAAAGGTGTGGAATAGCTTATCTGACAAAATTAGATCAATTAAGGACAAAGGAAAAGTTAAAAGGGACCTGGAGACATGGCTTTTTAATGTGTTTTGATCAAGGTGTGCGAACTTACTCCTGACTCAGATATATGACTGATGTGGGCAAGCGCCAATGATAACTCTCTGTTGAATTGGCGCTATAGAAATGTCTAATTAGTATTTGTAAATTTTATGGGACTTTTGTTCTCATCATGGTTTGGTGAGGCACTGTGTGTGCAAACCGTCCCAGCGTAGATGCTCTAACTCAGTCTCAGCTTAAGTTATTGATCTGCAGTAGAACACACTGCCATTAAGGCACGGCTGTGGGCCAAGTTAATTACTTAGAAAAGTGCCTGTATGGAGTCGAAATCTTTGTACTGCATATGGTAAAGATTTCCCCAAACAATTGGAACAATTGAATTACTGGAAATTTGTTCTTCATGGTGTAAAAAAGTATTACAGATCGAAATATATAGAGATACCAGGTTTAACCAAATTACCTCGAGATTCACAACTATCGTCTCACGCCTGTCGGTAGGTGAAACATTCGGTTATACATTAAATTTTCCTTCAGCCGAAAAACATATGGACAGCGCATGCCCCTAGTGGGTAACTCGCCAGTCCTCATCCGCGGTTCCTCTTCATTATCGCCCATATTGTCGGCCATTACACGCGGTTTATGGGCCGGAGTTCTGGTTTGGATTATATGATAACGCAAGGGGTGGAGTTTTTGTCTGAGCTCACTCCCCGTAGACTCGATATCAGCGTGGTGGGAGAAGCCATACCCGTGTAGTGATGGCAGCCCGCGAGTTTGGCTATCGCCATCTTGTTGAAGAAAATCTCCGGCACCTTATTCCGTGTGGCGGAATTGAGAGCGGGTGAAAACAGACCGGGTGATAAATGACCACAGCGAAACACTGAAAGAGGAGGTGGAGGGGGTGGGGGGTAAAAGTTGGTGAATGGCTGGGTGAGGCACAGAGAACTGCTGGAGTGGAACTGATCAGTGAACCTTCCTCTTAACTCAGAATATTAACGTCATTATTACGGGGCGCTACCTAGTTAATAAACGACCCCCTGTAACCTGTTACCAGGTTTGTGGGAAGAGGCCGAGTGTAACAGTGGTCAGTGGGTAGAATCCAGGGGTAGAATGGGGTGGGAATCGCTCAAGTGGAACTCATCAGTAAACATTCCCCTGACCTGAGGGTATTAACGCCATTACTAAACCGGTATTTTATTCGAATTGGTCTTTTGGTGTTTTAGCCCACAGTCGCTGGAGGGCTACCGAGTTCTCTCTAACTGGAGATTGGCACGTTACGGGTTCGCGTCCAATCAGTTTCATCATTCATCTGAGTACACACATGCTGTTTGACCAACTAGTGTACGCCTTAGATTGGGTTAACAGTGGTTAAGAGCTATTTAAGTGAGCGCAAACAGTTTGTTGCAATTGGAACATCTAAATCACAGATACGAGATGTCGTTTGTGGTATTCCCCAGGGTTCTATCCTGGGGCCTT
>JAAUYG010110837.1_pt1 | contig 11561 bp, 11 predicted proteins | sample 7278091 | NCBI WGS metagenome assembly JAAUYG01 (sample SAMN14350201, study PRJNA611818) | marine sediment metagenome | isolation source: surface marine sediment (0.6m) | place: French Polynesia: Moorea | collected 2018-08 | reverse complement strand
GGTAAGGATACGCCATTTGGGGTGGAGTTCTCGAAAATACTTAAGTCTAAGTTTTGACTTAAGTGACCAATCTGAGTAATATGATTGGCTAAGAATTTGACTTAAGTCAAAACTTAGACTTAAGTATTTTCGAGAACTCCAGCCCTGGGGTCTTTGTATGGAGGAAACGGGCCAATCATTTCACTAAGCATCTTTTTTGTTGTGGCTCCAAACCGTCTAGGTCAATATGATCACTGGGTCGTGGCCTCTATAGCACTGCCTTATGCGATAGGGCGGAAGTCTGTAATTTGCTTTGTGGCTTTGCCACTTTATCCCGTAGTTTTGATATGATCTGGAGCGTGAAAGCTTCGGTAAAGGATTAACTGACACAAGCTTTTCAGACTGTCTATTGTATTTTTCCGTGAACGTAATTTTGTGCCTCTTTGCAGTCTTCTGAAATACAGCAATAATTGTTACATTGGTTTCGTTTATATTCACTATTTCTGTACTGTTGTACTTAATTTACTGTTTCTTCTTTCCCTGATGGTGATGGTGGCAGTGGTTGTGGTAGCCTTGGCCTTGGTGGTTTTGCTGGTGGCGGTTGTGGTGGCGATGGTGGTGTTGATAGTGGAAGTGATGGTAGTGCTGGTGTTGATTGTGGTAGTGGTTGTGGTGGTGTTGTAGTTGTGGTGGTGGTGATGGTGGCAGTGGCGGTGCTGATGGTGGTAGTAGTTGTGGTGGTGGAGGTGGTGGTGTTGGCGGTGGCGGTGGGGGAAGAGACGGCGGCAGCGGTGGTACTGATGGTAGGACTGATGGTGTTGGTATTGTTGGTGGTGCTGGTTATGGTGGCGGGGTGATTGTGGCGGTGGTGGTGGTAGTAGTGGTGGTGATGACGGTTGTGGTGTCAAACGACATAATAGTGAAAATAGTAAAGAAGAACAATAAGAAGAAGAAAAAGAAAGTGAAAAAAGAAAAAAAAGAAAGAAAATGAAGAAGAAAAAAAAGAGAAGAAAAATTCATATCAATTAAAAATAGGACAGCCTAGAAGGGCCACGTCATTGATTGCACAAAGGTCAAGAGGTTTGAGAAGGCAGTGTTCGCTCTCATCATCCAACCTCAGGAAGCCACACACAATGAAACAATGCTTGTTAATACAATGCGTGACAGTGTCACTAGCTCATATTTTGTGGTTTCCTCATATGCCTGTTTTATGGATGGTCTGGGATATTTTCCCTTGTAATATTACTGGTATTCGTCGGAATACATGTCACAGTGGCACACCGTCCATATATCATCAGACTCTGGGCTCCCTCTGGACACAACTCGTCACCGGCGTCGTATTTAATTGGACGCGTGCAATAAGTTTGCGATCAAGTGTCACGTGTCAGATCGTCTGTTACTGTCAACGGAAAATGGATTCACAACATATTGAAAAAAAAATGAACAGATGGAATATCTCATTTCATTCGCCGCAGTAGCAGGAATTCACGATGGAAGTTTCAGTTGGCCATAATTACATGTCAGGAATGGCACAAATGAGTCACCATAGATTGTCATATAAGGGGGTGTAGGACATAATCCCCCTGGACATAATCCCCTGGACATAATCCCTCCTGGACATAATACCCCTGGATATAATCCCCCTTGACATAATGCCTCCTGAACATAATCCCCCTGGACATAATGTCTCCTGGACATAATCCCCCTGGACATAATCCCCCTGGACATAATACCCCTGGATATAATCCCCCTGGACATAATGCCTCCTGAACATAATCCCCCTGGACATAATGTCTCCTGGATATAATCCCCTGGACATACATGTAATCCACCGGACATAATCCCCTGGATATAATTCCCCGGACATAACCCCCCTGGACGTAATCCCTCTTGGATAAAATCCCCATGACATAATCCCCCTGGACATAATCCCTCTTGGATATAACCCGCCAAGGAAATGATGAGGTGGACAAATTCCACCCCTTTCAAATGGGAGAAACATCATACAGTTAGTGATGTTTTATTCAGGTAGCTATAGATACAAGCATAATGACGATTACCACCTGATCATGCTAATACAGTGGCTAACTGCAAGGAGTGTTCCCTCTAAAGTTTTGATCAAGTTGGAACGGAACATCTTTTTTTTTTTTGTTTTTGCTTTTCTGACAAGTTGTCATGACAGCAAAATCTGGGAGCTGGGCATTTTGGGACATAGATCTCCGCTCGATGCCTAGGCTGTCCATTTGCCTATACAGATTAAACGCATATATAGTGAATTACAGATCCTTGGGGAGATACATTAGATCAGTTAGACTTCGACACCTGATAAAACACTGGTCTTTGTGTCGGTGTCGATATTGTCACAGCAGCCTTAATAGGAAGAAAACGGACAAGGATCCACTGGTGTCATCCAATTGCCACCTGGCTTCATTGTCAGTCACTCACGTCTAACATTGTGTGCGTGTCGCGCTGTATTGTAGAGGACAGCCGTGATTCCTCCCAGTGTCGTCAAATATCTGTCAGGGGTCACGCTATATCGAAGTAACGGTAGTGTTAGCTTGCCGTTTACAGATGAAGGAGTGTCTCACTTTGAGGCGAAGAATGTTTCCCTGGCGTTTAACTGGTCATATAAGCCTTGACAGACACTTTTATGTGGCGACACCCCGCGATCATATAACAGGCATCGGTAACCAAAACCTGCTCCACATACTTATGGCATTAACGGCTTCTTTAAGCCAGCGCCACACAGGCAAGCCCGAACTAAGGTGTAAAAAATAAAACGCTTTCTTTTTACACCCTTTGCTCAAAAGGCCATAAAGAAATTAAAGTCATTCTTTTTTTATGTGACCTCTATCAAAATCAGCCTGACAAGAAACTCGTGAGTAGCTTTTCTTTGGCCATTACCCCCCCTTTCCCACAAGGATCAATTTGCCAGGCCAAAATCTTCCCAGGGCTAAGTAGATCGTGTCAGGGCTTTTCCTGTGGGCGACTGCCTGTCTGGGTTTGGTGGGGTTGGTCTCGGTCCCCCGGCTTGGCGGGTAGTCCCCGGGCATTCAAAGCACGCCTTGCCATGCCGAATGTAATGTCCCCGGCTAAGGCTGGCGACATCCGCGGGCCGTCACCTGTCAACCCCCCGGGGCTGCAGGGGACTGGAGTTGGGTTTGGGGCTGGGGCTGGGTGAGTTCTGGGACTGTCACTTACAGAGGGAATGCGAGATTCCCGCCCTTGCTGACCGGGATAGGTCTAAGGACACCGTATAGCAGAAACAGACACCTGTGTGTTAGGAAAGTAGCGGAATGAGGGATCTACCCCCGGCTTTCACCCGTGAGGTGTTACAACTATACACAAGCCTTGTTGATGCAGCAAAACGGCCAGAATTCTTTACTCAATTTACAATTCCAGTGGCTAGACCGCCACCATCGTATTCTGTGCACCCTTTTCAGTCTTCCGATTTCTTCTCTTTGAAGCCCCGCTTATAATTCGCTTCAATTTTCCCATGGTAATTTTATCGCTGTTGAATCTGTCATATTATCGTCCACTGCGGTCAAGGATATTAATATCCTGGCTGTGGTCAGCTCCAGTGACCATTGACGTGGCCTCGAGCATCAGAATGGATTGCTACGACTGCCTTGGCGCTGGGATCATACGTCATACATATTAGCTATAATTGATTCAGACAGAGGAGGAGGAGGCAGAAATTGCTGCTGTTCTATATAGAGATTCATCGCCAGCTAACCTCGACAAATTTCTACTGTGCCCAGACCACCGAGCTGTTAACGTCATTAGATGGATTTCCAACATTGCTGTGAATTATGCCGCTCTGAGTAATATGAATCTATTCCCAACCATAGGTAGATTAGATACAATTATGTAGTGGCCACTTTCTATGATAAATGTTTTCGGGATATGACTTAATCATCTTAAATGTAGAGGGCATGTAAGGTTATAATGATCCGTCTCTGGGAAGAAGATCAGGCTAGCAGATCATCCCCGAGGCCCAGTGATACCAGCCAGCTCAATCACGTTCCAGAAACTGATAACGTGGAAATAACGCTAAATGCTCTATACATGGTATAGCAAGGCAAGTATTTCCATCTTTATTACAGATATTGGGACACTAATGTTATACATGTAGCAAAACGGTAACGTGAAAGGGCGAATATTCTTTTTTTTTTTTGCAGATATTTTTTAATTTTCTACTTATAAGGCAATATGTATAAGGCAAATATATTTCTATTTACAGATACAGGGAAATGCTGATTGTTATGGTAATGGCCTTCCCCATTGTGAGCAAACAGCTGAACAATAGACAGTGGTGAGTGATTTTACATTTGCGTTAGTATTTTTAATTAAAAGATATCCTGATATTTTGGAATGCGTGTGACAAAGTGTATCGCAAGCAAACGCGCTAATGCGTAATGGTTTTTGCATAACCTTTATCATTATCTCTTCATTTCTCCTAAAAAGAATAACGATTTGGATATCTTAAAAGTAGCTCCACCCTCTCTATCGTTTCCGAGCCGAATTAAGACCCCCCCCCCCCCCATTCCAGCCTCTTTGCACCCATTAAGTACACTATACTAACTGTTACATGTATCAACCGTTAACTTAGACGTTTAACTTCATCATTGAGTAATTTTTAATATCGATTAGCTCATTACTCGTTAGAAACAAAGTACTGTTTTCGGCAAAATATAGTTGCGCCACATACAGTACTTCAAACGTTGGGCAGGTCGCAAACACATATAATACAGAGAAGAAGCTCCAGGACATATCCCTGGGTGATACCACAATTTACTCGGTTTTCGTCTACACGAAGAAAAATTTCAAGCTGTTCTGTCGGCTTCTTTCGCCGCCAGAACCGCTTAGCATTACGTTACCTCCCTTCTCGCGTATATAAGTCAAAGGAGTACTTCCCAAACGTAATAACTACGGTGACCATTTAGCATAGTCTATAACGCACTGTGTAAAGCGCTCTGAGAAATGCCTAATTTTACTCATTGAAAGCAGGCGAGTAATAAAGGCTAGATGGCCAATAGTTGAATGTATAACCACTACGCCATCACAGTAACGACAGCGCTGACCAGTGTTATGATGGGTGTTGGATGGCTGTCAGAAACCGCGTTTGATTGGCCAAGACCAGTTACTCAAAACGACTTTGACCGCCACTGGAGGCACATCTACTTGCAATGTGAGTAGTCGCTGTGCTTAGAGGACAATGTGGGGTTCGTTGCATAGGATGAACAAGACGAGTAGTAATCCAAGTGTGATGACTGACAAATTCATGCTCAATATGGAATAATATGGAGTAATATACATTTTCTCACTGTTTCTGCCGTAGGTCTATTATTACCATTTGAAAGTGAACCATGTGAGTATGTGTATAAGTGATTATGTGTTTAAGTATATGTGTGAAAACTGCATGAAAATAAATGTTGAAGATTCACTTGTATCTATTGGACAAATGACTCATACAACTCATTACCATCCCCATTACAGTCACAGAAGTATAATTTCCCTTCATAGTATTTTGCAGGACGCCGTTACTTTTTTCAATTGGCCTACACTAGCTGTTACTTTTTTCTTTGTTACTTTTTTCCTAGCCCAAATTGTTAGCTTTTCCGTTACTTTTTTCTATTACTTTATTTCCGAGGACCTTAAGTCGACGCAGTCATCCACCCATCCATCTACCTATCAAATTCCACTCATTTATCTATCCATACAAATCAGTTTTGGTTATTTTGAGGTAAACAGGTTAAGGTCCGTCGATCCACTAATTTGCCCATTTTCTACTTGCGAAAAAAAGTAAACGCCATCTTTCTGATTTCTGTATGGAGATTTGTTCGAGCTGTTCGTTCTTTCTACGCGGCGGATGTCTCCTGATACAGGCCATACGTCATCATGACGTCACTTCCCTTCTAGTGCCAGGATCATGAGGATGCTAAATGAAGATCTAGGCGGCACCTCGCAGGTGAGGTTAAGTGATCCACTCATGTACAATCCATCATTGTTTACCATGAGGGCGGGCGATAATCGGGGCACCATACAGCCGCAGAAGACAGCACACAGCAGTTGGTGTGTAGTACCGCCTGCTTTCAGTATATATAGAGTGAAATTCTGGTTAATGTAGTCTCCTGTGGTTTTTGGATTGTCTGTCCGATTGCTTAATACTATCAGCCAGTCGTAAAAATATTCGACACGCTTTGAATATTACGTGATAACTTTACAGTGCAAGTAATTTAACTTATTAATCATGTTCATACTGTACGCTCTAAAACATTCAGTCTAGATTTGGTTGCCCAGGGCTTTCAAAAGTTCATTGACGTCATCAGTTGGAAGAAGTCGGTCACCAATGCTGCAAGCTATTACCAGTTTACGTGGTGTCAGACCTGGTTCTGGCAGACAAATTGTCTAACCCCTCAGCCATGATGGTTTCCCTCCCATTCACACCCAGACTCGACCTAACCGACCCTGCACAGTGATTTCTGGGGCTATCATGTCGCCATATCTCGGTTTCAATCTGCTGTGATGTCAGAACCGCCAGTGGAAACGACTCGCTTGCTCGTTAACCCTTGGAGTGATTACCTAATATTATAGGGGCCCTGTGGTGAGGCTAGGGTGAGGGCTGCCAGTACCGGTGTATAAGGTCTTGCTGTCCCGCAGGGTTTAGTGTCTCCCTCTGCCTTAGATCGCCATTGACGTCTCTGCCGTCACTGTGACGTCACGAAGTGAGGTTTTTCCGTTGTAAATATAGAGCGGGGACACTTTGATCAGACAGAAACTCAATCCTGCTACGTCGCCTTTATACTAAGTTAATATCCATAGATGCTAGGTCATTTTCCGAAGATTCAGCGATATTGTGTGCCTGGAACGTATTTTGCAATTAATTACAGTAAATAAACAATAAAATAAATACGAAAAACAGGAGTGGTCTTTTTCGGCACATCATGTGGATGGAATTTGTTCCGTGTGGCGTGGCTAGGGGTCGACTCGTCTTTATACGCAAGCAATGCCTTGTTAACTTCATGTGTCTTGGTTATCCCTGAAATTCAGATGTTGTGCTACATATGACTCCCACATGCTGACTTGTGCACAGCGTTTCGTTAGCAATGACGGCAGGATGGTCACATTATTCACTGAAGAGAATACTGAGAGTATTTTGTTCAAAATACATTTGTTTTGAACAACTGTACTCGATATGATGCTGTCATGGTATGAGAATTATTTTCCTTTCTCTTATAGCTACGATAAATTAGAAACAAAAACAACCCAAATGGCAAGATGTAACAGAAGAATATTTGTGTCATCGATAACGTTAGACGCAATCATGATCAGTGTCAACAGTGTTTATTGTCAGTGATCTTCATTGTCAAGGGTCTCAAAGTCTATGGTCGTCAGTGTAAAAGTATTTGTGTTTTTATAGAACCTTGTACATTATGCACCTTCAAGACTTGTGTGTACCGCCCTTTCAAATTTTTGTAAAATAAGAATTTCGTTTTTTAAAAGTAAATTCATATCTTGTGTATATTTTACGTACTTAAAAAGTTATTCATGTAATTTAATTTATGCCAGATTAAAATCCGCTATATGCACAAGGATTGTTTGTCAAGTCTGAATCTTATCCAGGCAGCCTTACCATTGAGTACCAGTTGTATTGTTAGGCATCATAAGTGTGGCTTGTGTCAGCCTTACTAAGAAACCATTTAATCTGATGTAATTGCTTCCAAATGCAGCCAGCATTCTGTATATTCCCTTGTGTAATTTAGGCTTTATGCCTGGCGCAGCACAGCTTCAGGACTCTTGTCTACCAGAAGTTTTTTGTCCGAACTATGTAGTATCATAAGTATGTCTAAAATACAAGTGAAACAAATGTATAACTTTAACAGTGAACTGAAAAAAACAACGACAAAAAAAAAAAAAAAAACAAAACAACAAAACCAGAGCAGCTTGTGTTGTTTCCAGTTTCTTTAAAGCCTATTGTCCAAACCATTCAAATGCACTAAGACAGCAGCAGCATCTGACGCCTTATAGGTAGCCTAGTACTGGAAGGCAGGGACTTGTTTTATCTTCCCCCATCCCAGATGTCATAAGCAATTTAAAAATATCTATATAGATGGTTCACGTTGGCACCAGCGAACATTGATCGAAATTTTGAGCTTTCGACCAGACTCCACGGGTCTTCTTCAGAAAACTGAGGTTTTCGCTTCGTCGTCACGTTACTCCCGGTTATCATACCGTAAAGGTATACGTAATAATACCTGTTTCTGTATCTGCAAATGTTAAGAATAAGTCTCCACAAACGTGTCAGCTGGACAGCTACCTGTCATTGGGGGGGCAAGACATTGGTTTTCCCGGGGGCAAATCACCTGTGCCCGGTCACAATTCCATAGGCTCAGGGACCTTTTTTTAAAAAAGTTATCTACGTCAGTTTTTAGAGACTTTATTGATAAGGCTCTGCTATCACAGTACGTTGTGATCAGGATTCTGAGATTGTACCTGGGGGAGCTCTATGCCCGGGGAGTTCCCAATGTTAATGTGGGATGCAAAATCAAATGTGGGATGCCTGGACTGAAGGAGGTAAAGCCAAGAGTTGCAACAAGGAAAGTCTCCAGGTCGTGATGAACGCAACCTAGCTCCCAGAAGCTAAATCCCAGTGCCACCAGGTGACAACAAATAGTGCCCAGTGGCATGGTGAAATATGCATTAGCCTTTGGCAATCCCGGCACGGTGACTTGTTACAAACACGATGGAGTTTTGCTAAGAAAAGGAGCCACAGATCCTCGTGTGGGCCTACTCTTAATGGGGCTGGGGTTCCGTTGTGCCTGTGTGATGGGTTTTGAGTAGTGCGGATTTGAGTGGGATTCTCTGATCTATTTGGGCTCACTCTGCCACCCACTGGTCGCTGGAACAAGTGCTGTGTCAACCATAGAACAGTGACTGGAGGGTGACACTCTGAGGCGGCTCCATTCACGGAGGCACTAATTATCGCCCAACCCGTGTTTATTACTACAAAAATAAACAGCTTGCCACTGAGGACTGTAAATGATAAAAAATGACGCATTTCCATGCAGAGGAATCTAAGGCTGAAGCTTGGTCGAACAATAAGGTCATGTTTACGATAGTCAAGTCAAAGCAGCTGTCTACCGTGAATACGTGTCGTGAAGTAATGGGGGAATTAGGGTTAATATCTAATGGATATGGCACATAATTGCTCCATCATAAATATGTCACCTATTATCGCCCAACCACTAAAATGGATTAGATGACCCTAGGCGCTCTCCCTGCAGAGTGCTCGGAAGTTTATCAACAGCGAAAACCCCGGAGATCGGGACAGAAGATGCAGAGGAGCATAACGCCATATTGATTGGGCGTAATGCGCTCTCTGATTTGTGGCTTTAGAACTCCGCAATCACAACGCCGGGCTCGGTGTTATGGAGTGGACTGGATGGGACCATCCGAGTGTTTTCTCACCATTTGTACGAGAAATGGATGATATTAACAGCCTGTTACTTTATCAAAACCTGCGTAAATAAGTACTTAAACGAGCCCACCCACTCGATCTAAGCAAACGGACTGGTTACTAAGGTACTCATACAAACCGGGCGCCATCTGACACAATTGGTCCACACACAATTTGTCTGAAACCAGTTTCTGTAAGATTAATACCGGGTACGACCTGTATAGGTCTCATTGACTTTTACTATGTCTTATGGGAATCTAGCTAGTAAAATATATACTACAAAACACAATTATTTTTGTATGGTAATGGGACTTGGTGTAGACTTTGTGTAGCCGTTTCCTATAATTTCCGGAACATACATCGATTCCTTGCCCCTGTGAGTATTATCCTTCTGGACAAATATTCTATATTTGTATTTGAACAGTGTGAAGTATAATCTTTGCAACTAGCGACTAATTACAATAATTAATAAAAAAAAGACAGCATTAAATATTGGAACTCAGCTCTTTATGGTTATTAAACGAGTTCATGAATTAATTGTTGCATGGACGAATCGGTGGCGCTTAAGGGCCGAGATCGTGAGGCGTTCGACAACCCTATCATTTATATACATACTACTACATTTTACACACATGTCGCGCAGTATTAAGCCTTATTTTACACCGGTAATCTCCGAAAAGAGCGTTTTTGGCAAGATATTACTGACTGTCGAATTAACTTTGTTTACGATTTTTCTTATAACACTGTTTACGTAACTACGTATTCAGTTATAGCCACGACTCAGTGGCCTCGGCAACGTCTCTCGGCTGTTGATGAAGCTTCCTCACCCCCACTTCTACAAATTATTTCTGTGGTGTAAATATTTTGCCATACTCTTCTGTGATTGGATAAAATTGGGTTGGGTAATCGTGCAATTTGAACCGTTCTGTTAACGAATTGACTGCTCAATGACCCCATTACGGTAAAGTATAGGGACATTATTTAGGTATATGATTATTAATAGACTATCGTGGAGAAATATATATCACAAAAACTTAATACATATTTTAGTCTGTAATTCGGTTTTCCAATACGACCAACCTTGTTGGTTCTCCGTGCATTCTGCAGGCCGAGCATGCAGCCCCCAGCCGAGCAATTTAGTTGTGTCCTTTGTGTTTGGATCGCCACCATTCACACCGGGCCGATTGACTGTCTTCTGGGTCGCCTCTCACCCACTAAATCCACTGGAGTCCGCGGAGACGAACCCGAAATAATCCGGCCACCACCAACGCCTCTTGTGTCGCAAAGGATGTCGGTATACACATGGCGGATCCCCGTGGGAAGTAACAGACAGAAGATGCTGGTGAATGTAGGATGTGTGGAGCTCTCAGAAGAAACATCTCGCATTCCAAGCAAATTACATGCATTTCAGCTGCTCGGAATTTGGCTTTCTATGTGCTGGAAGAAGTGTACCAATCGAAATGCCGCTGGTAGGGTTGGGGTAAAGTAACGTGAAGATTAAATCTTCCCAAGGTCGAGGTATAGAAAAATCCGCGGGCTTCACTTAACAGCATTTCGTTGTGGGGCGCCCACAGAGAGTAATATTCTGTCGACAACAATTATCGGTTACAAATGACGGAAGCAGATTTGTATTTCAATATTAATTAATGTGGTAAGCATGCACGACCGATATATACTCCCAATATGTTGTTGAAATCTACGCAGAAAGCGAGATTTAGTGTGATGCCAATTTAGTCTTTGTGTGTGCATCTGTCTATTTCTCAAAACGTGTTATATCTATGGCTGTTAAACCCTGTTATGAACTCGTATATGGGAACCCCAGTTTTGACCTTGAGTGACATTGGAAGGCTGAGATCACAGTCAATCATATTTCGGAAAGAAGTGAAGTTAGGACTCGCATCACTAGAGCATCCATAGTGAGTCCTATGCCAAGCCACAGTGTTAGATTTTACCTTGAGTGATCATTTTGACCTTATATTATTTTTTTGGATGTGAAATGGAATGAAAATCCTCCCAAGCAGGGCTGCACATTCCTGGTCTGACAAAGACTTCCGTTTTGTCAGCGGTCTTTCTTTTCATTATGTCGCTCTCCTGTGTTTGCCCGTGTGGCTGTGTATCTGTG
>JAAUYG010079661.1_pt1 | contig 11563 bp, 5 predicted proteins | sample 7278091 | NCBI WGS metagenome assembly JAAUYG01 (sample SAMN14350201, study PRJNA611818) | marine sediment metagenome | isolation source: surface marine sediment (0.6m) | place: French Polynesia: Moorea | collected 2018-08 | reverse complement strand
CATCATCATCATCATCATCATCATCATCATCATCATCATTATTATTATTACGAATATTGCGTAGTTTAAAACTTATTTTGCACATGGCACATACGATGATGAAAGGCTTTCAGAAAAGGCCTTTTGGGTCAGGATATCAGTCTGAAAAAAAAACCGCTTGTTTACGTTTCCCAAACGACAGGCTTCTTCAGTTAACACATTCTGGCCACAAGAGCTCGTTGTGAATACCCCACAAATAGACCCCAGCATTTTTCTCTGTGTTTGCAACAAGAAGACTTTGATCAGGCAGAATGGAGTTAGTGCAAAGCCTGAAGAGCCTTGACAACGCCGTACATCTTTCAAATTTGAAGGTTATGCCTTCTTCGGGTGTTTTTTTTTTTTTTTTTTTTTTGTCTCTTTGGGATAAATATGGTAAATATTTCGTCATACTCTTCTGCCATTCATTGGATCAAATGGGTGTTATGAGACAGAACGTAATTGCGTTTAAAGCAGACCCCCAACGGTAAAGTATAGGAAAATTACTTTGGTGTACAGTAAAAACTATTAAGTATTTACAATTCCTTGTCACAAGTTCGAGCACACGTGGCTCCCACATCGCTTGAGTGAGTATAGGGTTAAATTATGCATCAGGCAGGCTCTTTAAAGGGTGTTATGGCTGCATGCAAGTTACAATTATGCACTGTCGATTTCATTTTAGCTGGATTAAAGTCTACCGAAACAACCTGTTTCTGCTGTTTTTGTTTTCTATATCCACAATAAAACGAAGCGGTTTGGGGCGTAAAACGAGAACACTCGCAATATTGCCCTCCGCCAGAGGGAACTACACCTTGATTGAATGTTGATTTCATGGGACTTTACGGCTCCCGTTTTAATGGTTCTGGCCAAATCTTCTTGCAGAGGCGAGCTCTAATGGCGGGTCATGATTCGTCATCACGCCGGATTTGGTGCGAGCCTGCAATATGGCCGTTGCTAACGGCTTGGGAGCAACCGATCATCAGTGAGAAACACTTGTGCCCCACTGCGACCTTTCGGTCCCACCTTCATTTTGTTTGCGGCCTGATAAGCCCCTCCCGTGCCGACTTTTCACGCAAGCTTTGCACCCTTGGCCATTAAAAAGCAATATCCATATTTCATACACTGGTGAAAATCAGAGATAATAATGACTCATCATAAACTTGGGGTGCGGGTGGAGGATTCTACCAAGAAGATCTCGCCGGATGTGGGAGATGCGGCCGCGACGAAATTTTGTCCTCTCTCAGTGCCGCGCTGCCGATACCCAACATATTCCATATTGCCTGTTATGTGACCGATACCATATGCAGACGAAATTTGGAGCCGGATTTGCAAGGACGTATAAGGCTCGTTTGACGAAAAGCGTTCCCCTCCTGCCGCTCTAAACAAAGGCGGGATAAACCGGGGTCGTAGGAGATTTTATAGTGCCAATATTTAGAGGCAATCATATCAAGGCAGACTTCATTTTCAGTAATTAGTTTATCCCCCTGGCCACGCCAAAGAGAAGCGGGACAGAAAAGAGGAGCGATCAGCACAAGGAGAGCGTCGGGGTTTATGGATTTATTCGATTAGTGGGCACACTGGAAGTGGTAGTAATGTAGTAAAATGGACGCCAGAGAAAACCGCTCGCAATCCTGAAGGAGGTTTACAAATGCCCAGCATATTGCTTAAATAGAGACGTTTGCTCGGGGTAGGATGACAGTAAATCAAATAGGAAAGGGTTTATTCTATCCCAGCTCGGGTGCTGACTTAGTTAGCAACTGTACATCTTACATTACTAGTAGGAATGGGTCATGCTCGACATTTTATATCCTTGTTTGTCCCGTCCATCTTAGCCTTAGCGGCTCATCGTTTTGGGGGAACACATTCTATACATGCAGCTATTGCTGCGGACAATTTATAACAAAAAAAAAGAAACTAAATGTTTTCAGCGTTCACGGAACACAATGAAGCTTCACAGGGGAAGCTAACTCTAGAAATCCATTGCCAGGAGTCTCATAACAGACTTTCTGCAGAGTTTAAGAAGTATACGTGCAAGCCTTATTTCGGACTGTCTGCATGCATTGCCTGCCCGGACTACAACAAGGCAACCCACCATCATGCATGTTCCAGTATACTTGTCAAAGTCGCAACAGAAACTTGCATGTCAAAGAGTCTTATATAACATGTCCAAACACACACACGACTGAAGCATAGTCAAAACACCCCCATGCAGTCGTCCTCAATGCAGCTTTAATGTCGATCATGGTTTCCAAGGCGGTCTCCTCCTTTCCCGGAGGTGGATTTATGACCGGCTTACGGACAATATGCTCGGAAACGATAACCCGAGAGGCGGGAAAGGTGAGACGCTTCCGAGAACTGTAGCGTGTCGGATAAGACAAAAGAGCGTCGTCGGAAAGCATATTGACAGTTATTTATTGGCTCCTCAAGCCCTCTTCTCCGGGGAGAATCCGTCGGGATGTCTTTGGCCTTTTTCCCGGCACCCGCGTCGGGGAATTAGTGTTAGTACTACTCCAGACAAGCGGCATGGGACGCTCCATTAATTAGGGTCCTCCGCATTGGCAAGGCGAGCGCTGCTTTGGGGCCGGAGATAGCGCGTTTTTGCCGTCATTAGGCCCATTAAAGACGCTTACTTCATAAAGCAGATTATATCGGGCAAACGATGTGGAGAACTTTTTTATTTCTTCTTCGCATACGATGAGCACCGAGGCATGAGAATGTTGGTAAAAGAAGCAAATTAAATCATGAAAGCGGCGTTTAATGGCATCCTCGTGGAGGAGGCGGACGGAATAAGTGCGACGCTCTTCAGACAGTCTACCTTCTTGGCCTGGGAGGAGAGTCTTGTCTGCGGAATGTCATAAATGCTAAGGTTTCTTTACACTGAGTATTGTTTTCTTTAATTAGGGGAAGCAACCCCAGGCCGAGTGTGTCTGGACACACTGCCGTTAGCTCATCGTCGCTAACCATGAGTTGCTGGGTGCAATCGACCCTCTCTTCCCACATCTGGGGAGGGAAAGTAGTGACTGTGCACAGTTACACGTGATGAATGACGATGCATCTCATGCTGCATGGCTACATTCCTGGCCGACATTCACATTATAAACAGGTTCGAAAGCTCAAATGCTTTTCCACCTCTGTGTTTCCATCGAGGAATGTAAATGGTGTCCAGTGCAGGGTTACACTGAGTCGGCGCTCACCCTTTTAACACAAAAAGCCAACTCAAACTGGTCGTTACGGTCAGAAACGAAGCATGTCGATGTCGCGATGAAAGCCAAACGGGGCGGTATTTCTCAAACAGCTTCCTGCCTTTTGTGAAGACGTCGCGGTTTTCGACAGTGCTGAAATTCGTGCTTGATTTGAGGAATTAAATCTGGTACCTGACAGCAGAGCAAGATAGATAATGATATAGTGCTGTAATAATAAGAAATGAGTGTATGGCTCTCACCCTACGTGTTAGACTGCCACCACGGTCAAGATTTTCAAAGGCAGTGTGCTCCCGGTAATTGCTCCCCAACACCTTGCTGTTGTGTGGACCGTGGTCGCATGGACCTGGAGCCCTCACGAGGTCACAGCTGTGGTAGTGACGGGTCGTTGTTCCCATACCTTTTGTCATGGCGGGTAATGTATCTTCTGCCCTGGAGGTGGACAGCTTCGGTTGATTTCTTCCAGGTGTGTAGGCACGGTGATAGGGGACAGTAGAACTCGGTACAGAGTCCTACCGCCGTTGCCGGTTTCTCCCTGCTTTTGTGTTGTTCTGATCCCGCTTGTCACATCAGCAATGTCCTTTTCTGAACTATAGAAATTCATGAAGGTACTCATGAGGATGCCCATGTCGTTCAGAGGTGTAAATACTATAGCTTCTCGCAATTGAGATGACCTGTATAAAATCTTCCCTGTAGAAGATACTCTTATGATTGATAAAAAATCAGACATTTCATACAACTGGTTATAAAACACATCTTTTAAGAGATGCGGTCCCCATGTTGAAATAGCCGTGGCTGTATAAAATGACACGCTTTACGTAAGCGATTTGTGGTATTTGGACTGTAAGATTTCGTCATGGTTTACTTCGTTTGCCAATGCACCCTCTCGTACCAATGCACCCTCCCGTTCGCCAGAATTTTGTTAGTGGTGCATGGACTTACTACCATGTCCAGTTCTTCATTTTCATTGTAGTTGTATTTAGTATACTATTCACTTGGTTTTACATACGTAGCTTCTGTATTTATTTATTATTATTAGTTGTTTTTGTCTTCGTACTATTCCTTTTCTTAGACTCAACTTGGAACTCTATAGCCAGCCTTTTGTGTTCTTCTTTCTCCCAGGCAGACCACCCAGATGCAGCCACCCCGGGGATAGACTTGTTTTCCTCAGACGAACTCGTCCTTATGTCTCAGACATGCTTCGTCCCGGGAGAGGTCCGTACCGCCACGGCCGCCTGTCCACCGTTCGCCCCGACCCTGGCTTCCCGGGGCTGGCTAGCGAGCATATTGCCAACTGTCTCGTCCTCTCTAAGGGTTTATCTCTGTCATCGGCCACTGGCCCCAAATATGGAATGAATTTGCGAATTGGCACAGAGGATTTGGACTCTTTGGGGTCTGGCCTCTGAAGCGATAGCATCCGGACGCCAAAATTGAAAACCCTCCCCGGGCCATTTGCAATCGGTCTTCGATCTGGGTGAGGCAATATTTTCCTGTGATTACATTTTGATGAAGGCATTCACAGACCTAAAACGTAGGAGCAAGGAGGGGGACCCTAGGCAGAGTTCCCTTTGGCACCAGTCACTATCTACGCCTGGCCAATTTAAGGACGCCTAACTAAGTTTGACGGATGGGCTTGTGTCGGGTCGTGCGACCTTCCAAGAGCCATAACGCGAATTTTAGAATTGGAAGAAAGATGAATAAATGGCACCTCGCAAACATGATGTCAAATCTTCTCCGACGATCGGCGGTGTGTGTGGGGTAACCCCGGCTCGACAATCAACCGGCTACGTCGGAACACTTCCAGTAGTAGTCACTCATATCTGACAACGATGCCTCGTTTCGTGCATCGATACACGCGACAAGTTTTCTTATGGCTCTATGCCGGGTTAAGCCGCGTTCTGTCGGGCTATTAGTTCCATAGACGGTTATACACAAGCATTGAACGTGACCTGTCACTCGAGTTCGCGAATCACCGTTTGTTAAATTTTATGACGCAGGATGAGTCGCCATATTATATCCAACAAGCGAAATTATGAGACCAAAGAGAAAACAATATCTAAGACCAAATCAATGTAATCGATGAAAAGTGTTTTCATTCCGTTCGCATCCACGCATGTTTACACCTTTTTGTGAAACACTGAGATGTATGTGCTCTTATTATGTTGTAACTCCTGGTTGAAGCGTATCGTTTACCATTAACTAGCGTCGCGACTTGGCTAAGGGGTAAATTCTTATACAAGCTCGTCGCATGTTCAGTACCTCCATATAGCTTGTGTCGCCCGCACTCTGAGATTAATGCATCTCTCACTGCGTTCCGGAGCAATCTGGCAAATTTCATGCTTGGCGACGTCCCATGGGAGAGGGAAATCCTGAAGACAAATGGGCGGAAGCCTACTCTTTGCCACTCACAAAATTGGACTACGTCGGTAATTAACTCGGACGGGACCGGGGTCCCCGAACTCCCGAGGGACCCCGGCAACCCTCAACACGACATGGCCCGGCACCCGGACGCGCGGGATTGAAACAAACGACGCCAATGAAACGAAATGTACGCGCTAGTATCACCGTTGTCTCCGGCGGCAGATGATATTAAAATCCAGAGGGGCGGAAAGTGTTCCCAGCGGAGATTTCTTGAGTGGGTCAGGCGACTCGCAGGGCGGAGTCCCCGGGGGTGATCACTTCAAGTGACAGAGGGAGGTACGCACCCCGGGCCTATCTCGTCACCCCCGCTGACGTATTGCGTGCCCTGTCCTGCCCCCAGCGCCACTGACGCTCGGGGTGACGTTAAAACACCAGGCCACAGGAACCAAATTCTGACGGTCCAGATCAGAGCCGAGTTGCTTCACAGTGAACTGATCATTTACGGGCTCGCTGAACCAAGCTGTTGTATATTTAGTTCCTGTTAAATGAATTGCTTTTTTGTCGTCTCCCCCTGCCCCTCTCGCAACACAGTATATTGATTTCTACACGTGGAAAAGAAACATTGCTGACTTTTTGTACAGCTTCTGAGATTTTTTTGTGACAGATGTACTGAGAGGCGGCTTAATTTCTGCCCAAGCTAAATACAGAACAAGATGCTTCAACCTTTCGTGTTCCGGATAAAGTAGGATTTAATCAAAATTTCATGGCAAAATTCTTTATAGCCAACATAAAAAATAATAGCCTTAAAACGTCAGCAGAGAACCGAAAATTGACTTCCATTTACATCACTTACAAACAAATCTTCAAAATAATTTCCCTAAGGTTTTCCTATTGTTACCAAATGACTTGTTGCACATCTCTACAAGGCCAATCTAAGGCATAAGAATACATATGAGTCATGGGCCTTCAAAATCTGAGTGACTTTGACTTGAATCTTTCAAGGTTTCTGAAGGTTAAATCTAACGATCCAGCTCCCTGTGTGATTTCATATTGCTGGTTGATCGATACGTGGCCTCACCCTTCTCATTTGCGAGATATGAGGCGTCAGAAATGTGCGACTCTCAATTGACCTTTCAAGATCACTCTAATTTCAAGGTCAAATCTAATATTCTCGGTAAACGCCTCATATCTCTTTCCTTTTTGTGTTTTAATAGCTATGTATACCGGCTCGTTTAGGCGATGTAAGCCTTCAACACTTGAGTGACCTTGAACATTGAATTTGACCTTTCAATGTCACTCAAGATGAAATACAATAGTGCAGTTGGAGTCATCACATACGACTTCCTATTAGTGTTCAGTTGTAACCACGTGTCTATCTCACACCGCTTAGCTGTTATAGCCCCTTGAAATTTTCCCTCATAACTTACAATTGAACCAAAATTTCCAGACCCCTACTCCAACCCTTACCGTGGGGCGATTTATTTTTAGAATCGAATCACCTCTTCCTTGGATCAGGGAAGGCTCCCACCACACATCACGTTGATTAGTGTACTAATTTTTAAGACACTTTGTTCAGACATATAGACGCACATTGCATCGGAATAAAGCAGCAAAGCTGCCAATAATAAAGCTGTTTATCCAAGCATTTAACACCCACAGTCATAAATGCCAACTTCCGTTTGATGGGTTAGCTGGTATCATTGATATAGAGACTTTGTCTTTAAAAAGACATGGCGATAAATACCGATAATGTCCAAATGCGATCTGGTATGGGCTTGTTCTAAAAGTATTAGATTAGCTAAGACTGTAAAAATGATGTGAACTGTAAAACGTAACAGGCGAGCGGGAGGAGTATTACAAAGTGTATAAATATGTAATGCATTCGCTTTTGGGATTGCTCCTGGCTTCGGTTCGTGTGGTCTGTCGGCGTAGTCTCCGGGAGGTGCCAGGGTGAGAGAGTCGGCAGCAGGTGACCCCTACCTCCCCCGCCCGGGGCGTGGCCTCGCCTGGATTACACCGAGCACCAAGGCATGAAACAGAAGCAGAAGGCCGGGGCAGCCCAACCCTTATTCCGTTGTTCTCCTATGCAATCAATAATTAGGCAGTGACAGGTTATTACTCAAGGCGGCTTACTGATGTATAATGTCCAGCTTCCTTGGGATCATCAATTCATCGACACGGCGGAGCAAAGGTGTCCCTAGCAATTTGCCCGCTTAAAACCCGCCAAATGAGAGTCGCGGTGTCGTCTGCTTCTGTGCTGACACCTTGAGCATTAGCCCGAGTTGTAATCTGCACACAAAAGGGTGAGTGGTGGCGAGTTAATCAAACAGGCAAGAGAAGCCGGCTTCAAGTCGCCCGGGATATTGAGGATTACGGTCCCGTGTAGCAATAATCAGGGAAATTCCTCACCGCTGGGGCTGCTTCCCATATTTCTTTTCCCCTCTAGAACGTAGATTGACTCTTAGGGAAGGTGATGGCCTGTTCTGAAATGCCATTTGGACAGGGACGAGGGACCGTGTGCCCTGATCGAGGAAGCTGTGTCAAGTTGAAGGTGAACAGATCCGAACCGATGAATGGAGCGTGGTACATAGGAATTCAGCATTCCAGATGGTTCCAAGGAAAACATCTGACGTCCAATACACGTAGTGTAACGTCCAAGGTTTAAAAAACACGATGGACGTGTCCATGTTTGAAATATACACCGTGCCAGGCGGCCATATAGATCTTTACTCATTAAAAAAGTCCCATATTTCATATTTTGAACAGGCTTTAATCCTTCACAGAAAATAACTCAGTGTGTCTCCTGCATATTTTCACCCAAGTCATCCAAGGTAAAATGCAATACTGGACTCCTCCTATATGACTTCCTCTAACTTTCCTGAGATATAAGGCATCGAAATGTATGACCTTGAATTGAAACGTTCCACGACATTCCAGGTCAATTCTAGGTTACGGTTGGAATCACCATATGATTGTTCTGTAGCAGAAATCAGAAGCTGCTGTAACTCGATTTTTTCGAAGTTACACGGTAAGGGATCAGAATATAATTTACCTTGACCTTGAAGTTCACTTCTCAAAGTAACCCAAGGTCAAATATAGCATGAGGCTGCATCCTCAATAATCATGACTTCCTATTAGTGTTAAATAGAAATACAAATGCCCTAAAAACACTCTACTTATGGAAAAATTCCGAGACATATGTGCTTGAAATATGGTTGACTTAAATTTGACATTTCATAGTTGCTCAATGTCAAATCCAATGGTGCAGTTAGGCCCTCCATATACGACTTCTCACTTACATCTAATGGAAACTGCATAGTATGCCTGCCTTGAACGGTTTAGCTGCTATAGCCACTTGCAAATGTTCTATCGCGTTTTATTGGGCCACAATATGGGACACAACCCACTCCCACACCTTGTTTCATGTGTGTTTAACTGTTTCAGGTGTGCTAATATTCGCAACGCGTTTTAAACATTAGGTGTTTTGAAGATTAACAACACGTTTTAATCAGTAACGCTTTTTGAATATTAGCAACGTATTTTAAATAGAATTAGCAACGGCTTTTAAATATTAGGAGCGCGTTGCGAATGTTGGCAAAGTGTTTAAATATTAGCAACGCGTTTTAAACATTAGCAACACGTTTTGAATATTAGCAAGGCGTTTCGAATATTAGCAACACGTTTTGAATATTAGCAATCTGTTTTGAATATTGCAACGCATAGCGAATATCAGCAACGCGTTTTAATATTAGCAACGCGTTGCGGATATTAGCAAGGTGCTTTAAAGATTAGCAACGCATTTTCAATACTATCAATGCGTTTAAAATAATTAAAACGCGTTGCTAATATTCAAACGCGTTGCTAATATTAGTACCAGTATTAGCAACACGTTGTTAATATCAGCAACACGTTGTTCATTTAAAACGCGTTGCTAATATTTGCAACGCGTGTTAAACATTAGCAACTCATTTCTCTAAAATTAGCTACGCGTTGCTAAAACACCTTGCTGATATTAAAACACGTTGCTAATGTTTAAAACGCGTTCCGAATAATCAAAACGCGTTGCTAATATTCGCAACGCGTGGCTAATGTGTAAACCACGTTACTAATATTTGGAACGCGTTGACAACAGTGTCTAATTTAGCATTACAGGTACACAGTGTTAGAAATCAATAGTTTATAACATTGATTTTGGCTTTCCAATCACGGCAGGGCCCGGGCCGGATTGTGCTGGCTGCAGAAGACTGTAAATGAACGACAACTTGGCATCCGACTTGCGAATACAAGAACATGTCAAAGCACGATCTCTGCTCATGCCTGACGTAGTACGAGCTAGCCAAGGATACAAAACATCACGCTATGTTCGGAATGGGTGTGAAATGCCAACCCTCACATTTTAATTGATTCAAAATTTGAGATGATTGTTTCCCGAAGAATATCTGACAATGCCTTGTGATTGGAAATATTGCTCAACATAGTTAACTAGTGGTTGGCATAAGCTTCAAAAATCCAGCTTTTCAAAAGCAAATTATGTAGAAATTTCAAGTCCTCCCCCTAAAGATTTGAGCAGAAAAAAAACTTTGCAAACGTCTGCAAAACCTTATTTGGCATTTAAGAGCGCGTCTATGCTCTGTGGTTCCCATGTCTTGCGGCAGTTTCTGTCGCCATAGAGTACTAATATGAAATTTTATCGGACGTTTCAAAATGTGTTTTGATATCTGACCTTGGATAGCCTTAATGGTCAAACTCAAGGTCGTGCAAAAATTAAAGTACCATAAGCTTTACGAACGATACTAGTGAACTTACAAGTTAGTACAAAACTCTACTATAGTCACGAGGTTTGATGCAGCTGGTTTGATGCGACCTTTGACCTCAAATGGCATTGAAGGTCAAAATGAAGTTAATACAGATTTAATGCACCAAACGTGACACACAAGGCATCATAAATATTATAGGCAACAAACATAAAATGGCGCACATGATGTGATGTGGCTTTGCCTTTGGAAAACACTAAAAGATCAATATCAAGGCCATTGAACTGCGTGGTAAAGATTGGGTTACAGTGGAGCGAAACTTTGAAGGATATCAATGAAATTGATGCCTAATACGAAACTGCATATGGGGGTTGTTTGTGATTTCTGGTACCGTGGATAACCTCAATATGCAGCATCAGTAGCATTACAACTGTTTTACACTATAAATCACACATGGTGAATCATTATGCTTCCGTTACTGTAGAACAGTAATGGGAAGTTGCATATGAGGTTTCGGAATGTGATATGACCTCGACTCTGGACGACCTTGTAAGCTATAAACCGAAATCATGTGTTGTTTCCCTATTTCGGTATACATATGATGTCTGGATAAACTGGGCCAAACACTGGCTAAACTGGGCCAATCACTGGTTAAACTGGGCCAAGCACTATGCAGGTAGTTAGATGAAAGATGAACCGGTGTCTCGACCATTCTTGGAACGTTCCACCGATCGATCTGCAGCCGAACGTTACGTTTAAAGCTCGTGGCACAAACCGCCTTCATGTTATTGTGCAACACTAATAGAAAGTTGCATGTGAACTCTCAGCCTGTGATGTGACTTTTACCTTGGATGACCTTGACTTGTATGATTTGGGGAAGCCAACGTTAAGCCCATTGATCGAATTGTAAAGCACTATAATTCTCTGCAGTATATAAGTTGTTAGGCCTATGTGTCTACAGAACACCGATAAGAAGACAGATGCGAGGTTTCAGAAGGTGACCTTCGCATCTATATATATCGTCTTATTGGGGCATCCCGGCCCGACGGGATCCCCTATGGGTTTGCCGACTTTTTTTTTTTTTTTTTTTTTGTTTTTTTCTTCCGCCGCCATGTTCTGTGACCATTTGTTGTGAAGAAAACAACGGATTGGGCTGAAATTTTGCAGAACCATACTTATGGACATGCTTCAGGTCGGGGTAAAAAATATTTTCTGTGCGCTCATTTTCCATTG
>JAAUYG010283196.1_pt1 | contig 11565 bp, 2 predicted proteins | sample 7278091 | NCBI WGS metagenome assembly JAAUYG01 (sample SAMN14350201, study PRJNA611818) | marine sediment metagenome | isolation source: surface marine sediment (0.6m) | place: French Polynesia: Moorea | collected 2018-08 | reverse complement strand
GTTCAGAGATAATTGCGACACGGACGGACGGACGACGGACGGACGGACGGACGACGGACAAAAACCCCATACCATGACCTCTGCTGACAGAGTCAAGCAGAGCTAAAAAATTGGGAACGGATTGCATGACACAAACCACAAAACGTAAACACAAATGGGCAAACAGCCATATCTGTACTGGCGATCTAAGGCTTGTGTTTTGTACCTGCTTCAAACAATCAACCGATCTGTGCCGGGGAAGACACGGGCAATGGGGTAAAAGAATGAAATAATTGAAATGATTGATGAAGCAGTTTCCTTTCTTCAGAAATGGTGATCTGAAAGAAAAGATCGTCAACGGTGAAATTTTAAGGCTTAAACGTATTTGGTATTGCACAGCCGCTACAGGTTGGTTGGAAGCGTCAATGGATGGATGTAACTGCTGAATATTCATCTTATACTGGTAGAAAAAGAATTTAACAAAAGGAAACCCTTTTTCTGACTGTGCTTGGCGGACATGTTCTGCTGCGCGGATGTAAAAAGAAGCATCAATTACAAGCCCAGCGGCCACTTACACCAACATTGGGTAAATACTGAGGCATACGCCTTGGGTTGAGTAAAGCTCCACGTCGGGCGTCCAGACGACTCACTTATTCTGTGTGCTTACGCCGATTGCATGAAGATAAAACGAGAAGAGATTTACTTTTCAGCACTTGCACTATATTTAATGCAAACGACGTGTTACTGTCAAGCTGTCACTGTCGCCTTACATCTTGACTGTCAAAGCAACATAGATTGCCAAAACACTGGAAAACATTAATGACTGAAGTTCTTAACCTACTTCAGTGTTATGCAGAATACGCTGCTGTTTAACAAGCAAACTAAACAACACCATCACTGCTGATAAAAAGAAGAAAACATGGCAAAGCATTGCAACGGAGGTAAATTCTATAGGGGCCACCACAATAACTGTGGAACATTAATAATTTTATTGTAAAGAATCTTAACTAATTAATAAAATTATTATTTTTTTTTTTTAATTAAGAAAATAAAACGAATTTAAAATTTAAAAAAAAAAAATTTTTAAATTTTGTCAGATCCACAATACCTCTGCCATTCAGTCTCAATCTTTCATAGAGTTTCACGTCATCTTGAACTTGTAGAGGATCCAACCTAGCTCTAATAACGTCTCAATCCTCTTCAAAAATAGTTATTACATTCTCTACGAAGCAGGTGAGCCATTGTTTACATCGGATTACGACAGACTTACACCACCTCTCTATTAAGCGTAAAGCACGCCAAGTCTTAACTATGGTTTAAATTTTACGACAAGTTGGTGAAACTGAAGATTCTTGGTCGTAAGTTTATTCCACAGCGTAAAAGAGGCGCAGGTCCTACTCCATCATTACGTCCCTTTGGTGCAAGTGGCCCCTGAATTAAAACGTATGCATTAGCTTATTCGAAATTGCCTGGGTTATTAAATTAAGCGAAATCTTTACATCCACTAACAGATCAATAATTCATCGTTTGCATTTTGCTCTGATGTTGGCGCTCGCAAGTATATAGCTTTAGCTTCTAGTTTGACAGACCAGTCGTTTAAAATTAGAAAATTAGTGGCCTAAGAACTGAAACCGAGCCACGGAAAATCCCCTAACCATCGGTGATGGAACGACTTCGTACTAGAGGCATTAAGGAAGGGAAGTCCGTTTAGCATTTGCAACGATCTTCTCACCTTCCTAGAACCAGGAAATTCGTATTTGCAATGAGCAGGCTTCAACAGCACAACGTGTATTAGTCACGCAATTATAATTATAACTGTAAGAGGATTATAATTGTAACTGCAATGGGATTATAATTATAACTGAAAAGTAATTATAATTATAACTGCAATGGAATTATAATTATAACTACAAGATAATTATAACTACAAGATGATTATAATTATAACTGCAAGAGGATTATAATTATAACTGCAATAGGATTATAATTTTAACTGCAATAGGATTATAATTATAACTGCAATATGATAATAATTATAACAGCAATAATATTATAATTATAACTGCACTTTCGGCCTCGGGAGATTGTACCCCTTTCAGAACTCGGGGGGTTTATGTGAGAACACAAATCCCGTGCAGGCGGGATCAAAGCATTAGCAACATGATGCGATTAGCAACGTGCTGTGAATATTAACGTGTTTTAAACAACGCTTTTTTAATATTAGCAACATGTTTTGACTATTAGCAACGTGTTTTGAATATTAGATAGTATTAGCAACGAATTGCGGATATTCGCAACGCTTTTTAACATTAAACTTTTTAATAACGCGCTTTGAATGTCGGCAACGCGTTGCTAATATTTAAAAAAGTGTTACTATTCAAAACGCGTTGCTATTTGCAACGCATTGCTATGTCTAAAACGCGTTGCTAATATTCAAAACACGTTACTAATATTCGAAACACGTTACTGATATTCAAAATGAGTTTCTAACATTCAAAGCATGTAAAACGCGCTGCTGTTTAAAACACCTTACTAATATGCAAAACTCGTTTCCAATATTCAAAACGCCTTGCTAATATTCAAAACACGTTCTAAATATTTAAAATGCATTGATAATGTTTAAAACGAGTTAATATTCAAACCACGAAGCTAATGTTTAAAACACGTTACTAATATTGAAAACGCCTTGCTAATTATGTTGCTAATATTCAAAACGCGATGCTAATATTCAAAGCACGTTTCAAATATTCGAAACGCTTTACTAATATTCAAAACACGTTCTAATAATTATATGCGTTGGTAATATTAAAAACAAATGTTCTTTTTAATGTTTAAAACACGTTGCTAGTATTTAAAACGCGTTGCCAATATTAGCGCCCCCATGTATTCGCAACGCGTTGCTAATTTCCCTTCCAAAATATGTGGCAATTATCAGCCACCGTACGAATGGTGACGCAGCAGAGGTGCCAGACGTCATTAGGCGACGAGGCATACGTAATGCAAATTCCTTTCCGCAGTGACCCAGAATGGAGAAGAGCGTAAGAAACTGGTAGAAAAAGGCAAATTAGAGTTTGATGGGGCTTGCATGCATTTTCTGCGGGACTGACTAGTACAGCTTAAAATAGTCCCGAAAAGGAAACTCTGTTAAAAAAAAGGATTTTTTTTCCTCAAGGGATTTTTATAGTAGACACCAACCGACACAATCGTGACTATGTGCTTTTGCTTCAAAATTTATTTTCCGAGGTTTCCAACTAATCGAAACAAGAAAGACCGCTGGAGCAGCGGAAAACGCCTCCCACCCAAACATTCTCTTAATATATGAGATCAAATTCTCATGTAGTATACATGTACTAACGGTGCATTTATGCACATAAATATATACGTTTCAAAACCTGAGAGAGACCTTAATCTCACAACAGCTTAAATCTGATGGTGCCGTTGAGTTTTTCATGCACGACTTCCTGGTACTGTTCAGTAGAAACGCATGCCGTAATTCTATTCCTTCCCGCATATAATGGTTTAAACATGAGTGACCGTTAACTAGACCTTTCAAGTTCTCCCAATGTGCAACACAATGACACATTTAGGTCTCACGTATATAACTTTCTGTTAGTGTGTAACAGTGGCATGTTGGTGAAGTCAGGTTCCTTACGAGATATAAGACTCTGAAGGTTGAGTGACCTTGACTTCGACATTTAAGGGACGCAAATTAAAGTTCAAATGTACTGGTGCTGTTAGACATATATGACTTCCTTTTGGTGTGTATAGTGAAAAATGCCCTCTGTTCCTTCAGGTTTTAAAAATGCAACACCTTTAAGTTGGTCTTTCAAGGCCACTCAAGGTCAAGCGTGATAATACAGTTGAATTCCCCATGTATGACTCCCTGTGAAAGTTTGAGAGTAATCACATATCTGTCTCTCACCGTTCAGCTGTTACAGCTGTGGCTTGAAAATTTGTCGCATCTTTTAGCATTGGGTCAAAAGGTTGGACCTCCCTGGTTAACTTATCTCTGAGCACTGGGTCAAAATTTTGTACCCCCTCCCCAGTCTCTCTCACCCTTACCGCGAGGTGTTTTGTTCTTACTTAAATCATCTCTTCCTTCCTTGAGTCACGGGGAGGCCCGCACCTAGAATAAAGTCGGTTGGTACAATAGCGTTTAATACAATTGCTTGATATTTACTTTACATATTTTGTTTCATAGACAGCCACACAGGCAGACATGCAGGAGCATGACAATAAACCCTATATAGAAATGGCAACCTCAGGCTGATGCTAGTGCGACAGCATTCAGTGTAGATTACAGTCGTCCTGTTTCACTCCCATTACTAAGCATTTATCCCCCGTGTTTTTTATGGGATAGCGGTAGTTTATGCTCAGACTTCTGCTTTATTTGGTTGCAAGCAGTAAGGAATAGAGACTGTGTGATGTTCTTGTTATATGTTTACATTTTTGCACAACTGTCATGTCTGTGTACAAAAACACTAAACATTAAAAGGATCAAAAACTCGTCTGTCCGACTCGTAGGAAGCAATGCCTGGGAAGCCATCAATCAGCCTAATCTACTTCATTTCGCAAAGAGCACCGGCCTGATGGGGTAAACACTATGGCAGGGTAGGCTAGAGATTTACTTGGCCTGGAGAATAATTATGTTCCATGCTTGTTGCATTAAGGAGGACAACTAACTGGGTATCACATGTTAGCAGAAAGCACTTTAGAAACAAATCAAACAAATATGCAAATGCCTTTCCAATTCCTACAGAACAGTTAAAACAATGACATTTATTTTGTGTGTGTGTGTGATTGAGGCTGGATGTCTTTCGCAGCAGAGAAGATCTTTCCTTGGAGGTCTAGTTTTGCAGAAAGAAGATCTTCAAATTATTTAGACCCAGGCGTATTGCTAAATTTGTCACTGGTGCCCTTACAGGACATGGGGGGTTGTCTGCTGTGTAACCTCCTATTTCACTGTTTTGTGTGTATGTACTTATAGAGGTGTATTCAGTGACTTGTAGGCTCAAATGGGCTCATCGTATTTGCTACGTACATTTCATTTTGTTTGTGGATGTATGTGGAGGATGAAGGCGCAAATCACTGTAATAAATAAACTAATAATTTTAAACTACTAATGTATTTTTAGAAGTGTATACAGTGGCTTATAAGCTCAAATGGGCTGAGCGTATTTGCTATGTACATTTCATTTTGTTCGTGGATGTATGTGGGGGATGGAGGCGCAAATCACTATAATAAATAAACTAAAAAACTACAGACTAAATACTATTTAGTCTGGGTTAAATTACATACATGTAGTACTAAACTATGAATGTAACTAAATGATTTTAATGATAAATAGGCAATCTTGTCATTATATTGAAAAGGCATGGGCAATCAAGACTTGTCCAAATGTCCTCACTCTACTCTCTCTCTCTCTCTCTCTCTCTACTTTCTCACTCTTACTCTCTCACTCTATTTCTTGCATCGCCCATTTTGCACGGCTCACGGTTAATATTGTATTGAACGCCCAAGATGGTTTCTTCTGGCTCAGCTGCTTCCGGTAGTGGAATTATAAACAAAGTTCAAGCAATAAAAAATAAATTTGATGTAACCAGGTCTGTCTAGTGATACAACGATGTTCAGCTATAAAGTTCAGGGTGTCGGACCAAACCAAAATCGGGATTCCAAAGAAACCCTACCAATACTAGTATTGGCCGGTATTTAAATTGGTGAGAATGAGATAAACTTTTATAGACATAGGCTTTTAGTAACAAATGGCATTTGTTACTAAAAGCCTAGTACTAATTTAATAGTTTAACAATCAATCGAATTTAGGAATTCTTAACCGAGTCTTCCTACGTACGTAACTTTGCAACTTAAAGATAAATATATCGCTCTTCGTGCTTTACACCTGCCAGTAGCGAGGCACAATGCATTAAATGTTCATTGAAAAGCTTTGCTTGAAAAACGTACGTCGTAAGTATTCATTACTAAATGAACAAAGAAGTATCAACTTCACAATTTTTATTGAACTCAAGACGTCAGCTTTTTCCATACAACGTAAAGATACCCAAAATACTGGCTTTACAGAGGAATAACCCCACAAGACATGCATACAGTATATACATAACAATGTGTAGGGCAATACTACATGGCAATACCCACTCAGTGGTTCTTACTACCACGGGGTAAGATAATAAACTGTCCTCCTGCTTAAATCATAGCCATGACATTTCTGCGGCTGCAACATAAAATGTTAGCTTGCCATGCTACAATGCCTGCTACTTAATAGGAGAGGCTTTGTCTGCCAAATCGCACGGACACTTGCGAGGACTTCAGTAGTCGCAAACAAATTGGCAGGCAGCCATGATCCAGGTGACGAAACAACAGTCAATTAACGCAAAGGGTTACTTGATAACAGTTTAAATACCCAAATATACATTGAAGCTATAAATATTGGGTCCGTAAAGTTATAAAATTATATGTAACGTGATTATTGAACAGTTCGATAACCCTATTATTGCAATATATGGGGCCTACTTGGATTCCAGACATATACCAGTGTTTGAACCCTTTCTGTTACACATGAAAAGACTCGATACGATCCAATTTTGGTAATACATGTATATAGTCTGATAGTATAGGTGTATCTATATCCGAACGTATTTTTACCCTATGACAGAAGAGTACGGCAAAACATTCAACCCAAAACGAACCCCAAAAGAACCACTTGGTGAAAGCGTTGCCTACGTGGCAGACGTGGAGCGTTGCCAAGGCTTTAGACGCGTTGCTATAACTGAACACTCGTTTACTTGTAAGGAAACATAAACAATTGGAGCGTTTACTTCCCAATAAGGGTTTCTCGGCTTTTTTCTGTAGAAACTCGGACGTAAAGATGCTGGACATGTGTCTAAAATTAGGCGTGGGTGTATACTAAAAATAGCATCGCGTTCGATTCGCGAATTACAATGTAATTGTAGTATCGCCTCATCAGTGGCATAGAGGACTCGCAAACTCGTGATTCGTCCATACCACAATTAATCCATGAACTCGTCAGGTAACCGTTAATTATCATATACCTGAAAAATCCCCCTATACTTTACCACAGAAACGATGGTGGAATAAATTTCTATATTGAACGTTGACCTTTGCATATTACACTCTGACCCAGATTCTCGGCCAATAGCCAAGTGCGTGTGCTCTATGTTTATGTAATTCCATTGTTTGTTTCGGATACTTTACCAAGGTCCCGCGCCGTTGCTATGCCCTACAGCCATGAAAAGAGAACACATTGGACGCAATGCTGTGCCGAAATGGGCTTTTCTTGCGTAAAATGCAACTTAATATCATGTGTGGTGTTCTAAAAGTGAACTAGCAGGTATATAATAAATACTGTTATCGCACTTGTTCAACGATTTGTTTGTGTATGCACGAACAGTTGCATCCCGAACCCACAAGTTCTGCATCTGATTGTGCATACACAAATAAATCGTTGAACTTGTGCGATAACCCTTAATCACTGAACGGTCCACGTGAACTGATGACCAGATAGACGTATAATGCAGAGGGTATAGAAGAGAATTTAGACAAGATGACACTTTAACAGCCAGTACGCTATCGCAAGAAATACAATGAGAACATACGTGAATTAAATGTGCACAACATAAGCCATTTACATGTACATTACATAGCGAACCAGCTGAAGGACGAGAAACTGTGTTGGCAAGAATACCAGATGGCACATTGAGGTTCAGCAATAGAGAATACATTACATCAAAGTATATATGTATAGGTAGAAATTTCATACAAACATATGTAAATACTTTCCGACACGTATGAACCTGATGGTGTATATGTATATATATATAAATATATTAATATATTTTCAAATATTCCACGCAACGTGAGTAATATATTACACTATTATATATACATGTATATATAGCTGTTACATACCTGCACATAACGTACATGTGTATATACATCATATCAAACAGTCGCTCAAAAAGAACGATACTTTGGTCACATCAAATATCAAATATGCATACCATAAGTCAATTCATATGGAGTCTTTTCACAGATCTACTGAGTGTTCAAGGAAACCCTTTTTGAGTTGTCAAATTCACCCGAGCTCCTAACCCGTGTAGAGCTGCATGAAGATAACAGACCACACCCGTCTGTAAGTTAATGTAACACGAAATACAGTACACGATATCTCCACGCGTATACAGACGATGGCCAATGCAGTACACAGCCCCAGGTACCCTGTGCCATATCGCACCTCAGGCAGTGAGAAGCAAGGTACATGTACAAAACCTAGCTCATACCTCTCACAGCGCATCCCTGCATCTTTAACATGTGTGTGAAAAATACTGTTTCTTTTTTAAAGACAAGGAATCATGAACAGGAGGCCCAGAGGCCTTTACGATCTGCTTGATCACTTGTTAGATATGAAGAAGAAGTGACGCTTATGCCTAATAGCTATGTGGCTACTATCTAAGAAACTATGTAATTGAGGTGACTACGTAATCCTGTCAAAAATAGGAAATGCATTGAATGACCTCAGACTGGCCTTCAACATTTAATGGACAACAGTACTCAATATACAGTAAGTAGCCCCGAGGAGGTCCAAATAGTGGTATGTTTCACTCTCTTAGGCCAACAGTTCTCGAGATACAAGTTTGACGAAAATCGGAAATGCACCGAATGAACTCAGACTGCACTTAAACAATAACTGCCACAAGTACCCTTTATATATACTAATTACATAGACGATAGATACAATAATTACATATATACTAATTATATATACTAATTACCCCAGACGCCCAAATGCTGGTCGGATTTGGTCTACGATCAGCCATTTTCGAGACAGAATGTTTTCGAAATTCGGAAATAAACACAGCATGAACTCGTAAGGACTTGAAACACTTAACTGTCAAAATTTCTTCTATACACCAGGTACCCCCCCCCCCCCCCAAGCCCAAGTTTTGTTCCGCTTAACTCTATGACCAGCTATTTCAAGATACAAGGTTGCTGAAAATTGGAAAAATAAAAAATGCATGGAATGATCTCGATAGCATTCACGAATTAAGTCAAAACTACCCTGTGTACACGAAGTACTTATATCCCTGACCCAAATTTTGGTCCGTTTCACTTTACGACCAACCCTTTTCAAGATCTAGCACATTTTATAATACCCCATTGACTTCTCATCCTAAACGTCAAGAAAAGAAGATGTAAAAGTGTCACAATTCTTTTAACAACTTTGGTAGAGACCCTCCCTAGGAGAACACATGAACACATCTGTTTTTAACGTTCAGGGAAGATGTCGTTTGAAACTTTCACGCCCATAAGAAATGGCAAAATTACAAAATTTGAAGTTTCACAATTCTTTGAACACATTTGGTAAAGAGCTTCACTAGGAATATGAATGACTTTTTGGGAGGTAACCTGTTGTGTTCCGTCAGAGGACATTTCGTTTGAAAATTTTCATTCCATATGGTCTTTTTGTTAACGTAAATTCAAGGAAAAGGGTAAAATTTGAAACAAAATACAGTTTTGAAAACAAAAAGTTCTAGACATATGGTGGACAGGGAGCTTTGCAAAAAATTCGGGCGATAATTCGTTCGACGGGTTCTGAGGAAATAGGTATTATGGACGACGGACGACGGAGGACGCCCGCGAGACGACAGTATACATGTATCTGCTGTGCAGTGGCACAAAGCAGAGCTGATAACTACCATCAAGAGCCACAGAAATTACACCAAGTGCGTGAGACAGCAGAACAATTCACTGATCGGCAATGTCACGTGACACGAGGGGTCATCTAATGTAAGGGAAGCCTTTTGAAACTGTTCTGAGCCTACGGAATTGCCTAAATCTTTGGTTGCTCGGGGATCATTCCATGCTTCGATGGAAACGAGGTCTAGATGATTCTTCGAACCTCAACGCCAGGAGTCCGGGGTCTAGGACAGTCACGTGGCTTTGTTTCCCACCGCACTCGAGCTATATGGTAGTCTCTGAAAGCAAACCATACAATAGGTCAGTATTGTAATGTTTTTGTTGTTGTTGTTGTTAAACGAGAATTTATTTTATTTATTTATTTTTTTATTTTATTTATTTTATTTGTTTATTTTGTTCATTTTGTGTGTAAACATACTTGTATACTTGTAAGAATTGCCACTACGCAACAATTGCTTAAAGCTACTTGCATAAATGTCTAGTAGACAATACATACCTTTGCACTGCTCGCAGTGGAACTCGATAACTCTTCGTCGACTTTTTTCCGCAAAGGCTGAAAATGTGTTTCAGCGTGCGACCAAAATATGGTGACGTCATAGTGTAGCAGACGGGGTTGAGAGCGCTGTTGATAGGTAGCACGAGCACGGTGAGATACGCGTACATGTTCTCTGGAAAGACGAGACCAAATATCAGTGTTCAGTACAAAAATTGGCGTAGTGATATTACTATATCGCCTTGCATCGCATTAATTGATGACATGTAAATGATTATAATAGTTTACTACATCACAGAAAAACACACGAAGCACGAACCGCAAAAAGGTGAATGAATCGTGTTTAGCTAATTGATGCTATGCATCAGGAGATAGTGCTGGTTTACATGCAGTTTACACGTAGTTGCCGCACTTTCCAATACAGCTTGCCGTGTAGCTCGACTGTCCTGCAAGAGTTGCCAAAGCCATTATAGTATCTCCGTGTTCTCCACAATCCCTGAACTCATCGCTGTGTACTGTAAATTTGCCTGACTTGAATGATAGAACTTACGCCGGAGTTTTACTTCGATGTTTGGCCATACCTTGCCAAAATTGCCTCGTCTAGTTGACTTGTTTGTGAGCAACAGAGCGTGGCAGTAACAATAAGCCTTAAACGTATTCAAATCGCCCATTACCATAACCCCACCCTGCGAACACCTGCCAGTAACGTTATCAATGAACGTTTACGTACTTTTGTTGTGATAAGCACACGCAAGTAGGATACACAAAAACCTGCGTGATAGCCCGCGTAACATTAAGTTTTCCCATAATGTCGCCTTGTGTATCACGTTCAATATCAGAACAGTTCCAGCGTCCTCTACGTAATGTATATCTCCATATCAGTTCGTTGCTTGCCCCACTTCAGCCAACAAGGTATAAGCTTAATCGCCCGACGCCTCAGTCCCATCCCAACCAGAAACTGATACATGTTTAATTCCCACATAACCTCGATCCCCACCTCTACAGCCATCGCTTGCTATCAGTTACACACGCACTAAAAAAGGATTTCACATTACCACTGGCTCGGACAAACCGTCTTAAGAATTCCTTCATTTCATGGGATACACGTTAAATTTTAAATTAAAATTCAGTACTGTGAGTCTAGTCAACTTTCATGTGTATATCTTGTTATTCTTTATTTTGTTTGGAGTGTTGCGTTTACTGTTTTTATCATTTTGTCAATGTCAATTCAACCTTACGGTTGCAATAAAATCTTATCTTGACTTATCTTATCAGCAGAGTCTCCCAAAGCAGCCCACCCCGCCCTACCGCCCCGCGTAGCATAGTGGTTAGAGCGTCCGCTCGGGGTGCGGGAGGCCGGG
>JAAUYG010032201.1_pt1 | contig 11565 bp, 9 predicted proteins | sample 7278091 | NCBI WGS metagenome assembly JAAUYG01 (sample SAMN14350201, study PRJNA611818) | marine sediment metagenome | isolation source: surface marine sediment (0.6m) | place: French Polynesia: Moorea | collected 2018-08 | reverse complement strand
TGAAAAATAGGGGGGTCACTACCCATTACATCAAGGGGTGACACCATAACAGAAATAAAACAGTAATTATTACTAAGACTAAAAATATTAACATTTTATACCCGGTTACAATAGCATAATCCTTTACTAAGGGATATCCTTGTTTAAATACAATGCACGCAGTCAGAAAATACCACTCAAGAATATACCATATATAAAACAGTGTATTTTCTAATCTTCTAAAAAATTTCAAATCTAGAAAATTTTGAAATTATGTATGTTCAACAATCACTTTCAATTGGCAACCATTGTTTCTTGCACGCTTAAGCTTATACATGTAGCTTCACTCGACAAATTATTTAAGTTCATTAATCACTTCGAAAACCATTGTCTTTTCCATACTTATTTAGTTGTGCATGCTTCAAGAAACTGACTCCTCCAAGCCCCCAAAGTAGTTTCTTTCTTCCCCCCCTCGGTTTACATTAGAGCTCACATATTTAGAAACACCTCAATATCTGGACCACTTCTCAGCCAGTTAAACATATTCTATGCTTACAGTGATCCTATTGGTGTTATCGAGCTACTACTAGTACAGTGGTTCTTCTCTTAGTGGTCACTCTCAACACAGGCCACCCTCTCTAATAAGGCAATAGGTCTTTACCGGTACTACAGTGGTCCCTGCAAATTAAGACCCCTCTATTTAACAGTTCCCTGAATTTTAAGACCGGATATAAGTGACACCACTCATATATTTTCAATATAAACATCGCTCCATTTTAAGACCACCTTCAATTCAAGACCATATTTTTCTGGCTGAATGGACAGTCTTAAATCGAAGGGACCACTGTAGTATCGATGTATTTACTTCTTTCTCCCTTCCATCAGAGGCCACCTCTCTAATGTGGCCAGTTTCTTGGTAAATATGGTGGCCTTATTAGAGAGGGACTACTGTACTGTACATTTGATCCCTTATCGTACCATGTTGCCCATACAATGATACCATTCCCTGGACACCAAATGCACGGTTTCCTTCACTCTGACTCGGCTGTAGATACCAACTGACTCGCGTCTCCCGAGGTTTCAAGTACGCTACCAACCCAACACTGTGGCCAGTGGAACTGCTTGCAGGGTCTGGGTGTGCAGTCAAGGATAAATTTAACTGAAAGCAGAATTAGAATACACAATGATACAAGAATTATTCTAGATTATTGTAACAGAAAAAAACTAATACTAGAGAACATAAATTTATAATAGGCAAAACTGTAGAAGCTGAAATGTTTGTGTGGATTTATTCCACTAATTGCGTGGGTTAAGCAAAATCGCAAACTTTAATTCCTGCAAAAGATACCAGGTAAACAAAGTACAATTTTCATTAATACCAGTATTACTATATGACAGCAAACACAAATTCCCATGAACTTGTGCTTGCTTCAAAAATGCAAACATTAATTCCCATGAACACATCTACAGTATGCTTTGCAATATTTGTAGATTGGGTCTCAAAATAGATGTTAATTGTCACTTAACTTATTCAAGGGTTAAACCATACATGTGCAACACATATAAAAGATGCGTTTAGTATAGTTAGTGGGCTACTCTAAGTCACTATAATGTACCTGTTCTATTACCAGGTACCGGGTAATACCAAAATATCAGACCAATTATACAGAATACTAAACATCACTTTTCTCTTACATCATGTACATTAAGCAAGTTTTTGTATAAGACAAGTGTACACATGGTACATTGTACATGCATGACAAATATACTTGGTCTACAGTACAGCCATTGCAAACTACATTATCACAATTACCTTGTGCTTCCAGGCATGCAACTGGAGTACTGCGAATGTCACATTGTTCGGTATGTCCAGCATTTGAAATTTCACCATTTGCTCAGGGTTGATGTTTGTAAAAAAAAACTCGTTCGCTGCGGTGATGTTGTCCGTACGCATTGGCACTGAAAGAGAAAACATGAGAAATAGATATCTATAAGTCCCCCTTGACCCCATGACTCCCACACCCCTGGACCCACGACCCACAACCCACTCGACAGAAAACATCCATAGCATAGTGTACTTTAGTGGAATGTATCTACCGCAGTCCTGACTCTCCCGTCAGGTGTTGAAATATCCATCATCTCTACCAGCTGACATTGTGGTTTTGGTCGGGCAGAGCCCATTCTTATTACATGTATTACCCATACTCCCATTGTGTTACAGTATAACTTTCATAGTTCTTTTAGAAAAATTGTCTTTCTACTCACCGAGTCTTGGAGTGAAAACAAAAATCGTTCCCTCGTGTGACACCATGAGTGACGTCAGCCCACACAACATCCCCCTGAAGATGGCAGCGAGATGCTCGCCAAATATTCAGGAATAATTTTTGTTTTCAATCCAAAGACAATTTTTCTATCATGAATCCTGAGTCCAATAACCTATTTTCTCATTTCATAGTTCCTGTTTTAGTTGGATAAAAATTTATCATTAAATAACTGTTTTAATGATTAACAACTTCTCCAGAGCTCTTTTTTTCAATTTGGCTTATCTGGCAACTTAGTGTAAACCGATATGAAGTCTTATTTGAGCTTCATGTGCACTCAGATATAGCTTTTGTTGCACGAAATAATAAATACCGGTATAAGCATTTCCGCCCTAAGGTCATGTACAAACAACATGTAAGGTGGAGGGTGTTCCTGTGGGTAACATAAGACACCCTTAATTTTTACGATAGGCTGTTCCATGTTGCTGGTGCCACGTAGGCAAATCGCTTCTCACCATAACTAACAGTTCTTGCCGGTGGAGTTACCAAAAGGTTACTGGCGGTTACTGGAGATATGGTTGGAACTGGGTTGGAAAGGTCAGTCAGCCAGTCAAAACCATAACTTATAATCAAAGTGGGCCAAAACAAAAGCACTGAAGTAGTGAAGTTTATTTACACCAAAACACAAAATGATGAATATCCAATAAGTATAAATGTTACTTTATTGGACATTTGAATGCTGAACATGTTGAATGTCCATCATGTCCAACGAGGAATCAACTTCACGCCAGTGTTTTATACTTTGTTTGCTTATGATCATGATGATATCGGCATAGTATTATCTTCCCATCATATCTTTCAGCTGTCATTGCAAGATTGCATTATGACGCACCTGAGCCACATGTCAGAGCTCCTCAAACCACTGCAAACCGTTTTACTACTGTTTTTCACACCTTCTGACTTGACCCGACATGATGACACGTGCAATTACCGGGGTAATCTGGTTAAGCCAAAAGGTGTAAAAAACTACAACTGATAACATGAGTAGTAGTAGTAGAATAGTTTATTTTCGTGACATGCGTATATGTGTATTGGCAAGCATTCTATACAATTTACAAAGTTAAACAATCTACGCCCAGCCATCAGGCTTACAAGTCACGCTAAATACAAAGACTCTCAGGCAGTCCTGATCACCCCACACCCAGTAAGAGTAAGAGGTAAGCGTAAGAGGGCTTGAGGCGCCAGGTTTTCCGGCCAGCAGTCGAGGGCTAAAACGGAGAATAACTGATTAAGTGGGGGCTATTCCCGGGGGGGGGGGGGGTACTTAACGATATAGAACACAATTGGGTTGTCACCATTCTGACCATGTGTCGGTGTCCAACCAGGTGTTAAGTTGATTACCACTGATTACCTACCAATAACACGCTGTGACAGTGAAATGTCAACCAGGAAAACATGGACAAGCCAAAAGTGACAGAAAGCCGTCGATGTCAGAACACGCATTGTGCCTGTTACAAAGCTAAACCTACAGGCTTAATGTGAAAGAACACTAATATTTCATCTTTAAATCGCTTTTTGTGAATACACAATACACTAAATGTGTTCATATGACCGAAAATCACTTGATCAGAGACATCAGCAGATCAGAGATCACATGAAGCACACGCCGGAAATCGCCAATGTAAACAACTAGAGCATGTGCCATTGGAAAGAAAACACCGCCCGCTGGACGTGCTCCGCCCGGGTGCTCGGCCTTGTTAAATTATTTGTAATATTCCTCATGAAGATACCCTGATTCGATAGCAAATAAAATTACACACACACACACACCCAAAAACACCTGCAGGAGAAAGGTTCGATATTAACTAAACAAGTGTTCGCATGGGACACATAATCACAAACAGGCGTGCTGTAACTCGGTAACCCTTGATATTTTGGGGCATGAAGCTAACCGTTTGTAATCTCCCCGAGAAGAGTGTACATGTTGACATTAGAGATCTAACAGAATATTAATGATTTCTTAAACCCTCGTGTTTCGTAAGTAGGAAACAACAATACAATTAGTATAGATTGCAGTGTAATCATTCATGGCACATTTTTGTGTTGTTTTTCGGTTTATATGTACATGAATGGAAGGTGTAGCAAGTTTTTTTTATATATATCGCCTATTATCGCCCAGCACATGCCATGAACAAGTAAATCAAATTGGCAATAAATAGCCGGAAGACTTATCTCCTAACCATGGGTGCCATGCTGTTTGTTAGGGTTCTGTCGCTACCCAGCGAACATTTAAAGAGGTAAAGTTTACATTTAAAGGAGTAAAATTTACATTCAAATTAGGCCTATATAAGTTTGCCAAAATATTTCGACAATATTTCGCCTTCAGTTCTTCAGTTGTTGGGACAGAAAAAAATATCATTTCCAGTTTTCTCAGGTGTAGGTGATGAACCGAGGAATACTACAAATATGTAATAAAGTTGTGATATGATAGTATTTATAATAGTTTATGGGGGTATACATGGGTTAAAATCGAATTGCGCGAACCCGCCGTTTTGGCGAATCGAAATAGCATACGACCAAATTCTTATCTTGCGATTCATGATCTGCATTCCTCACTAAAGAATGATTAGTGATTTGGTGCCCTTGTTAACTGCAGATTCATGAGCCACCCCACTTATAAAACAACGATCTGATGAGCCAGTCCCTCGCTAAAATAACGATCCGCGGCTTGCAGTTGCTGTTAAATTTTGATTTCCAAGACCATGGCTGTTAAAGACTGATCTGTGACTATACCATTTCTGTTAAAGGGTGATCTGCAACTCGCCATGGTTGTTAAATATTGATATACGATTCAGATAGGGGCTACATAATTATCTGTGATTTTTAGTTCTCTAGCTGTAAAAAAATAAACCTCAAATCTGGCCATATTTTATAGACCCATGTATACTCCTACTACCTGTTTGATATCATGCAATAGTATACCTCTGTTTATGACACTTCATACATAATGGATTTTGGTTCATTTTTACATCAACATTCAAGAAACCATTTCTGGTAGGAATTGTGCTGACATTTACTAGTACCGGTAATTGTGTAATTACATGGTTGTTGGCCATTACAGGCTTTCCTAGTGCAACTGTCCATGATGTTTGTGGGGTCGCAAAAGAACCTATAACAAATGACATCATCATGGTACCCATGGTTAGGAGAAACCTGTCTGTCAGCCAATATTATACAACTTCAAACCTTGCAGAAGCCCATGTCAGTCAGAGGTCATGCTGCAAAGAGCTTGCTTCCAAAGACAGGTTTTCGGGCTATGACCATGCTAAATTTTATTTAACAATGGCATGTGTTTACAATGTGTTACTTAAACTTAGTTTTATATATTTCTAGGTACCCAGTTTGTGAAAATGAAACCGCCCAACATCAACACGGATACGACTGAGGCATCCGCAGGAAGTGACACTGAACAAAATGGAGCAGCCAATAATCAAGTGGGTGGCCACCATATAAATGGCCATGCACCTAGCACAGTGGCTAATGGCCAAGTAATATTGCTCAATCATCAGAATCAAGAAACTCAGAATGGCGGCCAGCTGAGCGGGCAAAATGATGTTGCAGATGCACACGAAGAAGCGGTGTTCCGAGCGATTGATGACGCGTGTGCCAGCCATGAAGAAACATATGAAGAACTGCTGCAGTCCTTCACATTCTTTAGGCCAGGTAATGTACATTCATGTAAAATGTAGTTGTGAGAAAAGAATGTAGAGACCTAGGGCTCTACATGGGTGAAAAACGAAGTGCGACATGGCCACTTTAAAAGTTGTAGAAGTCTGACGTGGGCTTTTATAATAACTGTAGAAAGTGACGTCAATGTCTTATAAAAAGTGACATGGTGACATAGAAAAAAATAAAAAGTGACGTGTGACATAGCATAAATTATTTGGACCCACGTGGAGCCCTAGACATTATATAGTACCGAAAATTAATCTTTTCCATATTTTTTATGCCATAGCATTATGTGGATTCAAGTTTGGCGTTTTCACGCCAGGTGCATTCGCATTTTGCCATCAGTGTCTCACGTGTGATGTGATGCGATTGGTAACAAACGATGTGTGTGGCACATCACCAATCTCCATGCTGAGGCCATTCATAACTAATGGTTCCCTGTGTTTCTCATAGCATCCAGTTTGAGGATTTTGAGGATGATGTTTATCATGTGTTTATATTATGTAATAATAACTGGTAAAATAATGTGCATTTCCATGATTTCATAGTATTATATATTAATGTATTCCAGGAGATGCACATCCCGGCACGAATCCCGTAGCTTCAGGATGTATCAGCGTGTCAGTAGATAGAAGCTCAGATGCCACTGGTCACAACACCTCTCAGCAGGGTCCGCAAGGTACAGTCACGGCCGATCAAACAGATGACGAATCTGTCTCAGCGAGAACTGCGCAACCAAACCTGAATGAAGATGGAGAGACTATAGAAGAAGAGGTAGGACAAGTATATGTAAAGGTACAGTAGAACCTGTCTTGTCAGACCACCCCATGGGCCGTAAAAATGTGGTCTTTCAAGGCAAGTGGCTTTTGTTGACAGGTTCAGTGACATTGAAATGTGAGACCTGCCAGGAATATGTTGAAGACAGGTGGTCTCTCATGGCTGTGGTCTCTCAAGACAGGTTTCACTGTATTTACCTTGTGTTGATGTACTAAAGTGGTATAACCTGTTGTACATGATGTAAATAAATGCGCTTGAAGAATGTTTAATCTTAAATTTTTGGAAAATGTAACTGTTACGTACATGCTGCTGAGCACACACTCCTTATGTTCTGTTCTATATAACATGTATAATACACTGCAGCAGCAAGTCTCTGCTTGTGGATTTTCACAGAGATACAGTAAGACCTCAGAATTAAGACCACCCACAGAACATATAAACTGGTGCCATTGGTGAGGTGGTCCTTATTTCTGAGACTGATAAACCAGGAAATTACACTATTGGTACTGCTAGGGAAGTGGTCTTTATTTTGAGGTGGTCTTAATTCCAAGTTGGTCACAAAGTGATGTTCTACTGTACTATATGAAAAAACGTCCAGCAATGGAGAAATTTAGAGATCAGGGTGATGTAACATGTATGTGTAGTGGAAATTCAACATGACTTGAGGAGCTTCTATACATGTATTTACATGTACTTCTCTGTGAAACAAAATATAAAAAAGACGGAAACAAATACATGACTTACATGTGTACAGTTGTATTGTCAAAACTGTGATTCATACCTCATCTATATGTAGGGCATGGAAACTTAAATTTTGTGTGTAACTACACACATTACACATCAGGTAAATTGGTGTAAAATTTCATGTCCATTCATTATCGTCTTGCAGATCCTTGCGCAAGGTACCAGGGTTTCAGTTTTAACAGGACAAGAATCGGGAGGAAGAGGGTGCCTGGTTAAGGTAAAATTGGATGTAATTCTTATAGTTGAAAATTTACATTTACCAGTATACACTTTAAAATAACATATTAAAGACATTGTAAAGTCAAACTTTTGGCATGTTTCATGCAATTTCGTAATCATATAGGTGTAACCAATATAAATTACATGTAGTAAAATTGCATTGAACATGATGAGCCAAAATTTAACTGAATGCACCAGGGCCAGAGTTTTTGGAAATACTCACGTCTAAGTTTTGACTTAAGTCATTAATCTGAGTAGTGTAATTGGCTTAGAAACTGACTTATGGCCAGCATTTTTTTTATTTTGCATTTTACATCCCCTCCGACCCAACAAAATTTGACCTGATATAAAATTAAAATATCTATTATCTATTTTTTATTTCCGATGAGGAGATTTATTTTTCCAGAAAGGACGAAATGGCGAACTTTTTCTATAAAAGATGTAAAAAAAATGGAAAATGTCAATTTTATTTTTAAATTTATTCCCTCCTCCTACATCAAGAATTTGTTAGAGATTCTCGTAAAACTAAAAATGCTGGCCTAAGTTAAAACTTAGACTTATCTATGCGGTAAGTGTTTTCCAGAAATCAGGCAAAGGTCAATGATGATAAAGCACATATATTGGAACCACCAGGTATTTAGCATAACATGATGAAGAAGAGATAATACAAGTACTATACACACAGCCATAGTGTACATGCAATAGAATCTGTCCCAAATTTTAGGCAGATTATCCCAATGCATGTAACAATAAGGGTCACTACATTGTACATGTACATGTAGTTACCATCTTTTCCCCTGGTACAGGTGGAACTATTTCCATCGAAAATTTGATACGAACTCTGGTACACCATGACCATGATGCCTCTGATTAAAATAGTATTTCTCTTCTTATAAGTTGTAACTTCATTAATGTTCATGGAGATTAATGTTTGAGACAATTTTTGAGACAAAGCCATGTTCGCAGGGATTAATATTTGCGGCAAGCTCAGGTCTTGTTAACTATCTAGGTACAAGGATTATGTTAGTGGATACTTATTTTTTGTGATTTAAAGATATTCGTGATAATTCAAATAATTCCCTTGCAAACATAACATAAATGAATTTACAGTATTATGAATTCACGGTCCAGGAATATTCTGTCTCAAGAACATGAATGTTTTAAATCATTACATCTACAGGTGTATACATATCCATGTAGGTACAACCACTTCTATGCTTTGATCTTGAGCTGCTATATGCAATGCATACAAATACATGTATTAAACTGGATTCAAATTTCGATTTTTTTTTTCAGTTTGACAATTTTGTCCAAGAGGAGGAGGACGATGGCTCAGAGCAGCAATCTCAGTATCACTCAAGTTGGGATGGTACAGGAGTTACATTGCCACAAACGACTAGGGAGGATTTACCATCCAGATTGGAATCTGGATTATACTCTGTTGCAGAGCAGAAGGCAAATACTTTAAAGCACAAGGCAGATCCTGAAAATGAGAAATTTGAGATTCTGGATGACGTTGCCGCAGGATTTCTGGACGGAGAGAATTCATGTGAATCATCAGATGAGGAATTGTCTTATGATCCAGAATTCGATAGGCCAAATCCTGGAGAAGTGACAGAGGATCCAGGAGAAGAGCTGCCTCCCTTGGTGCGAAATATCCAGACTTTAGAATATTCGGGCAAGGCAGCAGAACAAGATAGCCAGCCAACGGAATTGAAAGATCTGCTTCAACATCCCAGTAACCCAGTAAGAATCTTTTTTTTTCTTTTGCTGTTCAGGTTCTGCAAAGAGAGAACTACATATATATTGCTACCCAAGATAGCAAAGTTTCTTAATGCAATATTTTCTATGTAGGCATGTAAATTAATTGTAAAGGTCGTACATGTGCTTTAGATTGGCCCAATGTACGTCTAAAGTCTGACACTCTTAAATGTACTGGTCCTTGTGATTTAAGACCATCCATTTTCATGATTTTAAGACTTCCACCTATTTTAAAACCGCTCATAATGAACACCTTCCTTATATTTCCAGTATAAATATCCCTCAATGTTAAAATTTAAGGCCACATTTTCTGGCTGAATGGGCGGTTTTAAAATGCAGGGACCGACTGTATACATGGTATATATAAATATACATAAAACACAAGATGTAAACTAATTAAACAAAAGATTATAATGACACTGAAGCTCAGGTAATAAAAGGCTTGGTATATACTGTTTAATCGATGCATGCAAAAGTTTATCCCATAGAACTGAACTTACAATCAGCAATATTATACATGTGTCAGTAAATTCAATATACATATACATGTAAAAGGCAAAATGTTATCAAGAATAATCTCTTTTTTTTCAATTTTATTTTTTTCCAGTCTGAAGATTGTGACCCTACATGTACATATGATGAAGTGGAAGACTTTACGCTGGATGAAAATTTTGATTACGACAGCGTTACTCTCACCCCGAAATACACGAGGGCCGAGATGGATATTATGCAGGGAATTATCCGATTAGGGCCGGTCTATGTAAGTGACTTGACAAAATATTATAATTTAGCTAGACGTTCGGTTGTTGTGCAACGCAATAAGAGCACCCCATTTGAAAAAGACACATTAGCATCAGATTTACCTGCAGATTTAGTATCGATAGTGAAGATGCATAATATGATTCCGCCAGTATGTGAAACTGTATAAAGATCTCTAAGATGGAGTATCGGGAACCTTTAAATGGACCTTATTTCATCAAATATCTACACATATTAAAACCAAATAAATCCCCAAATGACAACGACATGAATGAAGTCATGATAAAAGAAGTGAAATAAAATGGTATTTGGCAGCAACCTATGCCCTAATTCCACTCCTTTATGAGATGTAAGCGTTCAATGTTTGAGTCACCTTGGATTTGACTTTACAACCCATTCAAGGTCAAATATAATGGTGTGGTTCTACTCCTGGAGCATAACTTCTTATTAGTTGTCTAATAATAATCGCACGTCTATCTGTAGTAACCGCATATCTCTGTCACACCTTTTAGCTCTTACAGCCTCCTGAAATTTATTCTCATCTCTTTTTCGATGATCCAAAATTTTGAACTCAGTGATAAAACAGTAATGAAAGGGTGGCATGCATATTACATGCAATGAAAGCAACTTGCAATGAAAGCAAGAGCATGACAATCTACATGTACTTTGTTAAAATATCTTTGCTGCAAATATGGTACATGTACTACAACCTTAGGACAATTTTTCATGTATAAGAAGTAAAAGAGAGTAATATTAGACTAATATTACTCTCTTTTATATTGTTAGAAAATCACGGTATCACCAGTGTTCAAGTGAAAGTCAAGAGCTTTCGACCCGATACTTCAGGCCTTCTTCAGTTGTCTGCAGTTTCCGTGTCATCACGTGCTCCCTGTGTAATGTGAGCGTCATGTGACGACAAAAGTTGGTTGTAGACTGGGGGGAGAGTGTGCCTGCCTCTGTCTCTGTTTAGCGATGGATTTTCTTTCGCAATCCAGATGGCCTCAGCTTTGCCGCGTCTTAGTCTCTTTTATATACTCTCTTTTTACTCTCTTTTAAATACTCTCTTTTACTTCTTATACATGAAAAATTGTCCTAAGGTTGAATGGCGTTCTGCATGGTTATGTACCATTTTATGACTTTTTTTAAAAGTCAACAACTTCTACCCTGTAGTAAAATTACATGCAATGTACATATATGCATCCTATTGTTTACCATTACTACATGTATTTATCTTCATAATATGTAGTCTCTATTTCTTTTTGCAGCCCCAGGCCCCATCTTATACCAACGATGATGATGATTTGGACAGCGAAGAACCCGGTTAAGACCATGAAGA
>JAAUYG010019339.1_pt1 | contig 11568 bp, 8 predicted proteins | sample 7278091 | NCBI WGS metagenome assembly JAAUYG01 (sample SAMN14350201, study PRJNA611818) | marine sediment metagenome | isolation source: surface marine sediment (0.6m) | place: French Polynesia: Moorea | collected 2018-08 | reverse complement strand
TACCCCATGGGGAGAGCGGCGCCTCCCTGACAGACGCCTGGCGCCGGGCTGACCAACTGACCAGCGCTGCGGCCTCACGCTCTGGCAGCATTCACCAGCTTGCCTTCCGCCCACGGTCACTATCAGCTTACTGTGATTAGTGCCCCCTGTCGGCTAAAATGAGCTTCACAAATCCGCGTCAACGCAGAGTGGACATCAGGCTTACGCGCTGGCCGCCCAGCCGGCGTGACAGGCAGAAGAGTCCTCCTGGGGACACCATGAAGGTCGCCGGAAGCTTGCAGCTGCCTGGGGAGAAAGGTCACGGCAGCCGACCCCACCCTCGGGGCCCACGCCACCTCAGGGCACTTACAGGTCAATGGTCAGACTGGCTGTGAAAATGTGTGCAGGAAAATGATTATCTGGCGTCCAAGTATGAAAAGACTGCTACAGAGTAATTATTATAATACAACCTGGCATAAATACTTTGGGGAAAAAAAAAAGCCAGTCTTGGATGATGGACTCGACTACATGTGGCTAGCTGCCCGCTTCAAATGTGTTATCTTCCGTGTACGCGGAAATCGGTGAAAAGTGATTCCCAGTCAAAGCTCGTTACAGGGCGGGGTAATTAAGAGAAACGCGTGTGTTTTTGACGCGTCACAAAAACAGATACCCCAACAAACAATAACACCATCCCTTCCCGACACGATATTCAGCTGAGAGTATTTATAAACTTGCATATAAACCATGCACTGCTTCTCCCAAAGTTCTGCTACAGCCGTAGCGTGTGCTAGCCCTCTTAGAGTGTTATTTATAGCCGGAACCTCCCTAATACTAACCGGCTTTCACCAGGTCTGCATCCCCCTAGCTATAAAGGCACGACAAGGCCTGAGGAACAAGGGGCAGAAGTGAGCCCGCCGCCTCCTATCAAAAGCCCGAGTATCTCTTTATTAGCCAGAAGCGTTGAGAGACAAATGTGCGTGTTTAATTTGCAGTGGCATGGCAGGAGCGTTTTCCCCGGGGAAGCAGTCGCCTGGCAGAAAGGTCAAGGTCACTCAAGTTTTAAGCTGTCTGGGCCTTTAGTCTTTTACAAAGCGAAGTTCCGATCCATGTTTTAATGATCACATTACCCACCCCATTCCGTCCCTGCACAAAAAAAGAGAAAGAATTATGAGGTTTGTTTTGGAGTGAAAGGCACAAAATAAACATCTTATCGCCAAGTCACTCCATCAACGTCCGGGAGGGAAGATGGAAGAGTCGCTGGCCTCCCCGGGAATGCTGTTAATTGGGGACTGTGGGAAAAGTACCTGCAAAGCCAGACATCATCATCTTCATCATCATCATCATCATCATCATCATCATCATCATCATCATCGAATTTGGTCTTCACTTTATACCAGGACCGGAATTCATATGCAGCTTCTAACTATAGTGGTGGGGAGAATCTGAAAACACCCAATTGCGGTACCCGAAATGCCTCGCGGATGCCAAAACGCACCATAAAGAAGGCAAAAAGAATTCCCCCTAAGAAACAATCACCAGATAAAAAGCATTGTTGTGCCGTATGGTGGCGTTTGATACGTGGGGCAATGGCAACATGTATAGCGGCCACCCACCACTGGCTCCCCTCAGTGATCGCCAGCGGTGTACAGTGCTTGGGATAGCAAACTGGCAACACAGACTGCCAGACTGGCAGTCTTGCCTTCCCTCGACCAGGAAAGAATACCAAATATTTCCAGAGGCAAAAAAAGATGCTTTCCTATAGACTGGCAAAGTAAACAGGCACCCCAGCCGCCCCGACGTTGTAATCGGCCCGTCTCTCCCTCTCCCTCTCTCCCCACTCTAGTTTACTCTCTCATGTTAGCTGATAATATCCGTGTTTCAGTGCTCGCGTCTCCCGGCTCGCCATCCTGGCTTGGGTTCGCTGGTGTTTTCTTCTCTCCCCCGATCCAGAAAACGGTCGGGGCTGACTGTGATAAGACCTGATAGGCTAATGGCTTGGCGCTACCTCTGCCGGGCGACTGCACTTTCACATGGGCTCATCACGGGAAAGGGTAATTCTGTGGGATGATCCGTCTTGATAGAACACTAATAAGACACCTTTTCCATAGAAACTAATATCTACCAAGCAAAGGGTCGATACATTGTCAAAATTATCCCACGGAAGTTTTAAATGAAAATCAAACTCATCCAACAGTTCAAGATATCATGCATTTTCCATAAACATCTTGTGGCACGTCAGTACAAGTATAGTCCAACGTGAGGTTGTCAAAGGACTAAGAAGGACTTGATTTAGATAAAATCTCCGAGGCTATAGATGATACATGGTCAGTGCCACGATGCACACTAAAGCCGACACAGTCATATCTGATGTAAATAATTATACAAATATTAAATACCACCCCTTGCTGATTTCTCAGGCAAATTCGAAAAATCTGGGAAGACATGGTACACTACTAAATCTTCCAAAGAACTCGATGATTCTTTTTTTTTTTTTTTTTGTATTTTTTTCGGCACGCCCTCTTGGAGCTTCCCTTGATGCAAACTTTTCGTATACAATCTCAACTAGCTCACTCGAGCCTCAGTGCAGGAAGCGGCTCGGCCTCTCTGGTTTGTTTGCCGCCACTCAGGCACTTACTTCTCCATGCTGCCGTACAGAGCCGCGGCCAGGCCGAGTAGCAGGCGGCGAGGAGAGACCAGGGCTTGATAAGAGGGTTAGCGTAATCATCCGACTCTGTCTGTTGTCTGCGGCCAGAGTGCCGCTGCAGACCAGCCACCACTTCCCCCATCTCCGGGCGGGCCAGTGGTCGCCGTAATCCAATAGGGAAATGTTTATGCCTTTCCCCAGCGCTTTCTTCCATTTTCCACTTGCCCCAGTCGATTGGTGCTTGAAGACTCAGGTAGGGAAATGGAGGATGTTGCCACAGATACCGGTTGGGTAGGGCAAAGGAAATGCTGTGTTTTACCATGCCTGACAGACCCTTCTCCTTGCATTCCTCCCTCTGTCCTGGTGGTCTGCGGTTTCTATGCCAACAACATCGTACACTGGGTTACCGAGCACCAAGCATAACAATATCTCTATTCCACCACTACCTTGCTGTATTGAAGAGTACACTTACTAAGACTTAGCCACCAGGAAAAATTAATTCCATCCCTTCACACGAGAGTGTACCGTACAGCTACATGTAAGGTTTCCATACTGGCCTAATGTGTCAGTCGGTTAGGTGTAAAAATTCTGCAGAACAAACTGCATTTTATACAGGCTACGTTCATTCAGGCCAAACGACGCAAAACGCCCAGGTTTCAACTGTAAAGGCAAGTCACACACGTTTCAAACAGGGTGCAGCATGTAATCACACGCGGGAGCTTAAATACACAACATAAGGACCAGCAAATTAGGTCAAATTCGAGCCTTAGGGGAGGAGGACGACGAAGGGGCGATAATTACAGTGGTTGGGAGGCCAGTGGGTCGCCTCGTGGCCGCGGCGGTGCATTGTGTGTGCATTAGGAACCCTGAAAACCCAATGACACGGCAGCGAAACGGATTGGCCTGGTCCTTTGTGCCCAGCTGGTTCGGGCTTATTATAGCAATTAGCCCGGGAAGCCGAGCGGAGACAGCCGCAAGGATGAAGTCCGTCTCCACGGGGAACTGCAGCAGCTAGCCTTGCCCAAACGGTCCAACGTGAGGAATTGTATAGATTTGGCAGGACAGAAAATCCCCTCGCGGTATCGGTAAAGATTAATACTAGGTATTCGTAGCTACCGACGGCACGGACTCCCTTTGTGGAGCGCTAATCCTGCTTTACTGTTAGTAGGAACGTCGGGATCAGGCCACCAAACTACTCCATTTCCCTCTCCCTTCTACTTCCCCCGATTGGATCGGCGAGTAGTCTCTACCCAGGTCCTAATCATGAAGATGTCAGACTGTAAGCAGTGTGACAGGCAGGCAGGGGCCCGGCTGCCAGGTGTGTGTGGAGGAGGGAGGCGGCAGGCTGGGGCGGGGTACGGTTACCGGGAGGCGACAGCCTGGCTACAGCCACATCTGCTGCTGGGAAAACGGCCAATGCACTGGCTGCAATATCTGAGTCACAACGACAATGGCAATGAGCTTGAAACGTCGCCATCGAATGTATATCAGTGGAGACAGAGATCAATGTGTTGCGAATGTCCGACGCCATGAAACGTACCTATATTTAGTGAGGAACATGGGTGTATGTAAGGTTTAGGTACTGACGCTTGTTCTACTACTACTACAGTAGCTAAAGCAGTTCTGCCTCGACCGTAATAAAACAGTTCAGTCTCCGTGGCGCTCACTGACTGGTTCAAATTGTGTGTAAAGAGCAGCTTAATTTGGGTAGTTTGGACACTGATGGCGTAGAGTGGGGCCCCGGGGGCTAATCTCTCCCTTACCCCAGACGGTCAACCAGCCCATCATTCAGGCTTCCAGGGGTAGCAAACAATTAAGAAAGCATCAATCTCGGGTGGTGCTCGCTTGGGGCCCCCAGCCTCGGTGGACATTCCTCGCGGTCACTCCACCAGTGCGTTCCGATCCCACAATGCCACGCTGCCTGTCCCTCTGGTGCCACACCGCCGGAGGCATCCCGGATAAGGGTCGCTTGCTAGTGGTAGCACAGGAGGACGGGGGCAAATCAAATCAATGGCCTCAAATTGCCTTAAATGAGCTCTCTTCCAAATATTACAACCCCTTTGCAAACGAAGGAATGGGACGCCAGGGAGCCCACAAAGATTGATAGCTCCTCCATTTTTCATGAGACTATAACCCGTCCCTAGCCTCCGGGATGCTCGGACCCGCTCTCCCCACGCCGTCTGTGCAAATTTGAACAAAATCTATCAGTCAAGGCTCGCTTTGTCAGTTGTCAGAAAGTCAAAGCCGGTTATGAGGACCGCAAACAGCTATGACTTATGGTAATACGCACAGGACTTTGTCGGTTGGAATCGGGGACCTTCCTGATCAAATATTGAGCCAGTTAGGGGCTTCGCTTGGTAGCTTACGGCTAACTTACGCTGGGGCTTGCGGCTATAGCCGTAGAAGGGCAAAATGGGGCTCGGTTCGCTCTGGTACACTCAGTCAAAGTCTGGGTAGATTGAAATATCAACTAGCCCAGCGGGGGAGGTATTGTAAGAAGATGTTGAAGGGGCAGCTCCACACCCGGGTCGCCACAGGGCGCCTTTGTGTATGGCTAGCCAAGCGTACTGGGCAGAACATCTTGTCCCCAAGCGTACTGACCCGCCTTATCAGCACAGTCGCGATCTTTAGTGTGCGCTGCAAGAGAGAGGAACGCCTATCGGAGGCGTACAGTTCTCGCAGCAAAGCCCCAGAGGCACCAGAAACCATACACCGAGCAGAAAAACGACCTCAGTATTTCATTGTGTACTGGTAATTGTTGCTGCCAGTACACAATAGCTGTGAAATCTAGCACTGACTGTCTGCTTTATGTATCTTCGCGGCTCCTCGTGTTAGTTTTGTGTGTCCACCGCTGGCGTTTCACGGTTTCTGATCCTCAGTCACCCGGTATACGCTGGTCACTGTGTCCTCCCCGGCCTTGCAAGCACAGGACAACTCGGGTCATACCATCTCAAAACATCAAACCCAACCTAAACAGTGCCCATTCAGTCTTTTGGCATGCATCTAGGTGTCTTATACATGTAAGCCCCGGAGAATCCATATTTCAATGGCCTGCCTTATAATATCAACACAAACAGAAAAGAATCTATGCCTTCCGGTGATTAGAGACGCCGTGTAAAGTCAACACATGTTGTACTGTGAAAGTCTCTCTCTCTCTCTCTCTCTCTCTCTCTTGGGCTGCTCTTTTTGTTGCCTTCACTACATTCTTTCCCAGTTAATGCTATTTAGCTATTTATCGAACATAAAGGGCTGTGTAGCCAGTACTTAGTGACAAAAGCCCTACGTCATGTGACGAAGGAAAAGAGCGCACATACACACGCACACACCAAAGATCTCTTGACATGCTAGCGGGACAAAGACCGGGCTCCGCTCCGCCGAACCCTGTTCTACCTCAAGTGTTTCATTTAAATCCAACGCCAACAATGATGACAGTCGGAGTTTAGTTTATGCAAGCCCTTTCTTACCCCTCAATTGGAAAGAGGAACCAAAGTCGACCGTGGCAAAAATATTAAATATTAGATAAAAGAGTAGGTGCATTAAATCCCTTGTGGTAGTTCAGCTTTTGGCCTCTTGACGACAGTCTGGAGCCCACTTGAAGGCTCACGCTTGACTGAGGAATCTGTATGGCGCAAACCGCCCCCTTTCTTCCTTGGATGGAGAAGTCTTTTGTGAACATGAACCACTTTATAAAGTTTATAAAACACACATGCGGTGACAGCTACCTGCTGAACTTTGAAAAGAGATTTCAGATATTCTTGAGAACGCTGATTTGTCCGAATATTCATCGTGTCGCACTGTAATTTGTACCAGCAGACGCCGCCTTATATGCCGCCTTATATTTTATATGCAAGTTCATGTACGTGTATTTGGCGACGACTAATAGTAATCTCTAGTACTACAAATAAATTCAGCTTTCTTCAAACTATAACATGTTGTTTAGTCTTATCCTGCCTATTCTACATGATTTATGGTTGTGGTTTCACAAATATGTATATTTTGTCCCCAAGCATACTAACATGAGTAACACGAGGGCTACTTGGAGAAACTATATGTATTTGACAACGGCAGAATCCATCCATTGAAGATAAATTTGTTTACCAAGGCAGAATCTTTGAATTTCAAAGAATTAACTGACAGTAACCTGTATTCTTGCCATGTTTCAATTTATTCCCGGACTTTATTTAAAAAATACCGTAGCGTGTTCATAAATTTGGGAATAAAACAATTTTCTAGATTTATTTGACAGTGTTCTGTTTTAGCATTTCCTAATTTTAAAAGATTGCTTTCTTCTGCATAACTGCACATTTATATATATGGACCTACTGTTTCCATCCTTGCAACCTGGAAATTTAACATGGCTGACCCCTAGCTGCATGTGTGGTACATGGTCGATGCTGAAGTTCGAAGAGTTTCAAAATTGGTGGTCTTCTTGGAAGTGGGGTATACCACAAGTGACACACGTTGATAAGAGATACTGTGATAACTGGCAATACACTGTAAATCAGTATGTTGAGATTATAAACTGAGTAAAGGTTAAGCGCAATATTGAACCTTTCGTAATAAATTAGCCTGGTTGGGTTTGTATCGCCACTGATGATAGTACAGGTACATCGTAAGGGCCAGAAGAGCGGCGGTTCAGAGAAGTCATGTCCTTCACTGGGGCAAGAGTTTCTCTGTGGCCGAGTGTTCAGTGTTTCAGGCAAGGCGAAATATATTACATGTATTACATGCTGTTCGTTTGTAAGCCAGTCGGTCGTTGTGTACATGCTGGAATGCCATTCTGTGTGGTGTCGGGATGCCATACACAGCGGCACGACCGTCCCCGCCGCCCGTGTTTACTGTCAGGCTAGCGGGGTCAGCCAGTACACGGCGCCTGGGGAAACCCGATCCCTTCAGTGTGAATACACCCGTCCCCGGGCTGGCCAGGCGCTACCCTTGCACAGCCGAGGCCTGACCAGACATACCACAGTGTGCATTCGTACACGACCCGGTCTGGTCATACCCCATCCAGAGATTACTGCCAGAAGGGTGACTGATTTAGCACTTGACCCTTCTCTCTACCTCTATCGCGGTCCTCTCTCTCTCGCGTTGGCCTTCTAATCGTACGGAGGTTTGGTGAACTATTTACAGCTATCTACCTGTGATTACGACTTACCTTCCACGGTTAGTGTCAACCATAGCAGGCCAGTGAGGAGAACGCATCCCCAGCTCCACATATCCATGCTGGCTATCTATCCCCAAAACCTTTATCACACACACATAAGGTGCTGCCTGCTTGGCTACAGGTAACAGGCGTAGCTCATAGCTGGCTTCCTGGGAATGATGTACGGTGAGCTGTCGATCAATGACGGAACTGACAATGGCTGGCCCTGACAACGTTAGTCAGTCTGGCGAGATTCAACAAGGACAGAAACACATTCTGGAAAGATCCGGCCACTTCTCCACAAAGTAACAGTGAACTGGTAACAGCAACACAGCGTTCGGATGCCTTAGGTAACCTACTACCCTCGAGCTACCCTTTTGCGTGAGTGAGGACACAACCACGGTATATACGCTCCTTTGCGCTAGCTACTGCGTGTACAACTGGGAGCTGCGAGCCACTCGCCTGGCCTTTATACGAGTGGAGGCTCACTGCAGGTTCGGTCGATACAAACCACACGCTGCCGCTGGAGAGGTAGCTGGCGAGGCGAGCCGCCCTCCCTGCCGCCCCCTAACCCAGGGCCCCGGCCCCAGACACGGCCTGGCGCCGCGCTAATTGCCGAGGCCTCGGCGCGGGGGTTTTGTCCTTTGTAAAAAGCTTCCCAAACAGGAGGTGACTTTTGTTTTCCTGTCATGTGTTGGCTGCAGGTAAAGGCTTCCAGTGGTTACAGATAGAGCGGGAGGGTTGGTTTGGGGGAGAAAAGAAGAGAAGTAACCAGGCCCCGTCTGATGTAGGCTTTCACAAAGCGGATTTGGCCCAGATACAGGCCTGACATAACAAGGCTTTCTGGCTGTCAGTCTACCCTGGGCCACGGTCCGGCCACGCTCATCAACGCCATTGTCAGTGACAGAACTTGACGTAATTATGGCGTGTTCATCCCCGCACTGGAACAAATCGGATAGCCTACCGTAACCTGTAACAACAAGTGGAGGTCGGGCCGACATTTTAGTTAATGTGGCGGGAATAACCCGACAGCTAATCGGCACTGGGAGGACATGATGGGCCGCGGGAACAAAACAAAACAAAAGAATCAAACCCTACCTCCCTAGGGATTAAAGTATCAGACCGTAATGACACTTTGAATAAGTTTCAAGGAAACTCATCGATCGGTACCTAAAAAGCGTTATTTAAGCTCAGAGGAGGTCGGAGGAGGTAATCGTCTACCACATGTCACGCTAAATGGTATGTTTTACCAATTGATCAAACCCATTGCATTATACGGGTCTGGAATTTAGACAAGTTTTTGAATAGCCTATCAAGCCCAATTGCCGAAAAGCTCAAATTGTCAATGTACACACTCGGCCTTGGAGGTCTGTAGACAACCGGGTGCACTCAGTAAGACTGGAATATATATATACTGCTATGTCATCATCTATCATGATTATTAATCTTAAAGGCCACGACGAAACATACATCTTGGCGAAGTCCAGAATTTGAACAAGAAATGGCAGCAAGGCAGGAATTGTTCAAGATGGTGTAAGAATAAGCTAAGGTTTATAATAAAGAGATATTCTCCATGAAACAAACATCATGTATAGGTACGCACTCGCACACCAATGCCTGGGGGATAGAACCAAAAGAAGAAAAGCTATTTCTGTCACTTGGGCCAGCTGTTTGTAAACGATTGGTGGAAGGAACTAAGAAAAGAGAATAACAAAATATCCAAGGACCTTTGCGTTCTGCTTGATGCCATCAGTAACACTTCTATATTTTCACAGATCGATGTTCCTTGATACCGAGTGAGCGCACCGGGAGACCCAAAATGCTACCCAAAATATGTACTACAAGTACCACAAGTCACAAACTTTAATCTGTTTCGCTCTACAGCCAGGTGTTTTAGACTTACTGGCCATTTTGACGCAAGTGCACTGAATAACCACAAAATGACCTTAACACTGTACGATCAAAGTACCACATATATGTTCTGCTAGTACTGACCCACGAGTCCCAATTTTACTCCCTTTCCCTCGATGACCAGCTATTTCCGAGATATTTCCAAACTTTTATCTCATTTTAGGCCACAATATTATTTTTTTTTTTCAATTTATTTGTCACATTTTAAACTTCTAAATTCCAAGAAATTATCGTTAACAATATGTCCAAGAATCTTGGCTTTCTTCTTGATGCCAGCAATAAGTAACACTTGTAACTTTGCACAGATGTTCTTTGACACCGCGCACACTAGATGACCCAAAATGCTACCGCATATATGTACTGCAAGTAGCCCACAAGTCAAAACCTTTAATCCATTTCACTTTACAGCCACGTGTTGTAGAGTTACAGCAAATTTTTGAGACAAGTGCACTGAACAACCTCAAACTGACCGTCAGCATTATGATGTCAAAGGTACCACGTATATGGTCTACTAGTCCCCATGAGGCCAAATTGTACTGCCTTTCGCTCTGTGATTAGCTATTTCCGAGATATTTCCAATATTTCATTACATTAGGCTCTTTTTCAAATCTGAAGTCCTAAATTCCAAGAATAACTTTTTGCGTGGACTGTCATAGGGAATACCTATAAAAAGCTTGAATGACAAAAAAATCATAAGCGCAGGACAAATTGTTTGAACATCGTACTTCCGGAGTGCAAATAAATGACCCCAAATGACCTTGAATGCTGAAAGGTCAATGATACCCCATACATGTTCTCCTAGTACCCCGGAGTCCCAAATTTTACTCCGTTGCTCCAGCCATTAGCCGTTTCCAAGATATTTGCATTTTTATTTTCATTTTCCCTTTGGCCGCAATGTTAAATTTCAATTGTTTCAATTTTTTTTAGATTTTAAATTTCTAATTTCCTAAAAGCAACTTGTATATGGATTGGCTGTAAAGAATCCTAAATGTAGATGAAGCAGCATTTTGAAAGTAATTGCAATTGCATCGAATGACCTCTAATATGACAGTGATTGCTACAAGGCCAAATGTATCCCATGTATGTTGAACTACTCCCTTCGAGTCCAATATTTCACTCTGTTTTGCTATACGATCGCTCGTTTTCCAGATAATTGAGCTTTTTGGTGTCCCATAGGGTACAATGGCGAATTTAAAATTTTAGAATAAAATTTGTTTTAAAAAATCGGAAATTCAAAATTTCAAAAATCCCCAAACTAGTTTGGTGAGGATCATTGGGAGGACAATTCAGGGAAAGTTGAAAGGAGGAGTAGCGTTTTGAAATTGTCATTGCCATTGGGTCCCATGACCCTAACGTGGCTCCTTTATGATATACAAGCCTTCAAAATCTGAGTGGTATTGACTTTGACCTTTGAAGGTTATTCAAAGTCGAATCTGATTTTGCAGTTGGGCATCCCATATATGGTTTCCTATTAATGTTTATTGCCGTACTTTTTCACCCTATTATCACACATATAACTCGGCTATTAAAAGGCAAAATAAAGCACTTTAGAAATAGCATTTCGTAAATATTTCGCACTCAAGCAAAAAAAACAACTATTGTGGGTTGTTACCGGCTGTTTTCACCCATCAACCCATCTCATACAGCAGCCATCTTGTTGGCATGTTTTCTCACCAGTTACTCGTAAGCTGATCAGTTCGTAACATTACGCCCACAATTAATATCTCTTACGGGTAGATATTAAAACCCCCAGGTTCTTTTCAACAAAGGTCCTGAACAACATCCCCAGAAATCCTCTACAGGGTTTTGTCAGTAACGTCTCTGCGCTGCTCAGCCGTCTGACAGTCTAAAAATAACCAGGAGCAGTTCTGGCCCAGATCCAGACTTGCCC
>JAAUYG010179717.1_pt1 | contig 11569 bp, 8 predicted proteins | sample 7278091 | NCBI WGS metagenome assembly JAAUYG01 (sample SAMN14350201, study PRJNA611818) | marine sediment metagenome | isolation source: surface marine sediment (0.6m) | place: French Polynesia: Moorea | collected 2018-08 | reverse complement strand
TGGCTGAGCTGGAGAAGCAGTTTCAACGTTTACCAGGATTAGACAAATGGTTTGTCGAAATCCCGGTAAGTAGCGTCTAGCTATTGGATGACTTTTTTCTTGGATTACTCTAAATCAATAAAGCTGTTTCTTGAAGATTGTCAATTGTCAGTTGTTAAGTTAGGAAAATTAGGTAGCCACCACTGATATAAATCGCTCCAAGCTGTTTCTAGAATTTGATAAGCCGTTTGAGTATTGGATGAAATAATCGGCGTTGAGAGAAGCACCCAAAGACAACGGCGATCGCGTATACTTGCTTTACCTTTTAACCAGTCTAATCCTACCTGAAACTCAAGATCATTTTGATAGCGATATTGAGAAAACTGTTGTTGAGTCACATTGCTGAGGCTACGAGGGCTAATACAACTACTTAAATAAACGCGATCGTCACTATTAAATAAAGTATGATAACCCACTCCTTCTAAATGCTTCACTTGTCTAGTTTTAATAATTTCTGGGGCAATAGCAGTATACTTCTGTAAGTATGTTCCTACATCTCCCCTTGTACCAACTAAATAGCCCATTTCTAAGCTTATTTCTGTTTGATTTTTTGTATATTGATATTTTTTACGAGCTTTGATTGCTTCTAGCTCATTTTTACTAGTTTCGTGCTTACTAAAGCCAGATTTAACTGCAATTACTTGTCCTAAATTGGGGCTGAGATGTTCGGGGAATTCAAAATCAGCAACAGGGCGATTACCTACAGTAGAAACGCTGAGAGTATAAACAACAGCAAGATTAATACTCATGCTAGTAACAGCCAGAAAATAACTACGCCACTGAGTTTGATTAATCATATTCTCCAGTTAATCAGAAACACTTATTACTCCTGTACGGGCGAACGACCGTTTGCCCCTAGCCTACTTATTACTTATTACTTATTACTTGTTTTTGTTCCAATGTCCAATAACAAAAGCCTGAAAAAATAGTAATTGCCAAAGTAGAAAATATTTGTGAACCCTGCGCCCCATGCCAATAATAAAATTTAGCTGGATTTGGGATTAATATAGTTAAAATACAAACTCTAATCACCCCCAACAAAAAACCTAAGACAATAGAAAATATAGGAATTAATAGTCGTTGTTTTAGGGGTAAAGGTATAAAAGTTATTAACAGTAATGCTAACTTGAGCATTAAGAGAATCATGGGTACACCAGCACAAGGATAATCTACGATCGCTTTAAATTCTCCTAATTGAGGCAACGATAATAGTATTTGATTTCCTTGTGTTACCACATCAAAACCTAAATAGTAAAGGAAATAAGTAGCAAATTTAGCATTGAGAATAGTAATGTGAATTATGCTATCAATAAAATGCCCAGTTACTCCCGTAGGAAAAAATAAAAACCAGGCAAAAAATAATTCCTGAATATATTGCCTTAAGCCTGTAAATCCAGAAGCAATTAAACCTAAAGCGATCGCTGCACTAATAGGTAATAAGGGGACTAAAATAGATTCAAACCAAAAGAGTGAAAGAGTTTTAGATAAAATTAATCCTAGTAATATTAACCCTATAAAACTAGAAATAGGATCGCTACGGAGATTAACATTATCTTTTTTCCGCCAAAGTAGCCATAGAATTGCCCCCCAAAATAAACAATCTGTAGTGAGTTGGTCAATATCTCCCGTGGTTTTCCAAATCAAGTTGAGATAAAGGATACCAATACCAATCAAACTAGAAAATAGCCAGAAATGGTCATTTTTGACACAAATTTTGCTGTACATCAGCACCTTTTTTACTTGAAGAAAGATATATTAAATTGAATCAAAAACATAAAATGTTATCCCTTGATTACCTTCAACCTGAAAATGAGGTAAAGTTTCCTCAATACTTTCAAATTCATAGCGATCGGCAGTAAATAAGTGCGATCCAGATTGTGTGTTCAACATTCGATATAAAGGAATTGTTTCTATATTTTCTGGTTGAGATTCAAAAGCATAGTAAGCTACATTTTCAAAATCATAATTGCTTAAATTATCAATAATATGATTTTTTTCATTCTCGTCCATGGTGTAAAGATGCGCCCCTGTCTCTCGATTAAAGAAGCGATAAACTGGTAAAGCACCATCAATTTTTTCACCAGTTAAAACATCTGCATCCCTAGCTAAAACACTATAGGCTACACTTTCATAGTTATACTGTAATTCTCCAGCATTACTGCGTTCTATGACGCTTTGCTGTTCATTTTCATTAGCTGTATAAAAATGAAATCCCCGATCGTACTGATAAAAACGATGTACCTCAGTCTTGTCATAAGCTGTGATATCGTATCCAATATCAGCTAGAATTGCCAAATCCAAGTCAGTAGGTAGATTTCTCTCTCCAAAAGTAAAAGATTTATCTAATAAAGCGTCAGCATCAGGATCTAGAGTAAAACCATCTTCGACATGGTTGTGATCATCAGCTAGAGGTACAGGCTCACCTCCATTTAATCTAACACTTTGAGAACCAGTAAATTCTTGATTTTCAACTTGATCTAGAAACGATCTAGAAATTCCAATTCCTAAGATATGACCAATTTCATGGAGACTTAAACTGAGAAAATCTTGTTGATCTGAGGGAATGTCATCGTCGGTTTCTGGAGTAGTATCAAAATAGAAATTATCAACTGCCGACGCATTAAACTCAATCGTACCTAACCAGGGTTCAAAATCTTCTCCCCGAATACGTTCGTGGCGATCGCTATCAACCACAAAATCGGCATAAAATGAACCCTCTCCTAAAGTGGGTTGCTCCGAATTTAATTCTACAGAAGAAACAAAGATCAGAAGATCATCAATTGGTTCATCTAAAGTAATTTCTCTTTCGACAGAATTAATTGGAAATCTCAGGGTTTCTCCTGCTTCAATAGGAGTAAATTCATCTTGAATGTAAGAACTCCAGATATCCCCTGCCAATTCTAGTATTTCTTTGCGATCGGGGGTAAAAAAATTAGATTCATCAAAGCGATAATCGAACTTAATATCAAAAGTCATAGTTTTTTTTGTATATTTTTAGTTGAGTAAAAGTAATATTTTTATTACCCACAAGTCGCTTTTTGGTACGCAAATTAGAGTGATTAACGTTTGATTTAATAAATACCAATGAATTTAGGTAATAAATTATAGATGTTTGCTTAAATCAAAAGAAAAGCCGTTTAAACTTAATTTAACCTTTGAGCGAATACTTGTCCTGTGTATAAATATTTAAAACTATTTTGTTTATTTGAAAAGCCAAAGCTTTCTTTGGTCTCTGTATTTACAACTAATATTACCAAAATTAGTATTGGAAAACACGGTAAAAACAACTAAGACAATCAGCAATAATAACTATTTTTACTTTGGCATATTGAGAATTTTCAAAATGTAGACTATAACAGCAAAAGTATGACCAAAACTTACGAATTAATAACCACATAAATGTGAAAAAAGCTAGTACAAAAGCATAAATACTGAATGTTGTTTTATTCACTGTTGAGTAAAGCAACAGATATTGATATTTATGTAGGTTAATTATTTTTTAATTGTTAATTGTAAGTACGATTATATCTGTTGCTATGAATTTATGCGTATATTAACTTTTGCTTGTTCTACTGCTGTATTTTGGCCATTTTTTAGTTTAAATGCTCTGGCAAATTCAGTTCCTCAATCTCAACAACCATCGGGATTTTCCTCAACAGAAATCAACCAGAAATCTCGTGATAAATCAACAATTACTGCTGATAATACCTGGAGTGATTCTAATCGCAGCGAAGTCGAAGATGTGAAATTTCAACTGCAAAATATTAGTCAGCGTAACTTTACTCCCAGTCGTGGCGTTCCCAGTTTGACTATTGCTAATCCCTATGGCTTTGGTGCAGATCGAGGATTTTATAGTGGTCTTAGCTATCAGGTTGATACTCGCGGCGGACTCGATGAAGAAAACGATGGCGATGCTACCTGGGGGTTTGGTCTAGGCTTAGGAAACGCTCAAAAGTCGGTTGGCGCAGAGCTAAGCTATACTCTGGCGAGTTTTGGTCAAAATGGTCGCGATTTTGGTTCTGGTGGTTTTAATCTCAAGCTACATCGTAAAATTGCTGATGGTTGGGGAGTTTCAGCTGGATGGAATAGCTTTCTGTCTATCGGTGATGATAATGATCTTGATGACTCTTTATACTTTGCCACCACTAAAATTTTTAAAACTAGAGAAAATATCAACTCTGCTTTTAGTCGAGTTGCTGGAACTATTGGAGTTGGTAACGGACAATTCCGTACTGAAGATGATATCGCTAATGACAACGACAATTTCAATGTCTTTGGTAGTTTAGCTTTTCGCGTAGCACGCCCAGTTAGTTTTATTACTGAATGGACGGGACAAGATCTAGCGATGGGTTTATCAGTGTCTCCTTTTCGCACTATTCCTATGACTATTAACCTCGGTGCTAGAGATATTGCTGGTGCTGGAGATGGAGCGCGTTTTGTCTTCGGAGTCGGTACAGGATTCTAATTTCTAATTTGGTAGATAAATTTATCAGGATAATTAATCATGCACGACAAGCAATTATTGTGGCTAGGTTCTCTAGTCGCAGTGGGTATAGTGACAGTCACAACCTCTGTTACTGCCCAGACTGACACTAATCAATCTGATGTTTCTGGAGGTCAAACTTATAGTGCGCCAACAGTAAGCATAGACAGTATAAATGGTAATGGTATTTCTAATGTTGTTGAGTACAATCCAGCTACAGGAAATTTTTCAGGCGGTGGATTAGATACTCCGATTAATTACGGTTCAGCAAGTGGCTCAGGCAGTGCTTCTGGCAGTGCTTCTGGCAGTGGCTCAGGCAGTGCTTCTGGCAGTGCTTCTGGCAGTGGCTCAGGTAGTGGTTTGGGAGACGGTACTGGTATAGGTACTGGTACAGGTAATAGCGAAGGCTTGGGAGATGGAGGTATTGCTACTTCTGGAGATGATAATAGCAGCGTGGCAACTGGAACAGTTGAATGTTCAAGCAAATCTTGTTTAGAGGCTAATGCTAATCAACCGAGCGAAGTAACTTTAAACGATGTTGCAAAATTACTAGGAGACAATCTGGAAGACTCTATAGATAATCTAGCGGAAGCAGAAAACGCCGCTAAATTAGCAGATGCTGGACCTAGACGTATTGCTCGAAGAAGCACTCTGGGGGAAACCAGAGAATGTATTAATCCAGCTTTTGAAGCGCGTGAAATAGTCGAAAGACAAATAGATGAATCGAAAAAATTCATTGAACAAGTCAATCAAATTGAGCCTGAGAAAAATATTTGGTAACTAGGAGGAAAATTATGCAGCGATCGCAATCAATACTAAAATTCTTCTCCAAATTAAATAAGACTTATCTTGGTATGTCTCTTGGCACATTAGGATTACTTAACGCGATGAGCTTGTCGGCAGTAGCCGAAGACATTGTAGGGAATAAAGGAATTAGATTTGAAGAAGACACAATTGTTGAATTAGAATTCATCGAATCTCATGGGGCTTATCAGTCTACTTTTGGGGTTATTGATCTAGATTCTTGTCAGGCAGATAGTTTAGGAGTAATCAATTTTGATTCTTGCGCTAAAACTCCCCTACTGTCTGAGGTTAAAGCTTCCGATAGTTTTGATACTGTTTATCGTCGTTCTACTTACGAGACTGATCTTCAAGAAGGTCGTAATAATGATTTTCTGGGTACTCCTGGCGACACTGTCCCCGATTTTGAAACAGAGTTCTTGTTTGAAGCCGACAAAAGATATGCTTTCTATTTAGAATCTCAGTTCGACGGTAAACCTGCGGGAACAGTATATACGACCGATTTCTTTAATTCTCAGGGCAATCGTCAAGCCTTATTTAATGAAGAAGGATTAACTACTGAAGCCGTAGCTAAACGCCGTAATAACCCAGCTTTTGATGCCAATAAATTTGATGCCTTAGTTAATGGTGGTTTACTAATTAACCTTGATGATACTGGTTCGAAATTAGTAAAAACTGTAAATGAAGATACTGACTTTGATGATTTCATTGTTGGTATTGGCGGCGGATATGCTTGCAATTATTCTCAAGTTAATGAAGCTACAGGCCAGGAGTAAAATCAGTTTCTCTTTGTCTCGATCAATTTAGAAAGCACATCAGATTGTAATTGATTGTACAAGTCATGATGTGCTTTGCTTTTGTTCTTTAATGCCCAGTTAATATCTCTGTATTATTCATTACTAACTGTTAATTGACTACTCGATTGCTCTTGATGAGCAAATCCGAAGGATTTGCTTAGCCGACGAATAAAGTTATCGACATAGGTAAACAAGACGGGTACAACAACTAAAGTTAAAAGAGTAGAGGTAGTAAAACCACCAATAACAGCGATCGCCATAGGACTACGCACTTCTCCATCTGCCCCAAGTTCTAAGGCAATGGGAATCATTCCTGCAATGGTAGAAATAGAAGTCATGAGAATGGGACGTAAGCGAGATACACCAGCAGCAATTATAGCTTTACGTTGAGGTTTGCCTTCTTTTATTCCTGCCAAAGCAAAATCTACTAATAAAATTGCATTTTTAGTTACTAACCCCATTAATAAAACAATGCCAATTAGGGCAAATAGTCCTAATTCTTTTTGAGTAATTAATAATCCCAATAATGCACCACCGACAGACAAAGGCAATGCGACTAAAATTGCTAGGGGATAGAGGAAGTTATTATATAACAGTACCAGAATGGCATAGATACATAAGATCGCGAATCCTAATGCCCCTCCAAAACGAGAAAAAATATCTCGCATAATTTCTGCATCCCCCGATGGTTCTTCCTTAACTTCAGGTGGTAAGGATTTCATGGCAGGTAAAGCGCGGATTTTGGCGATCGCATCTCCTAAAGCAAGCCCCTGTAAATTAGCCTCTACTGTTACCTGACGATTACGATTGAATCTTTCTATAGTGGCAGGGCTACTACCTAAACGGATTTTGGCAACAGCGTTGAGAGGAACTAACGAACCATTACTGGCAGGAATACGCAGATTTTTTAGAGTTGTTATATCTTGGCGTTTTTCGGGGTTAATTTGGACTCTGATGGGAATTTGGCGGTCAGGAAGATTAAATTTAGCCAAATTAAATTCATTATTACCAATTGAAGCCAAAGAAGCCGTATCAGCGATCGCCTGTACAGAAACTCCTAAATCCGCTGCCCTTTGAGGATTAGGTTCAATAATAATTTCTGGTTTAACCAAGCTGGTACTAGAAGTTACTTCCACTAGCCCTGGTATTTCTCGGACTTGTTTTTCTAACTTATTAGCCGTTTCTACTAGTATTTCTGGATTATTACTGCGAAGAATTAAAGAGACATCCTTACCACCACCTCCAGCCCCCTGACTCTGAAAACTAATTCTTGCCCCAGGAATTTTAGCAAAGACACCCCGCATCTGTTCTTGAAACTCTTGTTGGGAAATCTCCCGTTCGGTTTTAGGCATAAGGCTAACAAATACTGAAGCAACGTTAATATTATCCTCTTCTCCTACCTGAGATAAAACACTTTTTACTGCCTGTTGCTGGCGTAATATTTTCTCTAGCTGTTGGATCACCGCTTCGGTATTATCAAGTTGAGAACCAGGGGGTAATTCTACCTGAATCTCGCTCAGCCCAGTATCTCCACTACCAAATAAACCCTTGGGGATATAAGGAACTAGTTGCAGACTGCCAAAAAAGAACGCGGCCGCCAAAATTAGAGTGGTAAGACGATTTCTTAAAGCTGTATTTAGTAGAAAGCGATAAGGTTGCCATTTTCCCTCGGCGTTAATCTCTAAAGCTTGAGAAGAAATGACTAAATTAGTTGGTGGAGAGTTGACCAATGAATTATGCTTATGCTCTTTTTGATCCTCAGGGGTAATGTCATAGTCAAGGGTATTAAATGCCCGAAAGCGAGGAGATTGAAAAGGTTGCTTTTTTGACTTCAGCAAATAAGCACTCAACATCGGTGTCATGGTACAGGCAACCAAAGTTGAAAACATGGTAGATACTGCCACAGTCACTCCAAAGGGCTGAAAATATTGTCCAGGAATCCCCCCCATAAATGCCACAGGTATAAATACCGCCACAATAGTTGCAGTAGTAGCAACAACTGCTAAACCAATTTCCCTCGCTGCATCTAAAGCTGCCCTGAAGGGCTTTTTCTTCATTTGCAGGTGGCGATCGATGTTTTCGATCATACAAATGGCATCATCCACCAGATTACCCACTGCCAGGGCTAAAGCCAATAAACTCATGCTGTTGAGGGTATAGCCTAGAGTTTTCATTACCCAAAAGGTAGGAATAATTGAAAGGGGTAATGCGGTGGCAGTAATTAAGGTAACGCGCCAGTCGCGGAGAAATACACCGACGGTTAATACCGTAAGTAAACAGCCCAAAACTAAGGCGTTGATTGTTCCCTGGTAGGAAGCACGAATTGAATCAGCCCGAGTAAAAATTAGCTGCAACTGGACATCTTCGGGTAAAGAGGTTTTTAATTCGGCGATCGCTTTTCTCACTTCTTCTTCTACGGAAACCAAGGTACTGCCTGAACTGCGTTTAACAGCGAAGCCTACTACTGGTTTTCCGTTTAAAAAAGCTTTTTGTCGTGATTCTTCAAAATCATCCACTACTTCCCCAAAGTTAGACAAAGGAACAGTATCGCCGTTATCATTATCAAGTTCAATGGGGTAAGCCCTTAAATCCCGAACACTTTTAGCACTTCCTAGAGTACGAACATTTTGTTCCCTCCCTCCAACTTCCGATCGCCCTCCTGATAAATTGAGGTTAAATTGGGCAATTTGATTATCAATTTCTGTGGCGGTAATACTATAAGCCTGTAGACGTTCGGGGTCGAGGTTTACTCTAATTTCTCGGTCTAATCCCCCCAGGCGTTCAACCTCTCCTACCCCTTTAACATTGAGTATTTCAGGAATAATAGTACGGTCTACCAAGTCACTTAATTCTTCAACGGATTGCTTTACCGAAGAAACCGCATAGGTAACTACCGTACCGCCAGTAAACTGTACCTTAGTAACGCTTGGTTCATCGATATCTTGAGGTAGATCGGGGCGAATTTGCGAGACAGCGTTGCGGACTTCATTAATAGCGCGATCGCTATCTACCCCTAAGTCAAAGTTGATTACTGTACGAGAACTACCATCGGTAACAGTAGAGGTAAGATCGTCAATCCCGTCTAGATTAGCTACTGCATCCTCAATCTTTTTTGTTACTTGATTCTCTAATTCCGTTGGGCTAACCCCTCGTTGAGTAGCATTGACAATCACAATTGGAACATCAATGTTAGGCGACTGATCGATCCCTAAACCCAAAAAAGAACTAATGCCAACAATCCCTAATATGAGAAACATCACAATAGTGGGAACAGGGTTTTTGATCGACCAAGATGAAAGATGAAATGACATATTTTAAAAGGATGAGGGATCGGTGATAAAACAGGAGATAGAAAAAATTTTTAATATATAGTTGCTAAGTTTTCTGTTCTAAATAAAATTGATATCGATCGCGCAATTGTTCTGAATTGAGATTTTGAGTCCAATATTCTACTAAAGCATGACCAAATGCCCAAGCATTCTGATTTCCTGCTTCATTTTTGTCTAGCAATAAAGACCATAAAGAGCGTAAATCAAAGTTGCCAATATTGGGATTGTCGCTAAGCAACATAAATAAGTCATAAGCCATCTGAAGTTTACCAATTACTATAGGTGCTTGCTCTACAGGAATCTGTTCAGCCAAAATATAAGCCAGAGTTGAACTTCCTGTAGTCATGGTGGAAATAACTTGCAGGATGGGACTTTTTAAAAAAGCTGTTAAACCCTGAGTAGTTGCCATCTGACGAGTATAGCGCTCGATAATTTGGGCTGCTGCTGTACTACGAGCTTCTAAATCCCGCACAAAACGTGCTAGACGAAGTTGTTTCGCTGGCGCGATCGCTTGAATTAATTCTAGAGATAAAGCTTCGACACCCCAAGCAGAGCGATTGGTTGATTTGTCTTCCGTCACAATAGGTAAGATCAGATCGCAGATATCTCCTAATAGTTCAGCTCGATAAATAGTTGCCTCACGAATGGATTTTTCTTTGGGTTTATTTCCTTCACGCCAATCATAGGGTGGATTCCATTCACGAATTGGACGGAGGCGATCGACTTGGGTGACAATCCCTACAGCATTTAAATCGGGAAGATCTTGTTTTAGTTCTTGCAAAAAGTCTACATCCATCTCGAGAGCAGGATCTAGAGCAGGAGTCACCAGTAGTAATAGATCCGCAGTCATAGCATAATCTAAAACTTGTTCCCTTAATTCAGGGCGATTTACTTGCTCATAACCAGGAGTATCTAATAGATTTAATGTTTCTTGGGTAGGAGTTTGCCAAGTGTAGTGTTTGATTTTATCTGTACTGGGTAACACATCCACTTCTGCTTTCTCTGCTTGGAAGAGGGTATTAATCAAACTACTTTTTCCTGCGCCAGTACGTCCTACTAAGATAATGTTGACAGGCTTTTGGGCAACTTCTGTCGGGGATTCGGCAGACTCTAAAATCTGTTTTAGAGTTTGGGTTTCTGCTTTAGGTAAAGCGGGACTGGAGTCAATTTCAGGGATCGTAATAGTCTCTTCACCATAAAGAGCGATCGCCTGTTGTGCTAAGTTTTTTAACGCTGTTTCCCGCATTAATTGACCTAAATTGAGCAATAATTCCTGATTTGCTTGGTTACTCAATTTTCTAGTGGCTTGTTTAGCTGCTGCTGCTGTGGGATTAATTAACCATTGTGACCAATTAAATACCTGACCTAGTTTACGTGCTGATGGCTCTAATTTACGGTACACCTCATAGGCTTCATAAGCCTGTCCAATAGATACCCGATTTAATACAGGAGACAGCTTCTGCATCATGCGATCCGTATCGTCTACCGTACCGCGAATTAAGCCGTAAGCCTGGGGAATATAAATATTGAGCAGAGGACGTTTAACTTCGGGATTATAAACATGAGCGATCGCCAATACTAATTCTTGACAGCGTTGCCAAAAAGTCTGCCAATCTTCCCAAATTGGCGCATCTTCTTTGGTTTTGAGAATAATTTGCTGTAAGGAAGCTGTAATCTCCTTTTTTTTATCGACTGTGGTATTAAGCTCTGTTTTTTGTCCTTCTAACTCCTGATTAATCTCATCCATCACTTCTTGCATCTCGGCAAGGACAGGTTTTGTCCATTTCACTAGTAACCACCGCCAGACTGCAAAAACGACGACAACTACGCCCCAAATCCAATTGAGCTTCCAATCATGAATCTGTGAAGCTGCTGCAACTAATAAAAAGATCACAATAGCTGCCAGCGGAAGAATTAAAATCGCCAACTGCCAAGGTTTGATGCGTACCATTGTTTTCTCTCTGCCTTTTTGCTGTTTTTATCCTAACTAGATTTAACAAAATCAGACATACGGGGAATATTAAAGGGATGAGGATGAGGGATGAGGTAAAAAGCACATTTGTGATTAACAAAAACAAAAGCAACCTTTTAAATCTAAAACTTTATAGCTCAATATCTAT
>JAAUYG010162784.1_pt1 | contig 11571 bp, 8 predicted proteins | sample 7278091 | NCBI WGS metagenome assembly JAAUYG01 (sample SAMN14350201, study PRJNA611818) | marine sediment metagenome | isolation source: surface marine sediment (0.6m) | place: French Polynesia: Moorea | collected 2018-08 | reverse complement strand
TAGTAGTAGTTTATTTTCGGATCTGCACAGAAAACATGCAAAAAGTGTACAATGAAAACAGAGTGCAAAACCGAAGGACTTTCCCTGAGCCACCAGGTTGTAAACAACCCAGATAAATAATATTTTACAGTAAGAAACGTGGGTTGCCGGAAAGGCCCTATACAAACTGCCATAGAACATGAAAGAAAGAAAATAAGACAAATACAATATTATGTTCTATAATGGCTAACAAAATGTACCATGATATTGTACCATATTATAACATGATATTGTACCAACGAATATAGTCCAATTAGTAGGTTGAAAGGATATAGTTCCTCAATTGTTTTGAAAAAGCTTGCTTGGAATGAAGATCTTTAATATGTCATAGGAGGCTGTTCCAGTACCTTGGCCCACTTTGTACAAAGCTCGTTGACGCCAGTGTTGCGCGTTTGGTATCAATATATAGCAGTCTATTCCCACGTGTATTATAATTGTGCAAACGATTAACTCAGATGAGGGTTCATCTCAAAAAGTACAGCTATCTTTTCAAGACTATAGTCTCACAGAATAGAATAAGGCATGAGTCGATGGAATTACGTCTTATTCAAATCATCCTTTGTCAAAGAAGACTACCTTAACCTAAAAATGGGGACCCGAAAAGAGCCATGACGAAATTTAGAATTATGGCTCATAGACTTGAATCTCAGTTGGGAAAGATACAGCAGGCCACCACTTCATACAGAGCAAAGAATTTGTACCATGTGCCCCAGTGAATTGAATAAAGATGAACAGGAATTTATACTCGAATGTCAAAAGTACAACACTGATAGACAGTATATGGGGATCTTAGAAGACTTTGTCCTTATTCAAACACCTGCATAAACAAAATCATTTTGTCTGTTTGATGATGTCTTATATCATAAATAGCAGGTCCACCAGAATCTGCACACAGAAACATATTTAACCTCGGATAGGTACGCTTACAGCCATGTGCTCTCTGGATGTTGACATAACTTGCATACAGGATCCACAATCAGTAATTATTGTAAGCGTTTACATAATATCGTGTACCTTTGTACCTTTGTATCTTTGTACAGTGAAACTTGTATATGAAGAGCACAATCGGGACCTACAAAATGTGGTCCTTATACACATGTTATACATAGTACGTGGTCTTTATACACAAGCAGTGCAAGTTCAATAACATGGAGAGTATACTTCTGGGGACATATATTGTGATCTTTATAAGCAGGTGGTCTTTATATTTACAGGTGTGTTTAGATCAGGTTTGACTGTACCTATGTGTGAATCGTTACGTATTCACATGCATATTCATGTTCATTGTTGCGAAAGGAGTGGAGGGCGTGTCTCTGGCATGTTCTACGGGTAAACAATGACAGTACAGTACTGTGCTAGATTGCTAGCTGTTATGATGAACATGCTATAGTGTACTTTATTTTCTTAGCATAGTATTTGATGCATCCTATGTGGATCAATGGCCAAATAAATCATTTTGAATCTTTAATCTAGGTGCGTCATGAGATCATGCACTTATCGTGTTTGGCTATAATTTCCTTAGGTTGTCGTGTTATGGGGCATGCAGTTAGGCATTTTTCCTCGTTCTAAAGAAGATCTCATTTCGTGCATTTTCCCCTGTTGAAAAGATTGTCTGATTTCATGAATATTATTTTACAAATCGAAGTTCAATTCCTGTAAACTTGACACCATTACTTTCCCTTCTGGCTTCCATATGAGGTACCGTATTGAACGAAAAGTGGAATATGATATAAGCGTAGGATTGACGTCTTAGGTAGGACTTACTTCACCCTATTTAGGACTTACATGGGGGTTAGTATATATCTCCTATATGTAGAACTTTTAATAGGTCCTACATAAGGTCCTTTTCTGCACACTTGGTACAAATATGACACCGTAATAAGCATATCAGTTGAATATTATTAAACGTGATAATGGCAAAAGTTGATTGAATATCCCGCTCTATTAGACTGTCGAAAAATAAACCAAACCTTTTTGTATTTTGAGTGTTTGCATCTCGATTTTTCTTAAAATTATGAACAATGCAACAATCGACACAAAAATTGTTGTGGATGCAAGCCTGCTAATCTTACTGAATATTTTGTCGTAATTTATTTCCATGCTTTCCAGTTGCTACATGCACGCTTGAAAATTAACCACATACACCATGGTGCATTTCTGAGCATGCTTATCTAAGCATAGAAGAACTATGGCTTCTCAACTTTTATTGAAGCGCCGGGGGCCGCTGCCTCCGCCGTGCACGAACTGTTCCGTATGCTGCTCACGCGCTGGAATGGAAACGTTTTATCAAGCAAGTACCGTCAGCCGATTCATCTAGCATTGAATAAAACATCGAGCAAGTATTAAACAATTATGGACCTTTGCAAATTTGACCTGGGGACTCGTAAAATTTTGCATATCTCAAAAACAAATAAACGTAGAGTGAAAGGGATGAAATTTGGGACTCAGCAAGTCGTGTTAAAGAGTGCATTTTTAGGATAACTGTTACTTTTCGTTTCCATTGTTTGAGTTCAATTTCAGGCCATTCGGTACACTTTGCAAAATTTCCGATGCTAACACTTCCAAAACCGTGCTCTAACAATTTTCATCCATTTTCAATGGCCGGAATGGTAATAGCGGGACAACGGTAGGGGTGGACGGTGGTACAGACTCTTACTTTTATCGGCGGTCTTATTTTTTTGTTTTAAAACGCGTTAAAGATAAAGCACTTTAAAAATCAAGTCGCTTCAGCTACATTGACATTAGGCACAAACGAAACTTGGTCTCACTGGTAAAAAGGTCAAACAAAGCCTCAATGACCTGGTGCTCTTGCTTTGTAAGTACAAATAAAATTCAGTTTCAGACTTTTTTCAGAGAAACATCCCTGTACGACTGGTGTACCTGCTCTTCCCACAGGCGCAGGCAATGTCTGACAGTTTTCCTGGGCGCTCTGAAAAAAGGGTGAAGATGGAATCAGCATATTGTTGAAAGTATTATTAGGGCAGAGGCATTCAAACAAAAATACAGCCAACTGAAGCTATCTAATTAGGAAATTCAAATTAGACAATATACCAGCACGCCCAGTACTCCCAACAAAGGCCTGCCACAACCCTCGGATATCGTCTGGGCTGACTACTCCAGGAGCAAAGTCGTTGACAATCCCTGATACATATTCAGCCCAACCAGCAATCTCGTCCCAGCATAGCGGTACTCTATTTGTGGTCAGCAGCTCAATTACGAAATCGGTGTCGCATTCTGAAGATTTTTAGACATGCAGATATTAAGTTACAGTATGATCTGTCTTGAAAGACCACCCCGTCGACAATAAAACTGATTGTCTCCTGAGAGAGGTGGTCTCTCTGAGAGAGGTGGTCTCTCTAGAGAGGTGGTCTCTCTAGAGAGGTGGTCTCTCGTGACAAGTTCAACTAAATTCAAATGTTAAATGTTTCAAATGCTTCCTGGGAGAGTGGTCTTTCAAAATTGTCTTTCAAGGCAGGAGACTTATCATCGCGTAGTCTATTATGGCAGATTTTACTGTATCTTCTATATCTAATATTCTTAAACAGCGTAACACGATATGCCACATAGTATATCAACAGACGAGCTTGTATGTTATATAGAAGTTCCCGAGTATCAAATTTGATCTTTCTGCTACAGCTACAATTTAGATGGAAGACTGCCTGTCCTCCACATGTCAGTGGGTTAACTTCTGGTAAACTGGACTATGTCGCCACTTCAGGCCAGTTCACCAGAGATTTGGAAACCATAACTGCTCACAGAGTGGCCTCGTAGCCTAGTGGTTAGAGCGTCCACCCGGGGTGCAGGAGGTCGGGGTGACCGTGTCACACTAAAAATGTGAATACTGGCATGTTTGTGCTTCTCAGCTTGGCCCTTGGCACCATTGAGTTAAGCATCCGACTTTCCGGCTCAGAGTCAGTATAAAGGTGTGAGCGATTCCTTTATGGTCACCTGTGGTGGAATTGAGTTGGTGGCTCAAGAACTGTCAGGCAGAAGATCGTTCGGCCCAAACAAGACAGGTCCAAATTAACTCACGACACATAAGCCGCATACACCTGAATACACCACTCAATCCAACTTACAGTCTGTGATATGATCTTGAGAGGTTAAAAGTGGGCTTTAAGCCCGATCCCCCCCCCCCCCTCCACAACTCCCTGCTGACACGCTTCATGGCGTCAAGGGTATGGCTGACTGAACCAAGGCACCATTGCCATTACCCCTATAGTCCACGTGCGAGATTTTATTCAGCGCTGCTTGACTTTGTATGCAGCGCTAGTGTTATGGCGCAGGCGTCCGTCGTCCGTCCTTCCGTTAAATCAGGTTTCTCAGAAACTACTGCATGGACCCTGGCCAAATTTTATGGGAAGCCACCTATCCGCCATATCCCCAAGCTGCTTTTCTCTTTTCAAATTTTTACGATTTTTTATTTTCCTTTAACATGGGGCCATATGGAAGTCAATTTTTCAAAATGCTACTTCTCAAACAGCTTCAGTCAAATTTCAAATTTACGAGAAATGTGTTAGTCATGGGTGAATTACGTAGGGTATTACTTTTTGGCGAAAGTGATGAAAAGTTGTTACATTCTTATGTACTATCTATATATGGTATACCTTTCATGTCTGATTCTTTGAATTCAGTTTGGGTTCATTCGGTGTATTTTGCAAAATTTCGGATATTGACATTTTCAAAAGGATAGGCCCCTACTGCTCCATTTTTTTTCATGCAATTTCAACCAAATTTTATGGAAATTATGGTAACCAGGGGCGAATACAGGCTATTACTGTTTTGGCTATCTGCCACATTTTACAAATATATGGCAATTTGATTATATCACCTCAGATAAATTGACCTTATCCAAAAAGCTATTCTGATTTCACCGGGCAAAGGTCATGTTGAGCGGGAAATTTCTTGGACCTCTAGCTGATGAAGCAAGTAACTTTCGCTGGACTCGAACCCACAATGTTGTGGTTAGGAATCCGATGCACTAACAATCCAGGCATCACAACCCGATGAATAAAATTACAGAGTCCACCATACACATAATATGTGAATACCATGCTGTTGTTCCTCATCGTCCCCACATGCGTTGTGATAATGTTGCATCATCTCGTCCTCTGTCAGGAAGCCATCCCCACTGATGTCCCACATACAGCAATAAGCACAGGCGGCTTTGCTCCAGCGACCCAACGGATGCTTTGCTTGGCCATGGCACATTCTGTAACACCTGCCGCTGGCAAGGAAACAACATGCAGTACTTACAGTCCCAGTATATAAATATTTAAATATTATAGCTTCAGTCTCGATAATAATTTCTGTAAGAGAAGCGAAAATGTGAATTTTGATTTGCACTATGTTGAAGTTGGAAATTCTGTTTCTGCTTTGCACAATTCCAAGAATAAGCTTCATGTGCTACTAGTACTGTGTGGAATATCTATCTGGAGTGTAGTAGGGCTATAATACAAGTGGAAGGCATGAATAGTTTTGTTGATATTAATAAATAAGACATGACTGTTTGTCTTTTTTTACATTACGGAAATGGTACAACTTAGAGTTTTGAATAGGGTAGACAATGTGTGATAGAAAACATTGTGTCTGGTAGTCAATATCGGTGGTTAATCTCGAAAACCTGTATTGGAAGGAAATTATGACTCACTGCTTGTTGATTAGGATACACATCACAGCATGGTTTAAGTCTTGAGCTGCTTGCAAGCAAATGATATATCACGTAAGCAAGCAAATAAAACTGTCTTTAAAAGGGCAAAGGTCATATGAACGATTTTTCAGCAGTGTCACCTTGTGCTATATTTAAATGTGCTTCATGCACCGATGAATGACCTCAAAATAACCTTGAATGCCACAAGGTCAAAAGGTACCCCAAGCATGCATTACTGTTCTCAGTCATTCGTAAAGTTCAATCCGTGTCGCTCTATGGACAGCCTTAGTCCAGTTACAGGTCACCACGGCATTAGCACTGCTGACACAATCAAGCAGAAATAAAATTACAAAGATCCTAAGGCAGAGTCTCCAGGACAAAGTTGATTTTTGGTGCCATTTTGCCCATGGCTGTAAGAGGTGGGCGAGGCCAAGGTTAGAAAATCTTCCTCATGGTATCTGCCACCAAGATCTATGCTAAAGAAAGATGGCATATTTCAAGGTTCGAAAATCTTCCTTGTGGCATGTGCCACCCAGATACGTGCTAAAAAGATGGCATATTTCAAGGTTCCGAAAATCTTCCTTATGGTATGTGTCACTCAGATGCATCCTAAAAAAAAAAAAAAAATAAAAAAATAAAAAAAATAAAAAAAAAACAAAACATGGCACCCCTTTTTCTCCAGCAGCCCCTTTATTTCTGGCTACTTTTCCCATGACCTTGAGGGGCAGTGGCCAAGGTCACGGGACTGACTTTTTTCGTTTGGTCTGTGCCACCCAGATCAATGCTCAAATGACCCCAAGATGGAATATCCTTCTTGGTCTCAAGAACCAAGTACTAAGTATGTTTTGGCGCTATGACATTAAGTGTCCTGGCCAACGTCATTGTTCAAAATTTTTCTTTTGTCCTGCGCTTCCCATATCCGTACTTACACGGGTGAAAAATATAAAGATAAAAATCTGAATTACAAGAAAAAAAAAAACAACTAAATGTTCTTGGAAAAAGAAAACGGGGAAGGGTAACAGATAACGAACTCTACACACCTAACGAAACATGAGTTGATTCGATCGTATGCATACAAACCTTATGAAACAAAAGTTGATTCGATGGTGTAAGCAAACGGCTATTTGATGTGACATTATATATGACACAGATTAGAATTGCAACCTAATAGAACTGTAAAAGTTCATTTTTTAAAAGAATCATTCCTTTATGTTTACCCTTCCCTTCTTCAGTCCTTCAGCCTGCCGTCCATCTGCTGGCTCGTTTCTAGCCAGTCTGGTTTACCTTTCAGAATATTGTGTATATTTAGAATGGCCATGCCAGAACCATGAGACGAACGTACTATTGAGTACAGTGTCCGGGGGCTTCGTCACTTCCGTCATCGCAATCTCTGATCCCGTCACACATCCTCTCTGGATTAATACACTGATCAGCGAGGCAATGCCGCTCCAGAAGAACGCAGTTTGGCATACGAGCTGCCTGAACCTAAAATACTCCATTTGATGTAAATCGATTTTCGCACATAAAATCCCCAAGGGAGATGTGAAAATAATTCAGTAGGAAGTTAACGAAACCAATCAATTAACTTATATTGTTATTAATAATATAAGTTAATTGATTGGTTTCGTTACTTAGAGACCGGCTACATTTACTGGTACTTTGTTAAACAAAGCACCGGTAAATGTAGTCTCCGGAGTTGCACACGCAGAGGACAGACTCTATATTGAGTATACCCAAATGAACACTAAAGGCATGAAGAAGATGGGTATGAATGGATGGATGCTATGTGAAATTCGGCGGCTATTTTATTAAGGGGTGTGTTTTTGCGGAATTTTTCATAGACACGTCGATAGATATGTCCATACTAAGAGTATTTAATATACCGACCAGAGACTCCAGTTTTGACTAAAACATTGATGCAGTGCCACCCATCCTACTAGTACTTCTTAACATATTATGCGATGTTTACACATCAATCTTGTCAAAAAAACCCTTTGGTCGTTTTCAATAAACTATTACAACTATCGGCTGCCGACATTTTGCGGCAGCCTTCATCCTCTTTTCCTAGTCATGAAATGCTGCTAGTTAACCAATCATTAACTCCTCTGTCACATGCCCATCACCTGTCCCTGCTGACCCTGACGCTCCCTTTTCCTGGCCTTATAATTATCCAATTCAGAATCCATTGGTCCTGTTGGCCTAGCCCATATGATGCTTCTGTTGACCCAGTACCTCTCTCTTCTTGACCTTGCTCAAACCAGAATCCATTACGTGCTTCTTTTGGGTCAGTCCCTCTCTCTCTCTCTCTCTATCTGACCCAGAACCCATTGCACCTGAACCTCTGAATCTACGCCAGTATTATATATTGGAGAGTCCCTGGCGCCTATATAGAAATACCTTGTACAATTAACAACAAATAGTGCAAGAAATAACTTGAAAAATTAACATATCATTTGCATGATGCAAGTATGTTTCTTGGCCAAAGTAAGTGTCATACGGAAGAGTAAGGGGTTGTTGAAAGAACAAACAAAACCCAGCTAAAGACAATTAGAGATGCAGAATTGAAACCTGTCAACCAGAGGACGAACGTAGGCCTACCTTGTGCATGTTGTGGCTGCTTACAGCAAGCACGGTGATGTAGGTGACAAACGCAGCCACTATCAGCCTACCAGCCATCTTGATGATCGGAATCAAAATGGTTCGCTGGATATAACCTTGTAAGCCAATAACAATATTATTTACTCTAGTTTCTGTATACTATACTACGACCACTCTGTTGTGACAGGAAATTGCTCTTAATTCTGTAGCCACACATGTATTCTCTTGGAGCGAGCATCTGTTTCATCTGTGTTTCGTTAAAAAAAAAACAAGCCTCATAGGACACCAGTTGTAATGTATGTATTTGGAAAGATGAACACTACAATGTATAAATGTCTTTTACATTACGGTTCTTAGCAAATTCTCCTCACGATAACGCACCACTTTATGGCAGGTGTACAAATTCATAGGTGCTTTATTACAGAAAACTGCTCCATTAGTCAAGCCGGTTTGATAGGAAGTAATAGATACTAGCAACATACGATCGTTTCATGTTTGTCTATCGACATGTTGATTTACATTCAACAGTTTGAATACTAAGTTGAAGACAGTTTCAATACGAAGAAACGCTCGTTAGATACATTAATCAGATAATTTACTATATTACCCACACAATAACCAGAGGGGGGGGGTTAGCACAATATGGCCTGTTGGTACCCATTCGAGTACAAGGGTAAAATAAATATCCCTTTTGGAGTATATCACTAAGTAAAACAATTTTGACACTACAATGTTCTGACTCGGACTAGAAGAAGTATAAACTGCATGTAAGGCCATCTCCCAAAAAGATAGTTGGGGCTGTCCAGAGAGCTGGCACGGACGAGATGCATGGATGTTCAGTCAAATGGAATCCCTTTTTGGCAAAGTTAACTCCCCCCCCCCCCCATTGGGCGTTCTCAGGACCCCTCACACCTGTGCAAAAAATCACCTCTTTTCTTTATTTTGTTTTTGCCGGCGGATGCATACCAGGACGTTATGTTGAGTAACCCACCCACCCCCACCCCAGATATCAATAATTTTGGGGATTCACTGAGCCTCCAGAATTCCGCGATTCACAAATCGAGCTCAGAAAATGCAAATTCCGGGCAAAAATAGAACAAAATTCTGCGCCCAAAACTAGAAATTCTGCGCTCAGAAAATGCATATTTGTCATGCAAAAATGCACTAAATAGACTACCCAGGATTCTTCGCACAACAAATGCAAATTCGGCGCTAGAAATCGAAATTCTACGCTCAAAAATGTAAACTTTTGATTAATAAAATGCAAATGGTGCTCTAAACAGACCACCCAGGATTCTGCGCTCAGAAAATGGCAATTGTGCGCTCACAAATGGCAATTACACCCTTAGAAAATGGAATTTACGCCAATGCAACGGAAAGTCGGCTTTCCCCAATTTTCTGTGCCAAAATGGGGGTGGGGGTGGGGGGTGGTGTGATCGCGGAATCCGGGAGGGACTGACTAGACTTTTCAGCTTAAATAACCAAAAGATATGCAGTGAATTAGAAGCCGTGATATTCTTTAAAACGTCAAATGTCAGATTTTTATTGTAGTACACAGTTTGTTGTCACAGTAAACCTTTCTGCCCATATACTGTTTGATTTTTGAAATATTTTTTTCCCATGAAAAGTCCAAAATTTAAAATTATGCAAATCTGTATACACAATTTGTAGAATGTCTGCACAGGTGCCCACAATTGTTCCCGCTTTTATTTGTTAAACTCGTGGTATTGGAGAAGTCTTTCGAAGCCTTTCAGGCCATATACTTGGTACAGCTATACACCAACGATAAGGAAATTTAAATTCATGAATAATCCAAACATTTGCAACATTTTTGGGGACATACAGATGGCGATAATACTATAAATTTGTGTGCACAGATTATTCAGAGAAGGTGCGTTGGCCGAGCTGTAAGGCGTTCTGATCCAGTCACCACTCATTGCCCGTGCACTGCTTGGCTGAGTTTATTCATGGTTTAGCCAGCCGTCATTTCATGCAGGAATGGTGAAAACACAGACATGTTCATTTCGTACACCCACATTACATTGCCTATACGTTGCATTGATTATCGTCGAGCAGACGACCCTCCCAGAACAGTTTCACGATGAATAGTAATGTATTATATTGTTATTATTATTATTATTGTTATTATTATTATTATTATTATTATTATTATTATTATTATTATTATTATTATTATTATTATTATTATTATTATTATTATTATTATCTGATCACACGGCCAACTTTGTCGTTTTGGGCTTAGGCGAACCATCCTACCAACGTGACCACCACCACTACAGTACACTCACTGTCCACTTCCAATACAGTGTGTATCGCCACGTTGGAAGAATATGCCAGTGGTGCAATGATGTTGCTATCGGTCTCAGTAATGTTAAATAACATGCACCCCGGTGGTATTACCGTAGCGAAGACGGGATTGTTACCTCATCCGGAGGTTTTGGCATTACCAGCCGTTTGGGGTTTTATGACGAATAGAAGTTGATATATTGCTGTTTAAAGGTATTTACATGGTGGCTATGTTTGTAATGCAAGTTAAAATATCGCTTTTTATAGGTATTAACATAGTGGGTACCTTTGTAGTGCAAATTGATATATCGCTGTTACAGGTATTAACATAGTGGCTATCTCTTTATTTCTAATACCAAATATCCTGTTATCCGTCATCTTGTATTCCGTGAACGTGTCGCCTATCAAAAATTGAAAGCGACCACACTGAGTAGTATGTGGACAAAATTTGGTGCTTTTGTCCGGAGTGTCCACGTTACATTTGTATTTTGTCAAGCTGCGTGACAAAGTGTTGACAGCTGGTCTTCGCTGCGACATTGTTCAGCCTACGTGTAAAGAAGCTCGCCTAAGCTATGACGTGCCGATGCCTTGTAAACTTAAGTAGGATGGAACAATCGTTCAGACAAAAGATTTTAGCTTGGGTTGACCGTCAGACAGAGATAATGGAATGCTGAATGACTATAGGTCATCTGTTCGTGGCTCGTTCGCCGTCCGTCGTCCGATAAATCAGTTATCTCGGAAACCGGGGCATGGATTGACACCCAATGTTACAGAACTCCTCCTGCCTGCCGTATATCTTAGTTTTCACCAAAATTTTAAGGATACTCCTGGGGACGGAATCTTTTAAAATTACACACAACATGTGAAAATTTTAAATGTTTTGGATTTTTCCGTAGTTATCGCCAAGGGAGATTTTTTTGGTGGGGGTGGGGGTGAGGTGTGGGTGTGTGTGTGTGTGTGTGGGGGGGGGGGGGGGG
>JAAUYG010110488.1_pt1 | contig 11571 bp, 6 predicted proteins | sample 7278091 | NCBI WGS metagenome assembly JAAUYG01 (sample SAMN14350201, study PRJNA611818) | marine sediment metagenome | isolation source: surface marine sediment (0.6m) | place: French Polynesia: Moorea | collected 2018-08 | reverse complement strand
CTCGCATTTCTACCCCCTGACTTCGTGTCCGACGGTATGGACTACTTGAAGGAGATTGTTCCACGAGAAACTGAAGAACTCCTGATCTACATCGACCAGACATATGTATCCGGGACATCCCACCAGCAACCACAGAATGGTCGACAAGTGCAACAAGGCCAGATCCAGAATCTCCAAATCCACCAAGTGCACCATTGTATCCACCCCGCAGTATGGAACACACATGAAGCTACACTCACAGGAAATGCTCGTACCAACAACATTTGCGAAGGATGGAACAAGTTCGCGAACCTGATCGGGCATCACCATCCATCTGTTTGGAAAACCATCAATAATTGGTTCCAGAAGGAAAGTGCCATGTGCAATCCAAGCCCTGATCCAGCAAGACATTGTAGGACAAGCACCCAAAAAGCGAATCAAGCGTGGACTGGTACAACCCCAAACTCGTCTCTAGACCTTTGCTCAGGACTTTTTGGATGGCACGAAGAATCGGCAGGAATTTCTTAGAGGAGTTGGACACATTGACAACATTCGGCTGAGGCATGGATTCGTTGCACAGGATGAACAAGACAAGTAGCAATCCAAGTGTGATGACTGACAACTTCATGCTCAATATGAAGTAATATGGATTAATGTGCATTTTCGCAGTGTTTCTGCTGCATATTACCATGCGAAAGTGAACCATATGAGTATGTGTATATGTGTATACGTGTTAGTATATATGTGAGAAAACTGCATGACAATAAATGCTGAAAATTCACCTTTGCATTATTAACTATTGGACATATGACTCATACAACTGTTAGTATTACTCATTACTATCCCCATTACAGTCACAGATGTATAATTTCTTCATAAGAGTTAGCAGGACACTTGCTTTTTTCCGCTCGGCCTACACTGGCTGTTAATTTTTTCCTAGCCAAAACTGTTACTTTTTATCCATTACTTTTTCCTGTTACTTTCTGTCCGAGTACAGCGGCAGTAAGCTCTGCTGTGTAGACATACATGTAAGCAACGTTAAATACCATCTGTCACAAACAGCTTGCCCTGCAGGTAGATATTGGTAAAACGTTCAGGCCTAGTGGGCTACAGCTGACTTTTGATGGACAAATACAACTGATCTTTCTGAAGCAATCGGCGGGTCGTTCAAGACACTCGGCACTTCTCAACTGCTACCTGTTCATTCCGGATTTCCGGTTCATTCGGAATGCTTGATAGAAACTTAAAGGAACGTTTTTATTCCTACTGCTTCCACTGTAAAACACCAAACAATACACATAATAAATCATTAAAATCACTGGTCAGAAGGTGAGGGTCGCATATTGTATCATTTTTGTTAAAAGTCCATGCCCAGTCGTCAAAAACAAAGAGCGCTCAAGCTCTAAAAATTATATTGAAAAAAATATACTACGGTATATATACCCCAAAATTTTTTTTTGTAAAATTCACGGCTCAGTCATGACAACAAAGAGCATTTAAGCTTTGAAAAATATATATTGGGAAATAAAATAGCATTATATATACAGAAACTCGCTCGCCCACTGATGAAAAACAAAGCGCGTTGAAGCTCTGAAAAAAATATATCGAAAAAAAAAACTAAAATAATATATTGTATATTCAGAAATGAAAATAAATGAACTACCCAGGTAATGCACTTTTCCTTTCATGTTTTATGCAATGAAATCTATTTGTTTTGATGTTCTGATCGAGCAAGCCTCCTAACAAAATGGAAATTGATTTACATTGCAATCGTCCAAACCAGCCAAGAGGCCAATAATGCTATGACTATTTAATAAGATAAAATGTGTTTGGGGTACCCGTTTGCGGTCTTCCTGAATTGATTACATACACAGCCGCAAAGTAACTTTAATTAACGCCATTAACCGCACGATGACGTCGTAATGCCACGGTCAATTCTATCCAGCTGGCATTGTTGGAGTCGGCAAGTTCACGTTAGCCATGGAGCTGTGGGGAGGGAACGGCACTTTGTTGGTTCTAATCCTACTAGGATTCTTACAAGGAACACACCTTACTGGGACTGCTTCAGTTTCAGGTAGGTGTTGTCATATCTGTCGTCGTCATCATCATCGTAATAGTAGTAGTACTGATTAAGAAACACCTCTTCATGGGAAGTTATTCAATTTAAGCAATGCCGTGATATTACTTGTGATAGGTCCTGTGTATACTGTATACGTATCGTCCAAACAAACAGGCTACCTATATTGTCGCCTGATTTCTCAAACCACAGCAATTGTGTCTGGGTATGGACCTGCCTGCGGTATGGCTGATTACGTGGCTAGCCATCAAGAAAACCGCATGCACAGCGGCAAAATTATACCTGGGAGGAGTCCTTCAATGCTATGTCAGGGACGTAACAGGCTCCTTGGGATCATACTGCACAAGCGATTTAGATGAACAGGCTTCCGGTGCTGTGTTCTCTTAAATCTTTTATTGTCAGTGCAGCTTCTGCACTTTGAAACTAGCATGAGAAATCCCCGGTCCCGTTCCTGCCTCTCTGGTAATTCCCGGATCCCGGCCTTCATCCTTCATCATCATCATCATCATCATCATCATCATCATCATCATCATCATCATCATCATCATCATCATCGTCGTCGTCGTTGTCGTCGTCGTCGTCGTCGTCATCATCATCATCATCATCATCATCATCATCATCATCATCATCATCATCATCGCCTTGTTTCCCATCATCATGCATGAATAGTAATTTCTTTTCGAAACTAAAAAAGCTTTTGTGTCACATGCAGCTATTGACGTCAGTGCCAGTAGCTATTTTAGCCGTCCTGGAGAAGCTCGCGACGAGTACCATCCCCGGTACGGTATGGATGCTGACACCATGACCTGCTTCCGGAGCGGCTACCACTCTGTCCCCTGGTGGCAGGCAACACTGGATGTACTGTATGATGTCGACTATGTGGACTTTTATGGTAGGCTGGAGTTATCATTACCATCTGGCAATACTGTCCTTAGGGTGGGGTCGGGGTGGGGTAAAAGGATCGGACAAAAATTGAGCGAAAAAATGTGTTGTAAGCTGACAAAAACTTGATTACATTCCCAGTTAATCCAGATCCAGCTATTTCAAAATAATTCGATCTTATTTCAGCTAAAAAGCCACGTATTGCATTGTTCTTATTGTAACATAAGATGTGCTAAAACATTAGACAGTTTTAAAAAGTTACTCAAAACGTATTTCTTCAGACAAGCCTTTGACGAGTCTTAAAATTGTTCAATGTGCAGCGCCGTAGGGCAAGATGTCATCTTGGATTTGGCGCTATACAAATTTGGTATATTTACTTATTTATTTATTTATTTATTTCATAGACATAAGCCCCAAATGTAAAATATTAAAATATTAAATATAAATTAAAAATATTTATAAAAATACACCACGGCCGAAGATATTAAAAAGTCTTGTCCCTGGACCTTTGCTGGAAGGGGATATTACAGCACAGTAGACATTAACAATTGCTAGGAGAAGATAGTGCGACGAGTTGACGTTAGCAGTTGCTAGGCTGAGATAGAACTATTGGCCAAACTGCTTGTCACACACACATACACAGTTATTATTTTTACTTTATTAAAACTCTCAATGAAATTCATCTGTGGGTACCACAATATTTGTAAACCCTTAATTAGCCCCCTAGACGGCAGTAACAATTGCTAGGAGGACATAGTATGTCACATTTGACATTAACAATTTTGCTAGGAGGACATACAGTGAAACCTGTCTTGACGACCACCTGAGCAATAGGGACAACCTGGGAATTAGGGACAGCTACTTCAGTCCCTAGGTCTATTCATTACATAGAAATAGACCTGAGGAATAAGACCACCTCAGAATTCAGGAGAGTTTTTGACAGTCCTTTGGGTGTCCCTAATTCCCAGGTTTCACTGTAGTGTGTCACATTTGACATTAACAATTACTAGAATGATGTATTGTATGACACTTGACATTGACAATTGCTACGATGACAAATTGCGGCACAGTTGATATTAACAATTAATAAGAGGATATATTCCGGCACAGTTGTCAATTGCTAGCAAATTTGTAACTTCTTAAATTAAAATTTAAAAAAAAATCACCTATACTTAATACCTCCAGGAACGTGCCACAACTCAGCAACGTGTTACAACCAAAAGATATATGAATTCACATTTCCACCCAGTCTCTCAACACTGAACACAATGTCCCTGTGTTCCCAATGCGCCCATCTTTGTTCTCTTTAACTGCAGGGCGGTTTGACGGTGGTCTGAGAATTGTGGGAAACAACACTCTGTGTAAGGCTAACATAGAGGCGGCTCCATCTAGTGGTGGCCACGGATATCATCTGTACAGAGTCCGCTGTGACGTCCGGATTGGCGCGGTCCATTCGGTCAAGGTCATGAGCGACAACCAATCAGGAGCCGGTCAGCTGACAGTCTGTGAAATCAGCGTCCACTAAACTGCTCACTTATCGTGGTCGACCTCAATTATTGCATATACTGAACTTTTAAAACACAGCTAAGGAGTGATTATTTTAGCTCTGCTTAGCTGTGTCAGGAGAGCTAATGTCGTGGTCCAGGCATCCTTCTGTAAGCGGATTAACCCTATCGTGGGAAGGTAGCTATCCACCATATCTTCATACCATATTCCTTGACGGTTTTGAATATTTTCAATCTTGAATTTATTAACGATTTTTTTTCGTCAACATTGGACTCTGTGCGAATAAAGATTTCAAAACTGTTCTCCTGGCACACTTGTTAAGCTAGTGCAATCCATTCTGACCTGGGATCGCCATGTATCTGCATTAGCCATACATGGCCCGTGCTATGCGTATAAAAGACTGGTTTACGACGATGGTGCAATGAAAATGTTGTGGCTTTTTGCAAATGGCTACCTTCAAAATGACTTGTTAGACTTTGAAATTTTGACTTTCACAAAATCATTGAAAAACAAAATTAAATTTCTGAACATGGGACCATATACGAGACAGTAGAGAATTTTCAAAACGCTACTCCTACAGTTATGATTATTTTTGTGACCAAACGTTTTCTAAATGTTCCTTGTGGCAGCCGTCACAAAATTAACTTTAAAGATTTGAAGATTTGAAATTTTGAAGATTAAAATGTAAAAAAAAAAGGTTGAAAGTTTATCAGGTACCTTTTGACCATGTAACAAGTTAGTGGTCAATATTGTTCTGGGGTCATTTGCTTTATTTTTCTCAAAATTTTATGATAGAGCAATGCGTAAGTTGGTGTTTTCAATTGTCATTAACCACTGATGTCGTCAAGTAGTGCATCAATGCCAATGGATCTATATACATAGTTATAAACTGACGGTGTGATTTAGGAAGATCTACATAGTTATAAACTGCCGGTGTGATTTAGGAAGATCTATATACATAGTTATAAACTGACGGTGTGATTTAGGAAGATCTATATACATAGTTATAAACTGCCGGTGTGATTTAGGAAGATGTATATACATAGTTATAAACTGACGGTGTGATTTAGGAACATGTTATAGCTTGATTGCATCATTTGGGTTAGTGATGAAAACGATGGGCGTCCTTCCTGTGGGTTTATTGCAATGTTCTAAATTTTGTCTCTGAGAAGGCTGTTATTATTTAAAGTATCAAAGGCGGTTGAAGTGTCAACAATATGGATACTGAATGCTGCTTTTTGATTGATTCCGTAGTATGTTGTATAAACGCGATAATCACATCAATTGCCGAAAGCGTTTTGGTTGAAATCTTTATCGACTGAGATAAATGATATTGCAAGATAGCAAGAAAATCGAAACTGGCTTACGGATTACTCATTCTAATATTTTAGCAAGAGGTGAATAAACCATCTGCTGAGGTGACTATTTTGACATAAATTTCAAGCTTGGAACAACTGAATTTTATGTTGACTGGCATAGGGAAAAGATACGTAATAGGAGGAGCAGCACAGCGTTTTGAAAATCTAATGTGTACAAAAAAGCAAGTGCATATAATAGTCCCAAAATTACTTTGACATGGCCACGTCAAAAGTACCCCTTATGTACCGAATACGAGAACTGAAACTTTCCAGAAATAGAAAAACATGGTCCTCAAATATGTTGGATAGCTACTTTCTTTGAAATTTGCAGTCGATCCGCCTGGTAGTTTCTGGGAAATCGTATTTTACGGACTGCCGGATGACATAAGCCCGCGCCACGACAACCATTCTGCGGACCAATTTAAGCAGACCCAATAAGCTCTGTGTGATGTTACACTGGGGGTGATCTTTGCCATTGGACAATGTCATGCTGCATCCAGTTTCGGGGATATGTTTGTGCTCGTTACAGCTAGAATTATTTTAACAAATGTCAAGGTAAAATACATTGCGAATAAAGATTTTACTAAAATAAAAAAATAAAACTTGCAGTGAATGAGTGAATAAAACCCTAGCTGTTTGCACGACATTAGACGCTCTCTCACTCTCTCTCTCTCTCTCTCTCTCTCTCTCTCTCTCTCTCTCTCTCTCTCTCTCTCTGAGAGTAGCCCTATTATTAATTGGGGCTTTCTGAAGCACTATAGGGAAGGTAGGGAAGGGGAGTCGGATAGGGTGGGATGTTACGAAAAGTTAAACAAGCACACACACAAAAGTTTAAGTTTCAAACTTGATAATCTTGAAAAAATCCGTCTGGGGATATGGTGGATAGGGAGCTTATATCTAAATTTGGTATCATTATATAGAATGTTTTTTGTATCAATCCATATAACACACTGTACCGCTACCGCACCGCGGCTGTGTAAACATACATGTAAGCAACGTAAAACACCATCTGTCACAAACACCTTGCCTTTCAGATCTAGGTCAAACGATCAGGTCTGGTGGGCTAGCTTTTGTGTCCGTGCAGCACAAAGGCTCATTATAAAATGTTGAATGCACTGTGCATGATGTGAGCGGTACAGGTACGGTAGTAGCCGGGAGCAATCACAGCAAAACGGCAGACTAATATAGACATTCCAAACATGGATATCGAAAATCTACGTGTACCTTTATTTCTGTTATCAGTAACATTGTTCATTATCTGGCTAATCAGGCAGTGGACGCGACCACATCCGCTGTCCCACATCCCGTCGCCTCCCGGAATACCACTACTGGGAAACATGTTACAGATGGACCCGAGGAAACCCAGACTGACATTTCAGAAGTGGACACGTCAATATGGCGCAGCATTCAGGATGAGGACGCTTCTCGCACGGAACGTGGTAGTAGTATCGAGCTACGACCTTGCCCAGGAGATCCTGGTTACCAACGGGACGGTCTTCAGCGACCGCCCTGGTCTCTTCCGGACAAAATACAGCATGAAGAACAGCATGATGGCTTTCAAGAACAACGACGCCTCCTGGCGAATACTGAGGAAACTAAGTCACCGCTACATGAAGCAGTTTGGAGACGGAATGTCAAGATTGGAGGGCATCCTGCACCAAGGGGTCGAGCGAATGATTGAAGATTTCGAGGCCAGCGGTGCTTCCCCCGTGGATACCATGGGGACCCTAAAGGAGGCCGCCCTCTACAGCATCTCTGTGTTACTGTTGGGCAGAGCCATAGACCGCCACGATCCGCTGTTGAAGATGCTGATGAAATACGAGAACGATTTCACGGAATGTCTGAGCCCGGTGCGTCTGGGAATGGTTCTTCTGGATAAATTCCCTTGGATGATTCACCTGCCGTTACCAAACAGCAAGGAACTCAAGTCGTTCGTCAAACAACAGGACGATCTATGGCACCTGATCAAAGAAGATCAGAGACATTCAGAGTATGACAGCCTGACGAAACTGCTGCTGGAAAACGTCGTTAAGGACGACGGGCGCACTTCCGGTACAGCAGACGAGAGAAGATCTGGTATCACGGACCTGGAGGCTGGTCTCACTTGCCTCAATCTCATATTTGCTGGCATTATAACAACCTCCATCACCATGTATTGTGTTATCAGTGCTCTGGCGCACAGGCAGGACGTCCAGGACAGGATACGTGCGGAAGTTATGAAAGCGCTCTCTGCTACCAAGCAAAAAAGAGTTTCCTTGCAGGAGAAATCCATGATGCCTTACCTACGAGCTACGATTATGGAGACTCTTCGCCATTTCTCTACGATCACAATGGGCGGACTCCTCCATAGTGCACGAGAAGATACCAAATTGACTGGCTATGGTCCCATCCCAAAAGGAACGGTTTTTATTATCAACACCTGGAACCTCCACCACGATAAGGCCTTCTGGGGAGATCCAGAGAACTTCCGCCCTGAAAGATTCCTGACCGACGATGGGGAATTCTTGCCGGCAGATCACCCTAACAGGAAACACGTCTTACCTTTCGGGGCTGGCCCGCGGGTTTGTGTCGGTGAGGTGTTTGCCATGGCGCGACTGTTTCTGTGGACTTCCGCTCTGGTGAACAAGTTCGTCATCAGCACAGCTGCAGGATTTGATGCGGGATGGATGGATCCGGATCGGCATGATGATAACGGTGTGATTCTCAAACCACTGCCTTCGGATGTCGTATTCACGCCAACTGACCAGAAATTGTGAATGAATATGTCTATTCTGCAACTCTTATCATGATAAGTGATCATGATAAGTGTACTAATCCTGCGCCGCGTGATTCTACTTTGCTTAATAAACCTTATGGCTCAGTAGTGATGATCCACTGGATCCGGTCCGATTACTGAGATTGAACAGCGCCCAGCGTGATTAGTACTTCCATAGGTGACCACTAATATAAGGACTAACCGTTAAAACCGTTACTTCGTCGCTGTATTCAAACCCGTGTCATCTGGTTGCTATAGAAACGAGATACTATAGAACTATGGTTTCCAAGAGCAACCATGCAATTCCTTGTGCATTATTCGAATTTCAATGGTACCAGCTATCTGGCCCCATAATTTAGCGATCCCAGATTTAAATAAAATCAAATAAAACGAAAAACGACTAAAAAAGAAAAAGAAGAACGACGACGACAAACGTTAACGTATTAACCAGCTATTTAAAATACATCGTTTTGATGAAAAGTAGCGAAACCATTGACACAGGCCAGAACTTACATTAGTCTATTACTACTGCAATCCATGGCGTTAAACTTCTCACTCCCTTGTTATTTTGTTTACAAGAAGAACAAAATCGAAATAAGCACACCAATAGGACGTTTATTGGCTTTAGCAAACAGTAACAGCTGCCATCAACTTGCATTGTTCGACTTATACATTTCAAGCCACAAGAGACTTCATTTGTACTCAAACCAATCAATGTATCCTATGTGGATTCACGGCCAAATAAAGCTCTCGGAATCTGAATCTTTAGGAAATCAAGTAGGGAATAAGACAAAGACATAAATTACCATCGGAATAACAAGAATATCATTATCCGGGTATCCATCCACGAAAAATCCCCCTAGGGGGTTATATCAGTTCCTGCTGGTTCGAAACCGAAGAGGCAGAAGAATTTATTGCAATTATTGTTGTCGACTTTGATTCTTCAGATAAAATGGATAAAATAGTGAGGTTAGCAATGGATGTATCTGTACAGCATCATGTGGCTGCTAGATTAGGAAGTTTCCTTCATGATTATGATTATAGTCTTGCGTCACCCAAGCAAGCCTTTCGTGGTATCCGGCGGTACATTCTGTTGTATTTATCAGAGTAAAAACTGCGTTACAGCAAAACCTGGTTTTATGGCTAATATCTTTTCAGTTACGTAAATCTTTGAGCTGGGTATATAGATCTAGAACGAGAAGAATGTAACTTTAAATTAATATTAATGTGTTTTTATAAGGCACCTGAACGTCATGTTCAATTACTGTTACGTCAGAAAAGACTCCTCGCAAGTTGGTGGTTTGGCCTTTCGTTACAAGTCAACTAACAATGTGTACAACTAAACATGCATACAAACCATATGTACAAGACATGATATAATTCATGCACCCAGCCATTGACAAATGTATTGGCTCATTGCGGCAATGTTTTTTTTTTTTGTTTTGTTTTGTTTTGTTTTGTTTTGTTTTGTTTTGTTTTTTCTTTTTGTTTGTTTGTTTTTGTTTTTTTTTGTTGTTGTTGTTTTTGTTGTTTTTTTACATGACTGGCGTTTAGACCATATGATATACCGTGTACCGTGTGGGTATATTTTCACTAGTGCAGCACTGGATAGAAAAGACTTGGGTATAACAGACACACGAATACTCACTGCTAGAATAACCGTCTTTCGAAGCTCTCTCCACAGCTTAGTGGTTAGTGTGTTGGACTTCTTTGTTACATCAATGCGCTTTTTGAAACCCACCAAACGACATTTTATAAGGAGTACTGTCCCCCATCCCCCCACACACACGCACCCGGACACACATACGCTGTACCACAGTCCAGTGGAGCAATTGAATTAACTAGAACAGTGTATCAGTCCTTTGCTTCACTATACAGAAAAGTTGAATCTCTGTTGATAGTAACGCACTGTATGAGGGGACCAAGATAAAGTAAACAATGGGGTGTTGGGGGAGATTTTATTTCAACGACATGCTCAATTACAACCATCATGTGCGCTGTGTTGGCCGGATCGCCACGGTTGTATCTCTCCATTCAAATGGCATACCGGGTTCTGAAGTCAACGGCAAACATTTCACCTTAAATATTAAGCTGTATGGACTAACGTAGAAAGCAGTAAAGGCTGGGTATAAGTTCCTGGTGCGTTTTTATTTGCCATTACTGCAAAAATTAACATGCTTGTCCGGATGTTATTCAGTAACGTGCTATCTTTTTGAACAAAAATCTCAGTAACATTAAGTTGTAGTGAGGCTTTATTTTAGACTCTCAGTTCATATAAAAAACAAGACAGAGATATCACAAATGTAGTAGAAACAAACCCACCAATAATTATAACCCATTCCGCCAAAACTGAATCTACTGACTCCCTTGTCATCTCATTGTTGATATACCCCCAAAAGCCTTGCTCTAAACTTATAAACATTTGTTTTCTTCAAATCTCCCACACACACCAAAAATATAAATATATATAATTTCGCTGTCTATAAACAACGTTTTGGTACTACGTGGTTTTAGCAAACCGTGAAATCTACACAATTCTCCAGTTATCCCATAAGTCAGTACAGTAGAACCTGTCTTAAAAGACCACCCCATTGGCCCAAAAAATGTGGTCTGTCAAAACAGGTGGTCTCTGGTCACAGGTTCAGTTATACTGAAACGTAGGTCCTTCTGCCAAAAATGTGTGGTCTGTCAAGACAGGTGGTCTCTCATGGCAGTGGTCAACCAAGACATGCTTTACTGTATACATGTAGTCGTTCACAGATGACTCTTTATCTAACCCATCTGCGCCGGTGATTCCCCCCATATTCAGGGCTAAGAGAATACATACATTTAGCCCTGATTTGATCTGTTTTATATTCTCAAAACAGATCTTATCAACATTTTATCCTTCTCCCATATTACTTACTGCAGAAAGATATTCTTTGATGTCAGCACGATGTTTCCTCGCATAGGTATTCCTGATATGTTATGAGCCTTACTCGTGGGGACGTTTGCAGCTTTGCGCAAAATATATG
>JAAUYG010072277.1_pt1 | contig 11572 bp, 4 predicted proteins | sample 7278091 | NCBI WGS metagenome assembly JAAUYG01 (sample SAMN14350201, study PRJNA611818) | marine sediment metagenome | isolation source: surface marine sediment (0.6m) | place: French Polynesia: Moorea | collected 2018-08 | reverse complement strand
TGGACCCTCTTTCTACCCCGGGGGGTCGAAATTGAGCTTATTTTCGCTCTACGGGCAGCGGTTTCCCAGTTACAGCCATTTTAGCCTTTAATTAGTCTAATTGATTAGGTTAATTAATGCAGATCATCACCAAAAATATTGGGTGGCAAGCCCTCATGGAGACCTACCAGACTGCCAATGAAGTTTGATCGCTCTCCGAACAACCTGTCTTGAGATATCGTGTTAACGGACCGGTGGCCAGAACAAGAAAAAAAAAAAAAAAAAGAATAAGAAAAGCAAAAACAATAGATCTGCATTTGCATGCAGATCTAATAAGAAAAGCCAAAACAATAGATCATTTGCATGGCGGATTTAGGTCCTGTTAGTACAATATATGTTAGGGCTGAACTGCAGCTGAACGTTTTTACTGCTTCGTCAACGCCTGCTCCAAGCTTTTGGCATGTATATGAATAAAAACGAAAGAAGTGATGGATCGTGTACCCTGTCACATCCTTCAAATTCTGCACAACCGATCAAGTTTTGAGGACTTTACACCACTGACCTACTTAGAACACCCACTTTCGTAGAAAAATAGAAAGGATGCAGATGGATATCCAAGACTGTCGCACGGGGAAAAACGCATTGCGTGTCTGCTTTCCAACGGCAAAACTTACAACATGGAATGATACTAATATACTTTCTGAACAAGACGCCCAGAGAACACTTAAGCTTCTTTTATTACGCGAGTAGTTGGATTGAGCCATAAAATGCTACTGGGGAATTTTAGCAGGTATCCTGTACCATTGTATTACGTCAACTGCGCCATAATGGCCCCTTGCAGCTTTTTGACAATTTGTGAACGTGACACGCCAAGGCCAAGCGGTTTTTCTTTTGTTAAATCATTAAGCCATGAATGAGGAGTTTACCATTATTATAATCTTCATTCCTGTTGTTCAGCAATGATAAATAAAACAGAATCTTAAGAATCTTAAGATTCCTGTGACGAAAGCTTAAAAACTGGAATATGCAATTAAATGACTTGCAGCCGAATTTCACTGCATATGTTCTGATACATTGATTGCAACCCACAAATATCTTGATAAAGGAAGCCAATAGCAAACCCATAACAGACCCTATGAGCTGGGTGTCTGTGCAAATTGTATGGAAGTATGGACACTTAAAAATAATTGTGATCTTGAAGTATTCTAAATTTGGGCTATGTTTGAACTCCATACACTTGGTAGTCGAGCGTAATTGCAGAAAACATTTGCCATTTGGTAATGGTCTTACTTAAAAACTATTAAATTTTAGCTAAGCAGGATTTCTTCAGGTATTTGACTTTGAAACCCTTTCAAAAAACTATAGTGTCCAAGCGCTGCATGTTGTTTGAATTGAGGAGTTAGTATGCAGAATAAATTATATTGTTCGTTATAAATGTGCGTGTTTTCACCCGCCATTAAATGACAGTATAACAGCTATCGGTATAACCCAAACTCCGAACGTACTCGAGCCCATTAGAAATAATTTAATCCCACACAGAAAATACAGGACAGTCATACGTAATTTATTACTTATTTTTGTATATTGTTACTTATTTATTTGGAATGATTGTTACCTAGTTAATTCTTTCTTTCGCATGCATTTAATTTGTTTACTGGTATATACATTTAGTATTTAAAATCTTTTCCAAACAAAAATGGAAATGCATTACCACCAGACCGGCTCGTATGAAGTATTATCTCTTAGATGGAATGGATGGCGGGATACACATGTACATTGCATTCTAGAACATTCCTTGAACGGAGTTACCTTATTTTTCCTCTAGAAAAAAACTTTAGATTTGGCTCCAACCCCAACTGCATTCGCAACCCTGTTTTTAACGAATCTTGAAACATAGACCTACGTGGGAGAGATGTTTTGACAGTGACCGAGTGTTGTGTCGAAGATGGCACTCTGTCACCCCAAGTCGATATCAATCATCACACGCCGAGCACAACTGCATGTAGGAGCTTATGACAAATATCGAGCGAGTTGTGACAGGAAAATTATCCCCCTGGTAATAATACTGAATTTATTTCTGCCTGTAATTATACAGAGGATCTCTCTGGGGGTGCCAACGTGGAATTTAATGCCTATTTTCTGATATTAAAATATTTTCTAATATTAGAAATGCATTTTCTAATATTAAAAATACATTTTCTAATCTTAAAAAAATGTCCTAACATTAAGAATTGCATTTCTGATATTAGAAATAAATTTCTAATATGAGAAAAGATTGTAATTTTTAATATTAGAAATTGAGGTTTTAATATTAGGAAATGAATTTCAGATATTAGAAAATTAATTCTAATATTAGAAATTGAAATTCTAATGCTAGAAATTGATTTTTTAAATATTAAAAATTGAATTTATAATATTAGAAATCATTTTCTAATGTTAAGAATTGACTTTCTAACATTGAAACATTACTAACAGGAAATGGAACCATATTTTCTAATATTAGAAATTGTATTTCTAATATTAGAAAATGAATTTTTAATAATAATAATTCAAATTTTGAAGCTAAAAATTTATTTCTAATAAATCTATTTATTTTCTAACAGTATATAATAATAGCGTTATCGTACCTGTTCAACGATTTATATTTGCGGCATTTCGACTCACAAGAATGCCGCTGTTGGTCCATATAAAAATTAATCGTTGAACACGTCCGATAACGCTTAATAATATTTAGAATCCAATGCGAAAATAAAAAGGCAAATTATATATGACGCCTGTAATGGTAGGAAATTATCCCTCTTTGCTTGATGACATACACGGACACCTGGTACTAACATCGGTGCTGCTCATACACTAAAGCAGAATATCAAGCTCCGTGCACCTCTTGTTTACATTTAACAGTTGAAACAATTTTACATTGCGCAGAATGGGAACATATGAGGTATTTTGGCGAAGTTTCAGAAAATAAAGACTGAGAAGTTACAGAGACTTTGGGAGTTTTGTTTTCTGAAACTGTACCCAGTCATCTCCCTTTTTTATGTTTCCAGTGAGGGTTGCCTAATTCCAGTGAAGACAACATGCGCATGGGCCTTTATATTAAGCTGTATTTAACATCAGTGGAGGAAAACGCCAATGGAGGGAGAACTAGGCATTTAAAGTGTCTAGTTACAAAAATCCGCACGTGCATCCAAGTGACCTCTACCATCACGTCAAGATGTCCTATGTCAAAAGTAACCCTTGTATATGTATGCTGACCAAAGTGTTCCCGGTTTCGCACCAGGATAGGTTCATTTCAAGATAATTTGGGAGTTTAATGTTGTAGTATAGCACAGCTCCCTGGCGTTTGGGTACCACAAAGATGAATGTATATCAAATGAAAATAGTAAAACTTAGGAATTATACACCAGACACCGTCGAGGCCATAAAAATAATTTGAATTCTGCCGCCTTCAGATTTTGAAAGAATATTGCACATGACATTGTGTAACATTTGTGATCATCCAATTGGTCTGAATTCTGGGGTGATCTCATTTCCTGGGTGGTCTTAAAATGGGGTTCAGTGTATCTGTTAGGTCCCCTTTTCACAAGTGATGGATGGCCAAACTGGGTAAAGCAGCGCGCTGACAATAAGGTGAAATAGGAAAGTGACCAGATTGGATTCGAACTCGCCACCCAGTCTTGAAGCCGAACGTCTTACTGCTGATACTCGATTGAAATTTACGGGCATACTTACCATATACAGCGACTGTAACTAAAGAAACTAGACATGGCGGTGCCAAACTTGTGCAATAGATTAGAAGAGAATAGAATAGAATAAAACTTTATTTAACGTCGGTAGGTTGTGGTAAAAAAAAACATTAGCACAATGTACTGTACTATTATCCGACGAAATGATTAGGGCCCATGATGATTAATGTACATGACAACGAAGATGAGTAGGACTGGATCGTAGGACTGTCATATGGGATAAGTCATGGGATGGACTGTCATAAGTCCCATAGACTTCTATCTCTGGTGGTACATCTACAGAGGTACGGGTTCTAGTGGAACATAGACATGTATGGGAGTATCTTTGTCCTTGCGGTTTTGGGGCTATTTTGTGCACTTGTGAAAAGACCATTTTCTTTCTATAATTATGATACGTTTTTAACCGAACCTTTCACAGTCGCCCCACGTAACAGTCCACAAAATTTGTATCTTGGAATTTTGAAAATTACAATTCTCTATATGATTGAACTTTAGCATTGTGACCAATGGGAAAATGAAAATTTGCAAATATCTTGGAAATGGCCAATCGTAGTGCGAAAAGCAGTGAAAGTCGAGGCTCTCGGGTACGAGTAGATTAATAATTGATTGTATCAAAGTTTAACGGCACATCCACACCGAAATGGTCATACAGTGCCAAAAGAGGTGAGTCCACTAGAAAAGAATGTTATGGTTCTACAGTCTGAGAACTGCACTGTCTAAGAACTGCACTGTGTGTGAGCATTCCCTATCAGGCCAAGTCTGAACAAAATGTCCGACAAGACCTGATACCCAGGGTGCACCACGGGGAGGCTGCTCTCATACACCCCGGGGTACGAGTAGAACACATACATTATTGTATGGGGTACCTTTTATCTCATAGTGTTCAAGGTCATATGGGAGTTAATCGGCGCACATATCTCGAAATGGTTTGTAACTCGAAATCGACTGGCCATAGAGCGAAAACGGGTTGAAATTTGGGACTGGAGGGAGATAGTAGAAACGTGTGTTAAGGGTCACGTTATCCGATAGACTTGTTTCCAAACAGACTGCAACTCGAGAAGTGCTGTGGTAATAGAACGAAAAAGTGAAATTTGGGGCGATGGGGTGCTAGTAGAACACACTTGCCATTCATGGGGTCATTCAGTGCACATCTCGAAATGGCCTGTAACTCGAAAACGGCTGATCATAGAGCGAAGTACAGGTAGGTTGAAATTTAGGACTCGGGCTGCTAGTAGAATCTGTATAGCGCACCTTTCACTTCTTGGTATTCAAGGTCATTTATGGATCATTTGGTGCGCTTGTTCCACAAAATATATTAAGCTCAAAAACGGCCAGTAGAACATAATTGGGATACCTTTCGCTTCGTAGTTCAATCAATGCCACTTGGAGTAATTCGGTGCACTTCTTTCAAAAAGGACAGTAACTTGAAAGTGGTTAGCTGTACAGCTGAAATATTGACATTTGGGACTCTGAGGTACTAGGAGTACTATATGGAGCTTTGGTCTTGTAGTGTTCAGTGTCATTGGCTACGGGGGCGGTCCCCTGGACGTTCGGACCTTCACTTTCCGGTTGCTCGCCTGTGTTCACTCACTATATATAGTTGCGCACAGGTGGAATCTGGTCATGATGCAACCTTCACTGACTATTTTTGTGCCTGTATTTTGCTGGTCATGATGCAACCTTCACTGACATAAGCTTTTGTGCCTGTATTTTGCTTGAGACTTGAATGTTATTAAACTGTGTGCCTTCGTATATGTATCTGCTACTACTACTACTACTACTACTACTACTACTACTACTACTACTACTACTACTACTACTACTACTACTACAGCTGCTGCTGCTACTGGTACCGCTGTATCTGTTCCTTGGGCTACTGCTAGTACTATACTAACGGTTATAATCATCAATGATAGTGCATACGCCACCTTTGCTGATTCCCCCATAACTTTCTGGGAAAAAAGCCGTATCTTTTTCCAAGACAGCTAGCAAATGTACTAAGGTAAAGCACAGAACGACTTTTTGATATTGTCAAAAATGGTTGTTTAACGTGGGGAACCACTGTATGACATTAGTATTGCATATGTACCAATTTGCCAACAAGAACTGTTTGTCAAAAGACATAAACATGATAAATGGCACAACTACAATGTATACACAACTATACTGTGACTTTCACTGCATTCCCGAACTGCATCTCGCGCTCTCTCTCTCCCTCTCTCTCTCTCTCTCTCTCTCTCTCTCTCTCTCTCTCTCTCTCTTGCTGCGCTAACTTTGAGCGTCAGCTGAGCATCATACGTTACTTAGGGCTATGTAAGGCACATACGTGCATGAGTTAAGAAATATAATTATTACATATTGCATATCCATCTCGTTGCACAAACTATCTATCGCTTTACAATTCTGATGAACGTTGCATAAATGCTCCAGTGTCTTTGGAACTACTGTTGGTTATAACTTGACAGAAAGACTTCCCTATTTACATAGTCATCATCTGCATCGTCTAGAGCATTATCATTGACGTAATCATGATCCAGAGGCTGCTCCACCCCAGATGTCGGTACGGGCGGGGGAGGCCTTCGGCCGGTGACCTGAGCATTAATCTGCGAGTCATTGTTGTAAATATTTTCCTCATTGACATAATTTACTTCTTGCTCTTGACCAACAGGCGGTAGTCGTGAATTGGTTTCAGCAGCAACTCCAGTTGCCACGTTAGGGTCGACATAAGCTTTTAGATCCAGGGGAACACCTCTTCCGGGGGATCCAGGAGATGACGGTTGCCTGAAATCCACTTCGGGAACCGTGCGACCGCTGTCTGTAGTTAGGTATTGTCCGGTCTGCTCCTGAACCCGTGCGTCGTGAAGATCCTGGACGATTTGGTTGAGGTAATCCTCTTCCGGTTTTTCGTCTCGCCACACGTCGTCTTCGCCGTAATCGTTGCCATTGTAACTTGGCTCGAGAGGGGAGGGGGGAGGCTGGGGTGTGGTAGGTTCATTGCGATTCACTTCCCTGTGTTCGTACCTGTTTGGAACTGAAGCCACACGTGATCTAAAAGGAAACGAACGCGTCAATTTCAAACCAGGCACGTGAAAAGAATTAAGCAGCCCTTCTTCAACCCACAACCCTGGATATACACGTATGGAAATCTTTTTGCGAAATTCCAGGCGCTCGATTTTTAACAGCTGTACATGTGGGATCTGAACATTTGTTGAGGTGAACATTTAAATGCCTTCGGTTTAGTTGTTAACATCGTTAAAAATAGAAGTTCATAAAAAATCTGAACATTTTTCTGCAACATGACAAAATATAAAATTATAATAGGATACTTATCTATGAAATGGTATAGTCAATTACTCTCCTTCGACTCAATTCGATAACACCCAGCTCCGATAGGCAGGATCCGTCAAGATCTGCCCATTTGCACTAGTGTGACACCATATCGGCCACCATAGCTACTTCCACCCCTCGGTTAGATCAATTAATCTTTGAACAGCTTCAGCACCATGTACAGAATAAGAATGACTAACCTGTTTAAAGATCTTTCTGTTTCGGACATTTTCCAGCGTTTGTATTTCCAGACGGCGGTATGAAGAGCCAGGACAACCCCTATCACCCCAAGCAGACACAGCACGACCACCATGATGTACCACGCGTATTGTGGCAGCATTTGAGCCCCAGACGTGGGATCTGAAACCGCAGGCAATCTTTATGCTTTTTCCATAATCACGATAACGTTACTGTTACCCAACCAAGGATGATGTTTGTGTCGGGACCGGATAATGTTAAATACCTATAATGCTTCTAGATACGTTTTTTTCTTTACTATGCGCTGTTCCACAGCAGAGCTACTGTCATGGCAAGCTCCCCCTCCCCAGTAAAACCCCTTTTTTTCTCGTAAAGCGGATTAACATCAAGTTTCAAATTTTGTGAAAGGTAACCAACTGTATTTCCAGGCCATTTATTTATGTTTTTTTTATTTTTCACGTTTTTATTTCTTGATTTCTCTCTCTTTTTTCTTCTTTTCTCTTGCCTTTTTTGTTTGTTTTCTAGATTCACTCCAAAAATTCACGTGTCCTGGGATGGCCTTTACCAAAGTAGTTATGATAATTGTGAAATTTTATATATTTATTTTTATAGATGTTTTGTTCTATTTTTACAGTTTTACATGGTAGTCAATTGGCAGTTATAAAATGTCAAATATCTCGAAAACGGAATACAGATTTGATCATTGGGGGCAAGTGTTTAGCATATCAATGTAAATGGCAATTTTGAGTGAAACGGACTGGTTTTTGGGACCCAGTGGACACCAATAACACATATATAGTGTACTTATGACCATGCCAGTGTTCAGTGTCACATTGGGGTCATACAGTGCACTTATCTCAAAATGACATGTAACTCGAAAACGGCGTGCAGAGCGGACAAAGTAAAATTTGGGACTCTGGGACACTAGTGACAAATATACAGGGTACCATTGACCTTGCAGTGCTCTAGTATTCACTTGTCTCAAAATGGACTCTAACTTGGAAACAATTAGCCTTAAAATCAAACCAACTCAAATTGGGACTCCCGAACACTAGCACAATGTATATCGGGTACCTATGTGCCTCGATTGCCAGTATATAAGGATAATTTATTTCAGTCCTTGTCTTGCCAGTATATAAGGATCATTTATTTCAGTCGTTGTCTTGCCAGTATATAAGGATAATTTATTTCAGTCCTTGTCTGAGGTCATTTTGCCTTTCAAATGTAAACGTTAGAATTAGTCACCTCAACTGCATTTGTTTTAGGCCTAAACATAATTTGGTCCTATCTGGCTCTTGTTATATCTTCAAATAAATACAGGTCCCTGAATAATGCCCTCACAGCACCATTCTCCCTCCTATAGCTTGGAGGAGGGAGAATGGTTTTCCTCCTAACAAAGCCAATAACTGAGACTAAATGCATTAAAATGTGTCAAGAGGAGTTCATGCCATATGCCGCTTTATTTTAACCCGGTTCCATTTTGGACGTTATTTTTGAGCGACCGTATAAACCGCTCTCGTATTTCAGATTCAGTAACAGCAACTAAATGCAATTAAGAGAAAGATAGGCTAAAGATAGCTAAGTCTTACTACCGTTTGAATTTGTTGATGAGCATTGGATGTTTGGTGCCGGGAACTCTCTCCTTAGGTCATCCTGTTCTTCACAGGAACACTGAACTGAGGCATTACAGATTTCCCGGCACTTCCCGGGGCTAGTGAACGGGCGCAGTCTTTTGCTATCTAAAAATAAACACGTAGAAACCAGCGTCATAGGGTTTTACTTGAATAACATTTGAGACATTTTAAACAGACAGTTAAAACATGCAACCGTTATAGCACTTATTACGTTATTGTGGTAATATTCAATATTATTGTGTTCAATAGAACGCGTCAGAGAGAGAGAGAAAGAGCGAGAGAGAGAGACAGAGAGAGATTAAATTAGAGAAAACTGAGAAAAAGAACAAAAACTAAGGAAGTAAAACTGAGTGTATAGAAAAACGAATTTAAAGACTTTAGAATAACTTTAAACAGCTTCTAACAGCTTTAAAATCTGATTACCCTCTGGCTTGGACAGGTATCCTCTCTCCAAATCCCACTCGTCGAACGTTCGGGCCCTGCAGCTGTCAGTGACCGTTGCGTTCTCACCGACAATCATCTTCATGGCGGTCGTATTTAGATATTGGCCATTTCCTATAGCGTAAATATCTGCCCCCATCTGGTTCAGAAAGTCCCTGGCCTCCCGGATCTCTCCATCGGACAACTCGTGAAAGTCGCTGGCCAGGAAAATTGCCCGCCGCGGATGGGTTTTGTTACTGGAGTCCAAGATAGCACCCGCCTTATCTAGAGAATCTGAACAAATTTAAAGCATATATACATATATCTATTCTTAATGCACGGTCACGCAATGACTGCAAATCTCGTGCGTATTACCCTCGGATGTTTAGCCCCAAAGTGTTCGTGGTCGGTATGGTGCCCGTTGACTGTTGTCAATAAAATGTATCCTAATATAAATTCGATGTGTGCCATCTACACATCCGTATAAGTCGAGTGTAGGTCACCGGTGTTTCAGACACGTTTTCTGCTTTCCAACGTTTATTTAGACAATTCATTTAGCACATCTACTGTGTAACACGGACGGCGGCTAAAGGCTATGTAGGAAGACATAAATGCTATATAGTAACCTCATAAAACAGGAGCAAACAAGGAGCACCTTTACTACTTTCTGTATCTTGGCTCCTCCCGTCCCCATTCTTTTATCTTCCCCTGCCCCGGTCTGTGGCTTCTCTCTAATACAAGAATTCCATCTAACAGTCTTCCGCAGCCTTGTTGCTTGTTTCCCTGATTCCCACCGTACGTCTTTGAAGTAGTCATCTCAAAGCTATCTTAGTCTCATAAGCATTTAATCTAAATTCTATGAAATTACCATCCTCATCCGACGTTAAGTTTATCGCTCATTTGTCTTAGTTGTAGATTTTGTCATATAAATATAAAACAATACCTACGCCTACACCTTTTGTACACCTAAATTTGTGTAGTCCAATAAATGTGAGATCGGTTGCCAAGCTACATGTACATATAGTCCTTATTTCATCGCCATAGTATCTTATCAATATACCTTTGGAGCTTGATGGTAATTAACATATTCCCAAGGCAGTTTTTGTATATTGTACGACTTGCTTATCTACTTGAGTAAGTATTGATCAGTCTCCACTTCGGCCTACCTGATCCCAAAAAGCCCCTACCGCTCGCTTCGCGATTGTGATAGGTCACATTTCGCTCCATGAGTCCACCGGAAAGTTCGCAAAAGTAGACAGGGGGCACTCCAGGAGTTATCAAATCCAGAACGACTTCAGACGTGGCGTCGAACGTTATGACGGCAATCCCGACCCTGTCCGAATCAGGACCGATCCGCATGGAACGCTCTATAATATCCAGAATGAGGTTCCTGGATTCGTTGAATTTGCCACTGTTGACACTTTCTGACCTGTCCATAACAAAGACCACATCCATAGGCCCGGTAAAATTATAGCGACAGTCCGCCGCCAAACAAGCTGCTAGCCCATAAGCGCACACAAGCAAAACGGCAACCGCATTCATCATGGCGTCAAGTTGAAATTGACACACTCCACATTAGCACTGATTATGCATCCTATCAAGTAATCGAAGTCGAAGTCTATTGGTGAAATGGAAGCCCTTCCCTGTGTAGACATAAGCCTGGAAATACTGCCTGGCAGGTCACTGATGTCACGATGTCGACCACTTACGTGATTCGTGTATGGTGTTTAGCCTAGTATCTTCCACTGAACGCCACCGTGCTTCAAATAGCACCATCCACTTTAAGTTAAACGTGACAGCCTTTGCTTCGTGTCAGCTTGCTTTATTTAGCTGAAGTCTCGTGAGCCGGTTTGCCTATCCAATCTTCAGCATCCGTGTCGTGAGGCAACTTACCGCGCCTGTTCATCGGACCGAATCAACGTCCACTTACCCACCATGCGTCATCATAACCATGCCATCTTTAGTCTATATTTAATACAGGGGTTATTTAGAGAAAATTAGCATGTTTAGGAGCGAGTTCCGATTCAATCTCACCTGTTATATTTTGATGTATATGTAATTGTCCAAAGACTCTAGCTTTGATTGATAATTCCCTACACAGTACATTTTAACAGTGAAGTAAATATTATAGGCATATCACATTGACCCTCGATCACCTACAATTTTTCCAGGAAGCACAAATTATTGACCGATGTCTTGTGTTCACCTAATATGTTTTGAGGTTACACATGTATTGTATTTGTGTTGGCTTGAGGGGGGGGGGGGGGG
>JAAUYG010057873.1_pt1 | contig 11572 bp, 12 predicted proteins | sample 7278091 | NCBI WGS metagenome assembly JAAUYG01 (sample SAMN14350201, study PRJNA611818) | marine sediment metagenome | isolation source: surface marine sediment (0.6m) | place: French Polynesia: Moorea | collected 2018-08 | reverse complement strand
GAGTGATATCAAAGTTTAATGGCACATCAACACCAAAAGGGTCATACAGTGCCAAAACAGGTGTAAACTGCCCTATGAGTCTAAACAGAGTCCACTAGAAAAGAATGTTATGGTCAAATGATTGCAAAGTCCAAGGTAAAATGTCAAGTCACTCTAGCTCTAGGAAATACATGTAGTAAATACATGTACGTCTGTACACTGTTCAAATAGAGCACATACACTTGTAGACAGAAACATTGGGACAAGCTCCGGTGCTTATCAAATGCTTAACAAAAACCTGTTCATGTTCTAAATACTGTTTAATACAGGGCAAATTACCATGCTGACACAAGCAGGTCAGATTAATAGTAACTATCCTCAAAGGAATATGTACATGTAAAAGACATTTGATTTGTGAAGAAGAAAATGGTAGTGGTATAGAACATAAGAATATGGAGTAAAATCTTATGATATTTAGGTAAAAGATGTTTCATTAAACCAAGAATATAAAACATCCTGAAAGCTGTAAAAAGAAGACAAAGTCATGAGAGACCAACTGTTTGGAGTAGAGATTACAAGTACAGTACATGTTGATGGTGGAACAACTTCAGAACTGCCAAGTGAAATAAATGTAACAATACATTTACACAATGTACATTAAGAAAACATACTGCTTTTATCCACTCCGTATCTGGACACATTTATACAGCCATAAGTGTAACAATAACAATAAGATTGGAAGCAGACATTTTCTCAAATGGCACCACAGAGACATTCATCAGAAGGAAGCAAATAAGATCACCAGCGGTGTTCTTATTTGTATTAACTATCACATAATTATTCAAGTACAACAGTCTATCCCTCTATCTTAAGACCACCCATGGGATCAAGAAAGTGTGGTACAAGTGTATCATATTGCCGTTGGTCTTAAAAGTAATGGTCATTTAACACACAGAATAATACACTGAAACCAAGTCAACTGGTCTTGTACATGTTATAATCAGAGGTGGTCCGGTCTTAAAATAAAGGACTGTAAAATAGAGGGACTACTGCACAGTACATATGAAAGTATATTAGCATTGGGTTTTTAGGATTATTAACTAAAATCTGTCAACATGTCCAGCACCCAAGTAACATAATTTATGTTTGATCATTCGATTATCTATAATTTCCAAGGATCCATTTCCATGCTTGGAAATGGATCATTGAATATCATGAATATAGTGGACAGAATGAGGTTAATATGGTCTACTGATTGCTTCAAACACAAACATAACCAACAACCAAAAGCAGATGAAGGGAAACCCACTCTTGACAAATCTGTTAGTTATGGGCAACTAATAGATTTGTCAAGACTACAAGAACATACATGTAAATGTATAACTGTGCTGTATAAATGCGCATAAGTACATTTACCAACAATTAGCTTATATATGTATTGGTAAAATCTTAAAAGTAAACTACCTGAAAGAAACACCACTTTAAATGGATATAACATTTATAAACGACAAAAGTATAAAATATGTAGTTGTGTTTTAAAAGCACATGAAGCGGCCTAAGTCAAATGTTTAAATACATATTTTGATTACCAGGAGCTGCCTATCACTGAAAATATCATCTATGGTCCGAATGTACATTTTGTAACCCTGACCTCCATTTGCTGAAGTTCACACAATGTGAATGGTACTGAACAGAGGCAAATCCCAGATAGCTACCAGTACTGCATCACAATACTGTAGAATACTTAAGCATCATATGTATTTCCTAGAATTAACAAGCAAGAGAAGCAGACTATCCATAACAACCATTTTGAAACAAAAGGTGTGGTAAATTATGCTATATGCTCACACAAGGTGGGGTCCAAATGCTACATGGGAGTAGTTTTCACGGAGCAGTTTTTCCAGTTCGGCAGCATGAGCAGCATCCCTGGTCTCCACGACGCATTTCACCTGAAACACATCATACAGGTATAAATACCGATACATGTACACTGCTCAAAGTATTTAAGGGAGAAGATTTTCAAAACCATAACCATGTATTTATAAATATATTGGGAAAAATCCTTCCATATTGTGGTCAGGTTTAGTTGAATCATTTTGCTTGATAAGGCAGCTGTGGAAAAAAAAACTTTTTTTACATAACTCAGAGGGGAATCACCCCCAAAACACAAGTGTATCAGAGCAATCGTGCTCATGACCTTTACTCTTTCAAACAGGACAACACTGTTTGTCAAATCAGTAGCTGGTATGGCCACCCCTAGTGTTAACACAGTCTCGGAAACTTTGCTCCCTTAAATATTTTGAGCAGTATATATACATAGACCACGCACATGCAAGTTCAGATTTGGAAATGTGGAACTACTGGTACATTATCACTAGTTATATTAAACTGCAGTAAGTTCCAAAACAGCATTCTATCAATTTTTAGGACTCATAGGCGTCCTTATATTGCATGGTATAGCGTAACGAAATCAATTCATAACTAAATGCAGCTAACGGAGAACTGCTAACAGTTACATGATTTCCAATTTTGCCGACGTTGAACATGTTGTATCTGGGAAACGGCTAATCATAGAGCGAAATGGACCAAAAATTTAGGCCTCAGGGGTAAGTATTTAGTGTGTCTGCCGTTTTGGGGGGCCCGTTATGCTTCAGTTATTCTTGATCACTTCAGGCTATGTCGTTCAGTTTGAGTTCATCCGTCGGCTGTGGGGGGAAAACATAGGGGGGCATTTTTTTCTTCGATTGTGGTGGGTTCCAATCGTTTTTAAACCGTTTTCTTCAGGTGATATCCGGTTATCACCTTTGGCTGGCTGTTAGCAGTTCTCCGTGAGAAGCTGCATTTAGTTATGAATTGATCGAGCGTAGTTATAAGCAATGATAAACTTCATGTATGCTCAACAGAGAAGAATTAGCACAGTTACATGAAGATGCTATTAATCTTGAGAACACGTAATGGGAGTACTAGCAATGACTGGGGTTGATATCTACCTGCACAGAGAAGATGTCCGACTTCAGCCATGCTCTCTCGTTAAACATGTCTTTGATACTGGAAGAGGGAACCAAAATTTAGCTATCGTAGAAAAGTAGCAAGCAAAATATCAATTGAAAGTACATATTCTATGTACATGCATGTGTAAAGATGCATGGGCACACCCCACTACATGTACATGTACATGCAAGTCATCTCTTAGTGGCTAAGTTCTCATGGTTCCACTCCAATACAGCCACTCTATTGCCAAAGTATTTTTAACCCATATGTTAGTGGTAGCCTTTGTGTATAGTGTGTTTGCTAAGACGGGGTTACTACTTTGTTATGAGTTACATGATTTACATACATTCAACATGTTCAAGAATCACACATACATGTACATGTATTTGCAAATTTAATCAAAAATCTGCCATTATGGCAGATAATAAGAGTATAACACATCTCACATGCTGCCAGGGCTATTTTTTTTCTGAAATACACAGTAAAGTTACTATAAGGCAATAGGTACCACATACCATACTAAATTACACATACATGTAATAGATCTAATATACAGATACAGTACATGGCACACACACGTATATATTTGTACTACACTGTATTCAGTATATTTGTAAGGACCATAGGGTCCTTTTCCTGAAGTATAGTGTATTTGCAGGCATACAACAAAACACTCAATATGGCTACCTGACTCCGATACTGGACACAAATTTGGCAAGCTCAGCGATTCCCCCAGGTCTGTCTGTGACCGTGACAAGGAAGCGACACAGCCTGCCATCCACAGCCAGGCCTCGCTCAAGGCAGCGCCCCAGCACTGTCGTATCAATGTTGCCTCCACACAGTGGGATCACAACCCTGGAATACAATACATGTACACTAGGTAGAACATTGGAATTTCTTGGATGTTCTGGCTCAAACCGGTTGGACACGCAGTGCCTGGGGTGTTGCTTGCCTGGGTTAACCCCAGTGGCCACATTTTTGTGTGGGTGTTGATTTTGTTGTAATACTTTGGCTACAGTGGTACTGCATACACATGTATAATCAAAGACCTTACATGTACCTTATAGCACATATTATACATTAATTGCATGGTAATTACAAATTACGGTACAATTAGCTATATATCTGTATAACAATACAGCATAACACATACATAAACATGATAAATGCATACACATACAGATATACCTTTTCCTCACTTAGATGTAGTTATTACTAAATGTTATGACTGCCGATTACTTGTTGCTATATTTTAAGGTTGCCAAACTGTTTAAGAGGAGGGCTGACTAAATGCAATGCTATTCACACAAATATGCGCATGCTCAACAGCGAATGATTTTGGTCACTACCTATACATGCTATATGCATCATATGTATGATGGTATATATATGCATACTTTTTTCCTTTAAGGTCTGGCAATAGGCCCGCCAGTATGGCAGCCAGGCCTGTGGCTCCTGCCCCTTCCACCACGGCTTTCTCCAGCTCCACCAGCCTCAGGATAGACAGGGCAATAAACTCCTCACTGGTCAGGGGAGATTATGTAGTGAGTAAGATTAAGGCTATAAACAGCAGTCAAATCCTGGACATTACTTATAGACTAGTATTTCTTTATCAGAGGAAGAAAATTCTTACCCGAGTCAAAAGCTGAAACATTTTCAGACGTTTTGACTGCGTCCTAGGGGTCTTGTTCACTGACTGATGATGTCACGGTTGTTACATAATCAGGCCATTCATGTAACGACCGTGACATCATGATCAAGTCAGTATTTCTTTACTATTATTATTTTTTTTCAGATTACATGTACAAAGCCGACTGCTGTATATCTTTATCTGTACCAGTTGTCCTCTCATTGCATAAATTACAAACATGCAAATGTAAGTATATTATTAATATAGATATACCATAGCTGAATTTGAGTATATTTTTTTTAAAAGTAAACTACTGGTCCATACACCTGCCAAATCATGAAACAGCTCGAGATCTGGAACACCAGTCTATGCTAAGTTCATATGACTGACAGAGCAATGGCCTGTGGTAAGGACTAAGGCTAGCTCAATGAGTCCAGTCGGTCACTCGCAACCGCTATATGTATCCCAAACTGCCTTGACCCCAAACCTGATCACTGTCATCTAGCTATTCCATAAGCCTTTTTTCAGGCTGAGATTTTATAATAGAAACATACATCCATCAAACATGAAAGGGACTGGCTTAAAAATAAGTTACTAGCCTGTATCTAGGCATATCATGGGAAAATCTCAGCAGTGGATACGGCACAAGAGCCAGTCAAATCCATAGCATCCACAAAATGCATATCTCAGGGGATACAATTACAAACCTGACAACAACCATCCGGTCAATAAGAGGGGCTGCTGTGGCAAACGCATTCACTCCAACCATTGGGACAGCAAGACCTGAGGTCAGAATCAACAGCCAATAAACCACAGAAATACAATCATGGTAACTCCTTAAGGGCTATCCTATTAAAACTATGGGGTATGGGGGGGGGAGGGGGGACCTGACATTTTTAATCCCCTCCCCCCTGTGACAGTGACATATTTGAATTTTTCTTGTGATACAATTACCGGTACATGTACTGTGATGCATTGTTCTGCATTCCCCCTATGAGGTAATAATTCTCATTTACCCCACTACATCATATTTTTATATATAAAAATCTTTTCAGGTCCCCCCACCTTTCTTAATGGGATAGCCATAACCCAAAATATACTACTTTTGTACATGTAGTAAGAGTATGGGTACCTAACATGTATTTTTATTATCAAGTAAACAGATGTAAATGTAGCTGGTAGATCATATTTACTATGCGTGTGACACAGTTGACAACTGGCAAAGGTAAAGTAATGGTAACCAATGGTAAAGTAACCAGAAGCCAAGATGTGATTTACTATACAGCAACTCAGCAATTTAGCCTGGCTGTCAAACAGCAACCAAGAGTTCACTCTTGGGCCTTGTTTTACTTAGCTGAAGATGTTATTAATGAGCCATCCCTCCTTACCATCTGCCAGTGTTGAATGAGCATTAGTGTATGTTGGACAGCCGGCTTCCAGTGACATGGTGAAACTGGGACATCTCTCCGACTCGACACCCTGAAGAAAATCAGCCAAGCAAAGGCAATGTATCTCCATTATTATTAAACATATTAAACACACAGCTAGAGGACTCATTGGAAAGTACATGTACATCAGACAAGTATTCACAAATTCACATTTTACGTGTGTACATGTATGTCCAACATAGTGTACAAGGAGTAACTTCACTACATCTGATACATGTACGTTGTACATGTAGTTTGCAACTTGTACATGTACAGCACATTGGTGAACAAGAATTACATGTACCATGTTGACCTGAGGGCTGGGGTCAAACAATTATGTAGGATACTCAGCAATATATACCAGATTTTCTTTACCATACTAAATATTTTTTTTTTCAGACATATCAGTACATGTATGCTGTCTACTCATAAATTCACAATGTCTCAGGATCTCTGTTCTTAGGATTGTCAAGAGTGTAATACAGGATGGCTCCATTCTAATAAGGCCACCCTGTTCACCAAGAAATTGTGGAAACATTAGCTAGGTGGCCATTGGCGAGAGGAAGAAGTAAATGCTTTCATATTTGAGCTGCAGCAAAAAAATGTGACCATATTAGAGAGGGTGGCTTTTGTTGAGAGTGGCCACTAAGAGAGGGACTACTGTATTTACCAGTACTTGAGTACTTACAATGACTTGGACATGGGGGAATAGGCTCTTTATGGCAAGTGCTGTTCCAGCAATCAACCCTCCTCCCCCTACAGGGATAACCACAGCATCCACATCTGGAACTTGCTCCACAATCTCCAGACCCATTGTCCCTTGACCAGCCAGGATGTGGGGATGATCATACCTAGAAAAAAAACACTTTAGTTTTAATAAATTGAATAAATAATGTGTCATAACCTACTGTCCCAATAAAAAATAAATTCTCCCTCATATCGCTCTTACTTTGTTTTATACCAAATACATGTATATTATTTTAAATCACCATCAGTTTACACTGTCAACCCCACTCAGCATTTTTTTTTCATGCTCCTGTATGACTGTGTCAACAAAAAATATATTAAAACATATGATACAAGTACCAATCAACTTTAGCTTTAGAAGCACACCCGACGAAGGAATAGATCTTGGAAAAAAAAAACAAAAAAAAACAAAGAGGCCCAGGGAGCCTTGATGATCTGGTTCACCCTTTGCCAATTTACGGCACCTTGGTGACTTATCACCAAGGTGCCATAAATTTTCAAATTTGGCAGCCCACCAGAAAAAGTAATAGCCTGTATCCCCCCCCCCCCCTGCAGGCAGAGATTAACATACTTTCTGTATAGTTTGGTTGACATTGGATGAAAACTGGGGGAGCGTTAGTCTTTTGAAAATCTTCCAACATTGGTAATTTTGTACAGTGCATCGAATGACCCCCAACTGAACTAAGAGAATCAGACATGAAAGGTACCATACATAATACACCAACAGCACACCACGGCTTAGCAGTGATGTCCCCCAACTCAAATTATTATCCCGATTCCGAGACGGCCAGTCAGTGTCAAACCCTTCCGTGTTGAGCAATACGCAGAGCCTCAAATTTTAATATATTTTATTTAATGAGACCAGGGATTGAACCACCAACCTCCTGTATGCCAGGCGAATGCTCAACTGCTACACTACCTGGCCGTGGGCATCTCAGAACGGAGTAAGTTAACGCATATACAATGTACCGGTATATTAAGTTAAAGCATGTTCCAACAGGAAGTCATAGACACTACACAAAATAGTTAAGGATATTAAATATCCTTAAATATCCTTAACTTTTTTGTGTGGTGTATATATGCTATACGTGCCACAGTTGTCTACACTACACACAAAAACGTTAAAGATATTTAATATCCTCAACTTTTTTTATGTAGTGCATGCAGTCCAATCACTCCATTATGAAATGACAAATACATGCAATGTTAGCCACAGATTTTACCTTTATCTGAGTTTTCATGCCTACCTGTAATAGTATATACTGTATACTGTTATACATACCGGTAAATAGGTGTCACGTAAGATGTCTGTGGGTGGATTAAGGCACTTTCCTAGTCCCATCTGAACCTTCACATTAGAACATCTGATTACTATACTAAACACACATTTTTAAACATGCATATTCTTACCCATTAATATATGCATATCCCTTCTCCTTTGCCATCCTTAAAGCAATTCTTCTTGACTGCAAAATGAAGTTTGAGTAATAATTTTCATAGCCATCACTGTTTTTAATAAATGAGTTCTTGCATGCTAATGCGTGATACAAAGTGAAATTACATGTATGTGCGATTGCTTCTTCAGTCTTGGAGCCTGGTGCTCCATGACTCACTTGCCCTTCACTAAACAACATAATGGTAGTAGGAGTTAGAGACGTATCTGAGCAGCTTCACAGAATTATCTATAGGATTTAATATAGAGGTACATGTAGGATACTATATTTGGTTGAAATCTAAATAAAACTTAATAAATTATGCCTATCCTTGGGTCAACCTTTCATGTACACTGTATTAAGATGCTGGGTAGTAACTACCAGCATGAAATTTAGAAATAATACATGTAACTAAAGGTATTAACTTGTTAGTCACTGTGGGTTAACTACGAAAATCTTTCTTTTAGCTACAAATCAGTTTGTTCAGCCATGAAACATGTTTGTAAAAGGTATATGGACAGTATTAATTTAGACCCAGAGATTTTAAATCAAGATGCATACATGGACTTGATTAAATCGGTGTTAACTATTCAAATAACATAAATAACCACTGATAACATATCATAGATGTATATACAGTATTGATTCCTGTAAACTAGACACATATTGCATGAGGTAAAATTTTAGGCTTTAGCCACTGTGGCTAAAAGCAGACCAATTCTTAATTTTAGCCACATGGGAATTCTTTTAGCATTTGGCTTATAATGTGGCTAATAAGCAGCGCTGGCCCAGAAAATGACACCGAGATTAGTGACCAGTTCATTTACCTCCCCAATGTCTGGCCCCTGGACAATAACATTGGCTCCATAGTGCCTGCAGTTTTGCACTTTCATGATCGGTGCTATGACAGGCATAATAACAGTAACAGGGATGTTCAAGTCTCGACCATGGTAAGCCAAGGCAAGGGCGTGGTTTCCAGCACTGGCTGCAATTACTCCAATCTTCTTCTGGTCCTAGCAATGGTGTAACGAAAATCATAGAAGTTTGACATGTTATTATATACATTATGTTACATACCGGATACTATTATTTATAAACATATTATGTGTTATACACAAAGAAAACTATCGTTGTAGTATAAGCACTCAATCAAACAACATGCATGAAATACAAAAATGTTTCAAGCTAGAATAGCATGTCTTCTCCATTTTTTTGCATGTACATGTAAGTGCCGTAATTAATTAAGATGTCATTACATACCCAGGGAGTACATAATTTTTATCTGGCAAGTACATATGTAGCAACGAAATGTTGTAAAATACAGGGGTAGTGGAAAGGTGGAACTTATTAAACAAGGTGCAATTTTTTTTTTTCATGTCCTGCATCATTAGGAATAAATAAGGACCAGGCAGCAAATGGTATGTGAACTCACTGGTGGCAGCATCATTAGTGTATAGCGTGCCCCGCGCTCCTTGAAACTGAAGTATAAGATCAAAAGTAAGAATGAAATAAGTTTAAGTTGGAACAGAAGTAGAAGAAACAATCATATATTGCAGAGGCCATAGCTACAATTTATATATTAACTAGAGCGTTCAGTTAGCAAAATTGCTGTACTTAAGCTGTGACAAGAAATAGAAAGTCTAAAATAAAAGTTGATATCATTTAACAATCCTTTGGCATCATCATTGCCTGCACCGTTTTGGTGCTAATTTTACATATTAGTAAGCAGTTCCTGATATTTCTGTTGCAAAATTATTTACCCGGTAAGTATCTAATACATGCTGTACATGTACATATATGTATATACATTGTATTTTATATCACAATACTCTTTTTGTAGATAAAAGAACAACACAAAATTACATGCCAGGTGGGTCAATACTCAGTTTACCTTCCTGTGTACTGCAAGAACTCTTTCTTGAAGAAAATATTCACTCCAGTTAGTGAAGACATGTGAGATTTCTGAAAACAAGTGCATAACATTACAGTAATAATATAATACCGGGTATACAACAATAATTTATTGATTTATTTATTGTGTTTCTGTGGTGTAAGTGTACATGCAACTCTCATGTTTCTGGGTGCTAATTTCACATATTATTATCACACCTGTGCACACGAATATTGGCTCAGCTTCTTACATGTTCTCAAGGCAGCATAATCATCTGATCATACATGTATACAACCTGCATCCTGGATCCACACTACCATGCTACATTAAGGCACCACGGGTGATCAATATACAACAGCATTTTCTGTATATCGGTACTACCAGTGTGTTCTCATTAATGACTAGGTGGACTGGAAAACAACTGAAAGCATGAATGTTGCTCAGAAACTCTAGGTATAACTGTGCACATCGGGAATTAACCCATCATGGGGGGCATTGTTAATCATGCACTTGGCCAAAGTCACCCCAGTGAGGTGATAAACTTTGCAGTGATTCAATCTTCATGATCATAAAAATAATTATATATTATAGAATAGAATTCATTTACACAATTAAAGTTTAAACAATATAGCCGGTGCATGATATACAAATAACGTACTATGCATTTAGCATTGTTTAGTTGATTCCAATTCACCTGACTTGGACATGTGAGTCTGGTAATTATTTTTTTTTGATACAGTACAGACATGCAAAAATCTACTTATCACTTCACCAAATACATACATGTATAGCAATATATACGCATGGTAGTACCCTAATACTTTATCAATGATACATATGGGCTCAATACACGCATCTTAATTAACATGATTAATATTATATTTGAACAAGCATGATAATGCTCTTACACCTGCTATTTCAGTTTAAGGACATATTGTATGATATACTGGAATGCCATACGTGTATTTGACACAGTGAAAGACCATTTGATGTGGCAAATTTGAATTTTGTCTCTCTTCACACAATTTACCGGTAGTTAATGTCAAAGGCACATGATCTTGGCCCAAGAGTAAATCATCAGTAATAAAGGTCACACATATCCTGTTTTTATATATTCAAGGTTAAATGTTTTCAAGATTCTGCTATTGGCTGAAATAAATGGGTCAGGTCACAGTGCAATAGACAATATAACAAGAAGCCCAGGGGTCTTGATGCTCTGCTTGAACGAAGACCCAGTACACAAGAATGTTTTGAAAAGTTTTAAATAGAATATGTTATCTTAGGAACTAGATACCAAATTCTCATATTCTAACAGGCATTTAGATTTACCGTGGTAACCAATGTTGTCATAAAGTTTGGATGGTCTGCAATGAAAATTGTGGGAGAAGTAGCACTTTCATTTGAAAACAAGAAAGACCGCTGGGACAGCGGAAAACCCCGCCGCCAACAAATTCCCTTTTGTGACATCCAGATG
>JAAUYG010019761.1_pt1 | contig 11573 bp, 5 predicted proteins | sample 7278091 | NCBI WGS metagenome assembly JAAUYG01 (sample SAMN14350201, study PRJNA611818) | marine sediment metagenome | isolation source: surface marine sediment (0.6m) | place: French Polynesia: Moorea | collected 2018-08 | reverse complement strand
TCTTTCAAATTTCATTTGTGGCTTCCCCTGGGCCATATGCCCAGAAATAATTTTCATTTTGAAAAATTTTTTTTTTTTTGATTTTTACGAATATTTTTCGTTTTCGTTAACATGGGACCCTATGGGAGCCAAAACTTCAAAACGCTACTCCTCTCTCAAATCACTTTTGAATTTTTCCTAACTTCTCCTGAATTTTCTTCTAAGTGGTCCTCACAAAAGTACTGTTTTGAATTTTTAAAGTAGTGACTTTCCGATTTTTAACAATGCAGAATTGCAAGGTTTGAACTATTTTCCCGTGCTTGCGGATACAGCCAAGAATCGCCGAAGGTTGCCGAGTGTTCTGTTCCGCCAAAGATGGCATCGATGTATGTTAGCACTGAAATACGCTTCGAAATTCATGTGGTTTAATAAGAGAAAACAAAAAAACACTTCATTGTATTTTCTGTTGGTATATCGATGGAAGGAAACAAGCTACGTGATTAACTGTGACCAACTATTGTTGTTTCGGGAGCAACAGTGATTATTTTAATAACAACAGACGTGGATGAGCGACATTATAGGCCAAATAAAATGGCCAAATATACTTAATATTCTGGGTCTCAGCCACCGCCGTTTGCCTTTAGAGACTGCGCATCAACCTTTTTAAAATGTATTTTGATCGTGTTAAATAAAATTTCGCCTGCCTGTCCCCTGCAGCCCATAGAGACAAGAAAACGAAGTGAGAATTTTATCGATACAGTAAAAAGTAAGCCCCGGAGATTTGATTGCGTAAATGCTTTATCAAACATAAACATCCGGTGAAATAACGTGGTTTCCAAGTGTCTGCAGTGGTCGGCGGTTTCAACAAATCATGTCGTCTGTGGTCTTTAGCAGCGTTTAGTGTGGGATAACCGTACACCTCAGATCGTTAGTAATGTTTCGACAAATATTGCCAGGAAACCCCGGCCTTGAATCAGCATGATCACTGATGATGGGACGGTTGCCGGTTATTTCATCACACGGTCGTTTCGCCACAACCTACGGTGACCGTCGTTTCGTCACAGTCAGTTCGTCACACCCGAGTTACCTAATCAAAGGCGTTTTGGGTGTCCAGCACTTTATTATTACCATGATTGCACCATGGGCCAATCATCAAAGCAATTGCAGAGATTGCTTGCATGTTTTAAAGACTGAACCATTATTGTCTGCCTTGATAAGTAGTAAGTTATAACCTTAATCATGGCAAAGAAATATACCAGCTCTAAATGAGCGCTTCGTGGAGTTAAATTTCATAAACCCAGGCCATATCACGACGACATTGGATCGACACTTTTTGACAGTGTCAGTACTAGTATACATGTACTTAGCAGCATTCTACACACAATAGGACCTGATTATGGACGCTGCAATTAACTGATGAAAATTTCCTTGGGATTCAAGCCGAAATACAGGTACAGGTCTCTGTTGGTTTTCTGTATTTTCTGTTTACAGATTTTAAGACGCCCCCCTACACCAAAACTCTTATGTTATCCAGTTTTATGTGCTCATTGTCTTCCATCTTGTCAAGCAGAGTGCCAAGCCCCTGGGCTTCTTGTTATATTACATGTGTATATGTAAAATATTTTCATTGATGTGCTCATGAAATTCATTTTTTGGGTGGGGGAGGGGAGAAGTCTTCTACAGTCAGACTTTGTGTCATTGCAAACTATAGAGACAACGTCTCAGGGGTGGGGGGTATCAATACTAGTAGTGTATCAAGGATCCCCTACGGTAATTCATTGTTTGCCGCCTTGTGCGGTTTGCTGTGGAAACCATGTGTGGTCAGTACAGTGAAACACCGTGGTTCTTGGGCCAAGGTGCCATGGTTTTCCAGAAAATTCTAAAATTCTTTAACAAAAATGCAGTGACGCACGAGATGCACTTCTTCTGCTCTGCCTATATGATATTAGGGCTCTATGAACTGAATTAATCATCATATTGAATATGATGATTTACTTCTCTGGCGGCAGGGAACAATTTAACTGGTGTGGTAGCCTTACAGTTTGCTACACAACATGCACAAGATCAGGCAAAATGCTACACAAGTTCAAAAATGCATAGCAGTTTTTACTATTAAATATCCTATTACAATTTACATCATTGTACATTTAAGACTAAATGTTTCAAAGCTGCAATTTTTTTTGCTATACAACATTTTGGAAGAAAATTGTTCCTTGTCTAGCAGTGACACATGGTTCGCCCTGATATGGTTGATCACCAGTGTATTCTGTTTCCATGTACCTGTTCGGATACAGACGATGTATATCGCAGATCAGTTTTCGTTTACGTGTAGTGACATGTTGCTTTATGACATTTTCAGTAGCTGCAAGGTTATTCTGTAATGTTGTTTTTCTTTACGTACACATGGCATTTTTACAAATGGTGTAGACACATTACACATGCCGGCCATTTTAAACTGATATCTGGTAGAGCATTAAAAGCTGGAGTCAATGACCGATTTAGACCCCATGGGCCCATGCCCACTAATACATGTAATACCAGGGTACCCCATTTCTGAAACATGTGAAATGGGCGATAACTGCAAATTACTCGATGCTTATCACATGTATCAGACACATTTAACATTAAAAATTTGTGACTCGGGATTTGTCTGAAATAAAAAAAACCCAGGTTATTGCTGCTATTGCATTTAAAAAAAAATAAACCCATTTGTACTTGTTGCATTTTTGATGGCGCCAAACATTATAACTCTTGCACTAATTGGCATGCTACTGAGGAACTATCATAATTGTTTGTTTTTTAAGGGAATGTGAAGATATAAGAGCGAATACTGGCACCAATGACTTCCTAGTTGACTATACATGGCCATGATAGGTGTAGGGTGAAAAAAAATGTTCATATATCAAAAAAGATTTTATGGATCATTTATCTCTTGAAATATGGCAAATGATGATCATAATGTTGGAATATGTTGGTTATTGTTCACTGTACTGCTTAAAGGTTGAAAAAAAAAATGCTATTGAGTATCAAAACTATCGATAGTTGAGGTTGTGGGTCACCAATAACTTAATATCTCGGATGTATTGTTACACCCATAGCAATTGTGGCACTTAGACATGCACCTCTACAACACTGTATAACGTATAAGGGATGGCACGGTATTTTACTGTCAACAAGAAAGACTGCTGGGACATATGAACAGAGCATCCACCCACAACTCTAATGTCTAATGGTGACAATGTGGGGTTGTGATGGCTGAATGGACTACAAGCCATGAGATTGTAGGTTTGATTCCATCATAAACAATGATAAAACTGAGCTAATCAAAACTTCCTGCATCATGTGCATGGGCTATGTTTGACGACACTGGTGCACGGTCCACTCAGCAGTAAACACGGAACTGAGTACAGTAGAACCTATCTTGAAAGACCACCCCTTTGGCCATACAATTGTGGTCTCTCAAGAAGGATCTTTGGTGACAGGTTCAATTACATTGAACTGTAGAACCTTTTTGCCAGGAATATATGGTCTTTCAAGCCAGGTGGCCTCTCTCATGGTGAGTAGAAATATGGACATGGTCCACAGCTATATTGTTTATAATATACCCAGGATATATAACATGTATAATAATAATCCAATAACCTATTTTCTCATATGTATAATATTGATTTTTGGTTGGGTTTTCATAAATGCCGGTAGCTGAATTTGCACATGTTAAAACATGCGTTACAAGCAAGACAAGGGAAAAAAGTGCCTTTTGGAAAATGTCACAAAATTTCCCCTTAATTGACATTACCTTCTGCATAACAGATGTGGCCTCTCTCTATGAAAAATCGTTCATCATTTTCCATGTTTTCTTCGGATGAGTGTGCTAGCTGTTCATAGCCCCACTGCCGTGCCCCGTCGCCAGTGTCGGTGGTTCATTACCTCAGTCGCTTTGATGTAAAGGTAGTCTCATAGTGACTGGTTAGATTCCGTGTAGGCTAGCTTGCCTGAAAGGCTTCTTTCCATTTGGCCATAAATTCTACCACATTATAGGTAAGATTTTGTGAAGAGCATTTTGTGACACGTTTTGATCATTTCTCTTTTTCATTTTCTTTTTTCCATTTTTTTATGCGATATTTGCCAGTAGTTTGAGGTTGTGGCCAGAAAGGCTCCCGGATAAACACTGCCCGGGGAAACATGGGAAAGGCAAGTAGCGTTTCATTGTGCAGTAGTCCCCCTCTAATAATGCCACCCTGTTTGCAAAGAAACTATTGCCACATTAGACATTTGTTAGAGAGGCACATGCTTTGGTCATATTGGTGAGATGGAGAAATACTTGCATTCATCATGCTGCAGTTCATGGGAGCAACAGGAAAGTTTTTTGGCCACATTAAGGGGTGGCCTCGGTTGAGAGCGGCCACTAAGAGAGGGACTGCTGTAAATCTTAACCCAGTGATGCTGATACCTGGCTGGCTACAACAACATGTACAGTGGTCCCTCTATTTTATGACCCTTTATTTTAGGACTTTTAACGTCACATTCATTATAATGTGAGGTGATTGGTCTCTTACTGTACGGTAGAGTTTTTGTGTGCCGCTGAACCTCTATTTTAAGACCACCTGCCATATTGGACAACTTTCAGGGTCCCACACGTGGTCTTAAATAGAAGGCCCACAGTATTGTTGTATATTAGTAATATATACAGTGGTACATGTGGTTTGTATCTGGCTCCATCTGCTCTTCAGAGAAATGCTGCCAGGTACAATGTATACACATACATACTGCATATTTTTTTGCAGTCCCTTGTGTTTGTTTGTTTATTTATTTTTTTTGGCATTGTCAGTATTCATATTTTCCACAGGTTGCACTGTCTATGCAGTGACCCATGTCTCTCGGAATGATCCGGAGCGACGTTTTCTCCATAATCGTCACCATGACCGGTCATGTGAAGTGTCTCTTCCGTCTTTTGTATAGTACAGTTGACATTGCTGGTATTTGGCTTCTTGAACAGCCTGGCGGCCACGGCAACAAACCAACGTCATTCATGTCATTGCTGTTGGCTTAGGTCAGGTTTTCACCTCCAAGGCATTGTATTCTCTGATACAGGTATATGTCAGCCAGGCCTGGTCTGCCACAGCTGGTCCCCTCAACTGGGCTAATTGTCACATAGTGAGCAGTGCTGTAGGAGGTGGCGGGGGACCAGCAGAGCACTGTAAACAGAGTGATTGTCATGCACCTGCAGCAGTACCAGCAAGTCTACTCCTAATATACATACCCGGTATGTGGTGCAGTATATATCCATCATGTGTATGTAACAGGCTCAGAGATGCTAATTGGCTCACATGTAATATTTAAGTTGCAGTTCCACCACGGTGGGAGTGTCCTTTTTGAGAAAGGGAAAAGGCAGAGCCCCGGTACCATGTGTATCGGCTAATGCATTGGCCTTGGTGTATATATTGACAGGTGTAGAAGCATTTCCATTCACCTGAGAAGATGTATAGATTTGCCGCCGCATCTTAGCCCACAGTGGACACACTTTACAGGTAAATGTGTATGGATTTCTGGGTAGAGCTAACAGGGATAATTACGGTGGCGCAGGATTTTTGTCGGGATACAAATGTCATTTTTGGACATCTGGCCATATATTTTTTTACGAGACGTGGCTATTTTTGCCACTCGTACTGTCATGCTGTTGGTTTGTCAGGTTACAGACAACAGAAACACAGGGGGCAGCTGATTTCTTTGCTCATTGCTTCACTTTTAAACAATCTGTTGATACAAAAAAACTACAGTAGTTGACTATGCTAATGCGGGCACAAGGTAAGAGAACACCGCTGAAAAATAGAAGACTTTTAGATGTTTAGTTAGCATGCCTTATAACAAGTATAACATATGATTTGATATTGTAATACGGTCCTAGTAATATTTTGCCTTGAAATGTTAGAACTGGTATCACCTTTATTCTGTTTCTGATGGTAAAAATATCCACCAAATGCTGATGTAATGATGATATATGGTTAATGGGTATGGACTTTTTTATACAAGTTTCTTTGATGATATACAATTTCCTTCAGTGATGACTTTACCTCAGTACAATGTAGCTTCGCTGGGTATTTTTAGGTTGTGGCAAATTTTCCGATGTTCAATTCAACCCACCACCACCGTTGTACATGTTATGGAGCATGCACATATACATAGCATAGTGTGTGTGTGGGGGGGGGGGGGGATACTAAAACCCGGCCCTTACATACTATACAGTAGTCCTTCTATTTTACAACCCTTTATGTTAAGACCACCCAATTTGGTCTCAAAGTGCTACTCTGTTTTAAATGACCTTTATTTTAAGACCACCTGCAATATAAGACCACATTTTCTTGGTCCCATGGGTGGTCTTAAAATAGAGGGACTACGGTACATGTTATATAGTCAACGATTGCTGGATATACTGAGTGGAAAATCCGAAATGTCATACATTACTACATATGTAAACATGTGGGATTATAAGTCCCATGGGATCAGCCTTGATCTAGGAAGAACTCGTGTATGCATGATTACAAGATTATGCTTGTATTTTTTTTCCCTATCAATCACCAATGCTGCAGCAATAGAAATGTTCATAGCAATTTAACTTCTAAACATTGTAGTTTCTTACCTTCACGGGAATTGAAGTTCATGATTTAACTGAACTTTGTGACATTGGTGGAATAATAAATTGCACAGCGACCAAATTCTTCTACTATACTGACGTTGCTAAATAAGGTAAATAGCTGTTCGTTTTCCTGGATTTCTGTATTCTATAAATTTTTGTTTCCTTGTTTAGCAGTTTCCTGGCCACAGTAAATAATAACATCAAAATTAATCTGCATACCAATCTGTGTCTCATGTGTCTAGTGGATGATTTCTTACCATGTGAATTTACATGCATATATAGAGTTCATGATATTGCCCCTGTCTGCATGGTCTATGTGGCTGATGTAGACTGAGGTAAACAGAGGGACCAACTTCCAGAAATATCTAAATCCAATAACTTGATAACATGAATAAAGCATCTAGGTGCATGTAAACCAGGGCACGCATTCCCGAAAATACTTTAATCTAAGCCTGGACTTACGCCAGTTCTACCTCTTAGCCAATCACATCACATTGCTGAGACTTGTGACTTAAGTCAAAACTTTTAGACTTAAGTATTTTTGAGAATACCAGACAGGAATATGAGGAAGTGAAACCGACATTTATAACCACATTTATCATGTGTACCATATTCATTCCAATAAGTGTGCACTGCTTTTTGGAGTCTTTTAAAGTTGTTTGATCAATGTTTTGTCTAGGCATGTGTTTGTGGTGGGGGGGGGGTACAGATTTTCTTCATTAAGCAAGTTTAATGTTTGTCTTTTTTTTTCACTTAACCCTATCAGTATTCAGTAACCATGGTAACAGCATGAACAGTACCCTGCTTTTGGATCTTTTAAAAAACATTTTGATGGTTTGCCCAACAAGGGGGGGGGGGGGGGTCAGATGTTTCCCATTAAGCAATTAAAGTATGCTATTTTTTTTTTTTTTTTTTCAGTTTACTCCATCAGTAACCATGTTCCATGGTAACAGGGCTGGGGCACTGCTGATAGACCCGTGCAGGAATTAGACACCGAGCTTATTAGAACATGTACACTTAACACAGTGAATACGGTACCTTAATGCTTTATCATGCCCTTATTTACATGTCCATATTGACATTGATAGCCTTGCAGCTAGCACTGCAATGTAAACCAAAAATTTTTGTGCATGCATATACACACAGGCCACACGTATCGTATCGCCTCCGTCTATTGAAAGGTCCAATTATCGTGAGTGAGACTTGTTCATATTTACCGCCAACGCTTTCATGTCTGAAATTTATTAAACACCAACACGACCAAAGCATGCAAAGTGACTGTTGAAAGAAAAAAAATTTGTGCGTTTCTTAGTCATGTTAATTGTGGCTGGACGTCCTATAGGCAGTATAAATTTATGTCTATTAATATGCGCCTGTGACCGGCCCATGCTGCCTGTATCATGTATATACATGGTATAGGCCATGTGGTTTACCAGGTTTCATATTTCCTTGGATCCTTCTAGATGAACTTATTAGTGGCCTGAGCCAGGCAGGATGTGGTGGCTGACTGACCCTAGTCCCGTTGACTCCACTAGCAGGCTATTGGCTAATACATAACCTACGTAATAGCAGTGGATATTAGGTGTTATACTACATGTACTCGTACATGTAGTAGCTGTGTCTCATTGTTTGTTTGCGCAAAACGAGGTTTATGATGTTCACCGATGATGTAACAGCAATGTTCACATTTTGAATGAATCGTGTCTTTTTTTCCTGATTCTAGGAATCCAAGGAAGACAAACACGATGATGTGATGTAACACTGTGGAACAACTTAAGAGATATATGGTTGTTTTTGAACTACATGCTGATTAGTGATTGGTTACTCCTGATGTCATGTATGGAGGTTGTATTGCACCATCAAGTACGTGTTGTCTTTTATTAGGTCAACCTGGCCAAGAGAAACTTTATCATACATACTCATGATACATGTTGATTCATTCTGGAAGATATATTTACAACTCGCCAACACCGCCCTTGACAGCCAGTCCAGATGAACCTATCTACGAGTTCTAACAAGTCCTGGCCGTCTTCCGATCACGCCTCTATCACCTGCTCAGGCTTTGATCGTACTTCCCCCACTGGTGGTGCCCTGGATGGCGCCACCCCGAGGCCAGTCCATCGAACTTTCTCGGTCGAGGAGCTTCTGGATAAGTATGCGCCTTTGCCACCGGGGACAGGTAGCAGGTCGTCTGGTCGAGTCACCAGGAGAATTGCGGAGAAGCTGAAGGATATTGAGCGGTTGAAAATCAAGCTCGCCGAACTGGAGCGACGGCTCGCCGAGTGGGATCACAGGAAAGAGGCAGGAGACACACAATGCCCAGGGATAAGTTTAGGAACCTCGTTAGACAAAAAGCAAAACATTTTTCTGGATCCAGGAGCCAGGATGTCAGAGCATTTCCAGACTATCAGAGATAGGAAGAGCATGTCCAGAAATCATGTGGCCATACAGAAGAAAGTGCTTCCGGATAAACAGAGAGCTCAAGCTGTTTCTGGATACCCTTGTCCTGCTACTAGTACTCCTGTTCCAGTGGCCAGAGAGCCAAGTTGCTCAGTGTCGTCAGTGATGCCTTCTCTATCAGTTACCACCGCTAGTCACCTAACGTTGCCTAGTCAGCCGCGTTATAGGACGTACATCCAAGTGACCTTGACCCCTCCACTCAGTCCGACGTCCACCTCACCTGTCACAATCTACAGATCGGTGTCCTCAAGCGAGTTAGACAGAGAGAGTCTAAACGGGCATTCCGGATCAGACTCGGAGAGACTAGGCGGTGGCGGTCTTCTCAAGTTGTCTCGTAGCTGTCAGGATCTCTCCGTTCAGACTCCCTCATCCCAGGAACATTCCTGCTGGGTTACAAACAAACCTCCGCGTCTGGATAAGGACCAGATCTCCAGAGACTGTTTTCCGTATGATAAGAGCCCTGGGTTGATTCCAGAGCCTCCGACTGTACATGTCAGCAATGGTCAGTCGCCCTCTAGTGGTGACAACAAACATGTGTTCCCTGGATGTCACAGTCAGGCATCTAGTCGAAAATCCAGTTTTGCTGACTCGGCAATCGATGTTCAGATGGGCAGCTCATCACGTGAGTTCCAGTTTTCCGTGAGTCCTATGGATCAGGATTCCGGAGAATGGCAGGACTTGATAGATTCTACCTCATCTCGTTCACGCTCACCGAGCCTCAGTCTGGTTAACGCTCAAAACCCGACCTTCAGCAAGACTATACTACCACCTTGTGTCATCGTCAGTGATCACAGTGTCAGCGATCACACTGTCAACGCGGTGGACAATGAACGGCTAGCCGACAGACAGACTGTGACGGCAAGAGATAGGGGCCGTGATGTCACCATCCCGATATCCCCGCCTGCCTCCACTGCCACACTCGAGATGCCCACTCATCCACGACTGGAGAGGAAGCTGTCGAACTCCAGCGTGAGTTCTGACTGCAGCTCACGGTCTTTCCTGTCTGATTCCGGCTCGTCATACTCAATTGATGATGATGACTTCGAACTGGAGATTAAGGAGAATAAATCGGTAAGTCCACAAACTATATAAAAAAAGAGAAAGGTTAAGAAGGAAATGTGACCATGGTGTCCTGATGTACATTGCGCTCCAGATATTAGTTGCTTCACTCAGCATGCTCGGGTCATTTGATTGATTGATTGATTGATTGATGATTATATCAAAGTTTTGCGGCACATCAACACCAAATGGGTCATACAGTGCCAAAACAGGTGAGTCCACTAGATGATGATATTACAGAGTCCACTAGAAAGAAATGTTATGGTTCTACAGTCTGAGAACTGCACTGTCTAAGTACTGCACTGTGTGAGAGTATTCGCTATCAGGCCAAGTCTGAGCAAAATGTTGGACAAGACCTGATACCCAGGGTGCGCCACGGGGAGGCTGCTCTCTGCACCCCTCAGGTCATTTGAATAGCCAAGTCAAAGAAGTGGACAAACTGATCACTTTTACATACATGTGATAATCATTGATAATCGGTATGGTGCATCAATCGTCAAAGATAATCGGTGCAAAAGATTTGATACACAGACAAAACTGATTCATATAGGCAGTGACACTGATTTTATGATTTTCACTGATTTCCCGTGCAAAATTACTGCTACGGCGGTGCAGACGAATTCTTGCCTTATTTTTGTAATCGATAATCATAACCGGCAGGGTAAACGATCAAACATCGATTATATTCGATTATCGTTACACCACTAAAATATACCCAGGACACTTGAGGTGACCCAAGCTGGTGTCACGACATGACGGATAACAAGGGAGCTATAGGCACTGGATACAGATCCAGGAATACCTTAGGACGATGCAGAACCCAACACAACACTTTGGTGATTGTGTAATCTAATGCCACCAATCATTATTTATTATGCAAATATCACACTGAATATGGAAATCAAGACTAAATTGTAAAATAAGTTTTCACAATATATATATCAGTGTATATTATTTATCATGTTTATCAGGCTGTAAATCCCTATACAGGGCTCCTTCTCTTAAAGGACACCCCCCCAAAGGACATACACCTGTCTAATAACATGAATAAGGACAGAATTATTTAGCAGCACAGGTTGTATGAATACCGTTAATCCTCCCTCTCACCAAAGGACACCTCTAAACACATGAAACAGGACAGAATTATTTGACAGAAGGGGTTTCCTTATCATGCTTATCACATGTACCAGAGGGGGACCCCTGTATCAACTGTGATAACGACACTGCATAAGCATGAGGGGCTGACAACCTCCGGCGGGGGCCGGGCCGGGGGGGGGGGGGGGGGGGGGGGGGGGGGGGGGGGGGGGGGGGGGGGGGGGGGGGGGGGGGGGGGCGGGGGGGGGGGGGGGGGGGGGGGTGGGGGGGGGGGGGGGGGGGGGGGGGGGGGGGGGGGGGGGGGGGGGGGGGGGGGGGGGGGGGGGGGGGGGGGGGGGGGGGGGGG
>JAAUYG010186937.1_pt1 | contig 11574 bp, 10 predicted proteins | sample 7278091 | NCBI WGS metagenome assembly JAAUYG01 (sample SAMN14350201, study PRJNA611818) | marine sediment metagenome | isolation source: surface marine sediment (0.6m) | place: French Polynesia: Moorea | collected 2018-08 | reverse complement strand
TGCTTGCGTGTTGTGTGTGAAGAAGAGAAGTGTTGTACTGACCTGCAGATGGACGCGCGTGAAGCTCTTCCTCTTGCTGAACTCGAAGTTACTGCGCATGAGCAGGTACATGAGTGCGCATGCCTCGCTGCGCGTCGTGTTCAGCCGCGAGTTACAGCAGCGCAGGATCTGGATCCGCAACGTAAATACAAGGCGAATACATCACGTGACCAAGAACATGACAAGACACCATTGCGGGTCAGGTGTAACTGGGAATACACCAGTCAGCGAAAGCTCATATCAAGACTGTATAACCTCCTGTTATCGCAGAGGAGGATGTAGAATCGCAACGTGAAGAAATCATGAAACAGCGACACGAGCGCGTTTTGGGTGAGTGAAGGGAGTTACACTACGCAGAATCGAGAAACCACAAGGTGACGAAAACACGAGCAGAATATGCGTTCTGGACCATGTTCAGCAAAGAGCTACAGTGCTGCCTCATCCGCACGCAAACCATCTTTTGTCAGATTCACCTTGCAACACAGCCTGCTGCACATGCTGGCTTCACCTTGGAAGAGCCACAAAGACAGACAGCCAGACAGAAACAGAGAGGGCGAGAGACAGACAGACGGACGGGGAGAGAAAGAAAGATACACAGACAGAGATAGATGCAGACACAGGAGAGAGATTGAAGAAGAGTGTGAAACTCGGAGGGAGGGAACTCACCTCGTAGCACAGCCTGCCGCACATGCTGGCCTCGCCCTGGACCAGCACCTTGGAGAACTTGTTGATGAAGGAACGCAGCGCGGCGAACGCGTGTTTCTGCACGGTCTCTGATTGGCTTGTCTGCAGGAAGTGCAGGTACAAGTCGAAGACGCGTTGCATCGTGGGATTGTCGCCCTCTTTGAACTGCATCTGCTCCTGGAGGCAATAATTACAAACAAATCAAATTTTCATTGAGATTCTGACGGTTAAACCAAATCAAACGGGGGGGGGGGGGGTAATTCCTTAATTTCACAATTAAGGTTAATAAGATTCAAGACTTGACTCTACAATGTCCCCCACCATTCTGCGTGGCCAATGTCATTGTTCTCTGTCCACTGAGTGCTTGTTCCAGCATTTCCACACAAGAATCAGAACTGATTTCACTCCACACCTCTGGAATTGAATGTCTGATTTTTGTCAAGCATGCAGTGGATCTTCAGGGAAAAAAACACAATACCAGGAGTTGCGGAGGTGAAAAATCAAGGTAGAGGCAGGATACTTTTTCTTTGCGATGCTGCTGATTGGCAACATCCGAGTTTTTGCTCTTGTACCTTCCACGCAGGGAACTCCACTCAACCCTCAACCTTGAACTGGCCAAGCTAAATGTCCATCACCATACCAGCAGGTTGATAAGCCAGCCGCAGGGAGTTAGTAACACAAGAAATTGGCAACTTTCGTGTTGCAATTGCAGCTGTATGTGAACAAACCAGTGGATTTCATCTCAGAAGACACTACTCTACGAGAGGTACACGAGAGAACACAACATTCAGCATGCGTGGCTACAGTAGACGCAAGAAACTTTCACTCTCTTGAAAAACGCCTGTTTGGCAATGGGGAGGACCTCATTCAGGACTTGCATTTCTCTCTCGCTCTCTCTCTCCTTCTCTCTCTCACCCAGTCCTTTTTGTCTTGTCTTTGTTCGTTCCCTGTTGTCTCTCTCACCCAAAGACACACATTCCCTATCTCATCTCTGTTCTCTCTCTCTCTCTCTCTCTCTCTCTCTCTCTCTTCCCTTCTTTGTTCTCTTTTCCACTCTCTCTCTCTCCCGCTCCCACCAAACAAAGAGTTTGTTATTCAAACGAGGAAAACCATAGCTCCACTGATTTGTCGGGTTGGGGCAAATCATACAAATGAGTATGAAGGAAACCAGGGTTACTAGGTGGGTAACTATGGAGGTTTGTTACTGTAGCAACCACCAACCTGATTCCTCTGAACAGGTAACTACAAACAAGCAACCACACTCAGCATTAGTAACAGCAACAAGTGGTTACGAAGAAACAGCGATGTGATCACGTGACAACATTCTGGAAATCCGCCATTTTGCCCAAGACTCGTCTTGGAACATTCACCACGAGTGAAGAAGGTTCGCCTAGCAACACCAACATTGGCAGAGTTCCCAAATAAGCCGACAGAATTGGCCAACATTTCCTTTTTGGGTGTTTGAAAGTTGACATTGAGTTTGTTGTTTGGTAAACAGGATTGCCTTTGTACCAAATTTTGGAAAATTTTACGAGACAAAAAGTTCCTTCACAAAAGGTGTTTTGCATTTTACCCAAAAGTCAATGTTGCCCACAATGCGGTGGTTTTTCCAGTTATCCAAGGATGAAGGTCTGTGGGAACCCTGCATTGGTTATTTTTTATGAAGCACTTTTGCACCAAAAAGCGTCTACTGGGCAACTCTAGCTGAGCACACTGTCAACCGGAAGTGTCCACCCGGAAGTAAGAAACACGTGTTCCGGTGTTCCGGAAGTGGCACGTGGTTCTCGCGCATCACGTGACCAACCTTGAAGTTCTGCGTGAAGAGACTGACGACGTCCAGGACGATGAGCGCGACCTCTGACGACAGGTTCGCCTCCATGATGGTGCGAAACATGGCGTCCGCTTCGGATGACGTACCCACTGAAATCACACCAAATCATACCAAAGTGAAAATCATACCCATTCGAAAGTGTATTAGACCGCACTAAAAGGTCAAACAAGAAGCAGTGCAGAGACGCTGTGGGTGCGACGTTCCTCCCTCATCAAAGTCTGGAGAACATGACCCAGTGGAGAATGGACAACATGAGCCTCCCCTGGTGAGAATGGAGAACATGCCCCCCCCCAGAATGGAGATGTTGGCCCCCTACCCCAGAAGCCATCCGACACATATGCCAGCTAACCTGACGTGTCAAACCACGAAAGTGCGACTCCCTTGCAGGACGTCGCACAAACAGCCACTAAACAAGTTCACACGCAACACAAAGGCTAGTTTCCTCACTTCACACCTGCAGCACTTGAGATCAATGCGGGATGTTCTGACTGAGCACAGGTGCAGTGACAGGAGATGCTTATTCAGGACATTCTTCAAACCGTCACACATTTGGTGCAAGTTTTGAGGAGGTTCGCAGTCTTGGGTGGGAAGGGGGGTTCCACAACAAGGACGAGGACGACCCTTTACATGATTCCTGTAACGCCCCCTGTTTCCACCCGCACGGCCCAAAACAATGACACGCTTGTCCCCCCTCAGGTTCGTTTAAAAACACAGACATTGTTTCCACTTGTAGTACTTGTGCAAACTTTTTCCACAACAACACTCAACACTGAAGCAAGCAGAAATTTATACATTGTTTTCACTTTCAACGCAAGACAGTTTCTTGTTTCATTTGGCAAATTGACACAGCAACCAGGAAAGAATCAGGGAGAAGTAGCGATTCTACTGGTGGAAAAAAATCATGAAGAAAGAAGACAATGATTTTTTTTCTTGTGGATCTTGAACAAACAAGACAGAATAATTCTCACACAAGGAAGGGGCAAAGAAATAAATGCCTTGACACTCCTATCTTTCACTGAAAAGGAGAATTTGCCAAAGATTTGTTTCATCAAGTCGGGAATTAACATACCGGCACTTAAAACCATCACACTGCTGCTTAAAACCATCACATGCGGGAAAAAACAACGGAAATTGTCAACCAAGTCAACTTACTGTGATAGGACCCTGTCAACAAAACCAAATAAAGTAAACTGAAAGAATTCAGTGAAGTGAAAAACTACAAGTTGATGCCTCCCCCCATGGGAATTTTTCAGCAGACCTCCATCAGGCTGGGCTGCTATTCTTTTGTGCCCCACCCAAAATGAAGACCCAAAGACACATAAAGGAGTGTCTTGCACCACCCCCTCTCAACCAAAAAGAACCAGAAAGTAGTTCCCGCACAAACTTACGTGAGTGATCAGGCAGATCCTGCATTGGTGTGCGCTGCTGTTCTTGCGCATGTCTTGTGCTTGTTTGCCCCCCTTGTCCAAGAAGTAACATTGCCAAAATGAAGTTTCAGAAAGTAGTGCGCAGTAAGAACTTACGTGAGTGGTCAGGCAGCACCGCAAAACAGAAGAAAAAATAGAAAGTAGTTCCGGCGGAAACTTACGTGAGTGGTCAGGCAGCAGGTCCTGCATTGCGGCTGCGCTGCTGTTGCGCAGTGCGTTCTTCAGGCTGTTCGACATCCCCTTCACCGGAAGTGTCATGGCGCGCTTGCTGTCAGAGATGATGCTGCAAAATGGAAGAACAAAACGTCAGCGCTGCAAACACCTTACCAACCAGTTCGCGCACTTTGCGAGAAAACATTGCACACGGAGGCAAGGAGAAATGTCAGTGAAGAGAACAACCCAGCAAGTGAAGTTACATTGTGGCCAAGGCTGAAATTGTCCAAACAGATCTCTCATCCCTCCCCATCCCAGAACTTTTCCACACAAAAGCAACACTCAAAAGCATGTCTTTGAAGTTTCACACAAAAAAAGCCCCCCCCCCTCCCACACACCTTTCCGGAAGTGGCACTCTCGCGCATTCTGTTGTTGTTCCAACAGATCTCCCACCTGTTCCACACTCAACACTGAGAGTGATGCGTTTTCGTCCCATGCTGTCCGTCCACACACCCCTCATTCACCTGCCCACCAAATAACACGCACTCCTTCCCTGGTTCGTTCACACAAGTACGCACTGACACAGACACGACACTACTCACTGCAGGGACGTGATGCGTATTCGTCCCATGTACTTGAAGTTGTCCATGCAGATCTCGATAACCGCAAAGAAATCGATGACGTCACTTTCTGAGGAGTTGTTGAACCAACCCATCAGGATCTCTGAAACACAGAAACTAGCTCATTGGACACAACTGGAAAACTAGAATTGCAACAGAACACCGAGAAGTCAGCGCAAAGGCCGCGCGGTGAAGCAACCAGCTGTGTTCCAATGTGAGAGGTAGTCCCACGGCAGGGGTCCAACTGTAGGCGATGATCGGGCGGATCTGCTGGTGGGTAGAGCAGCAAGGGGTGAGGGTCTTCCACAACCATCACCACAGGTCAGGTTTTTGACTCCATTTGGCCGTACAGCTGCTTCAGCTGCGTGGCCGTACAAGTGCTATTCTCCCCGCCATATTTGGGACATCAGGCCTCTGGGAAAAGACTTGTCCACTTTCAGGCGACCTCCCTCGTTCGCCTCCCCTGCAAGAGACGCTGGATGCGAGATTGTTTAAGAAGCAAGTGAGAGTGGTCATTGCGTCCAATTTCAAACATTTTTCACTTTCAATCCGAGAGATTCCTTGACGTCACAAGCACAGCACGCCGTTTTGAGCGATAATACCAGAAGCCCAGCCCACCTTCAGACAGATTCTTCACTATGTAGAGGAAGCAGATGAGGAGATCCTTGATTTCCGTCGGGTCCAGCTTGTCGAATGGGATGAGGGACTGCTGCTGCTGCGGGCTCGACACCACAGTGGACGCACTGCCACCTAGTGACGCCGCTCTGCAAAGAAACACGCGCTGTGATTGGTTACACGCACAACACACACTGCCCTGTAACGGCGAAAATTAGAAACAACGCTTTGAACCAAAAGCAAAACAAAAGCTGTTTCCTCAGAATCTAGTGCTTTTACCCAAACCAATTGAGGCTCGCTCTCACTGGAACTGGACAACAGGGACTCCACATTGCAACTTACTTCATGCGACTTTGCTGGACACAAGTTGGAACTTTGAACATTGTATATTTTCCGCTTCGCATTCTGATTGGCTGAAAAGGGGTGTTTTCAGGAAACACAAAAGTGTTTGTTACCCTCCTTTTTGTTGAACACATGTGACAGAATTGCAAATGGAGGCCAAATTATTCCATCACAAACAGCAAAATCTAGATCTTAATATTTTGAGCAGAGCGTCTGTGTGACCTCTGTGAACTCCACTGACCTCTGGTGCGAGATGTTGGGCACAGCGAGCTTGATGTCCTTGCTGCTCTCGCTAGATGGCGGCTGTGAGTGCCCGGATGACGCTGAGCTGGCCAATGAGGAGGAGGAACCGTGGTGCGAAGGCTTGAGCTCTGATTGGCTGGAGCCTGACTGCAGCTGGTGCAATGCCTGCAGGTTCGACAAAGACGTCGCTGAAAAGAGACATAAAATATGCAAATTAGATTGCAAGGAGGTAAGGACTCAAAATGTTACATTCTACGATGTATTTTGAGAGAATAAAATGCAATTTTAGTCTTCTTATTTGGTTCCAACACAAGATCGAAGATAAAGCACAAACTGTGTTAAATGGTGAGAGAAACAACTTGTATCTTATGCCGAATGCCCTCAGGTGCCTCACACGTGCAACGTTCGTTTCTTGCGTCTTTGCGATGACGTCACACAGACCCCGCAACTCCGCCAGTTTCTACCTCACAGCTCAAAAAGAAGTGCACACTGGCCCAACGCAAAACGCCGGTATATATTTCAATGCCGTCCTTGGTGGATGGGGGAAGCACACAAAGGCCTTTTCACACCAAGGCGTGCTGATTTGCTGCATTGGCCAGGAAAATTTTAGTATGAGGGCTATTGGCCAACGCTGCAAAACAACTGAGATCGTTTTCCAATGCGCATTGCTTTTTCAACCCCCATTGGCCAAAGCAAGCAAACTCAAAGCAGCAAGTCTGGGTGTGAGAAGGCCTTGAAGGTTCAGAGTTCGGGTCACTAACCGTTGAGGACCCTGAGGTGCTCGCTCAGGCGGCGGTGGTCGTGACGCGCGGGTACCGGGTTCCCATGATGCGCCGGCGACGCGCCTGCAGAACGCCCAGCGCCCAACAACAACAACAAAGGCGCACAACATCAACACAAACAACAGTACAGAATACCCCATTCACCACCAGAGCAAATTTAGCGGCCAATTCCTTTGATGTGGCTTGCGTCCAGTGTGAACAGTCCCCTTCCCAACAGAAGGTTCCACTTGTGTTTGCACATCACATGGCGTTGTGTGGATTGGGCCTGAGGTGTGAATTCTCAGTATGTTCGTGAATGTAAACAGATTGTAGCCCCGTTATGTTCGGCACTGCAGAAAGGGAAATGGGCCTTTGCGGTGCAGTAGAGGAGGATCCCAGCCTAAGTGTGCGGGTGTGTGGCTACCCCCACCCAGTGCACTGCTTCGGACCAAAAAGGCCCTGGTTGGCCGCTTTGTGAATGCTTTGGTTCAACAAATCTTGGGAAGCCACGACACCCATATGACTCCAGGCCGGTTTGCTTCTGCCGTGGGGCCTAAATTCGTTTTTGAGTGAATTCCAGTGAAAACTACGAACACTGAGTGAATTCAGTGAACTATGCGAAGATGCAAGACTCCAGAATTAGTTCAAAATTGCCAATTTGGATTCAAGTGTCCTTTCTCTTGATGCAAGTGAACAGGAAATGGCAGGGAATTCGCTCATTAATTCGCTCTGGTGTGAACAGGGTTGATGATGTTAAATTATCATAATCAGAACGAAAATAAGTTTTGTCAGATACAGCAGAAATAAACTTTACCAATACAAGACCCGAAGAGGCAAGTATTGGAAAGAAACCATTCAATATCTAAAGATGACAGAAAGTTTGTTGAAAACAACTAATATTAACTGAGAGTTATGCTAAGTAACGTTGCAAATGATAATCGAGTTTTCTATTTCCATGACAACAATTCTAACAATTCTCCTGCTGGCAATGTCTTTCTTGCCTGAGACGGCAACATAAAACAATGCTGCCCTATTAGAGAAAATTCAGAAAGAGACGAGAGGGCAAATCAGAAATGACATTCAAGGAAGGATGGGCTGACATCTAAGGAGTGCGACGCAAAACAATGACCCCCCTCCCCCAACTGAAAAGACAGAAAAGAAGAGAGAGAGGGAAAGAAAATGAAAATGAGCCAATCAGAGACGAGCACGTGACTGGACACGTGACTGACCTTGACCGGAAATGACGGCGAACACCGCGGGGTCGCCACGAGCCCCGGATGCAGCTGCTGCAGTTCGCACGTGCGCACTGGACGTCCCGCTGTAGGGAGACGCCGAGCTGTCGATAGACAGGGTGCTGTTGTATGACGACAACTGACCTGAAATCAGAACGAGGCCAAGATGAAAATGCGATTCTCGTTTGACAAGAAAGAATGAGGGTACTTCGAGGACGCTGAAAAACACACGCATTTCAACGCTCGCGGTGTTTTCCCACTTTCCCCACAGGACACAGGAAACGTGAAAATGGGTGATGTCATCACCCCTCATTCACAGACAGGCTGCGTGATGCGTGACGTGACGCGTGGCGACGCGAAAAAGTACGCCAGCGAAAAGACCGAGTGCCACCCCATCACATGACACTGTCACATTACAACATGCCACCCATCACGTTATCAAGTCATGTGGGGGTCTGGGGTCAGGGGGGTCCCGGGTGGGGGTGGCAATGACAACGACAATGACAACACGTACATGAACCCCTCAAGGCCGTCTCCACTTACAGCCGCGCTCGACCCAAAAATGAAACATTTTCCACTATTTGCTCAGCTGCTTCTGTACTCTGTGTGAACACTTGCGCCTTGTGAACGTTTCCCGCCACTCACCGCTCCTGGTGATCATGCTGGTGGAGTCCGCTGCCTCGCCATTGGCCAGCGCGGTGGTGGGCGTGGCCTGAGTACTCGTGTTCTTACTCAGCCTGTCCTTCATGTCCAGGATCACAGTGACGAACGGCAGGTACAGCGTCGCGATCCGCGATTGGTGCGCCTGAAATTAGAAAGCGCGGATCTGATTGGATGAGCTGAAACACCCAATGGCAAGAGCACGTTTAAGGGGAACGAAGAGTTCCCCCGCCAGTCTTCAAATCAAAGGAATTTTGCTTTTTGGCAAACAAAGTGTTGCTGTGGGGTGTTCTGCGTGCAGTTAGGGTCAGCCTTCCCTCTCTTCCCCCACCCCACGACCCACCAAGACCAAATGTCTGGATCCAGGTCCAGGTCTCTCCCACTCATCTGACCAAAACCCTGGCTCCCCGCCGACCCAGAAGACTGACCTTGGATTCGTCGGGAATCAACTTCTCTCTTACCCAAACCAAACCCAAACCAGGCCCGCGCTTGCGCACTTCTTGCCTTGGAGGAGTAACGGTCGTCAAACGCATGTTTCGCCAATAGGTTCCTGAGCGTCATAATGGCGGGTTTTCTGACGTCACGCATCTCATTAAGCGCCATCTTGACTTCATGCAGCAACAGACCAACCAGAAAGTGGTTCTTCCTGAACTCATCAGACAGCGTGTAGTCATGCTTCAGATCTAAAAATAGCAACAATATGTTGTCACTTCAAATCTGAAAATAGTAACACACGCTATGATTGAAATCCAAGAGCAATTGAATTAATTTTCAGATATTTCTTTTTGACAGTTACTCCCTCTTGTGGTGAGATAGAAACCATCAATTTATCAATTTTTTGATGTTTTTGTTTCTTTTGGATAAAATGCAAGGTATGGAGCCCTGGAACAGCAATTGAAAAGGAATTTAGACAAAAATTGCCAGAACAATTTTTTGACCAGTCTGACTTCCACAAACAAGCCTGAAAACATGTTAAGCCACACTTTTTTTGCTCCTTCCTTCCAAAGCAAACTCTACACTTTCTTCCCGGTTGATTCACAAATCGCTGGTGAGAATCTGTTTCTATGAAGACAAATCTGACGACAAAAAGCTATCCCGACGTTTTGCAAATTTGAAAGTCTGGAAAATGAACCAATCAAATGCACGCAGTTTCGTCGCAGATCCAAAGGCGTGTTTGCAAAACGTCGCGATTCTTCCCCCACACCCACTTTGATGGACACAATTTTTTTTTTTTTTTTTTTATTGACAAAACAAAGAATCCTCTTTTTCCATTTTAAAGTGTGTTCGTGAAAGAAACAAAACCACCTTTACATTTCTGTCATTGTTCCTTATTTCTAACAAACCAAAGCAAACCGTGTGCAAACAAAGGACACCACGGACAAGAAGCACACAAAATGCAGTCACCAAAACAATTCTTCCACTCTCACTACACAAAGAGAATTTTTGGCCATTCCACAACACTGCGCAAAAAAAAAAGTTTTCCAGTGTGCTGTTTCTTGATGAGAAGCGCGGACGCACACTTAACACTCCCTCTGGTGGAAAATTTTGGCATCATTTCAGAACCAGGAAATAAAATAGAACGTTATTGAATTCCAGCTACACTTGCGTGGCAATTTTGATGAAACTTTCCAACTTTGGGTGTGAAAAGTTAGAAGCAAAGCAGAATCAAACGCCCAGACACTGGGAGTGTTCCATTTCATCTCGCGCGTTCTTTTGATGAGCAGAACGCGATTAGGAACGCGCCCAGTGAGCATTTTGGCGCCATACGCAGTCGCACACACAGAGGAAGTCACGTGACATGCTGAGTTTTACCTTCCGGTCTGACTTCTGCATTGTGATTGGCCCAGAGGAGCAGCCAATGTGAAATGGAGAGAAAACATGGCGTCAAACTTCAAGAGCAAACAACGCAACAGAAGAGTGCAGGCCACAGTTCAGTTTCAGGTGGGAAATGGACATTGTTTGTTCAAACACGGAACAGCAACGTTTCTGGGCCTATCTTTACCGCGCCCGAATTGAGTGGACGAATTGGCACCAACTACGAGGCAGCATTTTGTTAAACCCGAAATTTTTCAAGTGTTTGATTGGCTGATGCCTTGATGACGTCAGCGTTCACTTGCGAAAACTCTCCAAATCTTTCTTTGTTGCTTGACTTGGGGCGTGGGGAGGAACCCATTGTGGCCTGCATCTTATCAAGGGTTAATGCTGTAGAAACATGCAATCCTGTTCACATCTTGGGAAATTTTGAGGTCGTTGCTGGGAACAATGTTGTTGGTTACTGCCGAAGATACTCAGGTGAAAGTTGTCGGGCGCAACGACCTATTTCGCAAGATTTGTTTCCTTGGCAACGCCCCGACGCCGAGATGTGAACGGTTGTCATAACATGTTGTTTCACTTTGTCACCCGTGCAAATGCTAATGTTGCCAACAGGCTCAGTTTTGGTGTCTCACCCTCTCTTATAACTCGATGCATATTCAGGATCGTCCATTGTTGGGAATGGGTCGGAAACGCACAAAACACATCAAGCCGATTTTGGGGCTTCCGTCTGAGTCTCCTGTGATTTTGAACCAGTGCAAGAAACTCGGACAGCAACCAAGAAATCGGCTTGATGTGTTTTTATCATGGCATTTCTTTCTGAAAACCACCACGACATTGTCTCATGCTGTTTTCAGGCGTCAACCCCACCCCACCCCAATTTCTGGCGTCGAACACCATTTTGCCTAAAGATTTAGCAGTTAAATTCACCAAAATGCACCCTATTTCAAAACTACAAGGCAAAAACACATGGCCAACGCAAAAAAAGGCCACAAAGGTCAAACCTTGGGTCATTAGGTTGTTATTTAGGTCACTCAAAAATGGGTCATTCAACATTCAAAACAAAACAGAACGAAACCAGGGAGTCTTACAGATGTGATGCCGGACTAAAATATTTCAAAATGGACAAATTTATGCAAATTTTACATGAAGAAT
>JAAUYG010158538.1_pt1 | contig 11575 bp, 6 predicted proteins | sample 7278091 | NCBI WGS metagenome assembly JAAUYG01 (sample SAMN14350201, study PRJNA611818) | marine sediment metagenome | isolation source: surface marine sediment (0.6m) | place: French Polynesia: Moorea | collected 2018-08 | reverse complement strand
GTCCAGTAGCACTCACATTTGACCTTGAGTGACCCTGAAAGGTCCAAGTTAAAGTGTCAAATATGATATAAAATTGATACATGCATAGTGAGGTACTGTGTGAGAGTTAACCCAGATTTCAATTGATTTAGTCGGCAGCAGTGAGTTTTTGATACAAGTCTGCAGAAAATTGCCTATTTTTTTATGTCACCCCAACTGCAGCTGTCAAGCAGAGCGCCAAGGTCCTTGGACCTCTTGTTTTCCCTTTTATGGAATTTGCCCGTTTGAATGTGACATGAAGGCAAACGCCGTTGCTGATTTCCATCAAAATGTTCGCGGCTGCGGCAGGATCTATGGAAGCACTGGTACACTGGTGTCCATGGTTACTTAGTATGCCTTTGTGGACGTGGCAAAATGTAGGGTCTGGTGCAGATTTGTTCCGCCTGGTTATAGATCCATCTGTCTAGTCTGAGCTTTTGTGCTGTTGATGGACAGACAGAATCTGGCCATTCCTCTTAATCGGAGAATATTTCATTTTTCATAAAAATTCGACATAGAGTTAGGTGATACGATCATACAAATTCCCAATGCTTGCGTTACATGCAGCTATTGACCTATTACCTTTTGCAATCTGAGCAGGCTTATTGCAATTTTGGCTGACCTTCATGACCCTACTTTTATGGGCAATTATCTCTATCTACTACATGTACGCACAGTACATGTTTGTGAAAAATACATCAATATTTGAACGTTAACTTGCTACTTGGGTCAACTTTCTTCAAAACCTGTAAGTGTTGAAATAACCTTAAGGTCACCGATTACCACAGCAGCCACTGTCATTTATGTGCTTTACAGGAATTGCTTTTATTTGATGTGTGAACACTGGTCCCTGCATTCAAGGCACGTTTTTGAGAAGCAAAGCACCAGGCTGGCAAACATCTAGTTCCATTTACATAAGGGCCATCGCAATACTCTTGAGTGATTGGTTGATACTTTGAGCTTGTGTTTCTGTAAACCATCCCCATGCCAACAACACGACGCAGCAGATCATACTACTGCGGATTAACAGTACGACTAGTACTGTTATAGTAGACATTCAGACTTGTGGAGTATGGTGCTACACAATATAGTTGGCTTGGAAGACAGGACCCTCAGATTAATATACAAGAGTTTGGAACCTTCAGCCCAGTCACAAAAACATCCCCATATAGAGTGACATTAGATCTGGACAGTGTGTGATTTATATCAGCTCCAGTTGCCTTGTGATATATTGTGAAACCTTAATTGGCAAAGATGACTTGGAAGTTCAACTTCTATTAAACCTCCCTGGGAATATGTCATTTCCGTAGAATTCTTCACAGAGAGTAATGCAGGCATACATATTCATGGTCTCTTCCTTTGCTTCCGACGACGCACAGATCACGCTCAAGCGTCACTTGAATTGTTGAGGCACATCGGTCTGGGAGAGCAGCTGCCAGGCCCAGGCAATTACCACGACGCGGCACTTCCTCCTGATCCCACTAGCCCAAGCACAGCCGTATAAATAATTAACAGCGTGATGGAAGGCACTGCAGGGACACTGCAAAGCTGCAGGCTGCTGGCCCTTTCTCTGTGGCCGTGGCCACGCAATTTGGGGCGCAGAAAAGTAGTGTTTGCCTTCCCCCAAAGATTCCCCAATGAAGCAGGGGACGAACGAGACAGACGCCAGGCCTTACACAGTGGTGCCGCCTGGTGCCTGGTCTCAGATAGGAGTGGTAAACTACGGCGGAAGGTAAAGAGATCATTGGCGTACTGAGACATCACGTTCCGACGCCTCACAACGGAATGGGGAGCATATTCAAGACTCCCTTTGGTGACCCGTACATGTAGTTCTATTTCCGACTCTGCCGCCCTTGCACCTGCAAAAGGGGTATCGGTAAAATAATTTCGTTGTGACATGCATGCACGAACATATTTCTAAAAGTATACACATGCTGTTTAAAGTGTACCGCTGTTTTAAAGTGCCGTCTACGACATTAGTAAATCCAATCTTGCGATTGACAAAATAAAATCTTATCTTATCTTAAACACATGAGCGAAACCTTAATATGGCAATAAGTTTTCAAGCTACGAATAGGACAGCTCTGTTCGTTGACTTTGCAACAAACCTTCAATTATGGTAGCTACGTGGAAAAACATGGCCGGGGTTTGTCGGTTCATTGCCCTGTCCTTGAATCTGTGACAAGAATAATGTGTCAGGAAATGGCAGCTCGCCTTCTAACCCTGCCATATACATCTAGAAGCCGGTATCGAGGGTCTATCCACTTATCATGGGTCAACCCCATGGGGAAGTAGAACGAAGCCATCAATTCGAATTGTTCTGAACAAGAGTGCTGGATATTAACAGCGGCACTACATTATATGTCTAACGATAAACTGGCATTGTATACATTGTGTTGCAGTGTTTGCTTCCCGTTTGCTTCCCGCACCCACTGTCCAGACAAATAACTGCACAGCTCCCCCATGGTGACGTCCTGCTGGTCGCTGGGAGCAATGAAGCCTTCCACTCCCGCCTATAAACCTGCTTCATAATGTGCTGAAAAGCGTCCCCTCCTCTGCTGAGAGGTTAATATCTCTAGATGTCAATATTCGCTTCAAAGCTACCGGAAAGCTTGCCGTTTAGAGGGTGGCCGACCAAACGAGAGCCGGAAAAGGGCAATGTTCCAAGCCCGTCTGTCCAAATACTTTATCGGGTTGTGTCGTGTATTGCATTCTGCTTCAAGAAGGTTCGGGGGTACAGTTTTTAGGATCAACAGCGTTGTCGGTATGACAACAGACATGTATGCTATGCCCTAAAAGGTAACAGGGGATGCTTTTGACTGTAAATATCTCCTGCCCGGCATCATGTGGATGAAGTCAGCTCCAGTGCAAAAATAAATCACGTACGTCTCGATCTGCAATCTGTTTGACGAGCATTCTTCTTTTGATATTTAGAGATCGTTGATGTCATGTTGCAAACATGAAACATGAAATCTTAGCCGGTGGGTCATTAAATTGCTAGCATAGGCGTATTTAGTTGCATGGAAAGGAATGCGACCCATGCAGTAGCTTACACTGTCGCATGAACTTGGGTTAGACATTTACTCAAATTTATTTTGGACCGAAACGTTTACCCATTAAACCAAAGTCGAGATAAGCGTTTTATATGAGCAGTGGACCAACGATCAAACATACTCTAGCGTCGGACAATGTTAACTTTATTACCGTACTGAAACAAACGCTGCATCAATATTGTTGTTGCCCGAACAACAGCAATCTGTTCCACTAGCAGACGACCTCGACAGATCATGTCGTAAAGTGTTAGCTAGGGGTCTGTAATCTCAAGAAGTACAGGATGACTCTCCCTCAAAGATAAACACCGCGACGTTCTCTCCTCGAGCATAATGCATTCTAATCTCGATCAGTGTAAATATGACCCCACGGCAGAAACAACATTAGAGTGACCCCCCAAATTCAGCAATTTTTCATCTCAGCCTGCCATCCTACTTCCCTTGGGACTGTAAATGTGGATCTCAGGCTACAGCAGCAGCAGCAGGTGCCGCCGGGTTCAGGGCCTCGGACTAGTGGCCTCCTCCCGAGCTAATCTATTGCTGCTTCTGCTGCTGCTGTTGCTACTGGCTGACTGGCCGTGCTGCTTGGAAAGCCGGGCTGGCTGCCTGTTCTGTCATAGAGAGAATGGCCCCTATAACAGCATCACATTTTGGGGGCCTTCACGGCTTCTACTAGTACGCACCTGGACTCAGGAGCGGAGAGGCAAGGAAGCACCGGAAATCTGACTGTCTGCTGGAGGGTGGGATCAGGTGGCTGCTGGAGATACCAGTGAGATGCGACTGCTTTGAGCGAGATTTTGGTCAGGATAGGATGCCTACTAAAACAACTGGAGGATATGACGGCAAGGCAAAGCCTTGTCTAATGAATTAACTGCTGACACGTGCGTTCAGCTGCAGGTGCGGCAGAATCTAAAACAGTCTGATCATAGGCACGAAACTACATTGTCTTAGACCGTGCTAGTGACTGGGGCTTCGCGTGTAGTACGCAGCAAACAAGCTCCAGCCACAACAACAGCACTGCAACAGCCTTCTGGTTTGGCTTTAACACATGGACGACCCGAGGTAACATTGTTTTCCAGACGCAGCATCTGTATTCAAAGACGGCACGAATCACATCTTCGCTGCTGCATTGCATAAGCATTATTCTTCTCAGCAAGCAGTCCCTTGGCTTGCGGGAGCTTTCTCATCTTCGGGCTACCGCTTCCTGGCTATTTTTTACACTCATTCCTGCATCCCTGTGGGTATCAGTCGTGCTGCAAACAAGGGAACTCGAGGCCTATTGGTCTCCGAGGCATAAAGACATCCAGTGACTATCCTTGTGGAATCCCCGACTGCCGCCAGTCACATCCTTGGCAAGCTTCGCTAAGCCTTCGGTGCCGGACTGCGAGTCTACATTACTTCATCATGGTGAGTGAACATGGCGGGGGCAGGCCACTGAGTTGTTCTTGAACGGATCAGGGGGCTGACCTTGGAGTGTGTCATTGCTGCCATTCGTGTGTGCTTGTGATGCGAAAACTTTCTGCCTTGTCTCTTCTAGACAGAGTTAATCAGTCACGGCTGTGGTCTGATAGGATCTGTGTGTGGGATGGGCTTGGGTAGACTACATGGTTAACCGCCGTATGCTCCAATCATTTCTTGCATTATAAATTAGGATACTAGTAACTGATATTCCATCCTTTAAGGACCATCATTAGAGAAAAGGCGTTTAAAATGCAATTTAATTTAACCGGGAAAGAAAACATGTATATTGATAGCAGTTCCAGAGACTTTTGATGTTATGAGACCTGTGATATGCAGTCTCGCTCAGATCAACTGAATTTTACTCTGACCCACCGATCTTAAGAGACCGTTGGTGGTCAGTTCCGGTTGGACACGACCAACTGTATATACAAGTTTGTATGTCATTTAAGCTACATTTACCCCCGGGCATTTACGATACAGATATGGTACTTTTGTGTCTACATGCAAATCCATCCTCATCCATCAATGCATGACTTTGAGTTTGGTGTTCACTCTAAAATTTTTCGTTTTAACTGCCTGAGCGTATTCTGGCTGACTATATGTGCCATTCCGTCCTATTGACCGAGACCTCTGAGGGATTATCGATTAGCTTCCGGGACCGGATTGTTCTGTCGTGATCGCCGCGGTGGGAGTAGCGGCGGCAGATCTGACAGCCAGGTGAGAGGCTGGCAGTCATTGACTGTCTCCGGAAGCGTGGCGGCGACACCACTTACCGGGGGGCTGGTGACAGACAGGAGCGGAACCCAGCCACAGCCAGACCAGACTACACCACACATAACACGTACAATGGCAAGACTGGAACAGAGCTGAGATAGTCGGTATCGACGGCCTGATCTGCGGGCGTTGAAGGTGGCATTAAGTCTCATCGGGAGCCAATATCCTGTCCCTGAAGGTCCCATTCCCACGGCTGCCCTGCGTGTCCCGACTGGGGTTCAGTAGCTAGGCTTCCCGGGCCGCAGACCTGGAAATATCTTGCGTCTATCTGTTTTGGGGTTAAGTCAGACCGATGTCCAATTCTAATGATCAGACTGCTTCAAGTCGAAACTAAAGTTTGCACCTTACAGAATTGTTTAGAGCTCTAGAAGTTGCTTCAAAGGCTGCAAATAGCTACACAAACACTCGACATCACTCAAACGTACGGTGAGTTTAAGTGTTTTTGAGAATCGTTTCCCTGCGGATAGAGCTGTGGCCGAGATTGCCAGACGTGACTCGGGAGGGACGGCAGTTACTTTGGGAACATCACCATTCCACCATGGCTGGAGTGCCCGCCGTGGGATAAATTAAAAGCAGCCTATCTGTGTAGCTGGCTTAAATACCTACTTCAGCTCTCGCTAGTCCGGCTTAGAGACCTGACATTGATGTTTATTATACGATCTTTTTAACGGACATGGTCGAGTATTGGAAATTGCTCCGCTCCCCATCAATATCGGCATTTAATATCCGATGCTGCCATTAAAAGGGTCTTAACACCCCTTCCCTGGCCCGTTCGGAGATACATGTACAAGTAACACAGCCGTTGTGCATCGGTTGCACAAAATTCGATGATTCATCTCTTTGAAGTGATTTTTACTGCAGAGAATAACGCTTACAACATGAGTTATGTATGTTAATGACAAGGCCAAATCTTATAAAGCATGTATATACAGAAGTATAGACCACATGTTGTACCACAATATACATTGTGCATTGATTTTCCGACTCCGTTCACTCCAAACGATTATTCAACACTTTCAGGTCAGGACGCTCATTCACAGGTTTGTCGCATTTAATTCTAATCTAAATGCATTGCACTTCTTTACCAAAATGTTTACCTTTCCGAAATATCACGTAAGACCAGTTAGTTTATGTCAGAGTACATGTACCATATGTGTATGCATCACAATTTCCCAGTCTAAAACTGGCATCGTCGTCAGCCAAACGGGGAAGGGTTTTAGTACAGCATGACCACCTTGATAGGCTACTCTTCCGCAAGTAAGAACAACATAAAAGAACGAGCCAATGCTGTCAGTGAAAATACATGTATTGTCAAATGCATTCTCCGGGTACGCAGCACGACATATTGAGGCACACATGTATAAATTAATGATTATTGATGAACGGCCCAAACTCCACTGGCCCCAGAGACATTTTGCCCCACCTCTCGCATGTCAGTGCGTTTTCTGTCATTCGCTGTGGTCCCCAGGGCAACCGATGGGTCGCCCTGTCCAATCTACAGGTGCCTGAAGCCATGAGGGGAATCGTCGATCTTATCCGCTGCCTCGGGTGTGTGGGCAGGGTCCGGGGTCAGGAGACTGAACAAATTACCCCTTGTCTCCGTGTCCCTGCCGCCTGGAACCAGTTTTTCAAAAATTCTTAATCCTAAGTATACATCGAACCCAGTTTTCGCCTCGGGAAAAAGGTCTTGGAGTCTTAGGCGTGCGTACATGTACGTGTATGTTCAATTGCAGTTTTTGAAGTGTACCCCGAAATAAGCGATCTTAATCCTATCTCGGATTACCTTATGGTTCTCAGTTTGATCCTACATGTACCTTAATCACACTGAGAAAAATGATATGACCCTTTTGTAAGTTGGGGTTTGGGGTTTGGACTTGATGCTTTTCAAGAAGCCGTTTTGCTAGTCCAGAGCAGGACCATGGTTGTTTCTGTAGCGATCTAATGGCTAGATGGCATCATTTCAATTTTTCTGTTAAAAATTAACAGGGATGAATGTCAACAAGAAGCCCAGGGACATTGACCCCGTGCTCGGTCACTTGCCAGATAGGAACAATTTGGGTTTATGCCTGACAGCCATGTAGCCGTGATTACTTGTAAGTAACTATGTAGCTAAGTCTGTCGAAAATCGGAAATACACTGAATGACCTCAGACTGACCTTAAACACTGAACAGACAAAAGTGCCCCGTGTACACTAGATACCTACTCCCAAGGCCCAAATGTTGGTCCGTTTCGATCTACGACTATCCATTTTCGAGATAAAAAGTTGCCGAAGTCGGGAAATGCATCAAATGGCCTCCATCACCTTAAGCATAGATGTCTAAAATACACTGTCCAAAGTTTGCCCCGTAGCGCTCTACGATCAGCCTTTTTCGAGACACAAGGTTGTCGAAAATCGGAAATGCACTGAATTACCTCAGAATAACACTTAACAGTCAAAAGTACGCACATGTACTAGGTACTTACACCCGACACTCAACTTATGGTCCGTTTCGCTCTACGGCCAGCCCTTTTTGAGATACCGTGGAATGTACCGAATGCACTTATCCCAGATACCCAAATTTGGTCCGTTTCGCTCTTTCGGCCACCTGTTTTCGGGATACAAGGTTGTCGAAAATGGAAAAAGTCAGAGAGAACTGAATGATCTCAAAATGAACTTGAACATATAAGAGTCAAATTACCTTGTATACACTCAGTAATTACCGGGGGTACCCCCAAAGCCCAAACTTTGATCCCCTTATCTCTACTAGCCGATTACGACATTCAAGGTTGTCAAATATCGGAATGAACTCAAACGAACTTGAACACTTCAATAGCAGTCAAAACCACCCTGTACACATTAAACACTTGCTCACGAGGCCCAAATTTGAGTCCGTTTCGCTCTACGGATATCGTACATTTTATAATTTCCCATTGACTACCACGCCCCCCCCCCCGAAAAAAGTCGTACATTTTATAATTTCCCATTGACTACCATGTTACACACACACACCTCAAAAAATCTGCCAAAATATATGAAATTTCACAATTCTTTTAAACAACTTCGGTAGAGGCCGTGCTTAAAAGTATACATTAATTTTGGGAGTGAATCTGGTGTGTACTTTAAGGGAAGATATCGTTTGAAACTTTTACTCCCGTATGGTCCCTGGTTAACGAAAAGAAAAATAATTGTAAAACAATTGTAAAAAAAAATAAAATTTAGAAAAACAAAAATATGATCTGGAGATATGGTGATCGGTGGGTGGATAGGTACCTTATGTTAATCCACTTTACGGTTTCCGAGGAAACAGGGTTTTACAGACGGACGGACGACGCACGGACGACAATAGACGGAGGCCATGAAAATAGCTCTGCTGTACAGTGACACAAAACAGAGCTAAAAATGGTGACTGTAACTTTCAAACGATAACATCAAGACGTGTTTCAGAATTGTCGAATAGCAGTTGTAAGCAGGTATACATGGAAGTGCAAGATGTGGTAATGACAAGGTGACAATATGTCAGAAAGGTGACGGACATAGTTGATGTATTTCCCGTTGCAAAGAAGATATGTTTCTTTTTTCATACCATTTAGTAACGGTTATAATAACGGTTAATAAATTATGAGATCTCACAGACCACATCACCGCGGTCATCATTTTCTTGTGACGCACTGGAACATTTCATATCAAGTATCGCTTTATAAGCTTTTTTTGCCTGTGTCACTCTTACGCCGTGGTTTCCAGTTGCCAGTCGTTCACTGTCGCAACGTTTGGATCTGATAACAACCAGACACTCGAAACAGGGAATTTCTCCTACTTCAGTGAACCCAGTGGGACTTTTATGTTCTAACAGTTCCAAATGCGGAGGCGGGAATTGATAATACAGTGAGTTCTTGACGTCTAATGGAGACCACGAACTGTCACCCAATCTTCATAAGTCGGACTCGGAAACTCTCTAACGCCTTGACGTGGTGGTGCCCTACGGGGACACTCTATTGCAATAAAGTTCCTTTAGAGGTGCTCGACTCACGTATACCCCCACGAATCCCTGCCCAAGTGGCTGTCTCCCGATCTAAAAGGAGGTTGATGACAAGTCGTTATGGGCACAGAAAGTGAAAGATATAATACTGCTCCTACTTGTGCATGGTACATGTAGGCCGATATCAGATGTTGAGGAGGTAGCGGGGAAAGGGTACAACACCTTATAAGGGCCGCAAAGTCAGACAACCGTGGTGATAAAAACGATTGGATTATTTGGTGCTCAACTACACAGGGAAGTCTGCCGATATGCATGTAATAGTAAGGTGTTGGTCTCAGTGGAATAAGTTGAATTGTTGTGAGCTATACTGTTGCTTTAATGATGCACCTGCATATGCATCTGTAGTACTTGTGGTGGCAATATGTTTACTTTGTGCATCTTCTGCAATTGGAGCAGATTGGATGAAGTTATGATTTCAGTCGAAGGCACATAACAATGAGAGAGAGAGAGAGAGCAATAGAGAAAGAGAGAGCAACAGAGCAATAAAGAGATAGGGGGACAGAGAGAGGGGGCAATAGAACGAGAAAGAGAGAGCAACAGAGCAATAAAGAGAGAGAGAGAGAGAGAGAGAGAGAGAGAGAGAGAGAGAGAGAGGGTTGCTGGCAGGGATCAACAGAACAATCCCCCTACCCACACATCCCCCTACCCACACTATTGCCCCATGCATTTCTGTGATATACCTGTGTAGCAGTATGATCAAGCTTTGTATTTTATCCCGCTATAATTTTAAGCTTGCCAGTACAGTCATAATTATGTTGTTTGGTTTTTATCCATAGAGATATCCATGTGAAGTTCTGCAGCATGAGTTAAAACATCATAGCAGGCATACATTACTGTACCATCCACCTTCACCTTTCACTGGCCCTTGATTGTCCCCCCCCCCCCACCCCCCACCCCTAGAAACGATAAGTGGTACACTTGAAAAGTTCTGATATCTTCCAGGTAAAGAATATATTGACATAACGGCGATATATGTTTGGGTTTCACTCGACTCTGTTGACCAGCGTCTTTCATGATTCAGAGAACGTGACTGACGTATTCGGTCTGTTGGCTGTCTCCTGCCTGTGTCGCTCAGACGTTGGAAACACGTACTGTCATCACACACTGAATATAACGCACAGGACGCTAGGCAACTAACTAGTACACCCAGACTTTTGTCAGAGGGGATACCGGTTAAAATATACATGTATAGTGTAGTGCACAGATTGTATCGATTCAGTTTCGTTGAAGCTTGCCACTGCTCCTAATAACGTCTCCACTGGTACACACCAGGCGGATCTGTTGTGTTGAGGAATACTTCCTGCTGTAATCGTGTGGAGATGTTTTACTACTGTACATCATCGCAGACCGTTAGCACGTTTCACCGTCAGAAGAAGTTCTACATGCACATGTACGCTTCGCAAAAAGGCATAGCCCATTAAGCCACGATGACGTCAGAAATGAAGGTGAGGGCGGGGAAGTTGTTTTTCAGTCTCTCCCAGTCAGTGCTGGGCATTTGCTTTAATACCCAGAGATGGGGTGGGTATCATAAAACTAGGTCTGTACAGCATATTGATCATTGCAAATGGTGCAATTGTATGCGGTAGTCTGAAATTAATGTCACGTTGTTGTATTGAAAAATAAAACACTTATAATTCACGTACATTCAAACTATAGTTTCACCTTGGAAAATAATATGGTATTAAATTCATTAGAGCTTGGCAAGACACGGTTACATCCTGTGCGCACCCACGCTAGTTTATATAAACGGCATTGGTTAAGATGACCTAAAGATGACCAGGATTAATGATGTCACACTCGTGTAGTTTATACAGAATCACTCAGTGTATACAATTGTTGAGTCATCGCCGACCCACATCAGATAATCCGCTGATAACCTGCGGTCATGTGTATTCAAGAGAGGATTATTTCTCACGTTCTCTTACATAACGTGATTAGCTTGTGCGCAGTTTGGGGGGTGGGAATGGGGGTGAATTTGTGGCCGGGGGTGGTGGGTCGGGTGCACTGCCTATGTAAAGTTGTAAGGGTGTGCCACTGACACCCCGGCACGCCACATAGGAATTCTGGTAGAAAAATGAAAATTCGGGGGGGGGGGGGGGGGGGGATGTTTTTCGTAATTTGGGGTTTATTTTATTATTTAAATTTTTATTTAACAATATTCAAAAAAAGCATTTACAAGGTAAATAATTTAACATTTTTATGGTAGGGTCAGTGTTTGGCACCCGGGCTTTGGCATTGCTTTGCTGAAATCTTTG
>JAAUYG010226654.1_pt1 | contig 11577 bp, 9 predicted proteins | sample 7278091 | NCBI WGS metagenome assembly JAAUYG01 (sample SAMN14350201, study PRJNA611818) | marine sediment metagenome | isolation source: surface marine sediment (0.6m) | place: French Polynesia: Moorea | collected 2018-08 | reverse complement strand
TGTTATGTGTTCAAGGTCAGTTTGGGGTCATTTGGTGCATTTCTGAATTTCGCCGACCTTGTATATTGTATATGTTGTATATCGGAAACAGCTAATCATAGAGCGAACGGACCAAAATTTGGGCCTTGGGATAAGTATTTAGTGTGTATAGAGTACTTTTGACTAAAAAAGTGTTCAATGTCAGTTAGGGGTCCTTCGGTGCATTTCCAGTTTTTGACGACCTTGTATCTACTTTTGACTTAATATTCAGGGATCTTTGTGATGCTAAGTTGAAACGGGTTACTGGTATTCTTTTAACTAGGAAATGACCAAGCAGATAAAGGCCCCTGGGCCTCTTGTTTAACTGTCCGTGTAGACTGTTCATAAGTATGTTTCTGCAAAGTATCAGCCACAAATCGGACTTTTTTTTGTCACTATGTTATGACTTATGAAATGCTTTTTTGAGTAGGATGTACTTGGTGGTCCTCACAGAACCCTCAAGCGATTTTTTTGTCTCCAAACTTTCAATTCCATTATATTTATTTTCGTTTTTTTTTTCTTTACATATGACCTTTTTTTTTCTTTACATATGACCATATGGGAGCGACTTTCCAAACATTACATCTACAGTTACATGTATTAAAATTTTGCAAATCAAAGTTCTAATCGGAGGTTCCTGGGGGTGGTATCTGTGAAAAGGAGTGATCATACAGCAAATTGGATGAAAGTTTGGGCCCCCAGCAGTATATAAGGGGTAATTGTGGCCTTACTCATATGAATGGTCATTCTGGCGTGATTTGGTACTATCAATGTAGACTATTAGGAGGTTGTGGCTATTCGGTACATTTATAAAATTGTAAAACTAATGCTTCGATTTGAACCAGTTTCGGTCAAACTTTGAGGATATCCGTAATTATGAAACATTACTGGCTATTATTTTTGTGAGAAAAGGATTTTTGCTATTTTAAACTTGGCACACAAGCTTAAGGGAAATCATGGGGTGGCCAACTGAGATGCATTGTAAATCTCTCAGCTTTGGGAAGTACTACAAACTTAAGGAACCTTTTCCAATGTGAGCTACCCATCAGCATATAGCTGTCTACCTGGGCTACAGGCAACTAGGCTGTCTATCCAGGCAACTGGTATCCCTAGGCAATCATTTAGTGTCACTGAACCAGCTAGCGTATCAGTGCAACAAGCCAGTGTACCCAAGCAACCAATTACATATAGTGTACCTGGGCAACCAGCCAGTGTACCTGGGCAACCAGCCAGTGGTAACCAGCCAGTCTACCTGGGCAACCAGCCAGTGGTAACCAGCCAGTCTACCTGGGCAACCAGCCAGTGTACCTAGGCAACCAGCCAGTGTACTTGAGCAACCAGCCAGTGTATCTGGGCAACCAGCCAGTGTACCTGGGCAACCAGCCAGTGTACTTGGGCAACCAACCAGTGTACCTTGGCAACCAGCCAGTGTACATGGGCAACCTGTGTACCTGGGCAACCAGCCAATTACCTGGGCAACTAGCCAGTGTACCTGGGCAACCAGCCAGTGTACCTAATGGCAACTAGCCAGTGTACCTAGGTAACCAGCCAGTGTACATGGGCAACCAGTGTCCCTGGGCAACCAGACAGTGTCCCTGGGCAACCAGCCAGTGTCCCTGGGTAACCAGACATTGTGCCTGGGCAACCAGACATTGTGCCTGGGCAACCAGCCAGTGTACATGGGCATACGGTGTCCCTGGGCAACCAGACTGTCCCTGGGCAACCAGCTAGTGTACCTGGGCAACTAGCCAGTGCAACTGGACAAACAGGCCATGCACCACGACAACCAACTGTGTACCCGGGCAAAAACCAGTTGGCGTGCTCAGGCCAGCAACTCAGTGCTCAGCAAGCAGACAAGTTGAGTGTATATGTACAATGTAGGCCATACAGGAGACATCTGTCAGTCAGTAGACAGTGTGGAGGCACAGGGTGGGAGATGGGAAGCGGGAGGTGTGAGATAGGAGGCGGGAAGTGTGAGAACTGCCATGTCAGCAACAGCTGAGGGCTGTGGCGGACAATCCAGCAGGACAGAAGGATGGGAAAGGCCTGTTCTCAAGAAGCTTGTGAAAGAGAAAAGCCTATTGATTGCACTCTTTGAGAGTTTTGTTCCATCTGTACGTTCTTGTTGGGGACCGCCCAGAGCTAGGTCGGCTTACAGCAACCCGGCCTGGTCCAGCCCGCCCGCTTTCCCACCAAACTCACAAACACAGGCGCGTCTACACAGGCTTTTTATTGATACATGTCAATCTAGCAATCTCTGACATTGTGGAATATATTGCTTCTGGTTCCTTTGCCCTGCTATACACACCAAAGTGCAAGAGCTCAAAACACAACATCCAACTCTACCCCTGAAAATACAGCACGTCCAACCGTCGCCTCCCAAAGTGGAGACCGATACAAATAGAATTACGAGACCTGACCTGCCATAGGTAATAACATTGTTACCGTGTGCCGCAGCTAACACATCGTGTTACTGGTAGCACACATTGTGCTACAGCTGTGCTCAAATTTTGTTGGACACATTCTTATGTAGCTGACAATATTTGTCAGATTCTGTTACAGCCAGGAGACTGTTACAGCCGACACCGTGTTACAGCTGACACATTGTCACAGATGAACCTGTTACAGCTGACACAATGTGTTATAGCTGACACATTGTTTCAGCTAACACATTATTACAGCTGACACATTATCACAGCTGATACATGCTACAGCCAAAAGTGTGTGACAGCTGAGACACTGTTGCAGCTTTGACAGTGCTACACCTGACACATTGTGTCACAGCTGACACATGTTACACACAGACCAACAGTATGGTCGATTACCAGTTTAACGCGATCTAGGATAATACTTATATATATCTTGCATCAAGCACTTGTGACAAGTTGGGGGACAAACCCTGTCAGTGGTGACAACATGTTGTCTCTGTAAGCTGACAGCTATACAGGACAATCCATACACATTTGTGACTTGGTGAAAATTGTACAAAGCTCTAGCCACCCCTCCCCAAACCACACAATAAACACAGAATTCTTTCTGGAGGGGAACCTTTGTTGCTGCTAATATACCTGTGTACAATATTACAGTACCCAGTACAAAGTTACTAGGCCTGATACATGCCACAGCACTCTGTACAATGTCACTGGGCCTGCTACGACGACAACTAACTTTAGTTTGAAGCTCAGCCACTGTATGGTTTGGGGAGACGGGAGGAAGGGGTATTTACATCAGATCTGTCACACACTTGGCACTAATTGTACATTTTTATCCTAAACTAAGCTGTAAACTTCACTCTTCTTGTTATAAAGTTATTACAGTGCACGGAATTCAAGCATTGTGGGTAGCTTTCTTTCTGATGGCATAATGTGAAAAAGACTTAATACTCTGCCACTCCACACACATTATGTCACATGATTAGCTTACAAAATATTAACTGGCCAATCAATGACCTTTTACCTTCAGCCTATCAGTGACCCCATACCTTCACCGGTCACCAAGTGACGCCAATGGAATTTTATGATATTAACTGTGAGGCTATTGGGAACGTACGTAGTTCCGTCTTCCCCTTCAGAAAGTGTTTCTGGGTCGATACAACATTGGAATGACTGCCATAACAGAAGAAATCACTTCCAACTCAGGCGAAACACAATCCAGAAATAACTCTTGACATCTATTATCAAAATTAGCAAATTCAGCATAGCTACAGCTAGCAAAGCATTCAAGCTGGCATATGTAACAAACAAAGGACATAAATTAGAAAGATTGCTATTTACACAGAATAGTAGCTTAGAGTTCTTAACTACAGAGTAAGTCACCCCAGCCGTCATTCGCTACTCTACCCTTTGACCCCTATGGACAGAATACTTGATTCCAAATATACATATATTTAAACAATGAATAGGTTCCATTCATTGGCATGTCAAAGGGGTGCAAAGGTGATAACACAATATGACTAGAACTTGTATGGGACGAAATAGAACTCTGCTGCTGCTGCTGCTGCTACAATCAGCCACACTGCCCACACGCACACTGCCCACACATACTGGGCTGCGAGGGTAGCCCACAATCACACACACAGCGGGCCGATGAGGATAGCCCAAGACCGCAACAGATGATAACTTACCAATAAACAAAACAGTAAACAAAGTGACAGCCGAGAATCAAAACAGTTTCCATACCATCTTACATTCATCAATGCCAAACTTACTTAATAACAGATCTTAGCAATCACTGCCCTCCTGGTTTGCTTTCCAAAATTCTACATCAGTAATCAACTGGAGTAATACTTCCCTCAATTTTTTGAAAGGAGAAATAGTTATTCTTCCTCAAAGGGAACACCACTCTCAACCTAAAACAGCCCAAGTGTTAGCCAAGGTTCGTACAATACAAATTGAGCTCATACGCATGCATGCAGCCAAAGCAGACTTCTTTAACAAAACCATCAAACTCTGTGTACGGACTATAAGATATACATACATGTGTATATAAACAGCTTCCACGTGACCCTGTATTTGGCGTTTCATATCGCCTGCTGATGCTAACTAGGACTATACAAAACCTGACTGGACTTGACCGCTCCCAACAGGGGCAGCCTCCACACCACAACATTATACACGGGGATACAAACACGACTATTACACCACATTAAAGCATTCTAGAGCGTCCGAGACCTACTCTAGTAGAAATATCAGGTACCGTGTCACACACCTTCACCTATTCTATTGGATATACATACCATCAGCTTGAAAGATTCCATATCAGACACTGTCAGATACTGTGTCAGATAGTATCAAACACTGTATCAGTTACTAGATACCACATCAGACACCATCAGATGTTGCATCAATCATCTGTATCAGACACTGTATCATATACTGTATCAGACACCAGATATATCAGACAGCATCAGATTCTGTATGAAACTCTATCAGATATCATATGACCCACTTATACAGTACTGCGTTACTGTAAAATATTCTGATGTTTAAAAACATACCACCAATTTTTCTATGGCCTCATCTGCTCACCATTGCCGACTGGTTACAGTGGCTACCACAGACCAGTTGTCATGGCTGCCATAGCTACACCACCAACCAGTTACCATGGCTACCAGAGACCAGTTGTCATGGCTGCCATAGCTACACCACCAACCAGTTACCATGGCTACAATAGACCAGTTGCCATAACCACCACAGACCATTGCCATGGCTACCGCCGACAAGTTACTATGGGCACCACAGACCACTTGCCATGGCTACCACACATCAGTTACTGTAGCTGCCACAAATCAGTTATCATGGCTGCCAGAGACCTGTTACCATGGTTACCAATGACCAGTTACCTTGGCTACCACAGACCAGTGGCTATGGCTACGACAGACCAGTGGCTATGGCTACCGATGGCCAGTTTGCTTGGCTGCCACACACCAGTTAACATGGTTATTATAGTACCATGGCTAACATTTTACTTTTATTTTCATTTAAACAGAAGCCAGAAGTCACGTGACCAACAGAAAACGCATCTCGCGGTAATGTCATAAACTAAAAGTCATTTTTTTACAATAAAACCTGCAGCCAGCTTTACCTGTAACTGCTCACAGGCTTGCTAGAAGTCCACTGCAGTTTTGTTAAACTCTGTGTTGAACTTTTTTGCTAAACCATTTCTCTGCACTGGGCAAGAAGCCAGCTCAGCCAATCAGGCAGTAGCAGCAGAAACCTCAGCCAATCAGGTGTCAGTAAAAGAAGTTTGCTCAGCCAATCAGGTACTAATAAACGAAACATGGCATAAAATGTAAAACAATCTGAGCTTATGAATTAATGCTGAATGGAATTACCGGCATGCCCCGTAGGCGAGTAGCAGTCCAGTGTCGAGAGTAAGCAGATATTTTCGTTGTGATGATTGTAACCCCACACCCCACACAGTAGCACACCACAGACTAGCTACAACTAGATTTTTTTTCATTGTTTTTCCTTGGGAAATGGGCATACACACATCTATGTGGGAGATCCCGGGACTTTTAAGTTATTGTACACTTTTTTTTACACAAATATAAATAACTATGAAACAAAACAATAAATAAATAAATAACCAACTGTCGAGATCACTATTTTCCATTGAGGGACATTTCATGGTCAGTAACATACATAGCTTGGAATGTACCAGCATTACATTGGGTTATGTAAGTTGGACCTGACAGCCCCCTGGATGTTTCTATATACACAGTGGACCAGGGCGACGGTCACAGATCGGGGTAAACTGCAGTGGAAGGAGGGAGGGACAAAATGGAAAATGGTGATCTGGCAAACAACTTACACAACGACACCTAGAGGGCAGCACTGCATAGGATTGACTCCCCAAACCCCTGCTAGATGGCAGCACTCAGTCACCATGGTTACTATGGTAACGTCTGCATCACATGTTGCCATTGTGGACATGTTATTTTGTTTTTGGTATATTTCTTTGCATGGAAACAAAAAGACAATGCAGCCAGAGACAGCTATACCTTGGATGCCCATTACGATTGCAGTGACACAGGTTAACATTGCATAATGGAGTATGTATACTGTGGACTGATATGCTTGGTGAGACGACTACTGTCTGTTAACACACACACAGACGGAGCAGGGGAGGGGGGAGGGGGAGACAACTAGGGATAATATCAGTGTTTGTGTGCCTGATCTAGACTGATCAGCCTGACATGGATTCTGATCCGTCACTGCTCGTTGTGTCCATGTGGTGAAATACGCTGCTGAGCTCTTCCTCCTGCCACTTGTCTCGGCAACGGCGCCGCGCATTCATGAAGAAATTTGCGACAGTGGTCACCTCCAGTCCTAGCTGTCTGGCTATAGCCAGCTGGACCTCCTTGGTGGGCCGCGGCGTCTCCTTGAATATGGCTCGCAGCGTACGCCGCTGGGCATCTGAGAAGACAAGTCGATGTTTCTTGGGGGCGATCTCTATCGCCTTGGGAGGAGATGGGGACTCTTTCTGTTTATGAACTGAAACAGGCAGAGGGAACAGAACAATGTCATCATAACACGTCTATTGCTTTACCACCAGTCATCAGTAGATATGCCATCTGTACCATCATATATCAAATATAGGCAATGTATAGAGAATATATATGTGTATATGATAGTCTATGTACAGCAGTGTGTGTGTGTGTTTTGCTGTCTGGTCGTTGTTCAGGCCTGTATCACACACACACACACACATCGAGTTCCAATCTCCTATCACTGAGGCATGGAACCTCTCCTCTTTGCCTGCCATAGCCTGTCAGCAACATGCAGGGAGAGAGAACGAGAGAAAGCGAGCGAGAGTCACAGTGAGCTAGCTAGCCGCCACCATTAGCACGTTAGTCAGGATGTACAGTGATAGGCAGGGTTAGGAGCCGGAGTGGACGGCTGAGTCATTGCCATCATGTTGCCGTTGTCTGCCATGCTGGCCATGCTTACACCCCCAAGGTTAACCGGGTTAGCGCCAGAGTCAGTCAGGCCGTTCAGGGATGCCGCTACGGCATCTTCCTGATACTTGTCGAGAGAGCGTCGCCGAGCGTTCATAAAGAAGTTGGCCACAGTAGAGACTTTGAGTCCCAGCTGTTCTGCTATCGTGGCCTGCATTTCTTTGCTTGGACGTTTGGTTTCTTTAAAAATAGCCAAGAGAGTACGGCGCTGAATATCCGTAAACACCAAGCGAGGCTTTTTCGGTGCTGGCACTTCTTGTTTTGGCATCTCCACATCTTTTCGCTTGCATGCTATAAAACAAAGCAGAAACATGCAAGTGGTTAGTCTGGTTAGTCCTCAGCTTGCAGCCACACACTCAAATTTGTGTTAAACAGAACCTCTGTAAAACCAGGCTACAGTCCTGTCTTGTGTAAAAATTTTGTTCCCGTGTTTCCGTCACGGAGGACTAGGGTTTCGTTTTTGATGCCACCCTGGGCCAAACAGCCATGGGGAGCTACCAGAGCAAACAGAATTTCTCTAAACATAGATCTCAAAACAACAAACGAAGCTCAAACAGAAGTTGGAAAACAATACATATAATAAACTAAACAGAAGGCCTACAAACTTCTAAAGCACTTCAAAAGCTTTTGGTTGGGAAAAGGAACTAAAATATAGCAAAACTGCTGGTTTTACAGTAAAACACAAATTTGAGGTGCCACGGCAGGGGTAGAAAGGGAAGCAGGGGACAGGTAGTAGCTGCTGGAGGACCACTACAGAAACTCCCCCCTTCTTAGGACTAGGAGCTGTCCCCACGGCAATAAGCTACACGACACAGCTCTGCCCGGCCCAGTGTGTGCCTACAAAAAGCAAAGAGTCCACAACAAGGGTTACTTATCATACATAGTATATAGCATGAACATGGAAAAAAGCAGAAAAAAGACTGGAGGAAAATATAAAAGCAAAAACAAAAAAACTTATATTAATAGCAGTTAGTGTAATTACTTATATACAATGGGCTGAGTCACTGGCAGTGTCTTAGAAGCAGAATGCAAACAGCAAGGTACAGCTACAGATCTTAAATTTATAACTTTGATAATAGATATTTAGATTTGTATGAAAATTTCTCAAAATATTTACCAGTAGGTAGTGTTGTAAATACTGTTATATTACCAGACACATACAGTATTTTGCCAGACTAATATAATTTCCTTTTTTTCTGTATAAATCTCAGCCTCTTGCATAGTAGTCTAAATTGGACATACAGCGTTTCTGGAAGCCCCACATAGCAGTGAAATTAAGTAAGGTGCCACTAGTTTTTAGTTTCAGTCGGTGCAGCCAGACAGTCACTACAGTACTAGTTACGAACTTCAGTTGGTTCAGGCTGAGAGTCATAACCAGCTACTGACTTCAGTCCGTGCAGCCAAACAGTCTTTATTAGCTACTAATATCAGTTCGTGCACACTGGGCATTCTCCCAGTATTGCTGGGCAAAGCTTCTGCAAGAAGATTAGCAGAAAGTTTTGCCCTGCTGAAGGAAGGTCAAAATGTGACAGAATATAAAAGGTCAAAATGCAAGCCTACAACAGACTGTGATTACAGAATACATGTATACACACAAAACAAAGAACGCAACAGAGAAAACATCAGGAATATCTTTCATAAAAACAGAGTAATAATAATCGGTTTGGTTATATGCCTTCTTTATGGAAAGCAAGTCTTGCAGGTATATACATGTATATATTGAGACCAAGGTCTTTACCCTGGAGCCAGTTTCCAGAAAAATCCTTAGTCTACAAAAGCATTTAAGCTCAATAATCACCATGACAACCATGGTTTTTTTCTACACTAAGATAAATTTTGGTCTTAAGATGTTTTTTAGGAAACTGGTCCCAGAGAATGTGAATGTACAAAGCATTTCCTTCCACCACCACAGTCACTGGTTACTTAACACGCCAGGTTACTTTGACATATCAGTTCAGGTTACTTCAACATCAGCCATTCAGTTCAATCGCAAAAAAAATCATTTTAACTTGTAAAATCCTCTAGAATCAATCAGTTTTACTGGGTATATACTGGGAATATTTTATGTATATGCTTCCATGAGGAATTTCATAACTTGGTATTCATAAAAACAAATTGTGTTAAGTTATAATATGCATGCCAAGGTGATGTGTTTAGTGTTTCGGTTAACTTAAGATTTTCTGCCAATAATATGCAGCAGTATTTTGGCATGATATAACCCACAAACTTCAACAGTATTACGAGAAAATAGTATTGTTTCTGGTACACATGTTCAGGTAGCTTGCCAAGCATTAAACCTTTCTACATGGTTGCTAGATAGCTTTTGACATATTCCATGAATGTCAAATCACTGGTGCACCAGCCTTTAGGAATTTTTACCCTTGTTATTGAGACTTTTATGCCGCCAAGTCTGGAACTGCGGCAGCCACAGTCAACCAAGGTTGTGGCTGGCTAAAAACTTAATAAATATACATAGGCCATGACAACCTGGCTCTGGTCAAGCGCAGATCTCGCCCTGACGGGGGAGACTGCAAAGTTCCTGGTGTGAGCTGCTGTCTCTAATAGTATAAATGACAAGACTCCTAACACCACCACCCCCTCTCAGCCCCACTCAGATTCCTACCCCCTCAATGTTCCATCCACTCCCCATAGAGAAACCTACCCCCCCCCCCTCCCCACACACACACAACCCACCCATCCCCACACAGAGATCATAATCCCACAGTGATAGGTCCTGACAACCCAATTACCACCAATCCCACTTCACTGCATCCTCCCTCTCCCTCTGAATTTCTGCAAATATAGAGCATTATATTTCATAGACTGGATTGTGGGACCATGGACTCCCGACAGGGGAAGACACTCTTGAGAGTGATGGGGCTGAGCAGTAGACAACTACAACAAATTTTAGGTAACGTCTGTATAGCATGTATAGTGCATAAGGGAACATACTAATGCTATATGGGCCTGGACACCAGTGGTTGCATATTGTTTGGGATGTTGCCATGACAATTCCAGGGCCACAGTGGAGCCAGCAAAGTGGGGTGTTAAGGAGAACTGAAGGCAGTGCAGGCTACGCTATGCAGTGCCAGCCATGTCTGCAGTCTGCTTGTCCCACTATCTTTTGTTCCCCTGTCCTGGGTCTTTGGCCCTGCCAGCAAGATGCTGTCTGACATGGGTATTGGGTAGCTTTGCTAGCACGCTAGGTAGGGCCATGCAGACTTTGCCATGCGTGGCGGACCCTGGTACTACACTCCACTAAATACAGTTTCCCCAGGAACAATGCTGCCCCCTAGTGCCAGTAGGGAGAACAATGCTACGACCTAGCGCCATTACGAACAGGAAATTTCAGAGAAATTTCTGCCGAAGCCTGCACAGTGCCATGCTAGCAAATATCACAGTAAGCTAGGGCTACATACAGGTTGTGTCTTGTCTGGGGGCCAAACTACAAGCTGCTCCTGTAAACAAACACATCTAGGGGCGAAACTATACAAGCGCTTCATGAGCTTTGGGCAATGTAACAACAGAGACTAGCAGTAATGAATTTAGCTAAAGAATTTTAGCATTTTTTCCATACTAGTACTTGGTTGCATAAATCAATTTCATCCTAAAGAATATAAGTTATGGCAGCATAACATGTTTTGATGGTGAATGACCTAACTTTCAATGTCTCTCTTGTGACTGCAACCTCCAGTAAACTAAAAGCGTGGAGGTGAAAACTTCCCAGCAAATTGCCCCAACTATAGTCCTGTGAGGTGAAGTGTGCATGTGTGCATTAAAATCTGATGAATTAAATATTAGATAATTAGAGTAAATTGAGCAACATTTGTTGGGCATTTGTTACTTTGGTAGACCTTCTATACATCCCCTGTGTTGTGACTACTGTAGTTTGGCTAGGCTGGGGCCGTCTGCCTCCAACATCTACCGGCTGGCCACCACACCACTGACTGGAGACAAGAGTGAGAGACAGAGAAGAAGGGGGGGGGGGGGGGGGGGGGACGGGTGGGGGGGTGGCAACGCGGGGGAGAGCCCGGGGGGGCGGGGGCCAAAACAACGGTTTAAGTTTGTTTGTGGGGGGGATAGCGTCGTGGGGGTCAACG
>JAAUYG010005685.1_pt1 | contig 11577 bp, 10 predicted proteins | sample 7278091 | NCBI WGS metagenome assembly JAAUYG01 (sample SAMN14350201, study PRJNA611818) | marine sediment metagenome | isolation source: surface marine sediment (0.6m) | place: French Polynesia: Moorea | collected 2018-08 | reverse complement strand
TTGGGACATCTGGGGTAGTGTCAGTCACATTGGGGCACCCACCCACCCATTGGGGGGCGGGGGCCGCCGGGGGTGGGGGACCTGGTATTACTTTTATCAATCATTCACTATGCAGTATTGCCACTCCATTGGGGCAACAATGGACAGTGTGAGGCCACATTCAAGCTCAACCACTAAAATATGCAAATGATACTGTCAGCCTACGGACAATGGATTCAACTCATTTACTGGAATATAGTGTACCCAAGGACCTATAAACACAGTACAAACAAACAATATAACTAACCCACACTTTTGTTTTAATTCATTACATGGGCCCATAACGGTGACCTTGTTTAATAACATGACACAGTACTAGGTAGATATTTTATGAAGAAATATTGGCAAATAAAGCTTCCTTGGAACTCGTCATCCAGAAAGGATTGCCACTGTAATCTTTGCAGCACCGGATTCATTCTGGATTCACTGTATTGGACTCCAATAGCACACAATGTACAGTAGTCCCTCTTAAATAATGCCACCCTATTTAACAAGAATCATGGCCACATTAGAGATGTGGCTTTTGATTACAGGGAGAAGTAAATATATTGATAGTAGTCGCAGCAAAGATTTATTGCTATATATATATCAGAAAGCGTGACCCGTGTGTTTGGAGTTGCTACTATGAGAGGGTTCAAATCCTGTGGCAGAACATAGGACTACCAGTTCGTCAGTTTGAAACTCAGGTACTACATTTTTGGTGATGCTTCTTTGATCTGAACTGTACTCGAATTCGAATGCTGCAGCTGAAATATCCCCAGAGTGTGTTACGCGGAGGTGGTGTAGCTGTTTGAAGCGTAATAATTCACACACAGACACTGCGTAATATGTTTAAGCTAAAATATGCCTGTGATGCAGAAAGTGTCATAGCTGCTTGATTGCCAAAATCAATAACATTCTGACAAGACGGTGCGGGGAACAAATTACCTGACTTCATGCAGATGTTGCAGGTATAGGTCAGAAGCATCTGCTACGTGTCATAAATGTTTTTTTTCTTTTTTTTAATCCTAGTTGATATATTGGCAAGATTACTACATTGTATAACAACGTCCCGATAGCCCAGCCATATTTCTGTGCCATCACAGCAGGTAAGATATGATAGCATCTGATGCATACATTGCAGATATATCCTGTTTGCCACATCTTCTAGGGTTCTGTTCGACTTCTGATGGGAGTTCTGCCGTTCAGAGTGGCAACCCGTACACTGTGACCCTCCCAGTGTACAGTCGCCAAGCAGCAGTTACTATAGTTACAGCCTCGATTTCTTCTTCTCTTGGCAAAGTGGAGTGGATCAATAGTTTTCACCTGCTGGGTTTTGTCTCCCATCTGCAAACATGTCATACCACCCTACCCTAGGCCACCCCACCCATCCTTCTCCCAATATGGGAGTGGCTGAGTGTGTGTGTGAGTGTGTGTGTGTGTGTGGGGGGGGAGGACTCACTGAGGTAGTGTGAGTTTAATATCCTCACAACCAACTTGTGATAAAACATTCCAGGGTGAAAGGCTGCAATCCAGCCTGCTTCTGTGGCCCGTAAGATGTCATAAATTCTGATGACTGTCAATTTCTGGTTGCCATGGTGCCGCTGCCATATGGAATCGGTCCAGAGGCAGTGGTGGAGGCCTGTGATCTATATATCAAGACTAGCAGAGCTGGCAGCTGATCAAAGATCCCTCAGCAAGAAGGAATGTAGAGATTGGAAGAGAGAGAAAGAGAAACGGAAGTTGGAAAAATAAAATGAAAAAGCTTATTGCTGGAAACTGGTGTTTTACAACTACAAAGCCTGGCATATATCAGATTATTTGTTGGTTTATATATAGTGCTGTATATATGGATGTCAGTTGGCCATAACTCTTGTCTTGCCGGGGAAAATCTTGACAATACAACGGCAGCAGGGTATCTCATTTTTATGAAACAGTAACTTAAGATAGACAGGTATGTAGGTTTACAAATGACCATGGAATAAACAAATACAGAAATGCCTGCAGCATGGGGTCTGATTCATCGGCTCACATGGATGAATCACAAGCAAGGGAACCACACTTAAATCCCAGGACACACATTGAGAGTTAGAAACCAGAAATGAGTAGCTAGGATCAGACTTAGTCATGTACTGGAAAATTTCCTGCCTTAAATTTTCCCCCTAGACATGATCGGTACCAAGAATCCCCTGTATTAGGCGCTAACTGTGCCTGCTGCCCATGACAGATGACAGCCCGCTATCATGTTCAGCTGACCCCCATTTGAGATCTTTAAGTACAAGCCGTGGACTTTAGCTTCGGTGCCATTTCCCCCATCTTATCCTTCATACCCCCCCCCCCCATGCCACCACCACCTCAACCCTCCTCTCCACCCACCCTGATCTCATGGTTACCATTGGCAGCAGATTTTATGTGCAAACATGGACTTTGATTTTCGTGATTGGCCGCACTGCGCTTCAGTCCAGTGCTCTTTCTCTGATAGCTAGGACCCTTTAGATCAGAAGCCTTTGCTGGGAAACTGAAGTCGGGACACGCAGCAGCAGCTAACGGTGGGGAGAGCGAGTGGATTTCTCTCACGCAGTGAGCTTGCCATGTTAAGACTCGAGAGGCCGCAACGACGACAAAGCGATTCCGTGCAGCTTATTGGAAGCGTCATCAATACTTTGCTGACGAGATATTGAAGCGGGCAGTGCAAGCTCACGCCTGCTGTCAAGTGTTTAACCGTTGTATGTGGGAGCAGCGGTAGCAGCGTAGATTGTGACCAGCATTATACCCACTGGCCGTCCGGAGCCTTAGGCACCCTTTCCCAGCTTGATCCTAGCTCCATCGCTCACGACGACACACGGCCACAGCAAAAGATCCAAGCCAAACTTTGTCGATTGCAGATTTCGTCTGCCTACAAAAGGCATACCATAACAGAGCAGCTTGGCTTTAAAGAGCGGATCGCATGTGTGCCGAATATCCATTGTTGGGAAGGCTTGGCAGGCCCATTTTCTGAAGCTTTTCTGCCCTTCCAACCGATTCCGGCGTGCTGAGCCGGAGACAAGATCTGTCCTTACTGGTCTCCTGTTCTCTCTTCTCCAGCAAACAGAGAACCAGCGCCATCGGAGGGTGAGGTAGGTGGGTAGGTAAATTCAAGGTCTTAGGATGTCGGCTAGTCTTTCCTGTTGGCTCCTTGTTCTGTCTTGAAATATTATCTTGCTTTCTCTGCGTCAGAAGTGCAATATAATGGAAGTCTCAAATTTGCTTCTTATACATTAAGCCCTGGATTGGGTTGTGGTCATCAATTATAGTCAGACAAATCCCTAACATGTTCTAACACATAGTGGGATGTCTACAGTTGGCTTTATTTCCCTCGGGGACTACAGAGAATTGGTACATGTAGTACTTGTAGTTTACCGGGGTATTTCAAACAATTTGAAAAGGGCAAGCTTGAGGTAGTAGTAGTAGTAGTAGTACAAATACTAGTGTGTTAGTAGTAGCAGCAGGAGAAGTACATGTAGTAATAGTAATAGTTTCATACTGAGTAAAATAATGGAAAAAAAGACTGAAAAAGTATTGCAATAAAAATACTTTAAAAAGGTTCATTTTGACAAATGACACACAATATATCCGAATGCAGCATGTGTATACTTTATAATAAAGACAAATCTAAATAGCCGTTTTTATAAAGGACTTACTATATTATAAAAATGATATATATATATATTTACCTGAGGAGTTTCTATAAAGTGGAATATTTCCATTTCAGTAGGTGCAATAGTACTAGTAGCTGTATCTGTGGTGACATTTTAAAGCTTATAATTTGTGGCTTCAGTGCATATGTTGCTACAAATGATATTTTCTTTAGAGAAATAACATTGTGTAAACCTGATTTCGATACACTACCACATGCTATTTGTACTCCCAGAGTCTGTTGGTATTACAGGCTGGTAAATTGAAAGTGGTTGACCCCACTTTTCTCTATTGTCTGTTTCTATCCCACATTCTCAAGCATGGTTGAAGAATCGTCTCTATTTCCAACCCTTCCCTTCCGCTACCCTACTCCACCCCACCCCACCCCACCCCACCCATCAACCCTAAGGCAGATTACAGTACACCGCCCATGAGGCGGCATGCGAGCGAGCTATCGGGGCAAAGTATTGAACAGCAGATGCCACGGGGAGTGGATTGGTGTGGATTGCTGGCGTGGAGGCTTAGGACAGGGGGATAGTATTTCTCTGAGAGAATCTCCGCAGACCACAGTGCCAGAGTTCGGCAAACAGATTTTGTAGTGGACTGGAATTTCTGCATTCTATACCTCGGTGTCTCCGATTCCCGCAGGGACCACATCGTGATTCTCCTGCTATTGACTGGCGTAGGTCAATCGAGGGACACTTTCATTTTATACATGGGGCGTTCTAAGTATGGCTCTTGGAGTGTCTTTGAGAAGGCTGTGACCATGCTTGTCTCGAGTGGCCAGAACCATATTGGCACCATTATGGACAATGTATAGTTATTAAAGCTAGGTGCCAGCAAAAGCCGTGCATCTAGATCGGTCAATGAACTTAGGTTTGAACAGCAGTGAGTATGGTATAGTCAGTCAATGTTATTGATAGTAGTGGTGTATCAAGTAATGCCGACTGAAATACTTATTCCGCATTTTTTGTTTTCTGTGCTTGCAGGTTGTGCATTCGTTAAGTTCGGATCTCACGGAGAGGCTCAGGCGGCCATCAATGCCCTGCATGGGAGTCAGACAATGCCAGTAAGTATGCATGCAAAGATACAGCATTATAACAGAACTAAGTCAGCATGCTTATAACTTGATAAAAAAAATAATAATATTCTTTTTCTGAAAATGGTATTATTTACAGCAGTACCAAAGCAATGTTAGAGCGTTTAATCAATGTAAACTCCCATAAGATGTCTTCAGAACTGTATTCTCTGGCAATTGAATCTGTTTCCTATGTGTTCTATATTTGTGTATATTTGACTGTGTCTTAGATTTTAGCATCGGTATAAAAGATTGGGCAGATAATAGGGTCCTACATTTATTACAAACATAATTACTAGTTTAAGCTGGTTCTGTGGTGCTTTTACCTATGGCTTCTATACAATGGTTTCCCCGCCATTCATTGCAAACTTAAGGTACAATACATGCAACTTTGATACATGCATCACCTGAAACCAACAGAAAGCAATTGTTTCATAAATTCAGAAAGATAAATTAGTATGAAGTCTGCAAGCATTTTTCCTATGCCTCACTGTTGAGCAGTCAGCCACTGTAGTTGGCGTAAGGACAAGATTTTGACAAAATCTCCCCCCCCCCCCAACAGATTGGACTGCAGCACTTTGCCCCTGAGACGTGTTTAATCCTGAGAATGGGAGCCCGAGTAAATCTTTAATGAAGGAAGTCTGTTCTTGCAGACGTTTGCCCCGTTAGCTTATTCCTGCCAATCCTTTGCCAAATCTGATAGATTAATATTGTCAGCGTCCTGGCTAAGGGAATGTCACGCCGAATGTAGCACCTGTCTATCCACTTACTGAAATGTGACAGTGCATTCGAATGATTTTCAGCGAAAAAATCTAAATAAAAAATCTTTAGACGTTAAAAGCGAATATCATGTACGGTACTTGGAGGTGAACTACAAATATATATCATTGACAAAATATATGAAATTCGTCAGTCAGATGTAATCTAAAATTTGGCAATATAACTATCCTTTTAGATGGCTAAATTGCGTGGAGGCCATGCAGAAGGATTGGCAGTGAATGCTAACGAGGTAGGAAGAACTGGGGAGCAATAGGGAGACTTTGTTATCTGATTTATTCGGTATGAGCTAAGGGATCCCTTTCTGTCTGATGATCTTAGGTTATTGGGAGGGAGGGGCTCCTGAGGCGTGTTTATATCACACAGCCAATAAAGGGGAAATAAAATAAGAAAAAATTAAAGGGTTGGAGCTTGCCGTTTTACATGTCCCTTTTGCCATGTCATGGAAGATATTATTGAAGGTCCACCCCTCTGTCGTATCGGAACTACAGACATTTCAACTGCTGTGTGGTTCAGGAGACCTGGGAAAGGCATTTCGGAGTGTTTATTGTGAGGCGAGTCACATCCAGAATCTATTCTGCTGCGAGATGTGGCTTTCTGCCCATCCACCGTCGTCGGCAGCAGAGCGATGGTTATCAATGCCTGCGACTCGATGACAACCTGCTTGGCATGCATGACATGGAGCGCCCTCCAGCCCCAGGGCCCCTCCCAGATATATACATACAACAGGGTGGGCAACGGCAATGGCAACGGCAGGCCGTAACCATGGTAACGGGGGGGCAGGAGATGCATGTCTGACTCCTGCTTGGTGACACGGGTGGGGATGTCACAACGGTACTTGTCACTGAGACCTGGAGGCCTCATTCTGCATTCTACAGCAAGGCTGCAGTGGCATTTCGAGATGCGGACAGCAGTAGCAGCAGCAAGGTCTGATCGGTGTACACTAGTAAGTGAATGGATGCAGAACACCCCCTAACCCTGTCTCAGCCTTCATTTAAATTACCCTAAAGTTGTGGCTGAGTTACTTCAACTGCTGAGTGAAACCCCAACTGCTCAAAGGAACAATGTCAAAAGCCACAAAATAGCAATAATGCTTGTTGCTACATTTATACTTTACCAATATATCAAGAGGTCAAAGAAAATGCTTCATTTAGTGTTAATTCAAAAGATATATTTTTAGCTTTGCTCCGTAATTGAGCAAGCTGAAAATAAATCCTACTACCATAGGCTTCAATAGGAAGCATCTCATCCCTCAAAATCTCAACATGAATATTTGCTTTCATTTGAAAGCAACTGCTGTGGGTCATCAGGTGACCTATAGGCAATCACATCACAGTGGGTCCGTTTTTGCACCCTTTTGCTTCTTTCAGGTATCTTCGGGACAATTTCATATTGTAAAATTTCACAGTATAAAATCTCCAGGTTACTAATAAAGGTAGAATTACTCGTTCAACTGGAATTCAAAAGGTCTAGAAGACGCAACTTTAACCATTATACACATGTTTCTGAGAATATTATAAGATTATATCTTGGATGATATTTAGTAAACAAAATAAAGTATCTGAAACAGAAATTTTGGTTTGGCTGTAGGACGAGGTGTCTCGGCCATGTAAAGTTCTTTTCCAGGTTACGAACATGCAGGTTTACGAACGTGTTATGAACGGTTAACGTGTACCCAGTATACATAGGGTTGTAACAGAAGACTGGATTAACACCTTGCAGTTAATATGTGCATAGATTAGCCCACTGATTGGAATACATTGTATATGCATACCCTATTGTCATATTAATCTTCTTTGCCGCCCTCTTTACAGCCAGTGTATAAGTGCAAATGACAGGTCCCAATTAACTTTTAATGACAGGTAGCCAGGTGGAGCATAACGCTAGTGGTTGGCACGCCTTTGTCTGAGGCCAGACCTATTAATGTGCCCCATTTTACAGACATGGTAACCAATAGTGATTGAATATTGATCTGGAAGTAATCATCTAGCTTCCAAGGCATTAACCAGATCCACTACCATCCATCAGGTGATGAACCTAGCCTGTAAATGTCAGGTATTACGTAACATTGGTGATGATGGAGTGTACGGATGTAATATTGCTGTGACGCTGTTACACAGCCCATCTGAATAGCTACAAATTAGAAGTAATTTATTCACTGCTCATTTCTTATACATTCTAAAATATGTGAAAAATACTTAGATACGCTTACAATGTGTTGATGACTGATGTACCCCCCAAAATTATTTTCCCCAAAATTAGGTTCTTTTATCCCGACCCTAACCCCCACGCAGTATTAATGAGAAAATATAAGTATGGTGCAGTAATATTTAAAACTAACAAAAACTAATGTCTGAATTGGTGTTCAGAACAGGAAGGTGCAAAGCGCTGAAAAAAATGGATAATCTGTACTGAATCTCGAGTTGTCAATCTCTGAGTTGGGCTGATCAAGTTATTTCTTTCCAATTTCCCTTGCGAGGTGGGCTCAACCCTGGTCCTGTCTGTGATGTGTTGGGGGGGGGGGGTCACTGCTGGACTGCCCATGATACAGTAGCATTGACAATCCACAGGAATTATCTGCAGCACAGCCCTAGGATTACAGATCTGGGGAGACATCGTCCATGACTTTCACGGGTACAGAACCGACCGACTCTAATCCCACTGTGAGATAGCCTGTGATTGGTGGATAAGCTTGACAAATATGACTCGTACTTAACTCGGGCTCGCCTTTGAAAACAGGGTGCGGCTGGGTGGGTCCGAATCTCCATGGCAACAAGGTGGAGACAAGGCTAGATATTTAACTATCTCGTGCCAAAGAGGGTCTTTATTTTGTTATGTGCGCTATCAGAGTGAAACAGGGACTTGGTGACAGGAAATTGAAAAAAAAAAAATTCAAAAATAACAACAGAGAAATTCTGGCCGCATATCAGACCCCTGCAGGTTGTCAGTCAGCATTGGAAAGCGTGGCTATGGCATGCCATCCATCACTGTGAATGTTGTCTCGTAGAGAAATGATTGGAAGGACGTGGGCAGAGTCTCCTCGCTGAGCCTGTATGGCAAGCCAAATGAGGAATAATAGAGAATGACCCTTTCCCTCGATACAGAAAGAAATAGATTGAAAGACAACAGTCCAAAGAGCCGCATACATCATTCCGAGGCCTTCGGAGAGACGGCAGTCGCAAAAGCAATGTAGTCATCATTTCTCAAGCATTTTCTTTGCTCGGAAGATAAGGGATGGAGGGGCTGTCCATTATTACTGCTATAGCTGAAAAAACGGCCCAAGAAATCGCCCAGTTGAAGGTTTATAGTCCATGTGTTATTGATCACCGAGGACTGTGGTATCGCTCATGCTGTTGTGAGGAAGAAATCCCGTGGTATAAAAGACCCAGACACAATGATGCCCAGAGTTTATTGATAGCGGAGAGATAGCGATTTTGTCCATTGTTCAAGGCAACCTATATATATTCTCAGACTACCGCCAGCAGAGCAGTGGTTCAGGTACATATAGGCATATCTGAATATGTGTGACGACAAAAACAGCCAACTGCATATATAATGTCCTTGAACTGATTGCGCATTTCTGCAAAGGGTGATGTTACCAAGGAAACTGTCTCAGCGAGATTAAATCCATCACTCTTCAATCATTTTGTCAATAGAAGACATTATAACTTTGTTCAAATGTCTGTACTCGAATTGTGAAAATGTCATGACATAGCATGTACATTTACATATAAAGGCACAACTTATCTCAACACAGTCAACCTAAAGACAACAATATAACAAACATAATCCATGGAAGACTGGCCTACAATAACATGACATGGTGTAGAAGTCCCAAGGGTTTAGTTCTGGAAAATACTTAAGTCTTAGTTTTGACTAAAGTCAACAATGTGATTTAACCAGATTGGTCTAAGGATGTGACTTTCGTCAAAACTAAGACTTGGATATTTTCAATAACTCCAATGCAGGGCCTCAATAGAGACCCAGCATCAGTTACACCACACATTTTGAATGGACTTCAAAATTTTCTGCGAAAATTTGATATCAGTGGACCAATTAATAACTTAACTTTGATCTTAAACAGCTTTAATAATGTAAGCTTGCAGAATAAACACATGAAAGCCAGAAGCATTCAGCCTTAGTCAATCTGGGACACTTTCTTCAGATCTTGAATGTTGCCTGGTAGATGATTTTCTGATCATGTGACTGTAGAATGTCCTGGTACTCAACCTGACATTTTGCTGGACTCTGGAAGAGTTATTAGGTGGGCAACGTGCAGGTGTAAAGAACTTCGTTTGTGGCATCTGTCAGGAGTTCCACGGGATTATTGCACAAGTTGATGGTTAGCTCTGTGTTCTGTTTAGGTGTGTTTGCCACAATTTTGATACCATGTGGCACACCCTTAATTTCCCTTCCTCCACCTGGAGGCTTACCCCTGTATATATATAGGCATGTATCATTAATCTATCTGGGTATAAGTGCTAGCCTTGCAAACTAGGGATTCCGTGGGAATTCGTCCAGAAGGGTTCGATATGGGCGGCCTTTACTTTTCCTGGGATATAGTATCAATATTGACATGCGGCCAGAGACATGGGGGTCGCCCGCGCCTTCCAGTTGGAACACTGTTTGCAGAGGCAAAAATTGACGCAAAGTGTCTTACATTGGAGCGTGCTTGTTGCATGTTCGAGACTGGGTACACAGATTGATTCTTCATCTGGCCGCGTGCCATTATTCTTAGTCTGAACCTCCTGAATAACAGTCGCTTTTTACAGCAAAGAAAATCAATGATTTTGGCGTGCTGACCATCAAACTAAAGATAAGGGCGACTGCGCGTCTGTCGTGGATTAGGTTGGCATGTGGGCTTGTGGATCTGACAAAAAAATTAATATGTATGGACATTTGCCACGGCATATGTGACACATCACAAAATAGCTACGGGGAAAGGAAAATAAATGGGCTAATTATGCAAATGAGTAAGATAAATATGCAGAATGCTGCCTTTTTTAGATAAATTTTACACCAACACAACATAATTCTTTATACCTCAAAATGAAAATTTACAAATAAGGTAAAAGCCAGCATGCAGTAACATTTTGCAAAGATTGGTGTTACTGTATTTTGCCATGGTTTATGTTACTGTAAAAGAATAAATCTCAGTATCTCGTGTTACACATGTATAACTAATAACTGATATGAGATTAAACATAATTTCAGCATCATTCAGTGGTATACCTGGGCATTTCAGTATATTCATTTTGTTGCAATACACACTGTACATTGGAAAGGTTTTACGTAGGAACCACACCCATTAATCTGTGAATCCACCCAATGAAGTTTGGCAGGTATTAGCCCACCATTACTGAGGCAGTCTGCGATGGCAGCAGCCAGTTCTGCAGAGGGACCACGCCCTATATTTGGCCATGGAAGCAGAAAAGGCAGCTTCTGCCAGAGCCTTTGTTCCTTCGGGCTTCACTCTAGCGATGCCACACAGTCCGTGGCTTCAAATTTCCCACAGCTGATTGCCTTGGCTTCGGAGCCAACTGAACCTCAGGAAAACCTAATTGATTAGATGCCAGTAGGAAACAAATGCAGGTCTACCCCCTCCCTCTCTGCACCCCCCAAGTTCTCACAACCCTAGCATCCCTCAGCCATCCCCTACCCACCCCTCCCTGAGGACAGTGTCATTCTCTCTCTAAAGGCCTGGGGAATGTCCTTCCAAGCCTGACCGACTATAGGGACGCCATGTTTGGAAAATTCCTTTATATCACTCACATTATAGCAGCGCCCTCCCATCTGTCTCCCTGCCTAGCTGCCTCCCAATACTCCACCAATGTCTCTTTGTACAGATAACCCCCCCCCCCCCCCCCCCCCCCCCACCCCCCCGGCCACCCCCACCCCCCCAATAAAAAAAGACCAACAAAGAAACAAAAAAAAAAAAAACACCCAAAAAAAAAAAAAATAAAGAGAAATTTTTATTATTTTTTTTTTTTTTTAAAAATATTTAAAACAAAAAAACAAAAAAAATTATA
>JAAUYG010189514.1_pt1 | contig 11578 bp, 10 predicted proteins | sample 7278091 | NCBI WGS metagenome assembly JAAUYG01 (sample SAMN14350201, study PRJNA611818) | marine sediment metagenome | isolation source: surface marine sediment (0.6m) | place: French Polynesia: Moorea | collected 2018-08 | reverse complement strand
TGAAAGAGTACTTGATAATTCAAGTATTTTAATATCAAGTACAAGTAGTATGCTATTTGATATGACCAAGTACAAGTAGTCGAAAATGAGTACTTAAGTACCAAGTACAAGTACAGTACTTGACCCCAGGCCTGCAGTGGACTGCTATCATATTTGTTGGTGGGCTGTGATGATAATAAAGTTACAGTATATACCCTGCTCCCTCTATTTTAAGACTAAGACCACCATAGGACCTTAAAAGTGGAATCTTGTATGGCAGGCGTTCTTAAAATAAGATCCAGTAGTACACAAAATCTGCATTTGGGACCACGTTAAGTGGTTTAATAATCAAAGTGGTCTTAAAATAAAGGCTTGTAAAAAGAGAGAACACTGTACTGTCAATACCAAATTACCAATGTGCCAAACTGAACTTGCTGAAAGCACAAACTTATTGGAACTTTACAATAGTTCTATGTTATCAGTTATGGCAATTGTCCCAACTCTTCAGTTGTGAAAGGTTTTGAAAAACTGGTCCATTGACCATTTGTTGTAAATTTGGCATACAAATTACAAGGGATGGAAGGCACTGTTTACATGGATGCAGTACCACACGTGTTTGTGTTGTAGCTGTTGTTAGATGCTATGTGTAGTATTGTGTATATAATATCTTAACATAAATTTAGTATTCATTTATGTGACTTGCACTATTTGCACAGATACTGGTACAGTTGTCCCTAACGTGCTAAACTGGACACATATGGATAGGAGTAGAATCTTCTTAGCAGCATGTACTGAATGTATTTCATGTTCCATATTGCCAAGGGAAGTGAATGATAAAAGAAGTGGGATAATGATTGGCTGTGCTTCATGAAGTAGCAGAAGTGATCAGCTACGTGACCAAGGGACAAGGGTAGTTTGGTCTTTGGTGTGGGAATGAAAGTGATGTTCATTGTTCATATTGCACTTGTGTGTGTGGGGAGAGGGACACTGTAGTCATATTCCAGAATTCCAGCCAACTCAGGCATTTGACAGCTGAACGCGGCTGTCTGTGAGTGTGTATACTGCTATTGATAGCTGAATAGTGATACAGCTATTCAAAAATACAGATTGGTGTTATTTTTCAGCTGAACTCAACAACTTTCAATGGGATATTTGAATCTCGGAAGAATTAGGACCTAATCATGATAATTCCCACCACTTGCCAACATTTGTTGGTGCATGTTTTTCTTTGTTTTTGTGTGTTATTATGAGCCTGTCCAACTCTTAGATAAGCAAGTGTTCACCAACTACTTAATAACCTATTTAAGCAAGGGTCTTCTCCATGAAATTAAAATGCATAGCAGTATCATGAGTATTGTAGGTATTTGCACCAGTAAAATACTAGTCAGTACCACTAGTATTTACAAAAATAACACTACACTTTAATACTTTACTCTCCATATTACCCCCAACCAGTTTACATGTGCAAATTTATATACTCAATATCTGCATTATACTTGACACTTTACAATATCCCATTATGTCAAGTACAAGTTGTGTATCAGATATATTACAGTAGGGATACTAATCACTTTTTAGCTCTGCTTGAGTTTGTCAGCAGAGCTACTGTCATGGCGCAGGTGTCCATTGTCCGTCCATCGTCCGTTAACTTGGGTTTCTCAGAAACCGCTTTAAGTATGGATCCAGGCCAAATTTCATGGTAGGCTACCTCTCTCCCATTTCTTCAGACCATTCTTTTCGTTTTCAAAATTTTCAATTTTCAAATTTTTATGATTTTTTTTTTTTTTTCGTTTTCGTAAAGATGGTACCCTATGGGAGCAAAATTTCAAAACACTACTCCAGTTTTCATCCAATCTGAGCCAAACTTTATGATAAATAAGGTAGTCATGAGGGAATAAAAAGTTATAGTATATATTGGCGATCTGCAAAAAATTAAAAAATTTGGGCACTTTGAAATTTTAACATGGGAGTTAATGGGGAAATCCTAAGATGTGCTATATCTTGGGAACGGGTTATCATAGAGCAAAACTGATGAAAATTGGGCACTCATAGCCGTAGGTGCATATAAGGCTAATTGGTTTCATCTGGCAAAAGGTCAAGCAGAACAGCAAGGCCTCTTGTTGAATGGGTCATCTTATGTGAACAGCTGCTGTAGACAAGGTAAGATGGTGTGACATCATCTTACCTTGTCTACAGCATCTGTTCACATAAAACTGTGACAAATCAACTTATCAGATAACTTAAACCATAATTCTGGCTTGTTGCACTTTAGCTCGATCTAGGGAGAGCTATACCATGTACATGTATGCTGTGCCTATATCACACAGACACAGTATACACTGTATTGTTTAGCTGATTGCACTTATATTAATAGAAATTGAATGCACCAGACTTATGCACCTGCGTCCTTGTAAACCAATGCTTGCCTGCTATGGAACAATATGTGCTTCTGCTAAACCATGTAAACTGATAAATGTATGAAGCAATTTATCATGCTAATGGTTTTTGAAATAACTGATTTTATATGCTTGTATATTTTAATTATTATTATATGTGGAATGTTGAACAATCCATGTTTTTCACTTTTTAAGTGTGTTAAACAAATCTGTGTTTACAAATGTTGTTTTGGTAAATTGGTACACTTCTCCATACCCACCCACCCAGTTAGCACAGTGTTTTTAATTATCATGATCATAGGCCCACATTCTCCCCAGAATAAATTTTAATTCATTAATCTCCTTTGTAAACATTTGCTTTTCTGACACTAAACTGTAGTTTTGGCCTTGCACTTTAAGCTTTTCTTGAAGATTTATTGATCTAGTATATTTAAAATGCAGCAGCACTGCAGCACATATACTGAGAATTTATGTTGGTCTGAACAAGTTAAATTACATGGGTCACCTTTAACATGTTATGCATTACATGTACCGGTATGTTGCAAAATGGAAAGTGCACTGTCAAATCCTGGTTCCTGTTCTCACAATTGCATTGATTCTACACAGACTTTGGCATCTGATATGAAAATGGGACTATACCAAGCAAATCAACGATTATGGCATGTTTTCATGATAGTATGGTTCTAATTAAAATGCATGTAGCTCAAGCCTTTCTGTCCAGTTTTCTTGGTGTCACATTAGAGAGAGATAATGAGGGTGTTCGGTTGAGTTAATATTAAGAAACTGGTATTTTCTATGTGATTTTCCACAATGCACAGATGATGTTAGATCCACTTTTCAGTGTGCATAATTTTTGGCGTAAGTTATTGTTTTTCAATTAAATAACCACTAGTTTCATACTCATTTCATGTATTTGGTATGTACTATTTATCGGAGCATGTTGTCACTGTTTTGTATTTTCTATATATCCAAGTGTTCAAATAATAAAAGTTGTGTGTGGTATGAAAATCTGGTATGGCATTTGTTCTCAATGTTATATATTTCAAAACTTTACAAAATGGGCTACATGTGAAAACTAATGATCTGTACATGGACTTGTTTGCCACTATTTGGTACATGTTTTTGTTGAGTCACTAAAGCTCCCTCTTGCTTCCAGCCCCAGCCATTCAGGCATGGGGGAGAAGTCTGGTTTCAGAATCCAATATGGTGCACATGGCACAGGAATAGAGATCCTATGATATACTGACCCTATGATATTTGACCTTGCAGACCAACAGGACCAGCATGTATAGAAAGCGTATGACACTTACCCCAGTCAGAGTGAGATTAATCAGGCCTGCCAGAGGGGGGCATGATGGGCACCAAATGATGAAACATAAATTGAATAGTGGTGACCGCCCCAAGTCAGGCCCTCCATGAGAAGCACCAATGCTTGGCCAAGCCCCACCCACCTGCCAGTGTGTGCCAACGCACAATAGCCCATCAGAAACAAATGTTGCTTTCCACTACCCAGACACATTTCTGCTGCACTTGGGTCTTATTAGCCATTTTTGACTCTGTGGAAGAATTCTCCTCACTCCGAGGTCTATTTGCACACTTCTGTGGAGTGTCTGGGGATTTCTTTGCTGGGATTGCCTGGGAAGTATTTTAAAACAGTTTTTTCCCCCTTCTCTTTCTTTTAGTGATGAATCTTAATGCTATCGTGGTGGTGGTGTGGCGATCACCAGCCTGTTTGTACTGGCTTTTGTTCTCTTGGGCAGTTTACAGAGATCGGCTACCAATCAGTCTCGCCAATCTAGATGCCAGGCCTCTCAGGCCATTGCTAGCAAAACTCACCCTTCAGGCCCTTTCATCACTGCTCCAACCCCAGGTGTTCTAGGTCGGTCCCCAGGCAAGGTCTATATACCCAGTGCTTTTCGGTGTCCCATTGCACGAATGCTTGTGGCGCTTGTCTAATTTCAAAGCCTACTACACAACAATGTAGAGCAATAAGGCCTCTTCTCTGAAACATGGCCACTTCGTCAGTACCCTCCCTGGTATTATCCTGGATGTGGGATTCCATAGGTAGTTTCTGCTGAGAAAACCAACAACGGGTTTTCTAGTTGGACTATTTGGATCGCAAAGCTTCCTGTATTCCCAACTCTGTCCAATTCCACTGAATCTGGCTCACTATTTTGTCTGGTTCTCCCTCCGCTGTTATGCAGACACAGGAGGTTTCCCCATCAACTTTGTTAATGAGGTTGAGCAGTAGATGGATGTCTCCCATTCTACCTTCAGGGACACTCTGGTCAGAGAGGACCACCCCTTGCACTCGGTTCCCTCAACTGAGTTGGATCCTAAGTCATACGACCATATCCTCAGTGTTGTCCTTAGTGAACTGGCAAAGTCCGGCCTCCTCGTTCTGGATGTTGCTAAACCTTGTTCCTTCTGGGAAGTGGAACCTGAGGTCCAGGTTCAATCCGGTATAGTGGTGCCCTAGCTTTGAACTTGCAATCATAACATGCAAGAGGAGTTGGTCAAGCCTTCTTGGAGCCATTGGCATTGTCGAAACCTTCAGTATCCTCGCCTCCTTGCAAGATCACGAGTGATCTGTATTCAGCTTAGTTCCGGTCTCCCAAGGTGGGGGAGTTGACTAAGCTGGTTGGAAACAATTGTCTCTTAGTCATGAATCCTGAATTCTGCAAAGGTTTTGGAGGCATCCTATGAATCCTCGATGGCTACGTGGCATCTTGAATGGCATATGATGGGTTTGTCCTCTTTCCTGTTCAAATGGTGTAAAGATGCTCCTGTCTTCAAGGCAGTTTGTAGCAAACTGCATAATGCCATTCATGAATGTCGCCAGACCTCAGCCCTAGGTGTGTCAATTGCCATTGCAGCTCAGTGTCGGGTGGTTTTTGACACATCACCTTTTCAGGACTCTGGGCCTTTCCGGTCGATGCTTTTGACTACTCCCTACTTGCTAACTCACTGTTTGTAGGTCAATTCCACAAATTGGTTGAGGAAGCCACTCATAGTCTTGAGCAATTGAGCCAGGTAAAATGCCTTGCATCTTCCGGCTATAAAGGCAGTCAGCCGGCCTCTGGCCAGTGGCATTTTACTCTCGCCTCCCCGACCCTCTGGCTCTACCAGGCAATCCCCTTCAGGTGTATTGGTCCAGTGGTCTACTGTATATGTATCCCACACTCCAAATCCTGTGCCTTGGACTTCACACGGTGATCCAGTCTTGAATGTACTGTCTTGAGCCGAAAGTTCTACCTTCAGACCTTGTCTTGTCTCTGCATCTTGAGCAAATTAAGTTTTTGCTTAACAATGTTTGCAGTGAAAAATATTGAATGCACTCTTACATCTTCACAGAATCGTAATACATTATAGCTTTCCTAGTAAATTGTATTTAGTTCCTAATTATTGTTCTCTGTTAAGTCTTCATCTCGGACAGAGCAATTCAAGACATAGACACACATGGGGGGACAATGGTCCTTAAATCTCAAAATGTATTGTCTCAAGACCCTATGGGGGAGTATGGGCAGAGCCATTTTGTACTTCGACGAATTCCTGTGCCGAAGTTCTGGTCAGTCAGCAGGCAAGACACACAAGACAGCCTCTCTCGTGCCTTGTGCTGAGTGAGCCGCGGAATTAATTTACACTAGATGCCTGAGACAGATTTGAAATGTTGGCACTGGGGTTGGTAGCCCGCCTGGGCAATGCTGCTATATTACATGTATATTCAAAGTGTAGTGTCACAGCCACTGTTCAGGCCTTTACTTTAGTTTTGATTGACTATCGCTATCGTCGGGAGAGGTAGTAGGTAGTTCGGCAGGTCCGAGAAGCCCGCGGCGGTAGGGAGATAGGTTTGTCCTGCCATCCCGCTGGGGGACTTTAAGGCCAAATAGGCTTACCAAGTCATCCCGACATTGTGTATTATTTGGTGCTGTAATTAGCGGGATGTACTTCCCTTGATTGAATAGAAATCGCTATATTATGTTGTGTTGTTTAGAGTACAAGCCCAGTACATCTGCTACGGGAAGACTCAGTACAGAATCCCCAAAGTGTCCCGACAGGAGGATTGTAACTTTGAATGAAAGTATTCAACGCAAAACGTTAAGTTTGATCTCATTTATAAGGTAATGGTATCCCCCTGCCAGTTTAGTTCGGAATCAATACCCCGCGATAATTATGAGTGTGCTTTATGTGCCAAGATCAGACTAGACGTTTCTAGGCCCCTAGAGGTGCCGTAATGTCAGGGCTCTTCTGATTGGTCCCGCACTTATGGGCCCGATGGAGCAACATTAGCTGATTGCGTAGTATTTAGGGCGCATTGGTTTCCCTAGTAACCAGCAGACGGCAGGTGGATTTGGGATAAATAGATCGCAAACAAGTAGGATTAGTCAGTTGAGCTAACATTGAGATTCAGAACTTAGACACTTGAGGAAGCAGACATGCAGCATATAGTTGAATGCAGCGTATCAGTTGCAACTTAGTGCAGAGGCACCTGCCCGACGGGCATTCCACTGTAGCGAGTCGAAACGAGTGTAATGTGTGAGCTTTAGGTACGAGGTGAGGCGACCACTGTAGACCGCCAGGGTTAGATAGCCACTCCTGGAGGAAGAGCCAGCCAGACAGCTAGCTGCTGAGGCCGTGTCCAGAACTGTGAGTTGTGTTGTGAGCGTGCGACGGGTGATGGAGTGAGTATCCTGTGTTTAGCTGTCAATGCCTGAATATATGAGTCAACGCAAATGAAGATGCTGGCAGTTCGAGTTGGGTTATGGTTTCGGGCAGCCGAGAATGGGCCTGCCGATATGGAGACACAGGGTCTCTGTTGAGGAGAGCCGGATAATGGGTAGATAGAGCAACAGACATGACCGACGAGACGACCGCAAACCACTGTCCTGCAGTGGACCCAAAACACTGCTGTAGAAGGCTCCAGGAGTAAGGAAAACTGTGGGGTGCACGCAGGCATGCTCGACTGAGGCAGTCCAGAGAGAACCAGTCCAGTCCAGAGAGAACGCCCCCGCCCCTTCCCGATGCGCAAACGTGACAGTCTGTGGGTTCGGAAGAAGCAATAACACCACAAGTGAATGAGAATTTCGGGGGGCTCATCCAGGATTGATTGTAGGAGTATTGGTCGCAACATTGCCTCCGCAACATGAACAGAGTGAGCACCACCACGCAGAAGTAAAGATGGATACCAGGACACCACAGCCGCGTTTGTGGGGGCTCGTCCGGGATTTTTCTGGACACTTACCAGTGAGTACCAGTGATTTGCAGTGTGTTTAAGACGAGCAGAACATCGCTGAGATAGCGGAGCAGTTACACCAAAATTAGCGGGGTGTAGGCACGACTTGTGTTTACACCATAGTGTGACCCGCACTGAGCAGATATAGAGACTTTGAAATAACTTGAAACCAGACCAAAAGAACACCACCATGGTAGAGACACGAGGGCGGACAGGGAGTGACGGCCCTGCCACGTCCACACCAAGTTCAGCAGCACCTGTGAGACATACCGCTGCATTGGCACCCACCTCCAACGCTGGAGCAATGGGACGAAGCGAAGGCAGATCGACTTTAGCTGACCCAACAGGCAGAGCCACTGGTGGGAACCCGACGACATAGGCGGGAAGCTGTGCCAAGACCACTCAGGACAATCACGCAACACGTTCGAGATTGCCGTGGCTGCCGACTGATGACGAGTCCAAGACGGATCCATAGGACATGTATTCACGAGAGGACCGAATGGACCCACACAAGGGCCGATGGGAGAAAGCCATGGGTGGGCCAGTGAGTGGGACAAGACAGATGCTTCCCCCGCGGGGCCCCTTGGCCACCTTGGCCAGAGAGACTGATTGCTGTGACGAAGGAATAGTCGACCAGTCCCGACAGTACCTGTACAGCAAATCAAGACCGCTTAGACTCAGACATCCAGCGGATCACACTGGTGTCAATGCGATGATTACCAGTGCTGCCTATGGAGGAACAGACGAGTGTTATGATCCCGATAGTGATTGTTATGCCTCCAGAGACCCATGGTACACTCAGTCACAGACGAACAGACCAATGTTTGATATCGTGTAGGGGAGCCAAATGTCCTGACCGATGACAGCCGCCGGGATGAGTGCTGCAGCAGCGACATCGGATCCCCCAAACCCCAATGGTGATGGCTATTCTGGGGCCCAGCGTCACCCTGTGCCCCTGGACGCACCTGACATTGCATTGCGAGGTCAAAGATTGCTGGCTTACGGAGAGAGGTTACGTCACGAGGAGGCCGAGATTATCCAGGAGCAAGGTTGGGCTCGCCTGGCAGGCCGACTGCATCGACCCTCAATGGACCGACAAGCTCCCGAGGTGAGAGTAAGGCAGCCTCGTGCACCACTTATATCTGATCAGCTAGCAGAAGTCAGAGAAATTCTACACCTGCGACCACCGAGGACTGAAACTGGGATGTGTAGGGAGCCCAGGAGAGCACCAGAAATAGGCCGAAGACCTTTGGACTTAGGCGTTCCGCACCATCCCCAATATCTTGGGCCAGCGCAACCTGCCATGCCACCACCCCAGCACGTGGATGTGCCACCTTATGATGAATACTATAAAGTGGCTACAGGAGCTCTATGCATTGCTAGACCAGGCCCGCCAATGCAGCACCAGTTAGCGAAACTGGACGTGTTCAAGGGGGAGATTGGAGAAAGACTTGATGATTTTGTTTGCCAGGCAGAGCAGTTTGCTGCTTTCCATGCCTGGGACCCCGTCGAGACGTGCAGGCAGGCTAGGACACACCTATGGGTTGTTGCATTGGCCTACATTCGACGTACCCCCTTACCCTCATTAGACTGGACAGAGTTAAAGGATTTGTTAACTCGCAGATTCCAACCCCGAGATCTGACTGCAGCATATAAGGCCCAATTCAGGACTCGACAAAGACAGAGAAATGAAGATATACCCACCTATGTGGACGCGTTGCAAAAGTTGGCGGAGATGGCGTGGCCTCTGCTGGATCCATTGGCCAGGGTCGAAATGGTGGCTGATCAGTTTCTAAACGGATTGGACAGTACAGCCACGAACTCCGAGTTCAAGTCACCGCCATGGGAGTCTGGCGGATAGAGGACGTGATGCACATTGTGAGGTCTTTGGAGGCCGTCGAAGGCCAGGAGGCCGGTCATGGACGGCAACGTCAGGGGCCATACCCAGACCCGATTCCCAGAGGAGGAAGGGTCTGACGCGGAGGCAGCTCGTATCACTGACAAGATCTTGGCCAAAGTAGGGCCCAAATTCCTGTAAAGCAGAGACCCAAAGCAACGCTCACCCACTCCAGGGCCACAACAGGTGAGGAGTGTAGAGAGGGAAGTGTCCCCGCCTGTTCCCAAGGACATCTCCAAGAACAAGAGTGCTGATAAGACAGTGGAACACAACAGAGGACGCTCCCCCTCTGCTGATAGGAGTAGGTCGAGAAACCGAGAGGGCCCCCGCAGTGCCATAAGTGTAAGAGGTATGGACATTTTATGCGGGACTGCCCGAGCAGTGATTTCTACACAGTGGGACCAAACGGCTTGCCCGTTAAGAAGCGCGACATGTCCCAAGAGCAGCAGAAGCCTCACGACAGCCCGCAGTGGAACAGCCTTTAAACTGAGTCAGGGTCGTGCCGGGGGCCCTAGGCATGACCCCCCACTGAGGCAACCATCGCCTGAGTGGGGCTCAACTGACGTTGAAGGTGATTTAGTTAAGAAAGAAGAAAAACAGAAACAGACTATAGCCACAAAGGAGGCCAAGCCAACTCATCCTCAGGCCGCCATGCAGACTCCAGGGAGTGATATCAGGACGATGGACAAACAGGGCGACCTGGAGACGACTCCCCTCATGCGGCAAACAAACATTTCCACGGTTGGTTGATCCCCATCACCATTAACCAAGTATGGACTTTAGCACTTTTGGATACCGGTGCCACTTGTACTATGATAGGACGGCCACTGTACGAGACCCTACAAGCTGTCCAACCACTAAAAGTAAAGCAAGATGAAGATTTACGCCTTGAAATCATTGGAGGCGGCACAGCCCTTACCTTAGGCACATCAACAGTCCAAATAGGGATAGCGTTAGACTCATACGAGCAGGGGGTTGTCATCAGCGCCAACGGATAAAACCCTAACTGCATCTTGGGCTCTGACTTTCTCTGCCAGCATGATTACGAGCTGTCCATGCGGAGACAACAGTTCTAGGTTGGGACCGACAGATTCGCTGTGTGCCAGAGCCAGAGCATGTTGTCAAGGCTGGTCTGAAGATAGCCCGACGTGTAGAGCTGCCTGCCAGGACCGAAGTGATTGTGAACCTCACCGACGAACCCGCACCCTGTATCAGGGCACCCGAATTGAAGAGGCGCATGTAATTACCAAATGTGACAGAGTAGAAAGCCTGCTACCTGTGATAACCCAATATGTCGATGATAGCGGCGACTCCGGCGATGAAGGACGGACGTGTCAAGTACCGCCCCGACACCACCCTCCAAGGGCGTGCCACATTCCGACCCATGCGGGTTGATGTACAAATGGACCCCGCGGATCTTTCAGAGTGTCTGCAGCCTCTGATGGAAGGAGTAGCCAACGACTTGACCCTGCGACAGCGGGAGGAGTTAGCTGCAGCCATTTACGAATTTCGGGATGTCTTTAGCAGTGTCCCGACAGACATGGGGAGGAGTGGGTTAGTCAAACACACCATCAACACTGGAGACCAGAGGCCTGTCCACTTGCCACCCCGACAATTACCAATAGCCAAATAGGAGATTGATTCAATTCCACCAAAGGCGAGCAGAAAGGATCACTCAGACCATTTATACTGACTCCGAGCCGCCCAGACGGATGTCTAACTCATTAATGCCAAGCGCCAAGCTGAGAAGCGCAAACCTCCCATTTGCTCTGGTTGACTATGTCAGCAGAGCTCATGAAATTGAAATTCGTCCGTCGTCTGTCGTCCGTCTGTGGCATCGATTATCTCTGAGGTTAGTGCATGGATTTCTTTCAAATTTTAGTTGTGGCTTCCCCTGGCCCATATACAACTGATATATGCCCAGATGTTTTTTTTTTCATTTTTGGAAAAAAAAAATTGTTTTTCATTTTTTAAGAAAATTTTTTGTTTTCGTTAACATGGGACCCTATGGGAGCAAAAATTTCAAAACGCTACTCCTCCTACAAATTGCAGCCAAAAGTTTTGAAACTTGTC
>JAAUYG010047279.1_pt1 | contig 11578 bp, 7 predicted proteins | sample 7278091 | NCBI WGS metagenome assembly JAAUYG01 (sample SAMN14350201, study PRJNA611818) | marine sediment metagenome | isolation source: surface marine sediment (0.6m) | place: French Polynesia: Moorea | collected 2018-08 | reverse complement strand
GGCTGCGATCCCTTTTATCGAATGCAAATGGCCGCCAGTTGCGAAGGACTATAAATGGCGGATTTGTCTGTTTTACTTATTAGCCTTTGTCTTGGTTATAGATCCGAAATAATATGACCAAGCCGCGCACATTCCATCGACCTGGTCACATGGCATGCAACGATTCACTTGTGGATTAATGGTGTCTGGAAGAGCGCCTCTTGGGATAGACCATAAGCTTTCGGTAGTTGCCGTCGCCCACGCTTTGGGTTCGCACCGCATGATCATCCTTCAGCGCCATATGTACGATCCGGCGATCCTGGGCGTTCATGAATCCGATCGAGGCTGGCCGCCCCTTGGACTTTACCCGCTGGGCCACGCGTTCGGCGGTACGGATCAAATTGTCTTCCTTGTTTTTCAGATAGCCTTCGACGTCGATCGTCACGCGAACGGCGTGACCGTTCATGCGACGCACGGCCTTGTCAACCAACACCTGAATGGCTTCCAGGGTTTGTCCCCTTTTACCGATCAAAATACCGGCCTCCCCACCCTCGATGTTGAAACAGATCTTATCGGCCTGATGCTTCACACGAATGGCCGCCTCGGGGGAGATGGCCTCGACGATGCGGCGCAGCATCGCTTCGCCGACTTCGTAAACTCTGTCGCGGTTTTCCTCCGATGCTGGTGAGGAGGTCGTTTGGTTGTCCCCGACCTCACTTTGGTCGCCATCGTCGCTAAAGTAAGGCCGGTCCTCAGCGTCGATGAAGGGATCCTCAGCGGGCTGCTTGGGCAATTCGACGAGAATGCGCGCTTTTTTGACACCGGTAAGACCGAAAATCCCGCTGGCGCCATGGGATATGATCTCGTATTGTAGTGCTTCCTCTTCCAGGCCCAGTTCTTTGGCAGCGATTTTGACCGCTTTGGCGATGGTGCGTGCTTTAAACTCCCTTTCAGCCGCCATCTGGTATCCTCCGATCAAGCATATTTCCTTTGAATGTAATACTGCTGGGCTATAGAGAGAATATTATTTATTAACCAGTACAAAACAAGTCCCGCCGGGAAATTGATAAAAATAAAGGTAAATATTATCGGCAGGAAAAGCATGATCTTGGCCTGCGCCGGGTCTCCGGGAGGCGGGGACATTTTCTGTTGAAGAAACATGGTGGCCCCCATAATGACCGTCAGCACGGGTATGCCGTAGGGCGGTTCCATAAAGGGAATCGAAAAGCCAAAACTGAACAGTCGATCCGGCGAGGACAAGTCCGTAATCCAGCCGACAAAAGGTGCATGGCGGAGCTCGATCGAACCGTAAAGCATATTATAAAGTGCAAGAAATACAGGTAGTTGCACAAGCATGGGAAGACATCCCCCCATGGGGTTGATCTTATAGGTCCGGTAGAGCCCCATCATTTCCTCGTTCATTTTTTTCTTGTCGTCTTTGTACTTTTCACGGATCTCGGCCATCAGGGGCTGCATGCGCTTCATCTCGTTCATGGATTTGTAGCTCTTATTGCCCAGCGGCCAGAGAATAATTTTGGTCATGACGGTCAATAAAATGATGGCGATGCCGTAATTGGGTATGACGCTGTAGATCAGATTCATAAACCACAGCGCAGGTTTGGCCAGGAAATCAAACCAACCGAAGTTGATGGCCTTGGCCAGATTGTGTCCGTAGGCGCGAAGCAGATTGGTATGTTTGGGCCCGTAGAAGGCCTTGTAGCCGAATACCTGGCTTTGACCCGCCGGTATGTTGACCTCGTCCAGAACAAGTGTGTTCGTTACCGTGTTGAAAGCCCCCTTGGCGACCTGCATGCTAGAGGAGGTCTTTTCCGCCGGGATCAGCGCCGACATAAAATAGCGGTCCACGATGCCGACCCAATCGATTTGACCGGCATGGCCCTCGTCATCCTCGACGTCACCAACGGCGATTTCCTTGAGATGGTCATCGATAACCCCGCTGAGACCCTCGAAAACGACCCGGCTCGGGCTTTCATCCATGACACGGGAGACCGCGAGGGTCGCCTTGTCCTTGATAGGTCCCACCCCCCTGTTGGTGACCTGGACCGCTATGTCGATCAGGTAACTATCCGGCCGAAAGGTGAGGGTTTTGCGAATTTCGACCCCGCCGGGGCTGACCCAGGCGAGAACGACCTGCTCAGGCTTGTCCTTGACCATGACCTGATCGTAACCGCCCTGAACGGTATAGACGGCGCCGTCGAGGCCGGGAACGCCGCCGCGCTCAAAACCGAACCTCAGGTTGTTATTGACACCGTCGGAGTCGATGAGGGACTTGAGTGCGGCGTCCCCGGAGACGGATTCTCGGAATTGCTTCAGGGTGAGCGACTGGATCACCCCTCCGTTTTCGGTGAGCACGATCTTATACTGCGGGGTGTCCACCGTGACGAGGCGGCCCTCTCGGGCGGCAGCGGGTGTTGCCAGTGCCGCCGGTTCGGCCGATGTATCGGCCGGGGCTTGGGCGGCAGGGGGAGGCGTCGTCTCCACCGGCTTTTCAGGAGCTCTCGTTTGGGCCTGATCCTGGGGAAGCGGCATTTCCGGGCGGGGGCTGAAAAAAAATTCCCAGGCCACGAAAACAAGGAAGGTGAGCAGAATCGCCAGTAGCAATCGGGTTTGTTCCATTTTTTTCTCCAGTATGCCAGCGGGCCGTAAACGCTAAATCAGCAGCGGACCAATTTCCTTTCAGGCGTCCAAGGGGTTCATCAACCAGGCATTCCCGCCGGACGTATCGCCATTTTTTTCCGGCCTTGTTGGTCGGCCGCCAAACCGATATCGATCGTCATGGTTGCCTCAAGGTACCGGGTCAAACCCGCCGGGATGCAGGGGGTGGCATTTCAACAGCCGCCGGGAGGCCAGGACCAGGCCTTTCAACAGGCCATGGCGGTCGAAGGCCTCCAGGGCATATTCAGAACAGGAAGGGTGAAAACGGCAACAGGGACCGAGAATCGGCGAGACAAAGAGCTGGTAGCCGCGAATGCCCAAAATGGCTGCGGCCGTTCCCAATCGATACAAGAAGCTTTTATTTGGGGAGTTGGCTAAAGTTTTTTTCAAGGCTCGATCGTATTTCGGCGTTGGTTGCGCGTGCCGCCGCCCGTCGGGCGATCAACACGATATCAAAGGTGCGGGACCAACGGGGCCGGTGACGCCGGAAGTATTCGCGGCAGAGGCGTTTGATTCTATTTCGCTGAACGGCCGAGCCTACTTTCTTGGTAACAATTAAACCCAGTCGCGCACAAGGTTGCGGTCTTTCCACGTACAGGAGAATGAACAATCTGCTGTGGCAGCGTTTGCCGATATCCCCCATGTGGAGATATTCGGACCGCTTGAGGATTCGGTGTTGTTTTTTGAACGGAACCGCGATCACACCGTCATGTCTCTGACCGCCTCTGAAGGCGACCCGCCTGGGCAAAAGGGTTGTTCAGGCATCGGGCCTTTCGATGGTACCAACAGCCCCGGGATGGGTGGCCCTTAATATTTGACGGCGAGCCGTTTGCGCCCCTTGGCGCGCCGCCGATTGATGAGGGCGCGACCACTTTTGGTCGACATGCGCTTTAGGAATCCATGGGTGCGCGCACGTTTGATTCGGCTGGGTTGGTAGGTACGTTTCATGGTTCACAACCTTTTTATATTCGAGTTGGCGATCGTTTCAAATAAATAAGCCGGAAAGCAATTCCGGCATGGCGCTTTTTACAATCGAAAATTAAAATCACATTCTTAAGTGTTTGTCAACGATGGCTTTTTCAGGCGGAAGTCTCGGGGTCCGCATGGCCCTTGAGAATCTCGATGATGCTGACTTCCTCCAGATGAAACGTTGCATCGGGGTAGATGACGATATGCCGCCCGATCCGTTTTTCGAGGGCGGCAATTAAATCGCTTTCTTCCCCGTGCAAAAGGTCGGCGATCGCCGGATTGACCCTGACGGCCATTTGCTCTCCGACCATATCGTGGCTGTCGCGCAGGACCTCCCTGAATATCCGGTAGCAGATGGACTGCCGGGAAATCATATACCCCTCCCCCTCGCAATAGATGCAGGGTTCGCGCATGATACGCGTCAGAGGCTCCTTGTTGCGCTTACGCGTCATTTGTACCAGCCCCATGTCGGAGATCGGCAGAATGTGGGTTTTGCTGCGGTCCTTCTTCAGGGCGTCCTGAAGCGCGGTGTAGACCTTCTCCTGGCTGGATTTTTTCTGCATGTCGATGAAGTCGATGATGATCAGGCCTCCGATATCCCGCAGGCGGATCTGGTAGGCGATTTCCTTAACGGCTTCGAGATTGGTTTTGAGGATGGTTTCCTCGAGGTTGTGCTTTCCCACGTAGCGACCGGTGTTGACATCGATGGCCACAAGGGCCTCGGTGTGTTCAATAATGATGTAGCCGCCCGATTTAAGCCACACCTTTCGTTTCAGGGCCCGGGTTATGTCCCCTTCGAGATTGAACGCGTCGAAGATGGGCTCGTGCCCGTCGTAGAGTTCGACGCGGCTCTTAAGGACCGGATTGAAAGTGTCCAGAAAGGTGATGGCGGTGGCGTAGTGTTGGGACGCATCGATGATCAGGCGGTCGGCTTCATGCACCAGAAGATCCCTGACCGCTCTCAAGCTAAGCGAAAGCTCCTGATGGATGAGCGTCGGGGCCGGGGCGTTTTTGAATTTTTTCTGAACACTGGCCCAAAGGTTTTTAAGGAACATCATCTCTTGCTGCACCCGCGGAATGTCAATGCCTTCGGCGGCCGTGCGGACGATATAGCCGAAATGATTGTCGCGCATCTCCGCAATCATGTTCTTCAATCGGGAGCGCTCGGCTTCGTCTTCGATTCGTCGGGAAACCCCGATGTGGTTAGCGAATGGCATGAGAACCAGAAAACGCCCCGGCAGGGACACATAGGATGTCACGCGCGGCCCCTTGGTCCCCATGGGGGCCTTGGCGACGTGCACGAGGATTTCCTGTCCCTCGACAAGCAACTCCTCGATGGGGGATTGGCGGTAATCGTCAGGCGCCGGCGGATAGGGGGCATCATACCCTTCGGCCTGGGCCATCTGCTTTTCGATGTCTTGAAAGCCGTTGCGCAGCACGTCGTCCACATAGATAAAGGCCGCCTGGTTCAAACCGATATCCACGAAGGCGGCCTGGATGCCGGGCAGCACGCGCTGGACTCGCCCTTTGTATATATTGCCAGTGATATCGGCATCGTCGCCTCTTTCGATGAAAAGCTCGACGACATTGCCGTCCTCAAGCAGGGCAACGCGGGTTTCACGCTGGGAAACGTTGATGACGATTTCTTTGTACATGTTTTTTAAACTAAATGCCCTGGCGGCCGGTTGTCGCCGGGTCCGGTTAAGTGGATGGCATGGCATGCAATTTGGTCACCCGGGCTTTTTTGACCCTCCCGGTATCGAAACCAAAAAGATGCGTTAAAACGTCGGCCGGTCGCACGAGGGCCTCCATTTTGTGAAGCAGGGTGAATTCGAGTGTATCGGGGGCCACGCGCTCGATGGCATTTAGCATAGCTTTGAGGTCGATCTTTTTCAAGCGGCCTTTGCGGTTCCGGCGTTCGAAGTAAAAATCAGGCCTTCGCGCCAGGGTCTCAAGCGGCTCGGCTGGAAAATGCGCCCCGCTGAGCTGGACCCGGTAGGAAACCAGGCTAGTATCGGTTTTGGCGCGCTGGAAGGGTTCGCAGCCGACAATATCCAGCCCCGCAGGCAGTTGAGGCCGCAAGCGCCGGACGATCTCCGCCGGCGCCTGCGGTGTCTCAAGCGTGATGACCATGCGCTCGCAAAGGCTTTCCATTCCCAGGGGCAGCGTGTCCACGAAGACGATCTTGGGATTGGGGTGAAAGCCTTTTGAATAGTGCACCGCGATTCCGGCGCGCCTCAGGGCCCGTTTGAAAATATTGGCCATTTCCAAATGCCCCAAAAGCCGGGCGGGGCCGGTTTTGGTGAACGTGACCGCCAGTCTGTCGCGCGGGGCCTCGGTATTGGAATTCAGGGCATCCGCCTGACGAGCGGGCCCCGTCGCCATGGACGGATATACGATCGGGCGAATGCGCTTGAAATCGCAAACGCCGCAATCCTGGCAAGCGCCGTCACGGCAGTCCTCCGTGTTCTCGCCGCCCAGCGCTTTGTCGCGTTCGGCCAATAGAAAATCCCGCTTGACCTTCATGTCAATATGGTCCCAGGGCAGCGGTTCATCCGTATCGCGGCCGCGGTAGATGGCCTGCTCCGGCGTGATGCCGCAGGCGTCCATACTCTTTCTCCAGGCGCTGGCGTTGAAATGGTCGCTCCATCCATCCAGCCGGCAGCCGGCCTGATAGGCCTTCAGGAGCAGTGCGGCCAGGCGGCGGTCGCCGCGCGCCCATAGGCCTTCGAGCATGCTGATTTCGGGATCCTGCCATTTGAAATGCACGCCGGGGGATTTGAGCCGGTCGTGGAGCCAATTGATCCTGCGGCGGGATTCATCGAGGCTGATCTGGCGGCTCCATTGAAAAGGCGTATGGGCCTTGGGGATGAACGTGGCCACGCTGACATTGATTCGCGGGCGGTGACGGACGGGACCTTTGACGCTTTTGAGCTGGTGAACCAATTCGACCAGCGCCTCCAGGTCAGCCGGTGTCTCGGTGGGCAGGCCGATCATGAAATACAGCTTGATGACCTTCCACCCCTGGTCGAAAGCATCCTCGACCGTGGCCCGTATCTCCTCGGCGGTGATGTTCTTGTTGATGACGTCCCGCAGGCGCTGGCTGCCGGCCTCGGGGGCTATCGTAAACCCGGTCTTGCGCACCTTTTTAATGAGCCCCATAAGTTCGGGGGTCAGGGTGCCGGCTCTCAGCGAGGGAAGCGACAAGGCCACGCGGTCACAGGCATGGCGGTTCAACAACTGTTCCATCAAGGGCACGATGCAGCGATAGTCCCCCGTGCTCAGCGACAGCAGCGACACATCCTCGTAACCGGTGGCCTTCAGGGCCGCATCGCAGAGTTCGAGAACCGTGTCCGGCGAGCGCTCACGCACCGGACGATAGATCATTCCGGCCTGACAGTACCGGCAACCGCGGGTGCAGCCCCGCGAAAGCTCCAGCCGGAGCCGGTCGTGGACCGGACGTCCGAAAGGAACGACCGGCGCCGTTGGAAAGGGCGCGTCTTCGAGGGTGTCGACAAAGGCACGGATGACACGCGCATACCCTCGGCGAAGCGGGATCAGACGCTGAAAGCCCCGGTCGTCGTATTGCGGTTCGAAAAAGGCCGGAATATACACCCCCGGAATTTCAGACCAGGCTTCCAGCAAAGACTCCCGGTGTTTACTTCCTCCCCGCCGCCAGTCCAGCCAGGCATCCGCCATCGGCAGCACGACCCCTTCACCGTCGCCGATCACCATGGCGTCGAAAAAGGCCGCCACCGGCTCAGGGTTGCAGGTACAGGGCCCGCCGGCGATAATGAACGGGTGGCCGGCATCGCGATCCCGGCTGTAAAGGGGAATACCGCTCAGGTCCAGCATGTTCAGCACGCCGGTGTAGTTGAGTTCGTAGAGGAGGCTGAATCCGATGATATCGTATCGGGCCAGCGGTAGGCCCGATTCCAGACTGGCTAGGGGCACACGACGCTGGCGCAATTGCCTTTCCATGTCCGGGGCCGGAGCGAAGACCCGTTCCGCCGCGATGTCGTCGCGACGGTTGAGAAGGTCGTAGAGAATCTGCAACCCGAAATGGGAGGTGCCGATTTCGTAAAGATCGGGAAAGGCGAGCGCGATGCGAAGATCGACACGATCGAGATCTTTGCGGATGGCGTTGATTTCACCGCCCAGATAACGGCTGGGCCTATCGACGTCCGGCAGGATGTCTTGAATGTGTTCCATGCTCATGTTATGCGGTTCTTCCGGGATTTCGGGCCGGTGACGATGCGGCGCGGCAACCCAATGGCCTGAAAGCAGCTCTTTTTTGGAGGCTCCCCTTGGCAGAAATCGGTCCACAAATCAACCGCAAATCGAGGGCGATCGGGATCGTTGTTTTCGCCGTGCTGAGCCTATTCGTCGTCGGCCGGCTCGACGCCAGGACCTACCCGCGTCGTGATGCCGTGGTGGAAGCTTTCGAAAAAAACAGCCCGGCGGTGGTGAACATAAACCTTGAGTACGAGGTCCGCAAGCGCCTGACGCCCTTCGACGAATTCCGCAACCCCCTGATCGAGGAGTTCTTCAGGGATTTCTTCGACCCGGGCCTTGATCGGCGCACCAAGCGCAACAGCCTGGGCTCCGGCGTCATTATCGACGGCCGCCGCGGACTCATTTTGACCAATGCCCACGTGGTGGCCAAATCGGGCAAGGTCAACATCGTTCTGAACGACGAGCGCAAGTATACGGCCGTCATCGTGGGGTCGGACCCGGATTCCGACCTCGCGGTGTTGCGCATCGAATCGGACGACCCCCTGCCCGCCGTCGCCATGGGCGACAGCAGCGATCTCATGATCGGTGAGACCGTTATCGCCATCGGCAATCCCTTCGGTTTTTCGAACACCATCACCACCGGGGTGATCAGCGCGGTGAACCGCAGTTTCCGCTCCCATGATCGGATCTTCTACGATTTCATCCAGACGGACGCCTCCATCAACCCGGGAAACAGCGGGGGCCCCCTGCTGAACATCAACGGGGAGCTGATCGGGATCAACACGGCCATTTACGCGGGCGCCCAGGGAATCGGCTTCGCCATACCGATCAACAAGGCCAAACGGATCGTCGAGGATCTGATACAGTACGGCGAAGTGATTGAAGTCTGGCTGGGGATGGATGTCCAGAATCTGGACAACGGTCTGACCCGCTATTTCAACCTGCCCTCACGGGCCGGGGTTCTGGTGTCCGCAGTGGATACCGACGGTCCGGCCCACAAGGCCGGCGTACGGCCCGGAGACGTCATTCTGTCGGTCGGCGATCGCAAGGTGGCCACCACAGTGGACTACAACGCCCGCATCCGGGACTATGCGAACGGCGACCGCGTGCCCCTTGCGCTCTGGCGACAGGGGCTTGAAAAGGCGATGGATCTGAAGGCCCGGATCTTTCCCTTGTCCAAAGCACCGGGGCTGGCTTGGGAAAAAACCGGGCTCGAGGTCGCCGCGATCGCGGCCGGCCGCAAACGCTTCGGAAGCCAACGCGTCAGGGCCGACACGGGTGCCGTCGTCACCCGCGTGCGTGAAGACAGCGCGCTGAAGCGCTCCGGAGTCAAACCGGGAGACGTCGTCCGGCAGATCGACGATCTGCCCATCACGGACCCGGAGGATTTCTACCGCGCGGTGGTGCGTCACCGTAAAAAGGATAATATCACGGTGCTGCTGCAGCGCCGCAGTCAGCGTTATTATATTACGATTCGCCTGCACCCGTCGAAGAATGAAATGCGGGGATAATCTTTCGATCAGAAAGGGATGGCCGCCCAATGGATCGCCACAAAATTGCCGCTTTGATCAACAGCGCTCAACCCATGGACAAGGTTCTGGTCAAGGGCTGGGTACGCACCCGCCGCGATGCCAAGTCGTTTTCCTTCATCGAGATCAACGACGGCTCCTGCCTGAGCAACATTCAGGTGATCGCCGATGCCGACCTTTTGGACTACGACCAGGTCCGCAAGCTGACCACGGGTTCGGCCGTGGGCGTTACCGGTGAACTGGTGGCCTCCCAGGGCGGCGGCCAGCGCTGGGAAATCCGGGCGCACGCCCTGACCGTCTTCAGCCTGGCACCGGAGTCCTACCCCCTACAGAAAAAACGTCATTCGGACGAATATTTACGCTCCATCGCGCACCTGCGTCCGCGCACCAACAAATACGGGGCCGCTTTCAGGATTCGCTCGGAGCTTTCCTTTGCGGTCCACCAGTTTTTCCGGGAACGCGGTTTCCACTACATCCACACGCCCATCATCACCGGGTCGGACTGCGAGGGCGCCGGTGAGCTGTTTCGCATCACAACCCTGGATCTGATGAACGTTCCCCGCCGGAATCAAACGGTGGACTATGAGAAGGATTTTTTTGCCACGGAAGCCAATCTCACCGTCTCGGGCCAGCTTTCAGCCGAGATGTTTGCGCTTTCGCTGGGGGATGTCTACACTTTCGGGCCGACCTTCCGGGCGGAAAACTCCAATACCCGTCGGCATGTGGCCGAATTCTGGATGATCGAGCCGGAAATGGCCTTCTGCGATCTCCAGGGCAACATGGATCTGGGCGAGGCCTTGATCAAAGATTGCGTCCGTTTCATCATGGAAAACTGTCAGACGGATCTCAATCTTTTCGCCCGCTTTGTCGACAAGACCCTGATGGCGACCCTCGAAAATATCGTCGGTTCGGATTTCGAACGCCTGCCCTACCGCGAGGCGGTCGCCATCCTCGAGCGCACCAAAAAGAAATTCGACTACCCCGTCAGTTTCGGCAGCGACCTGCAGACCGAACACGAGCGCTACCTCACCGAGAAGCACTTCAAGAAACCGGTGATCGTCTACGACTACCCCAAAACCATCAAACCGTTTTATATGCGGATGAACGACGACAACGAAACGGTAGCGGCCATGGATGTGCTCGTGCCCAGCATCGGGGAATTGGTCGGCGGCAGCCAGCGCGAGGAGCGCCTGGAGGTGCTCGAAAACCGGATGGACGCCATGGGTTTGCCCAAGGAACCCTACTGGTGGTACCTGGAATCGCGTCGCTACGGTACGGTGGAACACAGTGGATTCGGCCTGGGTTTCGAACGCCTGCTGATGCTCATCACCGGCATCCGCAACATCCGCGATGTGATTCCCTTCCCGAGGACGCCAGGTTCGATCGACTTCTAGCCGACGGCTTTGTAAAAAGCCCGATATCGGCGTTACACTCAGCCCTCGTCACTGCGGCGTACTTGAGTACGCCTCGTTCCTCGGGCTTCGCAGGCCTTGATCTCGAACTTTTTACAAAGCCGTCTTAACCTCAAGTCGATACGAAACAGACGATCGAAAAAAAACCCGAGATTTTTTCTGGGCAATGGGGCTGATTGGGGAGCCACCTCCCGCAATGCGGAAGACCTCAGGCAGCTCACCGGAGGGAGCAAATCATCCTGTTTGGGTTTCAGGCTGTTCCCCTTTGCCCCGCGCCGAGCATCGGTGGCAGGGGCGGAGAAAGCGTGTCGGCCTGTTTGAGCGCAGCGAGTTCCGACACGCGCCGGCCCTAAAAACCGTTTGCTGAAGCAAGCATCATGCTGTCAGGCAAGGCGCCCCGATGCAGCTAGGCGCGCAGCAATCGCCAGATTGTGAGCACCCGAGCGAATGTAGGAACGCCGCATGGCAGCTTGAGGCGCCGCTTCATCGCCCGGTTCGGCGACGCGCAGGGTTGAGCGGGGCACGGGCGTTTTCTTTTGGTTGGTTTTCTTTCACGTGGAAGAAAATGAACAAATGATTCAATTTCGTATCCCGAGTTGGCCTAATCTTGATTTCTCCACCCTAATCAAGGGAACGTTTTGATCATGACTACCCCGTGATCGAAAACCCATCGAATTCCCCCTTGAAGTCCTCCCACTGGATATCGACTTCGTCCACCCGGCTGATGGCCGGTCCCTGGCGGCACCAGTCCAGAACGGCCTCGACCTGCGGGCGCGG
>JAAUYG010020057.1_pt1 | contig 11578 bp, 7 predicted proteins | sample 7278091 | NCBI WGS metagenome assembly JAAUYG01 (sample SAMN14350201, study PRJNA611818) | marine sediment metagenome | isolation source: surface marine sediment (0.6m) | place: French Polynesia: Moorea | collected 2018-08 | reverse complement strand
GTAGTAGTAGTAGTAGTAGTAGTAGTAGTAGTAGTAGTAGTAGTAGTAGTAGTAGTAGTAGTAGTAGTAGTTGGCTAGTAGCTGCGATCACTGTCATGTAAATCTCACAGATAATGCAGATGTATCAGAGATATTTTATATGAAATTTAATCTTTATTTATTTATCAGCCATTCCTAATATACCATTGGTAAGGTTTAGCTAGAACTGGTTTAATACAGATACTAAAAATAGTCAATACAGTGGCGAATATGTCCTTTCAGAATACAGATTATAAACGTGCAATGTTATAAGATCACACCAATGTTAAGACCGTTTAGTTTGATTCAATCTCGTGGCTGGAAATGCAATGATTAGAAATGATTTGTTTAGCGTCCCTTCTGCTTGCTGTACACTTTGTCTGATGAGTGACCATACTTTGCAAATCATCACGCTAGCTATGAATGTAGTACGAAAGTAACGCAGGTTAAAGAAACGTGAAATCGCGCCATAGTGGTGCTGCTTTCAAATGCAATGAGCTGAGACATGGAACTGATATGGAATGCTTACAAATTCGAGACCCTTACTTAGCATTAAATATCAAACTTTACCATGAATGCATGCCACCATCCCTTTCACTGAAAAAATAACATATACAGCGTTTGATTGGTCAAATGAGAAAAATCTAAATGACAAACACTCATCTTTGTCTCGTATCGTGATAAGTTCATGTCTCATGTGACTATTTCTGCTCCAGATACTACGGCTATGCGGCCCCGTACAACAATGCTCACCGCCAGCTGTACGTGAATCATCTGGCGTACCGACTGGGTGCTGGTGTGGGTACCGCACCGCATCAGCAGGTCCCTGGCAGTGGGGGAGATCATAGTGAGTCATGACAGGGTATCTGGAAGTGAGTGGGACCACATGGGTTGATAGATCGACTTATAGCAAAGACAATTCGGTAATACAACCGAGGAGCCACCGAGGCAGTTTAGCGAGATTCCCGGTAGTTGTGGTAGTAGTAGTAGTAGTAGTAGTAGTAGTAGTAGTAGTAGTAGTAGTAGTAGTAGTAGTAGTAGTAGTAGTACTGCAGCGATGAGAATCATCGTGATGTTCTACTCACTGAGAATTACAATAATCGTGAGATATCGCTATCGTCAGTTTGACCAGTAGTCGTTTAACTTTCCCACATTCCAGACCGTCAGAATGGAGGACTACTGTAAGGCTCTGGCACAATGCAAGCTGCCGTCTGTTTTAACCCGAAGCATTTCCAGGGATGAGTATTTCTACGACAAGAGAAGCTTCCATGATTTTGTCAATCAGAACATTGACATACGTGACATGGGCGGCCACTTGGCCGACTTTTCCCAAGGGAGTGACGTTACACAAGGTCTGCACACAATCCGGGGGAATATTTACGCGGGGCTACAGCAGCGGTTTCCGTACAGTGGCAACATCACCCAGGTCGTCGGGTCCTTCTACGATGGCAGCAAAACAGGACGCCTCAATGAGATGGACTGCCTTTATGTGGTCAGCGAGCCAAACGTGGTCTTTGGGGCTGGGCCGCGTCCAGGACATTTCACTGTCCATGCGAATGGTGCTAAAGTCACACCGAGAGAAATAAATAAGTGTCTTATTACAGTTCTGGGGGAAACATTGTCTGAAATTAATCTGCCTGAGGGTTGGAAACACGGTGGATACGCCTCCCCTGAGTTCAGTAATGTGAGGTGCAGTGGTCCTGCTGTTACTGCGATGTTGTGTGACAGGGATGGGAACCATATGTCAATGGATGTCTCCATTGTATTTCCAGTGACGTCGCAGCTACAGCAGAGACCGGATTTTCCCGAACAGCTGAGAAAGCTTTGTCAGAGTCTGTCAGAGAAAGTCAGTCGTATCCAGAGCGAGATAACACGTCTGCAAATCATGGCGATAGATCTCCACATGACAGGGAATCTGGTAGACAATACCTGGCAGCCGACCACAGCCCTTACAGAGGCCGAGATCTTACGGGTGCTGAACACAGACTGCTCCGTGAAAGGCTCCCTTGACATCTGTAAAGCGATCGCTGCCAAACAGCAAGAGTGGTACGAAAGTCATCTCGACTTGATGGCGTTGGAGGAGAAGGGCCTAAAAGAGGCAGAGCCATCAGCTATAGCAGGCTTCTCAGGGAAAAGTCACAGAGGCTCTGTTCTTGAACAACTGCATAGATACAACTTACCGACCAGTGACAAAGCCCTGCTCAGCCGAGAGACACTGAACAGAATCCTGCCATACCAGCACGTCTGGCTGTCATGCAGCGAAAGGAAAAAATTCGGAGAAGTGATGAAAGGTAACGCTTCTGTCAACACCGCAGCAATGAAACATATCATCCTGCGAACTGCTCTGGGCATGAAAGGAGCCTTCTCCTATGCCACCAAAACATGTGAACGTCGCTTGGTGAGAGCTGTGTTTGAGGAACTGTCAGTACCGGTAGTCCTCTCTACGGCCCATGCTCTGTTAGATGGAGTTGAACTGCAGAAGTTTTCAGTGTCTGTGGTCCTGTCGCACGTCAAGGAGGACGTGGCTAGAGATTTACAGGCTCAGTTCCAGTGGCTGCTGGACTGTGCGCTGGTCGAGGTAAGCTACTCTGAGTCTTCACTGCTCCACCTCAATACCTCATCACACCCAGCTACGTCCCACCTCATCCCACCCCATACAACCAAATACAACATCAGCCTTAACCCCACCCTATATCATCCCACCTTGAGCCAATCCCACCTTACCACGCCACACCCCAGCCAGGGAATCTAGACTACTTCCTCGATCTGCGATGTGTGCTGCTAAATGTCTCCTGACACATGTAACCCCTAACTAAACCTAATTAAATGCATCGTAATTACTGCTTTGACATCTATCACGGGTTTTAATGTGTTTTTTTCCGAGAAAATATAGACACTGAAATAATTTGACAAGCACATGAAATACTAGTAGAAACTAGCACTAACTGCAGTAATATATGACTGAGGGCCCTTTTTAATATAAACATACCCCTGTGCAGTAGATGTTTCTGGATTAGAAAAAAATATTACCTTTAGGCTTTATGAGAGGGTTATATATTGCAAGCCGTTGCATACAATAATCAGTGAGCACCATTTGAGTCAAGCCTTCAACTGCTTTAGCCTTTTTCATATTTGACATAATGTGATATTGTTTGAAGCGATGAGAACATGCAACATGCTTATATTTCACTTGAATAATTTCAGAGAGTTCCTCAACAAATGAACCTACCCCGGAGGTCTCCAGACGTGGAGTTAGGTGAATACTGGTACCGGATCAATGTTACCTCGGTCGATGGTCTGTGTCCAATGTCAGTCGCTGTGGAGGTAGCAGCCGTCGTCTCAGCCCTGATGAACACCAGTGGAGGAGTGCTTGCAGTGTGGATAGGGGCCACTGCACGTCGTCATAATGTAAGCGTGGACGGTTTTGGAAGGAAGCTGGCGAAATTAATAACTGATACAGGACTGATGTCAAAGGGTGTCTTCGCCAGCTTTGTAAAGCAGCGCCCTATGGAGGAGAGACACACCGTCTACTTTTTCGTCAGTAAAGCTACACACCTTGTAACTTTGAATTCAAATGCGTTTTATTACGACGAAAGGGAAGTTGTACCTCTCACCGATTTTGATTCCATTTGCACACTGCTTCGATCCTGTTGGTGCACAGGCGATGACATCTGTGACAATCACAAGGGGGGCCGTAGACCCTCAACTGTGGAATCTGCGCTGTCGATGAAACCTCAGCTGGCGTTTGACGAGCCTTTCCCATGCCCAAAGGAAAGCACACATGTGTACATGTATAGGGCCTTTGCCCGGAATGGCCGTTCACTGATTGATACGTTGAAGACAGAATCTGTAAAGCATGAGATAAGGGAACTGGTATCAGCTCTGGCCAATACGGCAGGTGGTAGTCTGCTGCTAGGGGTAACCGACACAGACGTGCCCATTGTTAAGGGATACCCACTGGATGAGAGAACCAGGTGGGATCTGGATGAGGCATTATCAGAAGTTCTCGGTGGAAAAAGTACCTTCTCTGGAGTTTCAAAAGAAAAGAAGCCATGGAGGGTATATTTTCACCCAGTTAGCTGTAACGAAGCATCACTGAGCATCATCGTCGAAATACATTCAATCAAATACCCAGGTGGAATGTTCTATTCCACGCCTCTCTGCGTTGAGGTAAGCGAGACCGGGGATATATTGCCTCTGGAACAGTTTGAGGAATGGAAAAGGAAAATGCTTGAAGACTACAAAACGGAGCCAACGAAGACCGAAGGAACATTCGAACAACACTTCGAATCAGACCATTCTGGAGATCGTGACGTACCACTAGAAACCCTTACTCAGCTGTCACAAGAGAGAGAGAGAGATGAGAGATGAAGCGGAGAATCTGGAAAACCCTTCAGCATCTCGGATCTTCAAGTGGTGGCTTTCGAGCACCGATGATGTCATAGGCGAATCACTCCGTTTTGACCATTGCTGCGCAAAGGACCTTGCAGATGACGTAATGGACCTGAGCTCGCCGTTTGGCTTGTTTCCGCCCACAGAAGCAGTTGTTGGGATTGACGGTAAGGTCTTTAACCTTGGCCAAGCTTTCAGAGACATTGAACAGAAGTACATAGATGGCAACGGCGCCGGTTGTGTTATTGAAGAACTGATAGATTCCAGCAGCGCGATGACAATGGTACGACCCAAGAATCACGTGTATGATATCATTGTTCTGAGGGAAAACGAACGTCCTACAATTATCAGTCTTGTGGGAAAAGAGTGCGATATAAGTGCGGCAAAACGGTACTGCACGGAATTGGCATGTTTCCTGAAAAGGATCTGTTTGCTGACATACAAAGAGTTATGTTACACCAACACCCATCTCTCTTTCCAGCGATATCTCCATTACGCTGACAATGGCTTCATTGCCCTGGAAGATGAAGTAACCTATCCCAAAGAATATATGCGACCTACCAATAGCACACTCAATATTGTACGATATGTTCTGGCTGGTGTGCTGCTCCACTGCGGGGTCTTTAAGGACCGCTTTGGGGACACAATGGTGCGGCACCTGTCATCCTGTCAGGCCAGAGTGCTGTGGAACAAATGGTCAAAGATCAATGTCGTGGAGGGCAGGGCCGGCAGCGGGAAAAGCGTCCTCCTTCTGGAGACAATTCGCAGAATTGTGCTGAAGAGACACGGATCAAAAATCGCTTTCCTTTGCCGAGGCAGAGGACTGGCAGCTTTTGTAACATACCAGACTCAGACGATGGGAGTTTCAGTCGACGTGCAAACGATAGACAAAGAAACACTTGAACAGTTGGACGAAAATTACTTCCGCCAGTATACAGACGTCTTTGTTGATGATGCACATTCTCTCCCAATGGAAGGCGACAAAAGCTGCCAGTCCATGTATCACTCCATATTTGCCTCTCTCCGACAGAAGCAATGCCGTGCCTACATCTTCTTGGACCCCGACTTACAAGATTACCGAGGCTGCATTTCCAGTGACTTTACAAAGCAGATTCGAGCCATGGCCCTATAATATTCATTCCTAAGACGGCAGGATTTGAAAACTGAGACTCTTGGGAAAATACTAAGGAACAGCAATCGCATATGTCAGTTTATCAAGGCAAATCTGGAGGACGAGGACATGGAGGAATTTCAAACGATTCGGAATTTGCCAGAAGACGGCGTTTACTTTTTCTTCATCCATGCTTTGAACACGACAGCTGAAGCAAACCCTGGTTGTGACGCCTATTGCAAAGATTATGATGCAGCAGATGATGAAAACGTGGCTTTAAATGATGGAACGGAAACACTTTCTTCCAGGTTGGATGAGGTATTAAAGTTCAACATCTACCGTGAAAAGGATATTACAATTCTCACGGAGACCACAGAGGAAAAAATCCAGGTCCAGAGACTTCTAAATAAAGCAGGGTTTCTCACTCAGGATTCGACTATCTTTCCCATTCAGCACACGGTCGTGGATACACTGGAAAACTTTGAAGGGTTGGACTCGCCAGTTGTCCTGTTTATTGTGCCAGAATGTTGGGCCACTGGCTATGTTGGATCTCTGAAGTACAGGCTCTGTATCGCCACACGGGCCATCTCCAGATTGGAGTTTCTGGTTCCGTGGGACCCCAGGGCAAGACAGCCAGATCTGGCGGAGTTGAGGAGCGCATTTGGAGCGGAGGTAAAGTAGTGTCTGTTTAAATACTTACTATCAATACTGCTACTGCATGCCGTTGCTGACATACTACTGCTACTGATAATAATAAAGTAAATTTTTACTAAACGTTGGATGCAATGTAATGCAAAACATCACCCAAAAGGCTTTTCTCCGACATGAAGATAAAGTACTTGCAATGATGAACATAGATGTACGTAAAATTTTCCAGTGTTTGCAGGGAACACACATGTCGTAGCAACAACACGTACACACCAAGGACCATTCATTAAAGATTGCAGTAACTTATTATCTACTCTGTTCCATAGGCTGGGACCCTGATACCGAATTCATGAATGAACTAAATTGTAACATGATTGAGCTAAGTTTTGATAATGATTATACAAAATTTAGTTTAAACATAGCACTCTCAGTATGGACATCAATTTGTTTTGTGCGTTTTTGCCTTATAATACTGCCACTGAATACAATACTGATTATACCAAATATAGTTCAACCATGGTACTCTCAGTGCGGAGATCATTTAATTGTTTTGTGGGTTTTGTCTAACCTTGCTCTTGAAGCGTGCGCATTGCTTTACACTTTGGAAATAGCAATGCCGTATTGTAACTACCGTGTCAGATGTAGTCTACCAACATCCTGTCTGTTTCAGCCACCTGTGAACTACGGAAGCCTGACTGTGACCGGAATATACAGGAGCTTGGCAGGTGACACTGTGGAAGGAATGTGTTATCTGAGGGGAAGACTCTACACAGTGGAAGGACGCAGGATGGGAGGGTCGTTCAGATACACACTGGCCGTTTATGGAATCGACCGCAATAGCCTCACCCTACTGGATACTTTAGACCTGGGAGGTACGGCTGCCTGGGTGCCCCGCGTCGACCGTCACACTGGTCATATCTACGTCCCGTGTATGTCCCTTGGTGTGTGTGTGGTCAGGTTTGATGGTCGGAAGCTGGTGACAATGACCACACTGAAGTGTGTACAGGATCCCCGTGGTCTTGGTATAATAAGTTCAGGTCTGCTATACATCTGTGACTGGGAAAGAGGGAATGACTGCCTGGTCGATGTCACCCAGGACAGGGTCACAAGCACGATACAGGCACCACAGGGGGTGATCCGGGGATCGAAGCCTTGTCATAGAGCAGTCTTGGGGGACACAGTGTTGGTGGGATATACCGGGCCAAGCCTTGTCCTATACAGGCACGGGTTTCCCGCATCAAGCAAAATGGTTCCTTGGCCTAAACAACTGCAGTCACTGTATGGTCTAACAACCGACAATCACTCCAGCTTTCTGCTAGCTGACTCGTTCTCTCACTCTGTATTTGTGCTGGACGCCAGTGGTAACCTGACTCACACTATACCTATCCCTGAGTACAAGCGACCCCAGGACTGTGTTGTGGTGGCGGGACAGCTCCTGGTGGGGTGTGACGATGGAGATATCATAGTGATGTCATCAAAGTGACAATCTGGGTGATTTGTCACCAAGGGTGTAACTGCTGAGCTCTACACAAAGAGTACCCCCCCCCTCCGGCTCAGCCGACAGTCTCCGTGTTGACTGTGTGTTGTCCTGGATACAGTCAAGGTGATGTTACTGTGTGCCTTATATCTTAGCCAGTTTTACAGTATACAGTATGTATATTAATGTAGTTACTCTATCCAACTAGTAACGTGAAATAGGGGTGACAAATGCGCTCTTTTGTTATTTGAAGATGTACAAAGAAACAATACGTTGCTCACTCAAAGCGATATATGAAAAGTGAATGGAATCAACTGGTTCAACTTGTATTGTGGACGCCTTCTAAATGGGGAAAACTGGAATGATATAACGAAAAATACAACTTAACAGTAGTGAAAAAATACAATGGGAACTACTGGGAGCATGACGAACTATATCAGTTAGCTGGTCGCTTTGGCAATTTTTCAGCCTCCCAGCCATAAGAATAAGGTTCACCAAGCTCAAGGGCTTCATCTAAGATTGATTGATTTATTGACAATGACATCATCAAGAAACGAATTTCACAAGCAAAAACAAGTTATTGCAAAAAGAAATAACATGCGAAGTAGATATTATATGCATGTTTAATATTTATATGGATAGTCAAATGTCCAGTTTAGAGGTCTGCCTCAAACATGGGTAGTAGCACTGAGGCGTCTCCATGGATGGGTTTACACGTGCATATGTCCCTAGCTTGCCCTGTGGATCGATTGCCTTGTGATAGCTGAGGGTTTCATGCATCTTATCCATGAATGCGCAGTTCATGGTGTTTAGCAAATCCTTTGGATGTGTGAATTCCTCGGCTAATTTAACATAGTGCGTGACAAATGGGACGTTCAGCGGGGAAGCTGCATGCAGCAGTCTGGAGATCGGAGATTCTGGATTCGTCGCCATACCCTAACGAATTCCAGAATTTGAGTTGTCTGGCTAGTATCTCCGAGCGAAGAACAAGATCTTACATGTAGGTGTGGGTTTGCATGTACTGGACCCGTCTTGCTCTGGTTCGACCTGCGACCAGTATTTAGTTTACTATCCTAGTTACGCACCGGATTTGCTCAGTTGTCCCAGGTCAGTCCTTTATCCTGACTCAGAACGGACCAGTCGGTCTCTTAACTCTAGAGTGTTGAGAGTAACAGAACCTCAATGTAGGCATCTACTTTTTGTGTTTATTTTGAAGATTAGTGAAACAATATGATTGTTTTACTCTTGATATCATGTAGCAGGTATATTTTTATGTTGATAGACTTCACCGGGCTTCAAGCAATGAAAGCGTGCGTGTTTGTAATCACCAGATATGCATTCCCTTGTTAATATAAGTGGCCGTATATGTCAATAAACGGACAGACGTAAGGATAGCGTTTATGTGGCTGTCCGAGAGAAAGACGACAGGCGTGGTAATGGTAATCGTATACTCTATTTGATAGGGTAATTACTGTAATTCCATATGGAAAGTCTCAGCTTGACATTAAAATACTACTGGTATTCCTATTCACATGACTTATTTATAGCAATTTGTATTTCACTGAAAACAAACAATATGAGTCATTACAGTATTAATATGTATCAAGATTGTTTTGGATTAGCCTGAAGATGTTAACCTTAGGTTGTGATTGATGACACTTTTTAAGTAATCGCATTTGTACATGTAGTTCCCTTTTTTATATTGGTCATCGTAATCGCAATTAATTACATACCTTATGTTACCGTAAAATATGTTATTATTAACGATTACTACTCTTAACCTGATTTGTGTAACTTGGTAAATGCTGATTAAAATAGCATAATTATCAAATTCGTTATCCTTGTGATAAATGTACCGGTTCTGACATTTGATACGGTGGGTATTACACCTAGGTTCTTTTGTTTATTAGTTCAAGTCTGAGCGAATGACAGAATGCTAACAGTGAATTGAATTGAACTCCTGAATGGTAAATTACAAAATCTACAATAATTCACTAATAGCAATATAACAACAGCATCATCGTACTCGAAGTCTCACAGAAGAATACGGGTATGCTCAAACACAGTTTTGTTCACACCCGAAAAGCTGTGAGTTGTAAATAGCAATATACCAGGGCATTTTACCTGCTACAAATGCCATTGACCCTAATTTGTGCCCCGGCTTTTTGTGTTACGAACAGCACTTTCAAAGTAGCAAGCGGATAGTCATAAAAGTGCACCGTACGATGACAAACTGATGTCACACAATATAGGCATTTGCAGACCTTAAGACCCAGAGGCCCAAATTTTCACCCTTTTCAAGCTACGCATCGTAAATTCCAATGTACCATAACGTATTCAGAACTTAGCTAATTGCCAACAAAGGTGATAACCTGCATCTCTCCATGGGCCTCAATATCTTGATTTTTTTCTCTGCATATATTTAACAAATAAAGCAAAGCTCTTTGTATTACGACCTCAAACGATATATCTTTACTAGTGGCAGGGGAAAATGCCAAACAGAAGTAGAAATTATGACCCTTCATGTCCAGTGTGTTTGGCCCGATGAGTAGTCCGCTCCAGATAAATGTATTCCATACTTTAGGGTTCTCCCATTGACTGCCAAAATTTCATGTTTGGTTTACATATGTCAGATCGCCAAAGCGTAATAAGCAGTGCTAACCTATGATTACCACATATACCACCACCACCACCACCACTACCATCATTATCATCATCACCATCATCATAGTCATCGTCACCGTCGTCGTCAACATCATCATCATCGTCGTCATCATCATCATTATCATCATCATCATCATCATCATCATCATAATCATCATCATCATCATCATCATCATCATCATCAATAGCTCTGATGTGTAAACAAGCGGAGCTATTAACAACAGCCCCAGATGCCTTGACGACCTGCTTGGCCACTTGCCAGATTGCAACAAGTTAGGTTTATGCCTAACAGCCATGTAGCTGCTAACTATGTGGCCGAGGGGGCCAATCATAATTTTGACATTTGTGGTCCAAAATGTCCTTGGTTAAACAAGAAATGGAACAAAGGTAAACTATAAACTGACACTCGAGGGACAAAGGTACTCCATATACATGTATGTTGTACTACTAGTGTTCCTGAGTCTCAAATGTCAGTCCGTTTTGACCTTTTGATCATTAAATGTGTGAGTATACCTGTGCCGTAGTATTATTGTTGGGAAACTTGACTATATTACTGTGATAACTGTGTTGCTCAGTTATTAATTGTTGTACATTTTGTCATTTACCATTCAAGAGTTAGTTTTAATAATAATAGTTTAATTCACCTTTACCACTCTGTCATTTGTTCTGGAACCCACAAACATTGTCAATGAACCTGGGGGTAATATCTACCGTAAGAATGTTTCAGGATCGTTTACATGTATCTGGAGTCATTTGTCAAGAGCAGTTAAGGGTTTAAGCCAAACCCTTTCAGAATGTTGCCTGTGCCAGTCCACACAAATGTTGATTGTTTGAATTTGGGAGTTTCAAATTTAATAATTTATAAAAAAATATATATATTTGGCATTTCTCCAATGGACAACAGCTAACCGCAGACTGTGCCGTTATAAATCTTTTTCATACGTACTTTTATAGATATTCCTTGTGATAGCCTACACACAAAGTACTGTTTTCGGATTTCTAAAATTTTGCGGATTTAAATTTATGACTTGAAACTTACTATTGCCGATTATATGTCAAAAGTTAACACGGGGGCCAATCCGAGAGGTATTACAATGGAATTAGTATATAGTAGTAGTGATAGTAGTAGTAGTAGTAGTAGTAGTAGTAGTAGTAGTAGTAGTAGTAGTAGTAGCAGTAGGGGTAGTAGTAGTAGTAGTAGTAGTAGTAGTAGTAGTAGTAGTAGTAGTAGTAGTAGTAGTAGTAGTAGTAGTAGTAGTAGTAGTAGT
>JAAUYG010151420.1_pt1 | contig 11579 bp, 6 predicted proteins | sample 7278091 | NCBI WGS metagenome assembly JAAUYG01 (sample SAMN14350201, study PRJNA611818) | marine sediment metagenome | isolation source: surface marine sediment (0.6m) | place: French Polynesia: Moorea | collected 2018-08 | reverse complement strand
CTATTCGGCGCCACTTTTATGTCTACGTGAAGGCCATTTTTCGAATAGAAGCCCTGGTCTTATGCTCAGGAAAAACTGGTAAAAAGTCCATATATACTTAATTCATACCATACATAGGAGTATGGGATAAATCAAGTGACAAACACGGACATGGTGGTAGCCCTGGTGTGTACAGGGGTGTATGAAATGGTAGAGGCATAGCATGAACATTAAGCCCTCATGTGCACAAGAGAATCGTAATGTTTGACCATGATCAAACTCCCACTCCCATATGGTTGGCCCCCTAAAGGAGTTGAGAGCTTTAATTTTCAAATAAAATTGTCATGTTAGTGGATGGCATCGGCCGGCTAAAATAGTATCTGAAATCAGTTATTTTTCCAATGTTCATGTGACAGTTTTGTTGTCTAATGATGTAACAAGTCCCGAAGCGAACTTATAACTTTACGTTGCAAGTCTTTAGACGAGAGGGTCATTGAAATTATCCAAGACAACAATCTTCAGTCACCTTTAATAGCATCGGAAGCGGGTTGACCATTCCCATGCATTTCAAGTTGCAGGGTTCCATCCCATCTGTTGAGATGGTTTTGCCATGGGAATCTAAGGATGACAGTGATCCTGCTGATATTATAATTTTGTTGGGTCGCTGTGCTGAGATTCGTGGATTTCTGGAATATTATGCCAAAATATGCCTTCTACTTTTCTACCGTTGTGATTTTCACAAAATTACCATTGGTATCCTGCAGATACGGTCATGGATAACATTTGTTCCAATGGACATATCTCCTAATACTACGAAACTTCTGATGCATACAAATTTCCCTTCAAACGCCATACTCTTTATTTCTCCTCTTATGACAAATAAGTGTACGGTTCTTGGTAATTTCTGCGTCCCATAACATTTAAGAAAAGTTTCCTTTAAAAAAAAAAAAAATAGGGCGTCGGATCTTTGCGTGTACCAGGCCTTTAGGTGTATTTGAACATTAATTAATAAAACTATATGATTGTAGAACGATTCGCCCCCCCCCCCCCCCCTCCGTTGCGTAACTAATTTGTACCAAGTACATATTTGATATATTATTACAATTTCTGTTCCAGCGCAACTTTGGCATGGAGGATGTCCAGTTTAAGGATACGTTTCCAGGAGTACCATCCAGCAATTACATGTTCATGTTGGAAGCAATGACGTACAAATGTAGGCTGGTCGTAAAAACAAACAGTAATGTAGATCCAAACAGGGCATTGGTTCAAGCCTGGACTAACCAGTATGACACGACTAGTTGTGATGGAACATGGCATGCAGTGAATCTTGAGCTCATAGAAGTCTGCGAAGCCGAAAGCAGCGACTTCGTCCATTTGACGTATGGGCAGTCCATCGTGATAACCAGTGCGTGCGATTTTGAGTTTACATTCAGGGCCAAACTAGAAAATTCGCGATCGGATGCTTGGGTGTGGGCCTCAGGATGGCAGAGGAATGGATTTGCACATGTTGAACCCCCACGCAAAATTGACAAATGGACCCTGGGACCCGACTATGACCACATTTTGGACAGCCTGCATCTAGGAAATTTTATTGCTGCGACCAATGCTGCTGAACTTGGATTCACACACGTCCTTAATGTGGCTGATAACCTTGACATGGTCAACCCTTCGGATAGTGGTGTGTTGTACAAAAAAGTTCCAATGACCGACGGAGCATGCAACCCGATTGAAGAAAGCAAGATCCGTGAGGCCGTTGATTGGCTGTGCTCTATGAATAGTCCTGGGAAAACAAGGATTCTGGTAAACTGTAGGGCCGGGATTGGTCGTGCAGGATCGGTGGCTGTAGCCTTTGTGTTTAGGCAAAGGCAGGACTTCTCATTTGAGGATGCCAAGATGTTTGTGTTTGAAAAACGTTTTGTATATCCACATAAAAATCTTGAATGCACTCTTTATAAGCTCTACAGATCATAATCACTAGCTATTGCTAATGCTGGCCGCAAGTTGCTAGCATTGCGTGTTTTATAGACATTTTATAGTGCTAACATTGATTTCAGTATTTGTTGGATGTGCTTCGAACGAAACTTGATAAAACAAAAATTACCTTGTATAATCCGTGGCAAACTACTGAGTGTTTTGGTGGTTGTTCGTTACCTCGGATTATCCCTGTTACCACAGTTTAGCCTCCCTGTCAAGCATGTTTCAGACACTTTCGCATATGACTGCTCAGTGAAGCACGTGTCTGAACAAACTACAGAAACCTCACAGCATCCACTACACGTTGGCTATTATCATTAACAGCCTGGTCATGACCATTAAATGTCTTCTATAGCTGTCTGAAAAAGACATTTGCGTCCCATAACCGAGATACATTTGGCTAAATTTGGGTCCGATATCCGTCTGATATCCCCGACATAATCTGCACCATTTCACCATTTGACTGAATCTTATATAGCGGACCTTGTATGTGCGTGTTCGTGTCCATGGTTAGCGGACGGTTGATGTTCACTTGGAAAAGCATGGCCGGTTCTAAAAGTGAAACATTCCATAGCTATTCGTACCACGATCGAGCTGAATTTGTTATCGCCTGTCAAGGGTATAAATCCCAATTCGTTGGTATCGCATATTAACTAAAAGAAGTGTTCACAATTGGAGCATGTAGAGTGTAGATGAGATCCTCTGCGAAGTTAATGTTTGTGTGGGTGTGGGTGGGGATAATGAATATGCGTACTTACTTAAATATGAGTAAATATGTGAAATGTGGGGGAAACTGATTTATTTATTTATTTTTAAATGTGCATATTTAATTATTTGAATACGCGTTAGCATCACGGGTAATGGTGACAATGCCGATGCCAGTCAATCTCTACAATATACCTGTCCCCAGCTCAGCTCATAGCTCAACTTTCATTCATGGCAGCACAGGAGCTTTAGACTGCAAGGACTGGGACCACGTGTAATTGAGTATGGGCGAAGATATAGGGCGGTAACAATTTGTTTGAACCGAACCGCACAAAGAAATTAACTTTCAGCAATAACGAATTCTAACGAAAACGTGAAACGTAGATGTGTGTGCGTCAGAACGAACAACAAATAGCAGCAGCAGCAGCAGCAGCAGCAGCAGTAGTAGTAGTAGTAGTAGTAGTAGTAGTAGTAGTAGTAGTAGTAGTCACGAGTTACTGATTGGCTGGACAAATTCACACCTGGCTCATAAATTAAAGACGCGCTTTTAAAATATGTTTAAATACGTGCATTTAATTTAAATACGCGTACTAGTTAAATGAGAGTTTGACCAGTATTGCCATAAAAGGCTATATTAACAGCATGCGGGAAACTGATGGCAAAGACACGGGGGCAAAGATAGTCTGTAACATTTGTCAAATTAGCTGATCGACTGTTACAGAGCTAATTTTGTGTCAAATGGAGTTACATCGTATGAATAATTAGGAAACAATAGTAATGATCAGAATGTTGAGTTTTCTCAAAGCGGCGACTTTTTATAACACCAGTTTCCGGAATTGTCGACTGTGCCGATACACCCAATCAGCAAAGTGACAAAGACTGGTCTATATGTCTAACGTTAACATGGTTAAAAAGCACGCGGTGTATGATCCCAGGAGAGTAAGTATGCTGTATAATTGATCTAGTGTAATATGCAAGTGTAAGTAATTAATACTAGCCTGGTGTGATATACAACTCTGGCGAATGCATGCATCAGTCTGGTTGTGAACAGTAACTTTTTGTCGAGTTAATTTGTGGTTCGGGCATTTTGCCCCAGTAAGACATGAAGTATTATACACGGTAACATCCAAACATTTAGCAAATCAGTTCATCCGCAGTTAAAGGTCCACTGACGCATAAATATTTAATAATACCTCCAGTTTACTCGCGTAATATGTAATAGGCATGTACAGCCGGGTTACATACAAGAGAAATAAAATAAAATAAAAATATATCCGATGCTCAAGTGATCTTCCGTTGACCATTCATATGAAGGTTGTTTGATGAATCCAGAATAAAACGAACATCAATTAAATTGTAAATCTTTCTTTCACCCACCCTTTTACAATTATAGAAGAAGTGGTATGAGTGGCAGAATATGGCTTATAGGAATTCGTTTGCTATTTCGGGATAACAAATAGCAGACCATTTATTAGTTGTCTTACCATGTTTCATTGTTTTTCCAAGCGTCAAAGTGGGGAATTGCATCCTGAAGGCTGGTCGTGCTTGGAACCGGTTTTTTTTTATTAATTGATAAATAGAAATAGGAGTTCGCTATGGTATGTTGGCCGTCATATAAATGTTGTTTGATGAGTCCAGAAAATCCCAACATCAATTGACCTTTGTCGACCCGTCCATCCTGGTAGAATGCTTATAGGCTTTCGTTTGCTATTTGATGATAAGAAATAGCAAACCATTTATTGGTTGTGTTAATACTAGGTTTTTTTTTCAGAGCGTTAAAACTGGGGAATCGCACCCAGAAGACTTTGATCGTGCTTGAAATCTAAATTTGCACCAAATTGATTATAGTAATAGAGGTTCGCGCTAATATATTGGAGGATTTCCTGTAGAGATGCTAATCAAATATATAGCTAAAGGCGGAATTACCAGTGAGTAGCCGTATATCGGGAAAACCATAACGGCAATGAAATATGAACTTGTGTTAGTCATGCTCCATTGACGGACCTGAACGAGGACTTCCATAAATACTGTGTAGGCCTACCAACACTTGTAAGCGTGGAATTCCCGGTCATATGCGCAGTCAGCCACTGCGCGTTTTTAAAAGTTCTTTCATTACAATACAACACAGGAGAGTACATAAAATAAGATAGGCACCCTGTCTATCACTGCATTAGTGATGATGGTTAGCGATTTTAGTGCGTGCTACTCTGAATACTCCGTGCTGTAGCCCCGGGGCTGTAGCAGGCTTGTGTGGCAGTACCTACTGTACACACTAGTATATTACTAAATGTTCAGTGATGTCTTACGCTGAGATGATAGGGCCCACCTTGTTAATAAGATAACACGATACATTTTTGTACACTTTATTTAACGTTTGTAAATATCAACAAAAACATTAGCACAATGCGCCATTCACCGACATGACGAAGATGGGTGATCAATGATAATGGGGTGAAATGAAATAATGAAACGCGAATTCAAAATGTAGTGACACAGAAACAACAATACATGTATAAAGTAACTAGATCTTGTATAAAACTCATTGTAAGCAACAGGAACACGTACGTCTTGGGCCTGGCCATAAATTGACACTTTAAATACTTCAGTTCCGTCACATCCTTATACTTATTTTCCAACATATTCCATAACTTTGGAGCCTCATAACCAAAGGTTTTTTGTCCATGCCTTAGTTTGAAAACTTGGCATTTCTTTTCTAAACATTTCATACATTTCTAACATTGTACGGAATGGAATGCTTTAACAATATACCTCTGTAGTACCCAGGGAACACCCATTTAAATATATTCTAAACACTTCCGTAACAATGGCTTTTAGACGTTCCTTATAAAACAACGACCTCCCGGCCTTAGACCTTAGATCGATGTACCGGGCTATTCCATACTTAAGCCCTGGGATTAATTACGGAAAATAGTGGTAATACGGTTTACATCTTTTCCTCAAAGTCAGACCCAGGGGCTTAATTTCAGAAGTGGGCTGCACTTTACATATGTATATGTAGGCTTCACATAAACATACCAGTACGTTGATTTTCATGTTACAAACGGCCAGTGCTTAAGGTGACCATCTTATATATGCAAAATTTACAAATAGAAAATAGTAACGTCCTAGTAGTTTCAAAAGCGGTTTTGAGTTAATGACGGTACCACCTACATTTAGACTGCCGGCCACTTCCCGTCTACTAAATACAATGAAATAGGATCGAAAGTTCTCGATTTTGGCCTGCATGCAGTTTTGCGTAAACCACATTAACATAAAATCACATGCATTTTTTAATGCTGAAGATACTGGCACATCTATATTGTTATCGTCAGCATAGTGAAAAATATCTACATAGCGAGTCAAACTGTACAATAAATCATTTTGAAAGCGGTTAAAAATAAAAGGCTTGGCTACATTGCCATTAAAAGCTATATTAGTTTCAGCTGACAAAGGTCAAGCAGAGCGTCAAGGCCAGTGGACCTCTTGTTCTCTACCATCAGCTATTTTCAACCACCCCAGCGTACTAGTATTGTAAAGTATGTTAGAGCCTTGCTGAGCTGATAGTGTGTCTTATGTTCTTTTAAGCTTGTGTGTGTATGTGTATAATGTATTGTATAGTCGTGTTACTGTATCTCATAAAAGATTGATATTTTCAAATTACATGACAATTTAAAAGTTCATTTTCAATGTCCTCCAAAAGCCCTTAGGGGCTGTAATGTGCACAATACTTGTGTCACTAGTGTCTCAGAATCTACGATTACCCGATATCTAAATATTTCCCTTTTTTCATCTTCCCATTCACTACAACGTAAAATTTCAATAATCTTTGAAAAAGAAAAACAAGGGGCCTTGATGCTCTGCCTGATCACTTGTCAGATAGGAACGCGTTAGGTTTATGCCAAACAGCCATGTATCTACTAGATATGTAGCTTAGGTAAACAATACTAAGTGTGAAAATTGAACGCAAAAATTACCTCATGTGGCAATGAGCTAACTTCTCTTCAAAGTGTCGTATATTTAAAATTCGTATACTTGAAAAAGTGATGGTCTGTATTTCCCCGGATTACATGCTTATATGAAATTGGATCAAAATTACGGGAGCAGAAGCCTTTTCAACATGTTAACATCAGGACTTTTGCAAAAACCGAATGACCTCAAACTGAACTCAAAGAATCAGACATGAAAAGTACCCTACATAATGCAGTACATCGGACCGCAAGTCCCAAATTTTAATCCCTGAGCCAAGATATTGCATATTTTAGGATTTTCCCATTGACTTCCATGTTGAAATTTCAAAGTGCCATTTTTTTATTTTTTTTTTGCAGGTCGCCAAAACATTTATAAATTTACACTCCCTTATGACTGCCTTATTTATCACAAAGTTTGGCTCAGATCGAATCAAAATAGGAGTAGCGTTTTGAAATTTCCAATCCATGTGGTCCTGTGTGAACAAAAATTTCGAAGCGCTATAAATTTTGTAATTTTTGTCAGATGGCCAAAAGAGATAACAGCCTATATTCCCTTTTGAAGAGATAACAGCCTATATTCCCTTTTGAAGATCTTAACATCGTAAATTCTGCAAAGTGCCCAATATCTTCAAAAGGGAATATAGGCTGTTACCTCTTTTGGCCATATGTTTAAAAAGTTGCAGCCCACTTTAAAGTTTCCTGTTAATCGCGGTTCCGACGTTAATCTGATTCTCCTCAATTTCCAGTCTGATGTACAGTACGGGACGCTTATCTATTAAACCGCGCTGTTTGCGACATGCGCAAGAATCCATGAATTAGATCCAATCTAATAAATGGTGGTGATATCCCGTTTCTGTAGTTTCTTCGGCAGTTTACGGTGGTCAATATGGTCAAACGCTTTGTGAAGTCTATGAACAACAGCCTAGAAAAAGTTTTGCGCTGCTATCAGAGCTTCATATACTGGGGAAGCAATCGAAGCACAGCATGTGTTGTGGAACTTCCTCTCGCCGCTCCATGCTGAGAGAGGTCTACCTCAGGGCCTTTTGTGCTGCACGGTGTAGTATCTTGACGCGGAGATTAAGGGTAAGGACGATGGGACGTAAATCCTTTTTTCTATGTCCTCAGTTTGTGTGCGTTTGGGCAGCTTGGCGATATATTTGTCGAGCGCCACAAAGCTATGTGTACTTCTCCCAAGGAACTGTTCATGTTGCTGTTGCTGCATTGATGTGTGCCAACTGATCTACGGCTTTATAACGACGTGACCATGGAACCCGACAATGGGTCAGAGTTTGGATCAATTGCACTTTGAACAGTCTGGGAAAGGTTTAGGTCAGCATTGAATGATGCGAAAAATTGGTTTATGTCGCTGACCATTCGTGCCTTATCTCCATTGTGCGCATCGTATGATCAGTTTTGATTATCTTACCCGAATATCAAACACTAATTCAAACTCAAGAGAAGTTTGAAAAAAAAAAAAATGGCTGCGATTAATAGGATTAATAGCATTTTGAAATTGTCCTTTATGGGTCCCATTGTAACGAAAACCGAAAAATATCGTAAACTAAATTACTTGTTTTTCTTTCTTTTTTTTTAAATTTAAAAAAAAAAAATATCCGGGTATATGGTTCAGGGCATACAATAACCAAAATTTGGAAGAAATCTGTGCGACAAGTTCAGAGATAATCAATGCCACAGACGGACGACGGGCAAACTTAGATTTCATGAGGTCTGTTGTGACCGACTATAACAATTCTCTTTACAACTCTGCCCCCATCCGTTGGTTCAACCACCTCATAAATCTACAGAATGCCAACAACACGTCCACCATAAAAAAATTAAAGAAGTACGGTCAGCAATTCTTTTCCAAAAAATAGAAGACTGGAACCTGCTTAATGTTTCACTCAGGAACGCTACTTCCCTTGATAAATTTAAGATAAGCTTACGACGTGCTCTTTTATCAAGGAAAAACAAACTTTTGAACTACGGACGAGGCCTCGGTCAGATAAACCACTCCAGGATAAGAATGGGTTTGAGTGGTTTAAACGACCAGCGCTATTCATATTAGTTTATAGAATATCGTTTCTGCGCCACTTGTAACGCAGAGAAAGAAGGCGAATGCCACTACATTATGCATTGTAACACCTATAACGATATTCGGGAATACCATGATAAAAAATGAGTTAAAATATTTTTACGGATGCTGGACTACGCGCTCACTTTGATCATCTGCTCCTTTCTAAGCGTCAATTTGTGACAGTCCTTCTCTGGGGATCTCGGAAACTAAATATTGAAACTGATCAAAAAATATTTGATACCGTCTAGTCTTTCATTATGAGGTCTATATAAAAGCTTTCAATAGTAAATTACTGAAAATCATAGCTATTCGGAAAAAGTAACCCGCCACCTGCTTGTTTTCTTTTAGATTTTTTTCCCATTGTCCTGTTCCGTATTGTCTTGCATTTTATTATGTGCTTTTCGTTTCTTGTAGAGAACTTTGCCAGATTGTAAGAGGTAACCATTTGTGTATCTGTTTATGTTAGGAAACTTTTATGAAATAAATTAATATGTTCAAACCCATTTCGCCCCGACGTTCAGGCGCGGACGGTCTAAAAAGGCGTCCGCGCGACGTGCGGTTAGGTTCAAGCAAGGGGCGTGAGTTGCGCTATAGATCAAATTTATTACAATATAAATTGGCATCTGAAATATGTGACACTGCCATCATCCATATATGCAAGATATTGTGAAGGACAAAGACCAGATATTCTTTCATTGTTGCGGCTGGTTCAAAGCCAACACATGGTTATCAGTAGACAACTGACTTGTACGTGCACAATATTTTGGCCTTGCAGCGACTGGGATCTGTCGTCTCTGTTCCTTCTTGCATGCGTGCACCTTGCAAGCGCGCATGATGATATTGGGTAGACATCCATATAAATACCAATTTCAGTGAAAGTTATCTCCACAAAATTGACATTATTCCCTTTATTTTTGTCAAATGCTTTGTTCTGTTTTATATGTTACAGTTAGCTCATTTGTTATTGCGAACATGCGTTTGCTATATAATCATGAAATATGGTGAAACTTCCACTATTTCATTTTTACATCCATAGATAAATGCAGTTTTAAAAAAAAAATATTGTTTTTAAATAAACAACCCCGGCCGTTATAGACTCCAATATCTTCATGTGTGGTGAAGAGATTTCGGCTTGTGGCAAGCGTGCAGCATGTATTTTACTATATGTATGAAAACTGATTATGAGATGACTAGCTATGACTGCCATTTCAACTCAATTAGCAACTGGTACAGATAATGACCAAATATGATACACCATATAACTATATATATTAGGAAGTGATTAAGTAGCTTGCAGTCGTAACTCCTAATTGAGTTTTTCCTCGTGCTTTCAGGATGAAAATACTGACGTTGCGCTCCCGGGGTTGCGCTCCGCATTCACAGCTGTTGAGCAGTTGAGGAAGCCACATATTGCTTATATATTCATGAGGGACACCTGCTACATATTCATCAGGGCCATGTTTTGATGACGTCACGAAAACCTGATTCGATAGAAATGGCGGAGAGTGGTGACAGCCAAATATGGGCCTTTTACATATATCGGATTTATTTGCACCAGATGATGGAATAAACTGTACATTTAAAGACCGATGACTAAAATCGGATTTGTGATACAACTGGCGTGACAATTATGTCCCTCTTGTGCGTTTGTGGTAAGTAAACGCGGCCGAATCTGCCCTGGGTGCATTCGGTTCATTCAGGATAGATATTCACGATTGCTGCCGCATAGCCTAGGCCTATGCCACGGTGCCAACGTATTCCGGGCCTCGGAGAATGCATAATTGGGCGTGAAAATGCTTTATTGTCGTACGTTGCAGCTATATTATGGTTACATATATCGCATAGCAATCAGCTTCCTTAATTAGGTATTTTGTTTATTTATGTATTTGTTTATTTTTCAGTGAAGAAGGCTAAGTTAACGGGACCGCCAGGTAAGAATATCAACATTGGTCAATTCGAGTAGGCTATCAATGTGCAATATTTTATTTATAAACGGATATTGATAGACACATGGATAAACAGAAATCTAGATCTCTGAATTTTACCCCCAGACTGTATGCCTCATGGAGGGGAGGGGGGGGGGCATTTATATGTTAGGTACACTTAAATTTATACCCAAGCAGCTGGGCTTAATTAGGTGCCCTGAAGGAAAACACAAAATTAACTGTTCAGTGTGTCAAAAAGAATACATGCACCATCTGCATGCAAATGAGAGAAAGACACATCATCCAGGAATATCCATAGTGCTGTCAGAACTGCGGCTTGCATAAACATTTAGATTATGTCATCAACCATATTAATCCATTGTAATGTCCCCTAATTTATCTGCATTCCTGTACAGCTGCACATAATCCCATGTACAGATTAGACACATTAATTTTTGTTCATTATTTTATTTTGTTTTATTCAGGAAGCACATAGAAGTTGCGGATTTGTTTACAAATGTTGCAAGATATTACCTATAATATAGCTTGATATTATGTTCAATAGAACCGATATACAGTAGAACCTCTCCTGAAAAACTCCCATTGGCCATAAAACGTCTGTCTATAAAATAAGTGGTCTTTGGGAACATGTTCACTTAATTACAGCAAAATATACTATACTCAGGGGCGGATGCAGGGGGAGGCCTGGGGGGCACGTGCCCCCCCCTAGACCCTGGCTATATGAAAAAAAATATTGACCCTATACCCCTTTAACTATTAAACTTTTATAGCCGGTGGACAGTCGACCAGCAATTAGAGATTTCAAGTTTTAAAAAGTTACGTTGAGTACCCTCTGATGTGCATAAAACAATAATAATCCGCTGTCAAGTTAATCCGCTGTTATAACAGGCCATCTGGCATGACTAATTAAGCCTATGCAATAACAAAGACGAT
>JAAUYG010192183.1_pt1 | contig 11581 bp, 5 predicted proteins | sample 7278091 | NCBI WGS metagenome assembly JAAUYG01 (sample SAMN14350201, study PRJNA611818) | marine sediment metagenome | isolation source: surface marine sediment (0.6m) | place: French Polynesia: Moorea | collected 2018-08 | reverse complement strand
CGTGCAGGCGGTGCTATGACCCTGCGTGATTGAAAGCCGTCTATAACCCTGATTCACCCCCCCCCCCCTCCCCCCCCTCCCATGTCAGTCACACCGCACCCTTAGGCTTCCGGACCGAGAAGCACTGTTACATGTATTGAACATCTCTAATCACTGTAAAATTACATGTCTTATTTACTAAATGTGTTATTCATCATTATGCACGTTGGCCTTTACTTCGGTTTAGAAGGCACCAAATATATTTTCTGCTACGGCATCATTTAAAAGAGACAAGGGAATTGCATTGCTAATTTGGGCTTCCTCAAAAGCTCAGAGCCGGAAAAATCCCCGACGAGGAATCTTTATCTGTGTATTTTGGGTCCCACCAAACCCAATGCAACCCCTCAGCCTCCACCTCTGAGGTGGAGGCTAGGCTCTCCCAGATCCACGTGTTCCTTTAATCATTTTGTGCACTGAGCGGCATCCTGTGGAGAGACGCGATAACCTTTGATCAGCTTTTATGTAATTTCTTCTCCCAAATTGCTCAAAGAACTGACTAACATCCGTCCAGAGAAATCTGTGTCGCAGTCTCAATTGGACGGAATACAGCCACGTGGCAAACAGATTTCCACCTTGCTATGGAGACACGTGCACGAGGCACCATGGACGTAATCCTCGTCGAATCAAGGACGCTAATCAAGCCACTGCCAACAAAATAACGCCCCCAGGGACGCCAGATGATCCCAAATGCTGAAACCCTAGATTGACGTTGTGGTGCTGTATATTTACAAATTAGCGCAGGAAATCCATATTAATTGTTACTCGTATAAGCATTAAAGATGTGCTTAGTCTTTTAGTATTTCCTAAAACAACTGTATCTTATAGCTTTTCACGAAATGTTGGTGAGACAGGGCGACTCTTTCATCTGACGACTTTCTTACAGAGAGCAGAACAGCCGGTGCCAAGGAACACTAGATCAGATGCACGATGGCGGAATAACAACAATTGACCCTGGCCTGACAAGCGAAATTGACCTTTGTATATTTGCTCTTTCCTTGTTCTCCGTATACGCAATTAATTTCCAATCACTCTATATATTTTCTTGGTCAATGAAATGAGTCCTCTGGCCTTGTGTAATGTGTGTTGCTGGACTGTAGATAAGTTCATTGTGTCTACTTCACATACCAACTAAAGGCCTTATATGGCAATACATGTATATGGGCAGCGTGCAGTTGTGTGAGTATATCGAAGCACCAGGTTTGAGGTACAGTATAAATGTGCAATAAATGCATTGGAAGACAATGAATGTATGGAACATATTACTCTGTTGATACCATGATAAAAGAATCGAGATGTCGAGGATAATAAGCCTACCTGATGTGCATGACATGTACACCCACCCAGACTGAGTGGACAAACGGCCAGGGGAAAACATTTAATTTAGCTAGACATTCGTTGATTAAAAACAAACATGGAGTCATCAGGGACAGAAACGACTGTACCTTAAGGGCCCGAGTTACACCCATGGTTATATTTCACGGTAATTGCTCGTTTCCTAATACGCAACGGTAGTAATTCATGATACGCTTAAGTCAGGAAGTTACTCGTGTTTCGCTGATAACGCTTCGAGTAATCGGCAAATTGGAAGGGTGTTGGGTGCAAAACAGGCAATTCTGACCCGTGTTTCGACTGTGCACCTGTTGGCATTAGCACGTCGTGACTGAACCGGAAGCTGAACACGAGGTGGCACGTGGTGTAATTGGGGTGAAATATGGCAGAGTTCAATAGCCGTACAGAAGTCAGCATAGCCGGCCACTTCCCCTCCCCCACCCCCTTGATACATACAATGCACATCTTCACTAATTCATTAGACAAACAGCTAGTGAACGTTTACCAGACGTTATTTTTTATCAAATGAGGGACTTAAACCAGAACCTAGATAGCTTAGATGTGATATCTAGTATCTTGGATGTGGTATTCATCTAACTATATACTGCTACACCACAGACTTTCATACAAAAACAGTGTACACATGTATGGTCGGAATTGTCGACACTGTGGTGCGACTTTATTCTGTGTTTTAGAGTGTACTAATTGTTACAATTGTCAGGCGAGTGAACTTACTTAGGCCTGGCTGTCGAAGATGGCCCTGATATTTTTTTAACACGACGGACAGAATTTAATACGAACAACTCTATACTTTACGTTTCTCCTTTTCGATTATACCCTACTTTCTCGTTTTCACTTGCTGCTCGGACTTGCCGATGTTTTCGACCTTATTTTTTCTGGTGCCCTTGCCTTACTTTGAGTATTGTGTTTTCTCCCCACCCCACCCCACCCCCCGCCTTTTTTGCATTTAGTTCTTACATTAGGGTTTCGTTTCTCTTTTATTTCTTAGTTCTTCTTGACTGCGTCACTAATGCCGTGGTGCGGGAGTCCGTGGTTGTCGTCGTCCGTATACTTCTTTTCTCAGAAACCGTCAAGCGAATTAGCACAACGTTTAGTGGAAACGTACCAATGCACTGTGATCTCCAATTCCCCATGCCATATTTCTGTTTTTAAAAATTTTGAATTTTAACTATTTTTTTTTTCTTTTCTTTTGCGTTAACATGGAACCCTATGGGATGAAACTTTCAAAAGGCTACTCCTCTTGCAATTTTGATTCTGTTTCAACCCAACGTTTTCTAAATGTTCCCCGGACAGTCTTCACAAACGTTACTTCCTGGCATTAACATTGTGGCCAGTTGGAAAAGTTTCAAAACGTTTCTTCTCCCACAGTTATGATTCTTCCCACCGAAAACCATTTCTGGAGGTTCCTATGACAGCCCTCAGAAATGTTACTTATTCGGATTTAGAAAGTTCAAATTTCATTTTTTATTTTTAACGGGATTGAAGATTTCAAAATAGTACTCCTACAGATAACAAACTTTTTCAACCAGACTTTTTCTGATAGTTCCCTGTGACAGCCCCCACAACAATTACCTATGTTGATTTCCAACTTTCAAATGTATTAAAAAAATGAGCACTTTAACAAAGATTGAATTTTCGTTGACATGAGACCAGACTATGGGAGTAAAAAATTAAAACCACCACCCCAACAATTACGATTCATTTTCAACCAAACGTTTTCTGAATGTTCCCTGTGACAGTCCCCACAAGTTATATACTCTGATGTTGATTCAAAGTTACGTGTTTTAAAAGCTTTGAATTTAACATCGTGGCTAATGAGAAAGGTTCTAAATGCTACTCCTCCTAGAGTTGTGATTCTCTTTCTACCAAACTTTTTCTGAATGTTCGCTTTGACAGTTCTAGCAAAAGTTACCTATTGGAACTTTGAAAATTCGTATTATTTAAAAAAAAAACACACATTGAAATATAACATTGTGGCCAATGGAAAACTGAGAAATTGCCAATATGTTAAAAATGTCTAATCGGACAGCGAAACGGAGCGAAATTTGAGACTCAGGGGTATTAGTAGAGCAATTCCTGAGTATCTTTGACCTTGTAGTACAATGCCATTTTGAGGTCAGTCGCTGCACTTTTCTCAAAATGACCTCAGTGACCTGTAACTCGAAATGGATGGGTGTAGGGCAAAACAGATTGAAATTTGGGACTCGGGAGTACTAGTATGACATGTTTTGGGGAACTTTTGACCTTGTAATGTTCAAGGTCTTTTTGGGGTTATTCGGTGCACTTTTTCAAAACGTTCCGTAACTCAAAAACGGCTGGTCATGCAGCAAAAAGGGTTGAAAATTGGGACTAAGGGTGTTAGTATCACGTGTTTGGCGTACCTTCATCTTAGTAGTATTGGTGGTCACTTTGGGGTCATTTGGTGCACTTGTTTTAGAAAAGATTGACATTTAACATTGTGGCCAATAGAAATGGAAATTCCCGTAGAGCGAACGGAGTGAAAATTGTGACTTGGAGTACCAGTGGAACAAATAAGGGTACCTTTGGCCTCGTAGTGTTCACGCAAGGTGATTTTGGGTCAATCGGTGCAGTTGTCTGGTAATGGATTATAACTCGAAAATGGATGTCTGTAGAGTGAAACGCATTGAAATCTGGGACTCCATGAGTACTTGTAGAGTATATATGTGGTACTTTTGACCTCATAGTGTTCAAGTTTTTTTCGGTACCTTTGTCTCAAATGGCCTGTAACTCGAAAACTGTCGGCTGTAGAATGCAATGATGTGAAATTTGGGAGACACGGGTACCTGTTAAATACAATGGGATACCTTTGACTTCGTAGCATTCAAGGTCCTTTGTAAGCCATTCAGTGCTGCACTGAATGGCTAAGTGCACTGCACTTATCACAGAATGGTCTGTAGCTCCAAAACAGCAGACCGTAGAGCAAATATGCGTGAAATTTGGGGGGCCCGGTTCACTCGAGCAACATATATAAGGTACCTGCTGTGTCCAAAGTCATTTTGGGTCATTCAGTGCAGATGTCTCAAACTGTCCGTTAACTCAAAAACGGGGGTCTGTAGAGCTAAACAGACTATAATTTATGACGCTAGTAAAGCATGTAAACGGTATCCTTGACCGTGTATCATTTAAGGTCATTTTGGGGTCATTTGGTGCGCTTATCTCAAACTGCCATTAACACGAAAATAGCTGGCCGTGGAGCAAAACCGACTTAAATATGGGGCTCGGAGACACTAGCCAAACATAAATGTGTTAACTTTGACCTTGTAGTTGACATTGTAGCATTTAATGTGATTTGGGAATCATTTGGTGTGCTTGATTGTGATACATGACAATGTATTTACTGGGTCTGCTGTTGTCAGTGTTAACAAGCAATGCTTCAAGACCCATGGGCCTCTTGTTAGTTTCTCATACTAGTCTTCCGTCCATGCATTTTCAGTACATTTTAGTGTAATTCTTGCAGGTTATCTACTAATCCGCATGTGCCATTCCAATATTCGACATGACCTCTTCAATTTACTCATTTTGTCTAGCGGTGTTCCTACCTGTCCCGGAAGTGACGTCAGGTGACTAGAATAGGAAACGCAATTCATGTAAACGAAGCAGTCACTGACTCTTACTTGGTCGTATGGAATGACGCAGTAGGAAATGATGCCAGTGGACACGAAATACCTGTGTCAGTCCAGAGCAGCTACTAGTATACGTCACTGATTCATGTCCTGTCAGCTACACCTAAAACTACATGTTAACAAACGGGAATACAGCTTGACCCCCGACCAACTTGGCAAAAACAATTTGGCGCGTTTCCCTAAAACGGCTGCGACACGTCCCTGGACCTGGCGTTGGTGATACAAGTTGTCCATCCCACACCTTCCACTTTTGTGAGACAACCACGCACCAAACTATCTCTGTTTGTCCATCGGTTCATGAGAGTACCATTCCATAGTATAAACTGGCGCTTGATGATTAGAGCGCCACCCATCTGGCCCAAATAATATTGATTTCCAGAGTTAGAGTTCTTAAATGTTTGAAGTCATTTCTGTGTAAAATGAAAAACGAAATCTTGACCAAAGACCCGCTTTCGTTGTGGTGTGCTACGAAATATTTTGAACCACAATATTACTACATATTGCTATATGACAGTTTATGACAAAATACTGGTTGACGGCATTTCTGGGGTACTCAACGTGAATTTCGGGTATTGGTGGGTGGGTGAGTGGCTGTCTATGCATATTCACTATGCATGTGTGCCCAGCGTTGGTTGGCACGCGGTCATCTTTTGACCTAAGTTACAGTACCAAAATGATAGGGCACCGGACCCTTCTATAAAGGGAGCTGATTCACTGGGCTGTCGTTTACATATTTACGGTTAGACGAAGCATCCCGTGTAGGGCCGGGATTCTTAGGCAATCCGCTGGAGGGGGGTTATTTGAGGTTAAACCCCTTCCCTTCGCAAGAAAGAGAATGAGATGTAACGCTGCGGGGTGCTACTCCAAGAGGGAAGTGTCAGTCTTTGGGTTGCTTATCTAAGGTCGCCGAAGGCTTTGTGCAGCCGGGGTCCGGCCAATTTAGGGCCAACAACGTTAGACTGGGGTGTCGTAGGGTGATACAAGGGTCATTGGCAATCCTTAAGCATGAAAGGTCTCCCCTGCCTTTCTGTTAATAACCCCCGGGGGGTTCTTCTCACTTTTGCCCTCGGGCTGACCTCAGGTTCGCCCCAGGATTCCCTAGTCGGGGACACGGGGAGGTTTGGAGGGCAGAAGGAGGAGGAAGCACCTGCCGATCACAGCCAAGATAGTTTGCCGACCGACTGCTGACTAGATGGCTTTCCTCCCATCCCCTCCAGCACACGCGTCCTATAGGTCGATCGGCCCACCTGAGCAATTGTTAGATAAACGGCTGTCGTTTTGGTCTGCTCACTAGCTTGACTAACGAAGCGTCTATACGGCACGCTTTTCTTTCAGATCACCGCTGATAAAATTTCAAATTCATGGTTGTAGTTGCAGTTTCCATATATATATATTACGTCAGACCAAACCTCGCATGTAATTTAACCATTATATGATTATCCCCGCCCGAACGCTCGTTGGGTACGTAACTTACTCACGCGTTGATCGAGCAGGCGGGCATACTGGCATATACATTGTATAGTAACTGTGTTTTCAATCTGGCTGTGAGATACATGTACCGTAATACTTGTGGCATTCTGTTCAGCAGGGATGTGCAAGTTCGTGTGTCAAATTAATGACGCGCACCCAGGCCGTTGTGAGGTGAATAAATGTAGCGTATGCACATGTATATATTACCTGTCGAGAAACAATAGTATCGTTTATCCGGATTCTAGGAATATCCCGCGACACCGAGTCCGAGCGGTCCTCGGCATGACCTCATGCGTATATGGCAAAATCCTGACCTAGATACATGTACCAAACGGGATTAAAAGTCAAACTCAAATCTGTCAGGATTGATTGGAGCGAACTAAAGCTGACATCAGGGACACATCACAAGACCCACGTCGTGACGGATGTCTCAAATGCACTATCAGTGATATATGGCCTTTCCAGGAAAACCTGGGCGAATTCTACACTGGCAAAGTAATGTAGCACAAACGACAGTACACTAAAATCAGGCTCATGTTCAGCACCATTAGATCCTTTATATTAACAAAGGGTGGAGATCTTTTTTGATGAGAGCGCAAATGGTTATTTTCTTTTTAAACCCCTCCAGCTCTGCTGGGCGGGGTTTATTGCGATGCCCATGTGCGTCTGTCTGTGTGTCTGTGTGTGTCTGTTAACAAGATATCTCAAAAACGATTTAACCAATCAACTTCATTTTTGGTGGGAGCCTTCCCCCTGACCCAGACATGAACTGATTAGATTTTGAGAAAAATCGCCCTGGGATAAGGGTGGGTGTGGGGGGTTCGAAATTTTGGCCCAATGATTAGAGATGGGAGAAAATCAAATTTTTCAGCGGCTATAACTACATTGTACTAAAGGTGAGAGATAGACGTGTAGTTACTATTAGACACTAATAGGAAGTCATATATGGGGAGTTACATGGCAACATTAGACACTAATAGGAAGTCATATATGGGGAGTTACATATCACTATCAGATCTGACCTTGAGAGACCTTGAATGTGACCTTTCACAGCGTCATATTTCATAAATGAGCGACGTTAGTCCCTATGTCACTATTAACCACCAATAGGAAACTATATATGGCGAGTCCAATCACACCATCACTTTTGACCTTGAGTGACCTTGAAAGGTCAAAGTTAAGGTCACTCAGATTTCAAAGCCATATATATCGTATAGGATCCGAGTTAGGCCCTATGTTACTATTAACCATCAGGAGCCGAGTTAGACCCTATGTTACTTTAATCATCAATAGGAAACTATAAATGGCGAGTCCAATGACGCAATCACCCTTCAGTGACCTTGATAGGTCAAAGTCAAAGTCACTCGGATTTGAATGCCTTATATCTCGTAAAGGAGCCGAGTAAGGCCCTATGTTACTAATTAACCATCAATACGAAACCATATATGGTGAGTGCAATGGCACTTTCACATTCGCCCAGATTTTGAAGCCTTATATCTCGGAAAGGAGCATAATTGGACCCAATGTTACTATTAACCATCAATAGGAAACCATATATGGTGAGTCATCATTAATGACATCATTACTTTTGACCTTGACGTGACTTTGAAAGGTCAAGATCACTCGCATTTCTAAGCCTTATATCTCGTAAAGGAGCCGAGTTAGGCCCTATGTTACTATTAACCATCAATAGGAAACCATATATGGCGAGTCCAATGACACCATCCATCTCCTTTGACCTTGAGTGACCTTGAAAGCTCAAAATCAAGATCACTCAGATTTCAATGCCTTATATCTTGTAAAGGAGCTGAGTTAGGGCCTATGTTACCATTAACCATCAATACGAAACCATATATGGGGAGTCCAATGACACCATCACTTTTGACCTTCAGTGACCTGAAAGGTTAAAGTCAAGGTCACTCGGATTTCAAAGCCTTATATCTCCTAAAGGAGTCGAGTTAGGCCCTATGTTACTATTAACCAATAATAGGAAACCATATATGGCGAGTCCAATGACTTAAAAGGTCAAAGTCAAGGTCACTCGGATTTTGAGTGGAAGGTCTGGAGATCTGAATGGAATAGATATATTTCCCAGCAGTATTATCACCACTTTATTCTGGATGTAACAAAAGGTAGTTTGTTGGCGGGCGGAGTTTTCCGCTATCCCAGCGGTCTTTCTTGTTTCTTCTTTTTTGCCATGGCCCTTTCAGGACACAGGCTTCGAAAGCACGAGACATGTCATCGGAAATTATAATACAGAGTAATTACGGTATTAGTCCATGATATCGAGTCCATAGAAGGCAAAAGCACCAACACGAACACTCCCTTCGCGAGTTTCCATCAACCATACCCTGTCTTTATTCTCTTTGGGTGATTTTAATAATGTTATGTTAGTCATTTCAGTTTGCGCTACCTAAAGATGCTTCTCACTTCGCCCTGCGCATTATTCTCTTTTGGGAGTCATTAGAAAGCGTGCAATTTCACTCCGCGTGCTGGCAATGATGTTGCATGTGTTGATATTGATTGAGTGCAAACCAACACGTCCGTCCTAAATCTAGGACAATGGTATTCATCATGCGTATTCTGACTACAATTCAATAGTAATAATATATTACGATCATATTTCCCTATTAAAGACCTAGATATTCGCTGACGTCTGTATTGATTAGGGTGTGTACACTGTATAGCTTTGTAGTCAGGACCGATGCATTTCCCCATCGTTCCAGTGTGGAGGGGGGGGGGGGGAGTCAGTGTGCGTGGGTGGGGGGGGGGGGGGACTTGTCCCAAAACACGATCATATATCAGGTGTGTTTCATTTACTGATGGTCAGTATAGATAAGTTGGGAAATTTGAAACTTTGAAATTACTAGTAGTACACTTAAGTTTTTAATTTTTTTTTTAATTACCCTTCAGATACATTGGGCATTACCTAATGCCTTAGTGTTCATCCCTTTGCAATGTACATGTAATATCACTGAAACAATAAGACTATGTACTTATAATGCACTTTCCTCCAAACTGGTTGTCTGTCACATGCACTTTTAGACGAAGAACTTTGGATGTACAGTTTGGAATAAAAAAAAGTTTGTTCATAAAGTTTGTAGCTAAATACGCCGTTAATATCTGACCCAAAACCATTGTTTTAGCTTTTTTTTGCCACTCAGATGAATTTTCTTTCACGAGTTTTAAAGAAAGTAAAATTTACAGATTGTGTATGTGTGTGACAACCATTTTGGCCGATAGTGCATATGTTAAAAATAAACCAATATTAAGGTTAGACTGTGTTTTTCATGACACAAGACACTGAGGAGTTTATCCACAGCACACCTTCAGGATTCTAAAAGTCCTTGATCATCTACATCTATATCACTATTCATGTAACAGACTCCTGTCTATGATACTGTTGCATGAACAGTTAGTATCACTGAAGTTGAAAACTAACTTCGCTGTCGAGATATATATGGGCGGCATGTTTTCCCGCCCCCGTGTGCTGTAAAACAGCGATCCGTCAGTGGGCGCAGAGTGCTATTACGCACTTAACCGCTGACTTGATGGGCGGGCACCGCCCTTAGCCAAGCAAAGAAATTTGTCTTTCAGCATGAAAATACTCCTTGGAAGGAAAGCGCCGCCATGATAATTGTCCTTGAGCTCTTTGTCCACTCCATGCCGCCGCCCGTCCAAGGACGTAACGCTTAATTTGAACATTATACCCCGCCTTTTATGAAGCAGCGTTATTGATCGGCGTTCTTTTGGCGCGAAATGGAGTGTCGTCTGCGAGCAAACGAAAACAGTCACAGTTTGACTGATTCTCTCTAATAGCAGCACAGTAACAGGTGTCCTTGGCTCATTTCAGTTTTCCAGCTCATGCTGACGGCCATCGGTCAGGCTGGGTGATCATTTTCAGCTACTATCATTTTCTCTGCCGCCTTTTGTGTAGTCTTTCATCAGTGACAGCTGCTGCGGCTATCTTTAGTTTCAATTCTCGTATAAATCATTACAACGCCATTTTGTTTTTAAATTTGCATTGTCTAAAGGTTTGTTTTGTCTGACATTGCTCAATTCGAATTTTTTCAGTCACCATGCACTATACATAATCGTTTTGCAGTGATCGTTATCAGCATATTCAGCAGGGGATAGACGGCACATGAACAGAAAATAAAAACATTAGCCTTCAGGACATCAATAGTGGCCTTGGGATATGTAATATGCATACCAAACATGTAACCCTATACATGTATGCCAAACCGTTACGTAATGGGTATGTTTTGGCAGTGTCCAATGATATGCAGAGACTTTGATAACTTGACATGTGTCTAGTATATGGGCGACTATCAGTTGAGACTGAATTGAAGTATTTGTACGTGCATGAATTAAGATTCCACATTTTTAAAGATTTGGATTTTTCAAGCTGAGCTGAGTTGCAGCATTTTGACCAACTGTGTGGCATTGTAGATATCTGCGTGGTTAAAATAAATAATTTAAGCGTTCATTGAGGCAGCTGTGCCAGTGTGCAGCCAAGAAAAGCAACTAATTCGCATTAATATCTTCTTTTATAATACCCTAATGCCGCCATAAAAAACTCATGATATGTTAACCTTTCACGCATTGTTTGTTGTGCGGTGCCTTAAGATTTCAATGTAATACGTTGATGGTTCCCTACGTTGGCACACCCGAAGCTCCAAAAGCACCCCCTAGAAAACACTGTCACATTAGTTGACTTAACATTTAAGAACTTCGTGTTGATCGGAGAATGTCGTCAAAGCATATGTGTATACCTTATGTTGGCGCACTCGTGCAAGCGGGACAATGTTGGATCGCGAAAACGCAGACATAACTTGGATGTTTTATGCACGGCATGCCTCCCGAGCGAAAGGGACAAAAAATAAGAGAGAACTCTTGAGGCTCATTGCACCCGATGACTGAGACTGTGGTTATCTGGTGCAGATGGGTACTACTGTGGACGGATGTTGCTGACTTTGACATACCTATTCCGTGTTCGGGGGGCAAACGTCCCTACATTAGTCACCCTATAGAGGAGCAGACGGTCTCCAGGCAGACGACCTCTGGGCAGACGACCT
>JAAUYG010017249.1_pt1 | contig 11582 bp, 7 predicted proteins | sample 7278091 | NCBI WGS metagenome assembly JAAUYG01 (sample SAMN14350201, study PRJNA611818) | marine sediment metagenome | isolation source: surface marine sediment (0.6m) | place: French Polynesia: Moorea | collected 2018-08 | reverse complement strand
TAAATGCACAGTATTAAATCCAGTTCTGCTGAAGCTAAACAAAGCACATTCACCAAACATGAAATGCTCAACGTCTAACGCATTGTTTTTAGCAAACTCTAAAGTCTTAGTTCACTCGTTAGACTTTTGTAAACACCAAATTTGCAATGTACATGTAATGCATGTTTAAACCTGGTAACCTTAACTACATATTAGGTATCATACCATCTACCTGATCTATATCCTAACAAACAAAAAATACAACATGTTGGCCAAGCGGTAAGCTACATGCCTTCAGATCAGTGGGTCATGTGTACGAATCTGGCCTGGGGCACTTTCACTGTTCACCCCATTTGCTTGAAGGTTGGTTGACCCAGTTTAACCAACAACAAATGTGCAGAAAAAGGTTCCTAAAACTGATTAATAAAACTGATTATTAAATTTCTCTTCCGATAAATAGTTTTGTGAATAAAATAATTCAGTATGTTTTAAAAGAGTGGGTTCATTATTGTGGTCCCGTGTTCTATTAGGTCAGTCTTACCTGGCACTGTTCAGGAACTGTTCCATGGCCTGGCGTCTCATGGCGTTCTTCCCGTGACTGTTCAGAGAGAGGCTCTGGCCTCTTAGCAGGGCCGCGTAGCTCAGCATCTCTTGACTTACAGTATATCTGTGACTGTAACCAAGATGATGAATATTCATAGACATGAGTGTTAATTATAATATTTTTGTGATTGCATTAAAAATACTCTAACTATTAGCATATTATAAATCTACTGATAAGAGCATTAACAAAATGCCACTCTTGTCACATAGAAACTGCCTTGTGATAATTATTTTGCCTTTATTCTGATTTACTGTGTCGATGAATTATAACAACTGCTCTGTCATTTCGCACAACATACAAATACATTTGGACCAACATATGCACTTACTGGGTAGGTCAGAATTTTTTGTCAAAAAAAAATATTTGAAAAAAAAAATTCTTAAATTCTGTGGTGACTGGAAATTATTAGTGACTAAAGCTCAAAAATACAAATATCCAACAAAGGCTTTCCATAATTTCAACACTCCAAGATCAAAGGATTGAAGTTTAGAATGTGTCTTTATTATAGTATATCAATATTTATTATATATATCAATTCAAACTTCACAGTAAGAATTGATGATACCTGTCTGTAGCTTTGGTCTTGGTGAGACTGTTGCTCTCTGCAAGCTGAAGTGCCTTGCCTGTTGCCGTGGTAACAACATTGTGATCCTTGGCCTCCAGTGCCAGATATGCCAGTTTCGTCCATAGCTGAAGCTCCACCAACTCGTCTGACCACGTTGCCTCGGCTATCAGTGATACAGCCTGGCAGGAAGGCATACACCGATGTAATGGTTTCAGTTTCTCACACAATGCTACAGAAGTTGTGCTAAACAGTTTGATTGATTGACTAATTTGCAACAAGAAATGTGATTGGCTATGGTGTAAATGTTTTTGAGAGCAACAGCTAAGGTAAGAAATTATTGATTTTTTTGTATGTTTCAAAATTTAATATCTTTATCCTTTTTTTCATTCTTTTCCATTTTGAGCCTTTTCAATTTCTCTTTTTCTTTCTCTTTTCCGTTCCTTTCTTTCTTAATTGTTCACCTTCGTTTTTCTTCCTTTCTTCCTTTCTTTCTTTCTTATACATAATATTCAAGAGACTATTCATCTGTGTATGGATTCTTCTGCAGCAAGTTGTATGTCTCTTAATTGAAAAGCATATCACTTACATGTTAAACAGTCATTACCTGAGGCAATTTTGGAGAATCCTTAAACTCCATGATTCCATTACTAGCAATGGACAACATTTCCATAGCAACAATGGCCCTGGTCATTGTTTTCTGACCAGTCTTATCAGCCTAGAAAATGTAGAACAAAGAAGCATTCAGTACTCACCACAGATTATGCATGTACAGTAGTCCCTCTATTTTACAACCCTCTATTTTAAGACCACCCTTGATTATAAGACCCTTGATTTGGTCCCAAAGGGCAATTTTCTGTGTTAAATGACCTTTATTTTAAGACCACCTGTAATTTAAGACCATATTTTCTTGGGCCCATTAGTGGTTTTAAAACAGAGGGACCACTGTATTGCATTTATATCGAAAAACTAAAAATGTCTATAAAGAGATACATCGCTGCCAGTATACACACAGACAGACATCGCTGTATGTCATCAAACTTGAGCGAGAAATGTTTGTGTGGAAGTTGTTACACAATTTTGAAAATCAAATAGAAGTTTACAAACATTAATTCCAGGAAAAAATGCCACAGCAAAACTGTCTGCAGGTTTTGAAACTGCTATGATCTCTAAATTCTGGTTGGAAACAAACAAAAACAAACAAAAACATTTTCAGAAATTAAAGACATTCCCGACGCTGTCTATGTGTTTAATTCCAGAGGTCTGGAATATGTTACGCAGGTCTCTGCCAATTCACAAACAGCCTCCAGCCAACAGTTTTTTACATTTATATTATTATTGTGGTCATCCTTACTTTGGTGTACAGTGGTCCCTCTCTTAAAAGGCCACTCTCACGAGAGGCCACCCCTCTTATGAGGCCAGAATTTTCTGTCCTCACTACTATAAAGTCAATAGATTTCTCCCTCTCGCCAAAGGCCACCTCGCTTATGTGGCCACAATTTGTTCGCAAATAGGGTGGCCTTATAAGAGGGGGACTACTGTACTTCATTTGCGACTCAGTGTTAGTATATGTACATGGCTTCAGTTACTATAATCACCATTGGACATAAACATATCAGCTGATACATGCACCTGTTTATATAATTGATTGATTCCCATTGCATCACAAACCATTTCTCAGTTTACCTTTATCTTGTCCAGAGAGTGCATATTGATGAGAATCTCATATCTTAGATACACAGACTATTTATTTCTCATTTTCGTGTATAAAAAATAAACTTTTGCTCTTATAACAAGAAAATTATGATGATCCAGAGAGCCTTAGGCTGGTTCTACTTGGACACCATGGAATGCTATATTGTTGAACCCTAGAAATGTGAATGAACTTTTTTTTCTGTTTAATTAGATGGAAGTTGACAGTATTTCAAACACTGATGAATGGCAGACCTGGCCTGGATATCTCATCCTGGGGGTCCGGATCCTGATCATGGCCTGGTTCCTGTTTGAGCTACGCGAGACCATCCTTCTGGAGCGAAGCCTGGAGACGAGGAAATTCTACCTGCATTTCGGTGCTGGTTTCCTGGTGTGGTTCGTCTACCTGCCGCTAGTTGCTGCTGTCTGCACCCAGGTGTCAGCACTGTGGAAATACAAGACCATGTTGAGTAAGCCGAAAATGTTGGAATTCAAATTGAGTGCAGTTCCTTTTGAAAAATACAGGACACAAGTACGATTATTAAAGATTCCCTCCAAGGGTGGCATATTATAGACAGATCTTTTTTGCTCGCTTGTAGAATGTTCCATGCATTCCTGACCCTTGCTTTCAATCAAAGCAACTTCGGTGGAAGCTTTAGATTAAGTAGTCCCATGATACTGTGTCATAATCTGTCCAGAATGCTCAGTCAGGTTTCCAGACAATGGGTGCTGAGCATGCTGAGGTGCTTAATGGACTCCAGGCTGTTTCCGAACGTGAAATTTCCTGGAAACTTGTACCCCCACCCCCAAAATCGTCTGCCATTGATTCCGTATACAGCCTATACAGTACCAATGATGGAAGATGCCTCTCCTTCACTCAGAATGCTCACAACTTGTCTCTATTTCTTAATCTTAGCTGCTCTTTACGTTACATGCCCCACCGTTCCTGTACACTGCATTTGCGTGTCATTTCAGGCGTGACCTATGCTGCCGATTTCCTGTCCTACTGCGTCATGGTTCATTTGCTGTGGCCGTCCCGAAGCCTGACATACTCCAAGATGCACATGAACATCCCGTTTGATGAATTCGCAGGTCTGACCCTAAGTCTCAGTCAGGAGTCCTCTGGCCTGGTCTCCCCTGCTAAACCAGGAACGCCGATCAGTGCGTCCAGCTCACAAACCCTCCCTTCGTGATTTCTTGCCATGCATGCGACTCAGATAGGAGATATGGATTGTTTGTTTATTTTTTTTTTAAAAGATTCTCTGATTCCTCCTGTTCATACTAATCATAACATTGGTTTTGTGGGTGAAACATTAACATAAGCCATTTGCACCGAAGGTGTGTCAACAGTAAACAAAGAAATAATATATCACAGATTTGGTATGGTAGTCCCTCTCAAATAAGGCCACCCTATTTGCCAAGAAATTGTGGCCACATTAGAGAAATTGTGGCCTCTTGGTAAGAGGGTGAAGTAAATACATTGATTCAATAGTAGTTGCGGCAAAGATTTATGGCCTTATTAGAGAGGGTGGCCCCTGTTGAAAGTAGCCACTAAGAGAGGGACTACTGTATATCATCTGCCACAAGAAACTCCCAAGAGAATTTTTCTTGCTTGAAAATGGGACGGAAGCTGGTATTCAGTCCCATGGTTTCTGTAACGGAAAAAGCAAAATGACTGCCTAGTACGGTATGTGTTAATGTTTTGCCCCAATTTAATCATGGGCTAGTGTAAGCTATCCCCTCCACAGTTCCTGCCTTAACAGACTATAGGTACAGCTGAGGCAGTTCATAAACAGTGACATTTTAATGTATTCATTGTACTAAGTATAACTTTTAATTGGTTTGATTTATGGCATCAATGCTGCCAGGTTTCTTTGCGGTTGGACTCGTTAAGACAGGAACTATTTATGTTTACCGGTATGCTTTGCTGCTAACTTGCCTAGTCAGTACTTTTAACTCATTACTCGATATGATACTTGTACACAAGCGGAAATAATTATGTTGTATTTAACAATGATTGTTCATGCAATTACCCATACATTATCATCTCTATGTCCATGTACTATTTTAAATCCAATGTAGACAACGGCAGATATGTGTAATTGGCACTATGTCCTTAGTATGTAGGCTTCCTATGTTATTATTTTGGGTGGAAAGTGTCACAAAATTCTTTTTTTTCCTTTGTTGGAAATTAGTAAGTTGTGGCAATATTTATCATGCAGAAGATTTATATTATGGACTCAATTTTGTGTTGGGCTAAGACTTGTATCGGTAGTTCTAAATTTTGATTCCTGTTTACATGTGGAATTAATCATAAAAAGTCACAAACTTCATACTAATAGCTTAATTAAAGGCTTAAGTATTTTCTGACCCAGAATCTCATGAAAATGTAAATTATATACGATTGAGAGTGCATTAGGACATAGCTTCATCTACAGAATCATGAAAATGGTTAGAGATATCTTGGTGTGGTGTCTGCACTTTTGTGTACTAACTTACTTAATTGGCTAACAACTCTCCAACCGTCCTAACTTGTGTGCTATGCTATCCAGAGCCTGCAGAATATTTTTCTTTTTTCAAGCGAAATGCTTCGACACTGACTGTGTCTGACTGAGTGAAAGTCCCATCTGTGCAGAAGGTTCTGTTCACAATTTCACACATGTGCAAGATTCAGCAGAAATAGTCAAATTGAACCTGTAGCAAGCTAACTAGAGATACATCACACATTAAAAATGTTTAAAATATATCAGTATTTACTTCTCACTTAAGTTAGGAGATAGTGATCATTAGATCTAGAAAGTCACTTTCTCAGAATTATTGCTGATGCAGACAGTTGGCACATGAGGTGGAACCTTGGGAACGTTGCTGATTATAATATGTGTGTAGTTTTCTGGCCAACTACAGCAGAACAGAGGATGTGCAATGTAGTCTTTGGGACTTTCAATGTCCCTGGGGCCACGCACAGTTTCTCTATTGTTTTCAGAAAAATATCAATTCTAGAAACGATCGTAAGATCTTTTATCCAGGAACTGCCCCCACATCTTCCTGTTAAAATACCCAGGTGTCATTATGAAGTAAGACTATTTGGTACTATGTTAAAACCTGACATCTGTGGTTGTTGCTGCATGTTCTGTGTTCACGGTTTGGGATAATACCAGTATGTTGTTTTCAGTTAAGGAAGCATGACCTGTCAATTCATTGCCTGTGTGACCCATGGCATGGGTTTGGGGGAAGTTTTTGATTCGGGTTGTAATTTGTTAGAGCATAAAAGGCGATCACGTGTACATGATGTAGTGTTTGTGTGTGTGAGGGTTGGAAGTGCATGCCAGTACCATAGACAGACTACCAACAGCTAACACAGGATGCTTTAAGCTTACCGCTAAATAGGCTTTTGCCGGTGCAAAGTTATTTAAGGCTTTGGTTACTAATTTAAAACTGCTTCCTATTACACTCCAACTACTGGTAGTCACCAGATTGTAGAACTATTAGTGATAAGGTCACCTCAATGCAATGACACCTTCTACAGGTTCAGTGAACTTGCCCCAGCTCTAAAGATAAGCATTCCTGGATACTCCAAACAGAATTGACTAAAATATTGATATTTCATGTACATCCAGACTTCAACCTGAATATCTCGTGTGAGCTAAGATATTTGTCGTGAGGGTTGAAAGTTGAAAGTATAGGGTGTTAATGATTGGACTAGCCAAGCAGGAGATCGATTCTAAGTATGTGTGAAAAATGGTGAAGTCACTCTACATTCAACTGTATTTTTCATTATCAGCGACATAGCAAATCCATTAACCTTTTGTATATAAGCATACTATGTTTAGTTAACAGGGTTTTGTATTTTTGCAGCGCATTAAATTACTTAGCAGAACATGTACATAGCTATTATTGTGATTATATTTGGCCGAATTTGTAAATGGCAAAGATACTCCTGGTAAATGTAGCATTTGTATAGATAGATGATAAAATACGAATTTGCACTTTTAGGCATATATATTCTGCCACCAAAATGCTTTGTGCTAAACACCGCTAAAGTATTTAGGTTTGAAAGCATTAACATTTGGAAAAATGAGATACTGTGCATATATTTCTGATTAACAGCTTTATATGCATACATGCGAAGCCGTTCGCAAGTGATTCTGCAAAAGCCATTTCTGTTAATTCACTTTACCAAAAAGATAAATTTGTTTGATAATCCGTGCTTGCAAAGTTTCTATTAGTTTAAAACATCACAATTTGACACCAGACTGTGTGCTATCTTGTTCATGTATATATTATATGTCAAGACTATAAATATTCTTTTAACAGTTGTAAATTCTCACTGCTTTACAGAGCATGTCTCAATATATATACACGTCATACCCTGGTATAGGTCCACTATTAAAGCTGTAACTGCCACTGTTATTATACGTGTATTTAGAAATGTGTGTCTAGTCCATATTTTGTTGCTGTCGCTGAAGGTGACTTGTGCAATTGTTATATGTATTCATAATACATTATATATAAAAATAATTTTAATATTTGTAATATTAATTATGTAAATTTCTGTAAATATGAATATTCCTGTGGTTTACTCTGGCAGGGCATCATCAGGTTCTTGATTTCGAAACTACCGGCTCCGAGGACTCGTCCGCCGAACAGCACCTTGATACAAGTAGACTGCTGCATCATAGCCCTAGAAAGACCGCCACCCAGTCTGTAAAGTACAAAAACGGTCAGGTACATATATCTAAAGGCACTTCTGGCAATGTCACACAGTACAAAATGCATGGGAAACCACGAGGCAACCTTCACGATAGCGATGAAGATGAAAGAACTTTATTCTTGCAGCCATCTCGAATAAAGGGCAAAGAGACAATAACGGATACTACTCTAACCTCTAGCAATGGAGGTCAACCAAAAGACGAACTACTTCAATGTAGCCCTAGAAGTAATCTCCCAGATATTAGCACCAAACTTGTTACTTTTGACGATGCTCCACCTGTTGTTCCCTCAGCAGAATCAAACAACCAACGCGAAACAATTGCCAAAGATAGCAGTTGGGACACCAAGGCACTAACATCTTCAAAAACTGATTATCTTTTGTGATATAATGTGGTTCTCATCCTTGATCCACATGAATTAGTTTTGTTTCGTACAATGAATTACGGTAATGTTATCCTGTATAATATAGAGCTCGTATGGCCTAGCTGATCATGCAGAAGTATTAAACTGTAATTGGTTTACTAAAACTTTGTTGCTTTATGGGCCTTTATATCTCTGTTAGTACATACGTCTCAGCATTACGTTAAACTATCGATACTTATTTTTTTGTGTGTTAGGTAATTCATGTTTGCCCTGCAGTTAAACATGACAAAAAAGAAAATAATAAGTTGGGTGATAAAATGTTTTTATTTTCTGCTTGACTGTGATTGGTATCCAGTACCTTATATTTACAACAGCAGTTATACATGGAGGGGCTTTAACTTCGTGACCAGTAGTGTATTACAGCTTTTAACAGAGTTTTTTCTGGGACTGTCCAACACAGTTATCTGCCTAAACATTTTATCAGTTAAAGGTTACAGTAGACCTTGAAAATACAGACCACCCTAGGGACCAACATATGTGGTCCTTATATACAGGTGGTCTTTATATTCAGGTTAAATAGCATTGAAAACATACACCTGACACCCTGTGAAATGTGGTCTTTATAAGCAAGTGGTCTTTAGCGCAGCTTTGACTGTATTGAAGCACCAATGGCTGTACAGCATGTATCCCAAAGTTTTTGTTCACCTTGCTCTTTTTCAAGTTATGAACATGATATTGTGTGTATATGTATCATCTAAATATTCATATTTGTTTTTATGGCCATTTGAATGTCAAACAGTGTAACCCAAGAGGAATCTCTTTTGTATTAACAACAAAACTTGTGTTCTACTTGGCATTTCACCACCATTTAAAGACATTCGCAAAATCTTTGTTAAAAGGTACTCGGTCTATACCGCTAATTGCGCAGACAATGGGTTTTGTATCAAACCGCGTGTGGGTTTCAGACATTCACACATCATGGTGATTCATCTCGGGTTTAACAAGAAATGTTCTAGCCTAAAGAAAGTGATGTACAGCATGTATTTGACAACAGGATGCCTTCCTCCCCTGGTCTCTTCATTTGATTTCCCTGGGGAGAAACAGGGCGTGCCCCCACTTTGTGATTACCTCTGAATAAAGGCCACTTTCCAGCAGTACCAGCTGCATTTTCAATTCTTACCAGTCTCAGAAATAACTATTCGCAGGTAAGACCAATATATCATAATCTCCATGGGTCGTTGCAATTCCGAGATTCCACACTAATATTATCAAGAAACAAAACGGAAGCAGTCCCATTACCCTTGGTAGGATTTGAAGAACCAAGCTCTTCTTAGTCCCAGCGGGGTGTGGTTTCCTACTATGCTCTCCGATGTGATTCTCCTATGTAAATAAAACTGGAAAGCTTGTTTTAGTATTTATTTCTTTCCTAAATATGTTTGTTGTAGGATGTGTACATTATATGAAACAGGCATGTAAATTGCAGTACCCAATTTCTATGGTCCGGTTACCAATGTTTGTATTATTTACCAAATATAGGCTGGCCATTTACCACAGCGTTTCATCTTTGTATATATAGCTTGTTGATCATTCCATGTTAATAGTGTGTTTCTCTTTGGTTCTTGTTTGCTTTCCCCACAGACGTGGTGTTCCGTTCTAGGAACAAGATGTTAATTATGCTACTGGGACCAGCGTCTTGAAAATTCTTAAGGCCATAAATGAAGTCTCATTAACCTAAGTGTTTACTATATAGACTTCAAAGTTCATGTCTTGACTTAACTTTTTTACAAGAAGCTGGTCCCAGATTATGTTAATGGTGTATATGTGTACCAGTATACGTTGCTGCGTGTTTGTGAATGGATGTTGAGCATAAGAATTGGTTTCGCACCAGTACACATAATACATGGAATCCAGTTTCACTTCAAACTAAAGCAATGTTTATAATTTGCATTACCGTCTTGTATTTACTGATTCTGGTAGACCTCGCCTATGTAAATTTATGCGAATCGCTCTCTGGTCAAAAGTGGCATTTTAATTTGCAGGTTTTGTGCCAAAACATTTGAAAGCCTGCTTTGAATGGTTCCTATAGAAACAAGTTTCGTGTTTGTGTTGTAAGTCAAGTAAAAATGAGATTTATGAGAATCTATTATACTCAACGAAGAAATGAAAGTTTTGCATATGGGTATTCTAGTAGTTAGGAGACCATATGGCGACTGCTTGAATCATGGAAAAATACTGCCGGATATAGTTGATATGTAATAATGCTGTCTTGTAATTATACTAAAGTGTGGCATACCATAAACATACAGAATCAAGTGAATGAAACAAAGTTCTAGGCAGTCTGCCCAATGGCTTGCGACAGATTGTAAGATTCTTTACAGGCCAGGTTGAAACCTGTACCCAGCAAGTATGGTACTTTCAGATGGAAATTGACAGATTATGCGAGTAATAAATGGGTGAACTGATAGGTTTCTGCTTTTCACTGCCTAATACTAAATGATGAACGAACCTAATATGATGATTATACAGAAACAGTCAAGTGTGAACATTTCTTGCAAGATAAAAAGATTGCATGGACAGCTATGTATGTATGTGTATTTGGTTAATGAGTATCACTGTACAAATTTGCCAACATCAGTAACGTAAATATGTGAACACTGCTTTTGGCTAGAAAATTCTAGATTGGTCCAACCTAACCAGGCCAAGTATCCTACTATCGCTGTATTTTGAGAACTGTATGCGTTGATTCAACATACAAGTACCCCTACCTACATGTAGCTATATACAGAGAAGAGAGATGGTCAACGAAAAGCACACATTCGCACGTTTTATGAACACATCTATCATAAACAAGTATAAATTAACAAAGTGCAGTCTAAAATATCCATTTGCCAGAAGACGTCTTTCTGCAGTGACCAATCACATAGACCTGAAGATTCCATTGTCTTAAGTTTCAATTTGTGTCATTAACATATCCCAGTTTTGTCATCTCTGGGATTTCCTTCCAGAGTCGGCAGTCTTTCTGTGATATGCTGCTATGCATTCCTTGAAGGCTGTCACTTCCTCTTGGCACTTCCTCCAATCCCGGTGGTCAAACATACACTCCTGGAACAAAAGACAAAAGTATTGAACTTCAAATCATGTCTGACGAGGTTAAATTATCAGATTCAGTGAATAATTAAACCTTTCCAAAATGATGTCAGCGGCAATTTCACAATCGATTATCGGATTTCTGATGAAGGTCCCTATCGATCAATCATCGATTAATAATCGGATTTTTCTACGAAAACCCCATAAGTTAAAAGCTGCCCTGCACAAGTGCTACTGGAATACATGTATTCATCACATTTATCCTAATTTTAAAGTATTTGAAGGTGTTGGAAGACGACAAGTAACAATTAGCAGCACCTGTTGGAACATGTTTTCACCACCACATAAATTGCAAAATTATACATTCGTTCATGAAGTGCATAATCGATAGTAAGGCTGTACTGTCAATTATTAGTTCAGGGCAGTCGTGCCGACCAATCATCAACTATAATCGATAACTGGCCCACCAATATTCAGCAGGGGGGGGGGGGGGGGGGGGGGGGGGGGGGGGGGGGGGGGGGGGGGGGGGGGGGGGGGGGGGGGGGGGGGGGGGGGGGGGGGGGGGGGGGGGGGGGGGGGGGGGGG